>Ga0182012_10005598_pt1 | contig 12984 bp, 8 predicted proteins | sample 612S2SmetaG_FD_120486 | JGI IMG/M metagenome (GOLD analysis project Ga0182012, IMG submission 120486) | Permafrost microbial communities from Stordalen Mire, Sweden - 612S2S metaG | ecosystem: Environmental > Terrestrial > Soil > Wetlands > Permafrost | place: Sweden: Stordalen | collected...
CGGGGCCACCGTTTTCAAGGACGACGATGGTGTTGGGATTGGCCGCCGTGACGGCCTGGACCAGCGAACTTTGATCTCCGGGATAAGTGATTTTGGCCTGATCGATGGTGCGGATGTCGATGCTGGGCTGGTCCATGCCTTCGCTTGACCATACGGTGACGAACAGGATGGCAACCTGAGATGACTGCGCGAGCGCTGCGGCGGATGAGGGGTTTGTGCCGTCGTCGAATGCGACGTTGGCGTTGGGGGCCATGGCTTTGATGGCCTGAAGAGGCGAAGAAGGATCCCAGACAACATTGGCCCAGCAGGGCGGACAGGGTTGAGTCGGCTGAACCAAGGCTGCACCGTTTGGATTGACCTGGGCCGAGCCGCCGCCAGAGAGCACATAGGAGTCGGCGTGATTGCCGATGACGGCGATGGACTTGACGGTTGAGGCGTTCAAGGGAAGCAGGTTGTTGTTGTTCTGAAGCAGGACAGCGCCGGACTCCTCGAGCTCCTGGGCTACGGAGGCGTCGGCGGCGAAGGGGACGGGCTGGATAGCTTGAGGATTATCAAAGAGGCCGACGGCATACATGGCGCGGAGTATGCGCGTAACCATGTTGTCGAGGCGGGATTGCGGGACCTGACCGTTGGTGATGGCTGTGCCGAGAGAAGAGAAATACTGCTGGTTAGGCTGTTCCTGGTCGAGGCCATTGAGGGCGGCATTGGCAGTGGATTGAGTGGCCCACCAATCGGACATGACGAAGCCGGGGAAGTTCCAGTCGCCTTTGAGGACCTGGTTGATTAGATATTGGTTCTCGCAGTCGTATTGCCCGTTGGTGAGGTTGTAAGAGCACATGACGGACTGGACGTTGGAGTCTTTGATACCGATTTCGAAGGCGAGCAGGTCGGTCTCGCGGCCGGAGCGCTCATCGATGATGGCGTTGGCCAAAGTGCGGCCTGACTCCTGATCGTTGAAGGAGAAGTGCTTGATGCCGCCGATGATGTGCTGGGCCTGGATGGCGCTTATGTGAGCGGCGGTGATTTTGCCGGCGAGGATGGGGTCTTCGCCCTTGGTTTCGAAGGTGCGGCCGTCGCGGGGCTCGCGGCCGATGAGGTTGATATTGCCGCCGAGGTTGACGTTGATGCCGTAGTCGGCGAGTTCGGTGCCGATGATGTTGCCGTACTTGGTGGCTTCGTTGAGGTCCCAGCTGGCGGCGTTGGCGATGGAGGATGGGAGGGCAGTGGCGGGGCCGATGCCGTTGCCGACGCCGACACTACCGTCGGCGAGATAAAGCTGGGGGACGCCGAGACGGGGAATGCCGGGGACATAGCCGGCTGCGCCGAGCGGGACCGTGTAGCCGTAAGTGAGATTTGAGGTGACGCCGCCCTGAACAAGCTGAAGTTTTTCAGCCTGGGTCATGAGGGTGAGCATGGCGGCGGCGCGGGTGTCTGGGGTCTGGCCTGCACCAGTGCCGGGAGTGGCTGGGCCGGTGAGAGCGACGGACTGCGTGGGCGTGGAGGAGTTGTCGGTGAGAGTGAGCGTGGCGGAGCAGTTGGCTACAGCCGGCGGATTGAATGTTACGTAAATGAAACAGGACTGACTGGCGGCGAGGTTGGCGGCGCAGGCGTTGGCTCCTGTGGCGATGGCAAAGGACGAGGCGCTGGCGCCAGAGACCGCGACTGAAGAGATCTGGAGTGGGGCGTTGCCAAGATTGAGAAGCTCGAAGGATTTAGCGGCGCTGGTGGTGCCGGTCATCTGGGCGCCGAAGGCGTAGGACGTGGCGTTGAGCGAAGCGATGGGTGCAGAGTTAGAGCCACCGCCGCTGCCGCCGCCGCATGCAGAGAGGAAGCCAGCGACGGCGAGCAGGCGGAGAAGTGGGAGCAAGACAGCGGACGCCCGGAGCGAGGAGAGGTTTTGGCGCAAGTGTGCGAGCTGAGTTGGAAACGCAGGAGTAAATGGACTACGACTGAAGGAAAAATCAAACATAAAGACCTCACGGAAGCCTTGAGTCAATGAACCCAACATGATAGTCCCTATGGGGAACGGGTGGGATGGAATGCACGTACCGAAAGAGTGAACGTTTTGGCGGGATGTTGACACAGGCGGGATTGACGGCGGGAGGGGATGGCGCTAGAGTCAAGGCCAGATACCGGATTTGGTCGCCTACACCATCCCGCGTTGTCGCCGCACAGCCCAGAGCCCCGGCTCGGCGCATTTGAACGCGCACAACATCCCAGCAAAATCAGGAACCTTGCAAGGTCGTGTCCGTCGGCTTTATGTCGCGCCTGGCCAGCCAGGTGATGCGAGGCGGGAAGCGAAGGGTCCGGCAAAACATGTTGCCGGAATAGGTTTTTATGTCCGCCCGGGGGCCGCAGGCAACTGCAGCAGCCGGAATCCAATCACAGTAAAACAACGGAGCGGAGGCTACCGATTCCTTTGAAGATCGCCCTTGAGATCACGCCCAACCTTGAGCCGCTGTTCGGGACTCGCGATGAAAACCTCAGGCTGATGGAAGACAAGCTCGGCGTGCGGATCGATTTGCGCTCTGACGCTGTGCATGTAGAGGGACCGGATGAGGGAGTGGCGCGGGTGCAGCGCATCTTCCAGGATTTTGAGGCGCTGAGGAAACAAGGGATCAATCCGCACAACGGGGAGTTGAACGGGATGCTGCGGATGGTGACGGCTGATCCTCTGACGACGCTGAAGTCGCTGGCGGACAGCGGCAAGCAGCGCTCGGCGGGGGTGAAGCGGACGGTGCAGCCGCGATCGCCCAATCAGCGCAAGTACATTGAGGCGATTGAGCAGAACGACATGACGTTTGGCGTGGGCCCGGCGGGCACCGGCAAGACGTACCTTGCGGTGGCGATGGCGGTGTCGGCTTTCAATGCGAAGAAGGTGAGCCGGATTGTGCTGGTAAGGCCTGCGGTGGAGGCTGGTGAGCGGCTTGGTTTCCTGCCCGGCACGCTGCAGGAAAAGGTTGATCCGTACCTGCGGCCGCTTTATGACGCGCTCTACGATTTGCTGGAGCCGGAAAAAGTAGACAAGATGCTGGAGAAGAACGTGATCGAGGTTGCACCGCTGGCGTTTATGCGCGGGCGCACGCTGAACGACGCGTTCATCATCATGGACGAGGCGCAGAACACGACCATCGAGCAGATGAAGATGTTTCTGACGCGCATGGGCGCGAACTCGAAGGCAGTGATTACGGGCGACATTACGCAGATCGATTTGCCGAACCCGCGCAAGTCAGGGCTGTTGGACGCGATCAACGTGCTGGATGGGGTGGAGGGGATTCACTTCTGCCACTTCGCGGACGGAGACGTGGTGCGTCATGCGCTGGTGCAGCGGATTGTGCGCGCGTATGAGAGCGTGAAGCCGCAGCAGCAGGAGTTGCCACTGGGTGCGGGTGAGCCGATTGCGGTGGGTGGGCAGAACCGTGATGAGGGACAGCAGGGGCAGGCGGTGCATGTGCAGAAGCCTCAGTAATAACCCGCGCGGCACAGTCCCCGGTTTCAACGAGACCGTGGCGCCGCCGGTGTAATTAAGGCCTTATGCGATGAATGGTTATTCGGGCATGACCGTCAATGAGCGACTTCATGTCGCCGGACTCTTCGGCGTGTGGGATCAAGCAGTCAAAAATTAAGATCGAGAAAAGCTGGGAGAACTTCTGAAGATAGTTAGCCTTGGGGATCAGGCTTCGGTCATCATCGAAGCGGCGATCGCATGTGGACTACATTCAAGATCGAAATGAACGACTGAATCCCGGCTGGCCTTGCGCAATCCATTGCTTTGTTCTCCCATTGAACGTAGGCTGGGACGGACCGGAAACTAGGAGATATTCCATGCCGCAACTTGTAGCCATCGACCTTTGCCAGAGTCTTCTCCTCTCTGAGCGCGACCGCGCAGTCTTCTTCGACGCACTGGTTCACCCGCCCAAGTCCAACGCGCGGCTGCTGCGAGCCTTTCGCGCTGCGCAGGAGAGAGTCGCCGCCTGATTGATGCCGTCGACGCGCGGGCGGCAAAGTTCCGGGCTCCTCATGAACAGGGATTGAGTTGTAATATTTCGCCGCTCCCCTACGGGGCGCGAAGGGATTTTTGGGGGCATCTTTCCCCGGGTTTCACCCGGGGCTATTATCGTCGCCTCCCTCCGGGAGGCAGAGCGTTCATCTTTGGACACTACTTGCAGCGTCGAGTCAGACTGCTCCATTGCGAATGAAACTGTTCAATATGGATTCATGCAGCTTCGCGAGTCGATGCGGCTGGTTTCGCCGATGCGGACGATCGCTGCGATGATTGAACTTTAGCGTAGAATTGAAGGTGAATCGGGGCTGCACGCGTTGCGGCCCTGAGCACGATGATCATCCTCGATCCAGATCTGGACCCTGCATCACTCCACGGACGAAGACCTGTCCATGGGGACTCCGACCCCGTGGCTAAGACGGATTCGCCGGGGCGGACGGTTGTGCGGGCGAGGGCAGGAAAGGCTCCCATCAAAAAATCAAATGAGATTGATCTGCCTACAGCGCGGACGCTGTCGCGCTATTTGAAGATGGCGCAGGATGCTGTTGGGCTGAAGGGCGAAGTGACGGTTCTGCTGACGACGGATGAGGCGATCCGGGGGCTGAACCGGAGATTCCGGGGAAAGAACAAGGCTACGGATGTGCTGAGCTTTCCGGCGATGGACCAGCAAGCCAGCAGGTCAGCGAGTCAGCGGGGCAGCAAGGCAGCGAGTCAGCAAGTCAGCGGGTCAGCGGATGAGCGTGTGGCTGGGGATCTGGCGATCAGCGTGACGACGGCGGTGCGGCAGGCGAACGAGCAGGGACATGCGCTATGGACGGAGATCAAGGTGCTGATGCTGCATGGGCTGCTGCACCTGGCGGGATTGGATCACGAAGTGGATGACGGGAAGATGGCGCGGCGTGAGTTGAAGCTGCGGGCGAAGCTGCAGCTTCCGCAGGGGCTGATTGAGCGGGCGGGGGCTCCCGCCCTTTCGCCAAAAGGATGGCGAAAGGATGGGGCACCCAAGTCTCTTGCGCGCTCGGCGAAAAAGCCTGCCGAAAACGTCCCTCAGGGGCTAAAGCCCAAACAAACTCCGCGTTCGAAATCGGCACGACTAAAGTCGAGCCCTTTCAAAGCGGCGGCAAAGGCCAAGCGGGCATGAGCGTCACGGCCATATCGATGGTGCTGGTGCTGGCGGCGGTATTGACGCTGGCGTCGTATATTCGGCGGGTGTATGCGGAGTTTGGCAAGATTCTGACGCGGGAGATTGAAGAGAATCTCGACGCGTGGGAAGAGCTGATTGAGCCGCAGCTGGGGCTGACGCGGGAACATGCAGCGATTTGCGCTGGGGTTCTGGAACAGCTATCGCTGGCGATTATCGCGCTGGAGTTTGGCGCGGTGCTGTTTGATCGCGGACCACACCTGGGACGGCCGGGCTACGCGGAGATCGCGCAGGCAGTGTTGGGCGTGGTGCTGGTGGTGGTGTTGTGTAACCAGCTGCTGCCGGAGATGTTGTTTAACCGCACGCGGGGGCGGTGGGTGCGGCGGATTGCGTGGGCGATACGGATATTGCTGTGGATGATGACGCCGATTACGGTGTTTGTGCGGTTCTTCTTTTCGGTTGGGTCTTTGAGCGATGTGCCGGAGAGCCCGGAAGAGGAGACGGCCGGCGACGTGGAGGCGCTGCTGGAGGCAGGCGAAGAAGAAGGAATCCTGGAAGAGAGCGATCGCGAGCTGGTGCGGTCGGCGGTGGAGTTTGGCGACATGCTGGTGCGCGAGGTGATGACGCCGCGGCCCAAGGTGTTTGCGGTGCCGGGCTCGCTGACGCTGGAGGAGTTTCTTGTCGAGTTGAAGACGAACAACTTTTCGCGCGTGCCGGTGTATGAGGATTCGCTGGACAACGTGACGGGGATTGCGTTTGCGCATGACCTGCTGCAGATTTCGGACGAGGACGCGCGAACGCGCACAGTAAAAGAGATTCAACGGCCGGCAGTGTTTGTGCCGGAGACCAAGCGCGGGTACGAACTGCTGCGAGAGATGCGCAACGAGAAGCAGCACATGCGGATCGTGATTGACGAATATGGCGGCGTGGCGGGGCTGGTGACGATTGAGGACCTGCTGGAGCAGATCGTGGGCAACATTCGCGACGAGCATGAGGTGGAGACGCCGATTGAGGAGCCGCAGCGCGAGGCGGATGGAGTTTGGGTGGTGCCGGGGAGTTTCCCAGTGGATCAACTGCCCGATCTGTTTGGCGAAGAGGTTGAGGTGGGCGATGCCTACGACGCAACCACGTTGGGCGGGCTGGTGAGCGAAGTGGAGGGGCGGATTCCGCACGCGGGCGAGGTGGTGCTGCTGGACGATGGGCTGCGGATTGAGGTGGTGGCGTCGACGGATCGCAGGGTGGAGCGGGTGAGGGTGTTTCCGCCGGTGGGGAAAGTACAGGGACTAGGGACTAGGGACTAGGGACTAGATTGTCCCTCCCTGGATCTCCGGTTGGTGCGAGCGGTGTGCGCGCCACTCCTCGGCGGTTAGTTCCCAGATTTCTGAGGGCAGGCGGCCGGAGACGTAGTTGGCATTTTCGGTACCGATAATGCTCATGCCGTGCTTGAGCGAGATGCGGCGCGAGGCGGTGTTGGCGATGGCCTTGCTGACGCGCAGGGTGGGTTGATCGAGCACATCGAACCAGAAGTCGTTGGTCCAGGCGCAGGCTTCGGTCATGAGGCCCTGGCCCTGGTGACGCGGGTCGAGCCAGAATCCTCGATTGTGGGATTCGCCGATCTTGAGGGCGAGGAAGCCGATGATGCGATCGGGGTCGGCGATGAGACGGAGAGTCCAGTTGAATGCTCCGCCGCGGTCCGTGTCAGGAAGGGCGATGTCGCGAATGTATTCGAGTGCGCCATTGGGCGGGTAGGGCCAGGGGACGATATCGCGCAGGAATCGAACGATCTCCCACTGGGGAAAGAGCGCCTGGATCTGATCGGCATCATCGAGTGCGAGCGGGCGGAGGATGAGGCGCGCGGTGCGGCCTTCGGGGATGGGCTGGGACAGCATGGGAAAGATGATAGCAATGGGGCGGGGATCGAGCTGTGCTTGCCGGTGTTTTCGTGGCACAAGCTCGTTTCATCCCACCCTTGGCGCAGGAAGCAAAGACGCGGTTAGGATGGGGCCCTCGAGATTTGCAGGGGCTGAAGCCCGTTGTTCTTTTGGGTCTCTTTTGGCCCGGCTAAAGCCGTGCCGTTGTTACAAAGCGGTCGCCGGGTTTGGGTTAGTGGACTCCCACCCCTTGGCGCAGGAAGCAAAGACGTGGTTAGGATGGGGTGCCCGCCGGATTTGCAGGGGCTGAAGCCCGTTTTTCTTTTGGGTCTCTTTTGGCCCGGCTAAAGCCGTGCCGTTGTTACAAAGCGGGCGGCGGGGTTGGATTCGTGGTTTCCCACCCTTTGGCGCCGGAAGCAAAGACGCTGTAAGCATGGTGTATCCATCATTCCTGAGAGACTTCAGGCGATAATGAAGGACAGGAGCGAGAGAGCGCATTGAAATCTGGATTTGTTGCCATACTGGGCCGGCCGAACGCCGGCAAAAGCACGCTGCTGAACGCACTCACCGGCGAAAAGGTGGCTATTGTTTCGCCGAAGCCACAGACGACGCGGAACCGGATTGCGGGCGTGGTGGAGGTGGCGGCAAAGAAGGGCCAGCATCTTGCGGCACAGATTGTGTTTGTGGATACGCCGGGGGTGCACAAGCCGGGGACGCAACTGGACCGGCGGATGTTGCAGGAAGTGTACGAGGCGCTGGAGACGCGCGACCTGGTGCTCGTGCTGATGGATGCGACGCGGCGGGTGCAACTGGCAGATGCCGACCTTGAGGATCAAGAAAAAAAGCGCGACCTATGGACCAGCGAGGATGAGTTTCTGTTCGGGCTGATTCGCAAGTTGGACTGCCCGGTGTTTCTGCTGCTGACGAAGATCGATCTTGTGTCGAAGGATCGGCTGCTGCCACTTATCGAGCAACTCACGCGGCAATACGAGCTTGCGCAGGTGATTCCGATCAGCGCGCGGAAGAGAGATGGGCTCGACTTGCTGATTCGGCGGATTGTGGATGTGCTGCCGATTGGCGAGCGGTATTTCCCCAAGGACCAGTACACTGACCAGCCACAGCGGTTCATGGTGGCGGAGCTGATTCGGGAAAGCATTTTGACTGAGACGGGGGAAGAGGTTCCTTATGCGTCGGCGGTGGTGATTGAGACGTATGAGGAGCCGGAGGTAAAGCCGGAGAGCGCGAAGAAGAAGAAGAGCGCGGTGCCTGAGCGGCTGCCGCTGACGCGGATAGCCGCGGCGATCTATTGCGAGCGGGATGGGCAGAAGGCGATTCTGATCGGCAGGGCCGGGTCGAAGCTGAAGGAGATTGGCACGACGGCGCGCAGGAAGATTGAGTCGCTGCTGGGGACGCGGGTCTATCTCGAGTTGCATGTGATTGTAGAGCCGAACTGGCGCGAGTCGAAGGTGTTTGTGGAGCAACTGGACTGGCGGAATCAGTTGGAGCGGATTGCGATGACGCAGGTTACAGAGCGGACCGAGCAGGGTGATGTTGAGGTTGAAGAGGAAGCAGCGGGCGAGTGAGTGTTTGAAGAGGAATGACAAGAGCGCGGATTGATTTGCGTTTTCCGGGGAGGGAAGGCGCTTGGGTCCGGGCAGATGATCTGGGATCCACATTCTGTTTCAGGCCTGGAAGGCGCATGAAGATCGTTCGACGAGCGAAAAAGCTTCTCTTGGGATGGTCACTCTGTTGGGTCGTGGCGGCGTGCGGTGAGGCGATCCCGCTTGCCGCGCAACTGGAGGCGCCGGCAGCTTTACCTGCGGCCACTGCCCAGGACAATGTTGCGAATGCCAAGCAGCACACCACGATGGAGCTTGACGGGGGATGGCGGTTTCATGTGGGCGACGATCCGCGCTGGGCCGATGCAGGCTTTGACGACTCGGCGTGGACGATGGTGACTCTGAGGAAGCCGCTGACAGAGCAGGGATTCGACGTATACAAGGGCTACGGATGGTACCGGCTCAGATTGCATGCCGCGCAGATTGCGAAGTTGAATGACATTGCTGGAAACGCTCGGCCGGACATGCTTGTCACGAGTAACTCTGTAGGCCAACTTGCGGTCTATCTTGATGGTGTGGAAGCGGGGCACACGCGAGGGTTGACGGCGAATCCGTCGGAGTACCTGTCGCTGCCGCTGGTTGTGCATCTTGCGGGGGGCGCGCCAGACGGGACAATCGTAATTGCGATTCGCTCTTGGGCCGGACAAAACACATCGATCGGACGCGGCCTGGTGGACAAGGTTGAGATGGGTGCGCCTGACGACATTGCCGAGCGGCGTAGCGCAGCCATCGATCGGGTGTGGGATCAGCAGGTGCTAGCGGGCCTGCTGGTGAGCGGCTTGTTTTTTTGCGTGGCGGTGCTGGGCGCAACGCTCTATGTCGCGCAACGGAGACACGCGGAGTACCTGTGGCTGGCGCTACTTTGCCTATCGGTGTCGATGATTGGGATGAGCGAGAGCGCATGGATCCTGGAGTTGCTGCCGGCGCCAGTTTTCAGGGTGCTCAGTCTGTGGACGGGCCGGGTATTCATGGCAGCGACGCTGGAGTTCATTTTCCACTTTACCGGCAATGCTCATCGCCGGACTGTCCGCGGGTTTCAGATCAGCGTACTGCTTTTACCGATTGTTTCTTTGGTTGGGTTGCAGCAGACCTACGAATACCTTTCAGTGTTCGCCGAGATTGCCTTCGCCGCGCTGATAACGGTGCTGCTGTTCCGCGGCTGGCGTAAAGGCCGGGCCGATGCGGGGATCATGTTGTTGCCGTTCTTTTTGGCGGCGACGGCAGATTCAACGGGGACTGTTCTCGATTACGCCGCCAACAACAACTGGATTCCGGCTCGATTCGCATTTCATCACTTTCACTTTGGGCCGGTCGAGTTTCCGATCAGCGTCGTAGCCTACACGGTGTTCTTGTTTAGCCTGCTGGCCGTTATCTTTCATCGATTTATTCACGTGAGCCAGGAGGAGCAGCGATCCACAGCGGAGATTGAGGCGGCGCGCAGCGTTCAGTCGTTGCTGATTCCCACGAAACTGCCGTCGAGCCAGAACTTCATGCTGGAGAGCGCCTACCTTCCAGTGAACGGAGTGGGTGGAGATTTCTTCCAGGTACTGCCGCAGCAGGACGGGTCGATGCTGATCGTTGTGGGCGACGTGAGCGGCAAGGGGCTGCAAGCGGCGATGAATGCGAGCACACTGGTGGGGGCGCTGCGCAACGAACTTTCGCACGATCCGGCAACGGTTTTGAACAACTTAAACCATGTGCTGGTGGGCGCGGGATCTCTTCCCGGTGCGGGAGAGAGGCCGGTGCTGAGCTTTGCCACATGTGTGTGCGCACGGATCTATCCCGACGGAACCATGACGATTGCCAATGCAGGCCACCTGCATCCCTACCGAGACGGTCGCGAGCTGGACCTGGCAGCAGACCTGCCGCTGGGCGTGATTCCGGGAATCCAATACAAAGAAGCGGAGTTCGAACTCAAGGTAGGCGACCGACTGATCTTCTTGTCTGACGGAGTGGTGGAGGCGTCGAACCCGCAGGGTGAGCTGTTCGGATTTGAGCGGACACAGCAAGTGAGCAATGAATCGGCGCACTACATTGCACAGACGGCCAAGCGCTTCGGGCAGACCGACGACATCACGGTCGTTTCGATCTATTTTGCGGCGCGGTCAGTCCGCAAGAAGCGGGAGATCGCGCAGCCGGCTCTGTGAAGGCCGGGGAAGCGCGACGGAGCAAGAGCAGGCTGAGGCGGGATCTGCGTCAGGCGCCGCGAAGTGAGCCGCGGCCGTTGGATTTCACGGCATACATGCGGGAGTCAGCAGCGCCAATGATGGCGTGAACGGAGGTGCCATCAGTGGGGGCGGTGGCGAGGCCGAGGCTGGCCATCACACTGAGCAGGATGCCATTGTTCATGCGGAAGCGCGTCTCCATGAGGGTGCCCAGCATCAAGGAAGCCTGGAATGACGCGGCGGCAGCGGAGGTGTCAGGCATGAGGATGACGAACTCGTCGCCGCCATAGCGGAAGCAGAGATCCTGGGGACGGCTTAGCTGCTGCAGGCGGCGGCCAGTGTGGGCGAGCAGTTCGCTGCCGATGAGATGTCCGTGGACGTCGTTGACCTCTTTGAAGCGATCGAGGTCGAGGAAGGCGAGGCTGGCATGGGTGCCCTGGCTGGCGCAGCGCTTGAGCTCGCGATCGAGGACGTTGTAGAGGTGGCGGGCGTTGAAGAGTCCGGTGCAGTCGTCGGTGATTGTGAGCTGCTGGATGCTGGTGACGTCTTGGGCATTTTCGATGGCTATGGCGGCGTGGTCGGCGAGGATGTGGAGAAAGGCGATGGTGTAGTCGGTCATCTGCTCGGCGCGGGGATTGATGATCTCGATGACGCCATGCGTGCCTTTTCGGCCGCGGAGGGGCAGGGCGATAACGGAGCGGACGCGGCTTACGCGGACGGCTTCGCTTCGTTTAAGTCGTGGATCGTCTTCGGTGTTGGTGACGATGAGAGTTTCGCCGTGCTCGGCAACCCAGCCCGCCGGACCTTCGCCAACCTTGACGCGAAGGCCGCGAAGGGCCTCCTGCTCGCCGCCGGCTGCGAGGGCGTAGTAGAGTTCGCGGGCGGATTGGTCGAGGATGAGGAGGGTCCAGAGATCGGCCTCGATGATGTGCTCCATGTGCTCGAGGATGGTGCGGAGGATGGTATCGAGGTCGAAGCTGGAAGTGAGCGAACGCGCCAGTTGGTGGAATACCAGCAGATCCTCAAGCGGGATTCGGTCTTGGGCGTTCTTAGTCATCCAGGGGCCCCAGGGAGCTAATTCCAGTGTGGTTTGCTACACAAGGATACGTAATCGCGAGGGGGATTGTTTCGTTGTTTGCCGGTCTGGGTGTGAGACAGCCCTTGGGTGGATGCGCATGGCGCACTAGCCGCCGATGTGCACCATGGAGCGGGAGGGCTTTAGGAATCCGGGCTCGCCGATGTGATGGCGGGCTTCCTTGCCCTGGACGATGCGGTGGATGTAGCTGCTGAGTTCCTGATCGGATTCGCCGGCGCGCATGTGGCCGTAGAGGTCGTGCTCGACCTGGGAGAAGAGGCAGGTGCGGACTTTGCCGTCGGAGGTGAGGCGGACGCGGCTACATGCTCCGCAAAAGGCCTGGGTGACCGGAGCGATGATGCCGATTTCGCCCTTGCCATCGGAGAAGCCGTAGCGGCGGGCGGTCTCAGAGGGTTCGTTGGGCATGAGCTCGATGAGAGGCAGAACACGGCCGATTCGCTCGACTATTTCTTTGAGGGGGACGACGATTTCGGGGGTCCAGAGGCGGCCTTCTTCGAGCGGCATGAATTCGATGAAGCGCACAACTACGTCTTCGCGGCGGGCGAAGTGGGCGAAGCCTTCGACCTGGTCGTCGTTGAATCCGCGGAGGAGGACGCAGTTGATTTTGACGGGAGTGAGGCCAGCTTCGCGGGCGGCGCGCACTCCGCGCAGGACTGTTTCGAAGCTGCCCGGGATGCGTGTGATGCGCTCGAAGGTGGGAGCGTCGACGGCGTCCATGCTGACGGTGACGCGATGGAGGCCTGCGGCGCGCAGCGGGGCGGCGAGGGATTCGAGAAGATGGCCGTTGGTGGTGAGGGCCAGGTTGAGCGGTTCGCCGGTGATGGTGCGCAGGCCGGCTAGCTCGCGGACGAGATCGATGAGGCCGCGGCGCAGGAGAGGCTCACCGCCGGTGAGTCGAACCTTGGTAATTCCGAGTTCAACGAAGAGGCGAATGAGGCGAATGTACTCGTCGATGCCGAGCTCGGGATACTGTGCGCCGACTTCGCCGGTGCGGCAGTAGACACACTTGTAGTTACAGCGGTCGGTGATGGAGACGCGCAGGTCATGAATGACCCGGCCATGGCTATCGGTGAGGCGGGGCTGCGCGGC
>Ga0182012_10005600_pt1 | contig 12975 bp, 9 predicted proteins | sample 612S2SmetaG_FD_120486 | JGI IMG/M metagenome (GOLD analysis project Ga0182012, IMG submission 120486) | Permafrost microbial communities from Stordalen Mire, Sweden - 612S2S metaG | ecosystem: Environmental > Terrestrial > Soil > Wetlands > Permafrost | place: Sweden: Stordalen | collected...
CAGATGTCCGGCAACCGCTGCCCTACCTGGCTCAACGAAGGCATCGCGCAGTTGGAGGAAGGCAAGTCGTCCGCTTCCTCCGGTCCCCAACTGGCACAACTTTACGCCGCCGGTAACGAGATTCCGTTGAATATGCTGGAAGGTAGTTTCATGAATTTCTCCGCCCCGGAAGCCACCGTCGCCTATGCCGAATCTCTGGCCGCGACCGAATACATTCGCGATACCTACGGCATGAGCGAAATCAACCGCATCCTCGAACTTCTGGCCCAAGGCAGTTCCACGGAAGCCGCGTTGCGTCGCACCGCACACTCAGACTATCGCCAATTGCGCGACGAGATGGCCCGCTCGCTCAAGGAAAAATACGACTAAGCCCGTGGGGCGCGGACACTCTTCTCCGCGTGCAGAAACAGAATCGGAGAAACGCATTTCTCGCCGCGCTGCCTGAGCACCACCGCATCAGCAGAGAATCAAGCCGCAGTCAGCGGCGCATCGGACGCTATCCGGCGCAATTCGAGCATCCGGTGCCTGACATAGCCATCCTCTGTCAAATGCGCGGAGGCACAAGCTTTGCGGCTGGTGGTCACCATCTGATCGACCGGACGGCGCTGGGGGAATTGCGGATCGAGTTCCCGGCAGAACTCACAAGGCCTGCTGGACCGGGTGTCAAAACGATAGATGACGGCGGGGTCAATGTGTTCCACGAAGAGCGGCTCCTGGGAGGCGAAAACGGATTCGCCCGACTATGAGGCAGAGTCATACAACTCCGCCTCGAACAATTTGGATGATTGCTTAACGACGCTTTTGTACTACAAGGGGAAGATGCTGGCAAGCCCCTCGTGGCAGGCGCAAACCTGCTGCCTCCCGCGAGGGCCAGGTTGGAAAATAACGGGCAAAAGACAGGAAAATCGATTGTCAATTGCGCTGACGACCCAGCGTCTTTCCCGATTTCTGGCGATTTCTGGCATCATAGGGCGACGCTTCGATCCGCATTTCGTTGCCTGGGGAGCCTGTCCATGCCCGGAGATCCTGTGAATCCCGCTGATGCCAAGCCAGGCATCGTCTTCTTCTTCGATGTCGACAATACTCTGCTCGATAACGATCGCGTGTCCGAAGATCTTAGAAAGTACCTGACCAGGGAAGTGGGCGCGTCCAGTCAGCAACGCTATTGGGAGATCTTTGAGCAGTTGCGGAACGAGCTAGGATACGCCGATTATCTGGGGGCCCTGCAACGCTATCGCATCGAGCGGCCCCGCGATCCCAAGTTGCTGGCCGTCTCCCACTTCATGGTGAATTATCCCTTCGCCAACCGACTCTTTCCCGAGTCGCTGGATGCGGTCGAATACGCCAAGCAACTGGGGCGCGTCGTGATTTTGAGCGACGGCGACGTGGTATTTCAGCCGCGCAAAGTAGACCGGTCGGGCCTCCACGAGATTTTCGAAGGCCGCGTCTTAATCTACATCCATAAGGAACAGGAACTGGAAGACGCTGAGGCCAAGTATCCGGCCGCGCACTACGTGATGGTGGACGACAAAGTACGTATCCTGGCGGCGATCAAGAAATGTTGGGGCGCGCGGGTGACCACGATCTTTCCCCGCCAGGGACACTACGCGCTCGATGCGGCGCTCGTGGCGCAGTACCCGAAACCCGATATTACCCTGGAACGGATTGGGGAATTGCAAGAATACTCGCTGCAACAGATTCTCACCGCCGCCGGAAAGTAGTCATCCTTGGTGCGGTTCGGCGCTCTGGGAGGTAAGGAACTAACTCTGGCGCGTAAAGTTCGGAGACTGCGAATCGAGGAGTTCGCGCCGCTTGCGCTACTCGCTTTCCTCTTCTTCCTCCGAAGCCCCCGCTTGCACCAGGGCGTCCAATTCCCGGCTCAGACTGGCGCTGGTGTCCGCGGGTAAATCGAGAAAACGAAAAGGCTGCAGGCATCCTTTCGTAGCCCACATGGGAAACATCATTTGCGCACGGCAGCGGACGCTGGTGCATCCGAGGTGGAACAAGACCGTCACGCGAATGCCTTCGTCAAGTGGATCCTCAAAGGATCCCAGCCCGCCATTCACCGAGAGTTGATTCATACCACCCCGGATCTGGCGCCCGTTTTCGAGCACGATCAAAACCAGAATCGATCCCCCGAGCTTGACGCGCGACCCTCGTTGTCCTTTTTGTGTAGGGGTTGGCATCCTGCGTCAATTTTGCATCACGTGGCCCACCCACGGCAGATTACGAAAGTCAGCCTCCGGAGGTGCGTCAGTGGTAGGCCTTCCAGAAAAAGTACCCCGACATTCCCGTTCCCACCGCGATCACAAAGCCGCGGATCCATGCCGCCGGTAGCTTCTGCGCATATTTGGCGCCAAAGTATCCGCCCACTAGTGCGCCCCCGATCATCACACTGCCCTGCTTCCAGACCACCGCGCCAGCCACGATGAAGGTAATGACCGCGATACCGTTGATGATTCCTCCCAGCACCACTTTCAAAGCATTCATGGCATGGATGTCAGTCATGCCGAGTGCGGCGAGCATAGCCAGGTTCAAAATCCCAATTCCGCCGCCGAAGTAACCCCCATAGACCGCGACCACCAGCTCAAAAATTGTCGCAATCGCCAACGCCGTGGTGGAAGCATCGCGGGAGATCGACCCTCCAGTGCGACTCGCCAGCCGACCGCCAAACATAAACAGCAACGTCGCTCCCAGCATCAGCCAGGGCATCACGCGGAGGAAGGTCTGGGCCGGTGTGTGCAGCAGAAGGTAAGCCCCGGCAATCGCTCCAATCACGCTCGTGACCGCCAGCGGAACCATGACGCGGCGCGAAATATCGAGGTGCTTGCAATACGCGCCTGTGCTCGCCGTGACTCCCACCCACAGCGCCACGGTATTGGTGGCATTGGCCGCGATGGGCGCGACTCCAGTAAACAAAAGGGCAGGGAAGGCGACAAAACTCCCGCCCCCCGCGACCGCGTTCAGCGCACCGCCAAGCGCGCTGGCGAAAAACAGGAAGATTGCGGTTGGCAAGCTCAAATACTACATGTATCACGGCTGGGCCACTAATCACACTTAGAACTTGTTTTATTGAAAATGGCCATTGTTTAGGACAATACCCAAAGTTCCCTTACTCTTTCTCTCCCCGGCGAATGCCCTTGTCATACATCGCGCCGTAATCCAGATACTGCGCGACGGGGTCGTCCAAATAGCGGATCCCGACTTTCTCGACTTCGCCGCTCTTCCCAAAACGCGCGGTCAAGTGGGCGTTCATGCCGGCAAAATATGTGGGCAGGTTCAGCCTCTTATAACGCGCCAGCACCTGGTCGCGCAGCGCCGGATCGAAATGCACGGCGTATTTGTCAACCAGCGCCTTGATGGCGTCGTAATCGCCTTCCGCCTTGATGCGCATGAGTTCGGCGAGCAGCATACCCACTCCCTGGCGCATCTTCTGATAGTCGGCTACCCGAACGTAGGTCTTGCCATCGCGGGTGAACTGCTCGATCGAGCCTGGAACCTTGTCGGCAACATAATGCGCAATCAACTGACGGTCGCGTTCGTGGTCTTCCTCAATCATGTCGCCGCGCGGAATGCGGCGCAACTGATTCAACGCAACCAGGGCCGCGCTGTCGTACATCGCCTTCGCCACTTCTTCCTGGTCCGAGATCAGCCCCAACTCCTTCAGCTTAGGATCCCACACGTTCCACAGCGCCATCAGGTCGGCGCGCCCTTCCTCGAGCGTGGAGAAGTATTCTTTCAGAAAAGGTTGCGCGCCGCCGCTCACCCGATCGCTCAGTTTTCCGGAGCCGTGGCCGATCACTTCATGCATCGCGGTCATCAGACTGCCCGCTTCCTTGCCGTACTTCTCACTGCGCCCGATTTCAACGGGGCCGGCGGCGAACTCTGCGATGGCCGTCCGTCCCGTGGCTTCATCCAGAGCGCGATTGCTCCCCGTAAATAGAAAATTCTTCGAGCCGTATTTCTCGTGGATTTCGTCTTCGTTGGGCAAGTTGTCTCCAATTGTGCCCACGTTGAAATCGCCCGATTCAATCAGCGTCTCGACCGCCTTCACGACCGGAAGCTTGAACGACTCGCGCTTATACTTGGCGTCCCAGGGAGCTTTCTCTTCAAAATACGCGGCATTTTCGGCGAGCTTTTTCATGGCCGTCGTAACCGGCTTGTCGGTAATGGTGACAAAACTCTGCGAACTCCCTTTGGCGCTGCGCGCGTCGCGATAGACCTCGATAAAGCCGTTGTCGAAATCGACCGTCGCATCGTTCTGCACCCAAGCCGTGCCAAATGCCACCCACTCCGCGTATTCGCCGGTCTGGTAGAAGCGAATCAAATGGTCGATCGCTTCGGCTTGCCCCGGTTCGGCATAGGCGCGCGCCTTTTCGAAGTAGTCGTTTGCTTTCTTCAGGAACGTGGCATACAGCCCTGGAGCGACCTTGCCGTCGGGCGTGCCGGAGCGATACACCAGTTCGGTCAGCTTGCCGTCCGCGCCTCTCACGACCCGCGAGTTCAGCGCGTATTTATCTTGAAATCCCTCCAAATCGCCTTGACTCAAACCGGTGTAAAAAGTGTTCGAACTGGCCTGGATCGTGTCCTTTCCCCCTACCGGATTCTTGGCCGTAATCATCGGTTCAAACGCGGGATCAAACAGCGAAGCGCGCAACGACTCCAACTCCCGCTTCAGATCTGCTGGTTTCTTGAGTGCTGGAAGATCGGCGTACGCCGTCTGAAAGGCACCGTTATGCTGCGCCATCAGCGCCGCCTTTTCCAGTTCTTCAAAGGTGAAGGCGGGCAGAAATTTTTGCGACGTCAGTTCGTCGTGATTGCCGCGGCTGGCCCAGAAAAGCTTCGCGAATTCGGCAATCTTTGCCAGCGCCGCCGGATCAATCCCCTGCGGACGCGCCGTGATTTCCTCGAACAACCGCTTTTGCTGCAATCCATAGGCCGACAACTGATCGTAAATAATCGGGTCGATGGCAATCGAAGCCTGCGTCAGCCAGTACGCCAGGATTTGCTGTCGAAGCGTTAGCGCCTCAAAACTGGGTGCGTGCAACTGAATAAACGCCGTGTCGCCCACGCGCTCGACCAGAACACCGCCGGCTTTACCTGCCTGGCCCAGCGCCGGCGTGAGGAGGGTACCCACCAACAGGATGGGCAAAATCAGACACAAACTGGATTGCGCGTAATAAGACAGCTTCAAGAAATGCCTCCGCTCGATTCCAACCAAGATTCCAACCAATAAGACTCCGCAGCCTATCACAAAGCGGCGTCGCCAGGAGGAAAGGGCGCCTAATATCGCCCTTCCGAACAAACGTCGTCGTGTGCTGGCCGGGCTCGGCCCCGCAGGAACCGGCCAAAGCCCGCTGCCATACATGGTAGAATCGTTATTGTGACTGCCCGAGCCGATGCTTCCTGATATCGAAAAACTGCTGGAGCTGCAGATTGCAGATAAGGAAATCCGCAAACTGCAGGACGAAGTCGCGGCGCTGCCCAAACGCGTGGCGGTGATCGAACAAAAACTGGCTGGAACCAAGGCGCATCTGGAAAAAGCGCGGAATGCAGCCAAGGGCGACGAGGCCAACCGCAAGAAGTTCGAAGCCAATATCAAAGACCTGCAAGGCAAGATCTCCAAGTATCGCGATCAATCCCTCGACGTGAAAACCAACGACCAATACAAGGCTCTGCAGCATGAGATCCAATTCGCCGAACAGGAGATCCGGCTCAACGAAGACCGCATCCTGGAAGTGATGGTCAACGTCGACGCCCGCGAAAAAGACGTCAAGGCGGCCGAAGCCGAACTCAGGGCGGAGACGGCCGCGATCGAAAGAGAAAAAGAGGAAGCTCGAAGAGTTACCGCCGAAGATCAGAAAAAGCTGGCCGAGTGGAACGCCAAGCGCGATGCGCTGCGGCGGGAAATTTCAGAGGATACTCTCCGCCAGTACGAGCGCGTAGCGAAGTTCCGCGGCACCGGACTGGCCGAGGTGCGCGACCAGAAATGCATGGGCTGCCAGGTGATGCTGCGGCCGCAGACCTACAACGAAGTGCGCAATGGCGAGAAGATCATGGTCTGCGAATCGTGCTCCCGAGTCTATTACTTCAATCCCGCCAATGAAGTGAAGCCAGAGCAGGAAGTCGTGACCGTCACCGGCAGAAAGCGGGCGCGTCCCAAGGCGGATGCGCCGCAGGCCTGGTTCTATCGTCCCGATTACGGGGAAGAAGGGGAAGTGCTGCTGGCGTTTGTTAATAACGGCGGCAACTCCTCACGACGCATCTACGAGCTGCACACCGGCCGCCAGGTTGGCGGTGTGCTGCTGCGCGAGGGAACGTACCGGCTGGCCTTTCCCGAGGACATGACCGACTCCGCCCTCCGGCTCAACGGACATTGGGACGAAAAAGAAATCGATGAGTGGGGTTCGGAGATACCTTCGAACGCGCTCGATCTGCTGCAGAAAGATCTGCTCGCCATCCGGCGCGAGCACAAAGCCCACAAGCACGCCACCCCGGCCGCGGAACAGCCGGCTGCCAGCTAATCTTCCTTACTTTGACTTTGTATAGGGATTGGGATAGCGCAGCACTTTGCTCAGATTCTTCCCTCGTACGATTCCAAACTGGTAATACGAGTCCCCAGGAATCGATAGACGACAGATCTGGAAAGATGCAGGCTTCGAGCACAGTATCGATCGGATCGGACAACTGCACCCATCCGCCGCCGTTTATGTTGATGCCTCCGAACAGATCCGTGCCGCCCAATTGGGAGCAGTAGCAGGATGCGGGATTGCCGTTGCATACCCCGTTATACGGAACCTGCGCATAATAGGCCAGGGCCGCCATCGTAGGCTGATCGCTGTAAAGAGTCGAGAGCAACACGTGAATCCGCGATCCGTCTTTCTTGGAGGTAAATTTGCAGAAATTGCGCGAGCCCGAGAGACGCAGCCAGTTCTGCGGATCGTCGTTGGTGTTGAAGTAAGGAGCGCGAACGTCGACTTCCCCGCCGTTCTTGACGCAATACTTCTGAGCGTTGATGAGTTCGCTGTCGGCTTGCGAGTCCGCAAGTTTCGCGGTATTTTTCGCGCTGCCCGCCTGTACCGGCTGGGCGACGGGAAGAAAAACCGCAACTCCAAATGCGACACAGGTCATCAACATCATTGCTGCGAATACACGTTTCACGTGGCGCCTCCTGGGAAAAGCGGAGAATCGATTTCCGGTGATCCATCTCGTACCATGCGATTTTCCGCGATCAGCTTTCTGCGATCAACCGAGGCGGAAGATTAACACAAAAATGAACCCTTTGCCCCGGCTTTTACGTTCCTCTCTGAATTCTCCGACGTTGCGCGCAAAGTCTTAGCCACAGATTGCACTGGGGTTCACAGAAACGCGAAATCGAACACTTTTTTGCTGTAAGATGAGCCGCACGAGGTAAGCCCATGGCCCTCCACCAGAACAACAATCTCCCGAAAAACGATCTCGCTAATAACGATCTCCGCCTTCCTTCCGCCTCCCGCCGTTCGTTTCTCGGCCTTTCGGCTGCCGCGTCCGCCGCGTTCGCCTTACGCATTGTGACCGAACCGATGCTCGCTCACGCGCGCGTGCACAGTTTCCCCAAAGACGCGATCCGGATCGATGCCAACGAAAATCCCCTCGGCCCCAGTTCCGCGGCGCGCGAAGCGGCAGCCGACATGGTCGCCCAAGGAGGCCGCTATTCCGACTACCTCACCGACGATCTCGCCAACCTGCTGGCGGAAATCGAAGGGCTGAAACAAGAACAGATTCGCGTCTATGCCGGATCGAGCGAGCCTCTGCATCATACCGTCGCCGCCTTTTCTTCGCCCCAGCGCAGCTATGTCACCGCCGATCCGGGATACGAGGCCGGAATGCACGCCGCTGCCGTCCTCGGCGCGAAGGTGGTGAAAGTACCGCTCACAAAGACCTACGCCCACGACGTCAAGGCCATGCTGGCCGCCGCTCCCGATGCGGGCGTCTTCTATGTCTGCAGTCCCAACAACCCCACTGGCACTCTGACCAGTCATGCCGATATCGAATTTCTCGTCGAGAACAAGCCCAAAGGTTCCGTCGTGCTGGTGGATGAAGCCTACATTCATTTTGCCGACGCGGTGTCGGTGAGGGATTTGGTCAAAGCCGGCAAGGACGTCCTCCTGCTGCGCACTTTCTCGAAGATCTATGGCATGGCGGGCCTGCGCTGCGGAGCCATCTTCGGCCGCCCCGACCTGCTCGAAAAAGTCGATAACTACGGCGGCTGGAACTTCATGCCGATCACCGCCATGGCCGCCGCCTTGGCCAGCCTGAAAGACGCGCAACTCGTGCCCGAGCGCAGGCGCATCAACGCCACCATCCGCAGCCAGGTCTTCGCCTGGCTTGATCGCAACGGCTACTCCTACGTCCCCTCGCAATCCAACTGTTTTATGCTCGACACCAAAGGTCCGGCCAAGGCGGCAATCGACGCCATGGCCCGGCAAAATGTATTTATTGGACGCATTTGGCCGGCCTGGCCAACCTACGCGCGCATTACGATTGGTACCGCGCCCGAGATGGAGCAGTTCCAGACCGCATGGCAGAAAGTAATGACGGGGGCGGTGACAGCAAGTGTTGGCGCGCTGCCAAGCTGCGGAGAATTGGGAAAACGCAATATTGCCCGCACCCCGATTCGCGCCTGACTGACGCTTGACAGCTAAATCGGCGTGCTGCCCTTAAACAGCCAGATCAGATCGATGATCAGAATAATCACCACCATCAGCTCCAGCACAAACGCCCGGCTCTGGTGGAACTGGTCGACCATGAAGCGGTAGAGTTCTTCGGCCGTGTGGACTTTCTGGTTGACCAGATCTTTGTAGTCGGTAACACCTATCTTCGACGCCGCGACCTTATACAAACGCGCCGAGAACATGTCGCTTAGAAACTTGATGGCGTTGTCCGCGCGCTCCGTCAGTTCGTCCACATCGAGCAGGACGGTGTGCAGGCGGCTGGCTCGTTTCGCGGTGCGCCAACGGGCGAGAATGCCCATCGAACCGTGGTCCATGAATTGGTAGACGCTGGCCAGTTCGCGGGTCAGCAGTTCGTCGTAATGGCGGAACTCGAGGAGCTGCGAGTTAGCGTACTCGAGCAGTTGAATCACGGTTTCCGCGCCCGCCGTCGAGTCGTAGAGAAATGCCCCGTTCCAACTGATCACGGCCAGGTCGTTCGGATAGTAGGAGATTTTCGACTGCATGATCTCCTGCTGCTCGCCGTCGGAGAGCGGCATATTCTCGCCGCGCACGATCTGCGCAATGCGCCCACCTTCGGTATGGAGCAGTTCGGCCGCCGACGGATTGCCCGCGATATCGCGCACGTGGAAAACGAAATAATCTTCATGCAGCCAGGTGTCATACAGCTTGACCAGCGCCGGACGGGCGCGTTCGATCTTTTCCTTGACGATTTTCTGCGCGAAACTGGTGAAATCCGTATCCCAAACCCAACGGCCAGCCAGGCGGACCAGGGTATCCCAGTCGCCCGAAAAAGGCAGTTCAAACACCACGCTGAGGACGCCGTAATCGTAGTATTTGATCTGGACATCAAGCCGTTCGCCGCTTTCGAGCACCAGCGGTTCGACCGGTTCGACCACTGGAGCGCGCTGAAAACGAACATATCCCGGAGCCGGATGCTTGAAGCTGGCCTCCTGGCGCCGTGCTCCAAAAATGTCGCGTAGCCCGTCGAGGTTGATCTCCTCGCAAACATCGAACTGGATCAGCACCAAGACCGAACCTTGCAGAGACTTGTTCAAAGTAACGACCGCCGATGGCATCGCCGTTGGCACCAATAGCGTCGTTGGGTTTGCGGTTTCCATAGGGTTCAGCCTCTTCTCGTAGCGCGCTGGCGCCAGTGCGAGGCGCCTTGGGGACCAGAAAGCCGCTACGTGGAGGCCTAGTGTCTATGTCTATTGTCCCAGAAACCGGGAAGGATTGGCAGTAGTGAAATAACTGTATATTTATCAGTAGATTACGTAGAGACGAAACTGAAGCAAGGACGGATTGCGTTAGGGACTGACGCGCTCGTCCGTCCCGCCAGAACCTAACGTTTTCGCGCTAAAGCCAGCAGGAGAGACGCTCCGGCGGCGAGTCCAGCCACAGCCAACCCGGTCCGCTTCATGGATTTCTCGATAGCGGCCCGGTGCGGCCTTACCCAGGCGTCTTCGGGATAGTGCTGCGGTGCCGCGTCGAACATCGGGAAGCCTTCCGGCGTTTCGGTAGCCTCGCGCAGGGCCATCTGGAGCACTTCGGCCAAGTGGAGGGCGTGGCGGTCGGTTTCCTGAGCAATCTGCTCCCGGCAACTGAAACCGTCGGCGACAATCAGCCAGTCGGTGGGAGCCTGCCTTACAGCCGGTAGCAACTCCAGCTCACCGATGGCCTTGGAGACATCGTACTTCTCCTTTTCGAAGCCGAACGCCCCCGCCATGCCGCAGCATCCGGGCGCCGGGGAGGTAAAGTTGACGCCCATACGGTTCAGGACGCCCTCTTCGGCAGTCATCTTCATGATGGCCTTGTGATGGCAATGGCCATGGACCAGAGCCCGACGCGGCAGTTTCGGAAGCGCAAAATCCTTGGCGCGCTGCTCCAGAAATTCGCTGAGCAGGAACACTTGCTTCGAGAGTGCCTGCGCCCGTTCGTCCTTGGGGAAAAGATTCGTCAGTTCGTCGCGAAACACAGTCGCGCAACTCGGCTCCAAGACAACAATGGGCGTCCCCGCCTCGATCTCCGGCAAGAGCTCATCCATGATCTGCAGCAACAGGCTCTTGGCGCGGTCGAGCATGCCGACGTCATAAAGCGGGCGTCCGCAGCAGAGGTGCGCACGCGGCACGCTAACATCGAACCCGGCGGATTCAAGCACTTCGACAGCCGCTTTGGCAGTAGCTGGCAGGAAGTGGTTGTTAAAAGTGTCGGCCCAGAGAAGCACAGAATTGCCAGAGTTCGCCTGGGAACGGACGCCCTCGTCCGTCCCGGCCAGCGAAGCGCCTCGCCGCTCCCACCATCGTTTGAATGTCTCCGGCGCGAACGCCGGAATACGGCGCTGGGCTGGGATTCCCCCCACCAGCTTGGCAAGGTCGCGCAGCCCGGGAAGTTGGGTCGTCAGATTCACCAGTCCCGGCACATGCGAGGCCGCTCTCATCCACAGATCGATATTCGAGAGCCCCATCGCTTTCAGCGGACGGCGGTTGCTCTCGTAGTAATGCGACAAGAATTCCGCTTTGTAGGTCGCGACATCGACGCCAACGGGGCAGTCGCTCTTGCAGCCCTTGCAAGCCAGGCAGAGGTCGAGCGATTCCTTCACCGCTTCGCTCTTCCAGCCGTCTTTGATGACGTCGCGTTTCGTCATCTCCCACAGTAAGTGGGCGCGCCCGCGAGTAGAGTGCTCTTCCTCGCGCGTCACCCGGTAACTCGGGCACATGACTCCGCCAGAATCATGGCGGCACTTGCCGACTCCCACGCAGCGCAGAGTGGCGGCCGCCAGACTGCCATGGTCATCGGGAAATTTGAAATGGGTTTCCGGCTGCCAAGGATCGTATCCCGCGCCCAGCCGCAGATTCTCGTCGAGACGATAAGGCTCGATGAGCTTGCCCGGATTCATTTTCCAGTCCGGATCCCACAGCGATTTGAACTCCCGGAAAGCCTGCATCAATTCCGGCCCAAACATCTTCGGCAGAAGTTCGCCGCGAGACTGCCCATCGCCATGCTCTCCGGAAATCGAGCCTCCGTAGCCCACAACCAGATCGGCCGCCTCCTCCATGAACTGACGAAATTTACGGATGCCCTCCGTCGATTCCAGATCGTAGTCCATGCGGGTGTGCACGCAGGCGTGGCCGAAGTGTCCATAAAACGAACCGTCATAGTGGAAGGCCTGCATCAGCTTGCGCAGGTCACGGAGGTAGGCCCCAAGCTTGTCGGGCCCGACGGCGGAATCTTCGAACCCTTCCCAGCGCAACGGCTCACCGGGAACGTGCGCCGTCACACCCAGACTGGACTCGCGAACATCCCAGATGCGCTTGGCTTGTTTTGGGTCGGTGAACAAGCGCATATTAGGCGGAATCGCGGACCGCTCCAGCGCATCCATCAGATGGCGCGCCTGCGATTCCGCTTCGGCGGCTGTGTCGGCGCCGAACTCGACCATGAGCCAGCCGGCCCCTTCGGGCAGCATCGCCAGTCCATCGAGATTCACACTCTTGCGCCGGCTGGCGTTGACCATAATGTCGTCAAAGCCTTCGAGGCCAATCGGACGATGCTCCATGATCTGCGGGATGTGGTCGGCGCAGATATAGATGTCGGGCCACCCGATAACCAGCAGCACCCGCGCTGGCGGACTCTCCACCAATCGGCAGGTAGCTTCGAGAATCGTGACACACGTTCCCTCCGACCCGACCAGCGCCCGCGCCACATGAAGCCCGCTTTCGGGAAGCAGGTGGTTGAGGTTGTACCCCGACACCCGCCGCGGAATGTTGGGAAACTGGCGGCGAACCTGCTCGCCATAACGGTCCGCCAGAGATTTGAGACCGTTGTAGATTTCCGCTCGGCGACCGCCTTCACGAATGAAGCGCTCGAAATCTTCCGCGCTGGTCGCGCCCACATGCAACCGCTGGCCGCCGTACGTGAGGATTTCAAGCGCCTCGATGTTATCGTCCGTCTTGCCCGCCATGATCGAATGCACGCCGCAGGAGTTATTGCCGATCATGCCTCCGAGCGTGCAGCGGTCATGCGTAGCCGGGTCGGGCGCAAACGTCAGGTGGTGCTTCTCGGCTTCGGCGCGTAACTGGTCGAGCACCACTCCCGGCTCGACCCGCGCGATGCGGCGAGAGGAATCGATTTCCAGGATGTTCGCCATGTACTTCGAGAAGTCGAGCACAACGGCCGCGTTGCAGCATTGTCCCGCCAGCGACGTGCCTCCGCCCCGCGCCAGCAGCGGAGCACCGTGGTCGCGACACAGCGAAACGGCCGCGAG
>Ga0182012_10005601_pt1 | contig 12975 bp, 10 predicted proteins | sample 612S2SmetaG_FD_120486 | JGI IMG/M metagenome (GOLD analysis project Ga0182012, IMG submission 120486) | Permafrost microbial communities from Stordalen Mire, Sweden - 612S2S metaG | ecosystem: Environmental > Terrestrial > Soil > Wetlands > Permafrost | place: Sweden: Stordalen | collected...
CGCAATCTGACGCTGGCTGAGTTCATGGCCAACAAGCCGCACGACCGGTTCATCGACTCGATCAAAAATGGCGTGGCTGGGACATCGATGCCGCCATGGGGCAAGGTGCTGACGGACGAGCAGGTGAACGGGGTCTTCGACTATGTTTGGGCGACTTATGTGAGAGAGAAGCCGCGCACGCTGAAGGCTCGCAAGGTGCCTGACGTGAACCCGGTTCCGATGTCGCAGCAGTCGGTCGATCGTGGCGAGACCATCTTCCAGACGCGCTGCACTGGCTGCCACGGCAAGAAAGCAGACGGCCACGGGCCGAATTCGCCAGATATTTCACCGCGCCCGCGCAATCTTCGCAACTTCGCATTCGTCAACAGTGTCACTGACCATCGGCTCTTCGAATCCATCAACTACGGCGTGGAAGGCACAGCGATGCCTTCATGGCTGGACTATGGACTTCAGCAAAACGATGTCGGCGACATCATCAATTACATCCGCAGCTTGAACAAGGCAGCGAAATAGGAATCGAACACGGGAAGTGAACCAGGCATTGGAACTCACTCCAGGAGGCTCTAATGGCAACTCAGCTAGGCGGTAGCACCGTTGCTGCCCCTGCCACGCAGGATATTCACGAAGATACAACCGTGAAGTGGTTCCTGCTGGGCGCAGTATGTTATTTCGCAGTCGTGGGCATTATCGCGCTCATTATTGCGGCCAAATTTGTGTGGCCTCAGTTTCTGGGCTCCATTTCTTATTTCACGTATGGCCGTATGAGGCCTCTGCACGTGAACGGCATGCTCTTTGGATGGCTGCTCGCGGCCGACATGGGGCTGGCTTACTACCTTGTGCCACGGCTCTGCGGAGTAAAGCTGTGGAGCGAGAAGCTGGGAGTCGCAACTTCGATTCTCTGGAACGTAATCATCCTTAGCGCTATCGTTACGCTGCTTGGCGGTTATCAAAAGGGCCTGGAATACGCTGACCTTCCCACGCCGGTTGCTGTCTTAGTGGTGATCGCGTGGATCATGTTCGGAACGAACATCTTCATGACCATCTTGAACCGGAAGTACGAACAGATGTACGTCTCCACCTGGTACCTGATGGGAACCATCCTGTGGACGGCATTTGTCTATCTGACCGGCAACTTTGCCACGCTTCTGCCTGGCATCACCGGTGTCAATCAGGCAAATCTTAACTGGATGTATACGCACAATGCAGTCGGTCTCATCTTCACTCCGGCCGGACTCGCGATCGCTTATTATTTCATTCCGCGTGCATCCAACTCGCCGCTCTTCAGCCACAAACTGTCGATGATTGGCTTCTGGTCTCTGGCCTTTGTTTACGTCTGGACCGGCGCACATCACATGCTCCACGGACCTATCTCAGAGTGGCTGCAAACCATAGCCATTGTCTTTTCGGTCATGCTTCTCATTCCGGTTTGGGCAGTGGTCTACAACTTCATCGCAACCATGAAGGGCCAGTGGCATCAACTGGGCGATAACGTCTCGCTAAAGTTTCTGATGTCGGGAACGATCTTCTACTTGCTCACATGCTTCCAGGGTCCGATGCACAGCCTGCGCTCGGTCAATGCAGTGGTCTCGAAGACAGACTGGATTCCGGGGCACGCACACATGGCCGTACTCGGCACCTTCTCGTTCATAGCGATGGCGGGCGTCTACTACGTGATTCCGAGGGTCTTTCACACCAAACTGCATTCTGAGGTGCTGGCGAACTGGAGCTTCTGGCTGTTCCTCATTGGCGGCCTTGGGATGTTTACCGCGCTGTGGCTTGGCGGTTTCTGGCAGGGGTGGCAGTGGAACAATCCGTCGATTCCATTTATCGACACTGTAGTCGCGCTGGAGCCTGTGTGGATGGTGCGCTTCCTGTCCGGGATCATCATCTTCTCGGGGATTGTGCTTTTCATGTTCAACATTCTGTCCACCGCAATCAACGGTGGGAAATCTTCAACGGCAGTGCCGGCGCGGTCGTAGGCGAAGGGAGACATCATGCTAGGCAACACCGACAAGAACGCAATGGGGTTTGTGGCAGCAGCCCTTGGCCTGTTTTTCATCGGCGGATTATTGACGACAGTGGCTCCGCCCTTGCTCGACAAGAGCTGGAACAAGCCTTTTGAGAATCACGATCCCACGAAGGGCCCGACGGGCAAGCTGGTCGCATACACCGACCAGGAGATGCGCGGTTACCGCATCTATATCCGCGAAGGCTGCAAGTATTGCCACACGCAGCAGACGCGTACTCTGCTAAGCGATGTAAAGCGCTCGGGGTGGAAGGGTGTTGACTCGCCTGTTTCCACGCCGGATGAGTTTGTCAATGACTGGCGCCAGACCTTCGGCACCAAGCGCACCGGGCCCGATCTTTCGCGGGTCGGGGGCAAGTACAACAAGCAGTGGCACAAAGCGCACTTCAATAACCCGCGTGACCTGGTGCCCGGCTCAATCATGCCGCCGTTCCCATGGATTGCCAACAATCCACAGGAACTTGACGACCTGGTTGCCTATCTGCAAACCCGTGGCCGCGCCAAGGACTGGCGGCCGGATAACGACTACGAGCGGTAAGAGCGAGGAATCATGAACGACTACACGTATCCAACGATCTACTTCTCGTACTTCCTGTTTGCGCTACTGGCCGGCGGAGCTGTGTACTTCTTTGTCCGCTCGGTCAAGGCCGGCTACCTGGGCCTGAAGAGCGAAGAGCCCAAGTACCGCATGCTTCGCGACGACAGCGATAACGACGCTAATGAACCTGCCGACGGAAAATCGCCGGGGAGGCAATGATGAATACTGAACCGAACAAGATAGAAACGAAAGACTATGCCGGCGGCTGGATCACCGAGCGCAAAGAATCAGAAATTCCCGGATTTCTCAAGCTGGCCTATCCCGTCATCATCATTGTGCTGCTCGGATACCTCGTTGTCTTCATGAACGGCGAGGTCAACCACTCAACACGTGGCATATTTGTGCAGCAACTCAACGCTGTTACGGGAACGGCGAATACCTTTATGTACATCGTGGGGGCCATGATTGTGGTCTACGCGGTGATTCTGCTTGCGTTCGTCTTTGGCAAGCACAAGCACGAGGAATAACGACTCATCATGGCGACAGCAAACGGGCAATTCGACATGATCGGCGGGGCAAGCTACTGGATGCAGATGGTCAAGTGCCAGGATGCCTGCCCGGTAAACACCGATGCGTGCGGCTATGTGAACGCGATCGCCGAGGGACGCGATGAGGACGCCTACCGCATAGCGCGCGCCACCAATCCGTTTGCATCGATTTGCGGGCGGGTTTGTGGCGCGCCGTGTGAAGCGAACTGCCGTCGCGGGAGTTTGGATGAGCCTGTTTCTATCCGTGCGCTGAAGCGGTTTGTGACCACTCAGTACGGGCCGGAGACGGGGGATTTTAAGCATTACCGCGCGGGTGCAAATCTGGAGATGCTGTCGCCCAACCGTGGCAGCTTTGAGAAGGTCGCGGTGATCGGCGCGGGCGTAGCCGGAATGACGGTGGCGCACGACCTGGTGACGCTGGGATACAAAGTTACAGTTTTTGAGGCCTCGGCGAAGCCCGGCGGGATGCTGACGGCGGGGGTGCCTGTATTCCGGCTGCCGCGCGAACTGGTGATGGCCGAGATCGACGCCATAGTCTCGCTTGGCGTAGAGCTGAAGTGCAACCAGCGGCTGGGACGTGACTTCAGCATTCAGCAACTGCGCGAGCAGGGATACAAGGCGATCTTCCTTGGAGTGGGATTACCCAAGGGGCGCAAGCTGGATCTGCCTGGGTCGAATCTGGCCGGTGTTTACGACGGCATGGATTTTCTTCGCGCCTTCAATGATGGGACGCCGCTGCCGGTGGGGAACAAGATCGTGGTGATAGGCGGGGGGAACGTAGCGTATGACGTGGCCCGCTCCGCTGTGCGGCCGCTCGATGCGATGGAGACTGAGGAACACACGGCCGATATGGCGCGGGGTGAATCTGTGGCATACGATGTGGCGCGGTCTGCGATGCGACTCAGCGGAAAGCGCGAAGTACATGTGGTTTGCCTCGAGGGGCGGCATGAAATGCCGGCCGATGAGGTCGAAGTGACTGAAGGCTCAGAAGAGGGGCTGGTGCTGCACAACTCGCGGGGGCCGAGAGAGATTGTTGGCGAGAATGGATGTGTTGCCGGGCTGCGCACGGTGGAGTGCACTGCGGTCTTCGACGCGAACCATCGCTTCAGCCCGACATTTAATGAAGAAAACGTTGAGACCATCGAGGCTGATACGGTGATCTTCTCGATTGGCCAGTCGTCGGACTTATCGTTTCTGCAGCCGGGCGATGGAGTGGAGTCAGTGCGCGGCCTGATCAAGGTGAATCCAGAGACCTACCAGACGACAGCTCCGGATGTGTTTGCCTGCGGCGATATCGCGCACGGGCCAAGACTTTTCATTCACGCGATTCGCTCCGCCCAAATCGCAGCGCGGTCGATGCATGACTTCCTGCGCGGGACGAACACGCAAATTACGGTTCAATCTTCATGGGAGCCGGCGGCTTACACAATGCGGGAAGGCTGGGATCAGCTTCGCCGAGAACATCCGCCGGTTGTGGCGGCGCATGAACGCGCAGTTTCGTTGCGCATTGTCGAAGAAAATTATCCTGATGGCGAGGCTCGGACACAGGCAGCGCGGTGCCTGCGCTGCAACGTCAACACCGTTTTCGATACGGGGATGTGCGTTGCGTGCACCGGCTGCGTGGACGTTTGTCCGGAGAGCCTGATCAAGCTGACCGGTGTGGCGGAGTTGTGCAACACAGCGGAGGGATTGGACTGGGTTGCCGGCCTGGCCGGGGTTCCTCCGGCAGAACTTGCCAAATACGATAAGTCGCAGCTCGCTGCAATGGGCGGCGTCATGGTGAAGGATGAATCCACCTGCATTCGCTGCGGCCTCTGCGCGGCGCGTTGCCCGTCGCACGCGATCACGATGCAGCGATTTGTATTCAAGCGCCAGTGCGTGACAGTTCCGGGCCTGAATCCAAAGCTGAAGCACGCTCAGACGGCTGGGAGCGCTTAGGCAGCCCATGATACCGGTCTTCACTTCCGCTGACTTTTACCTGGTACTGGTCTTTGGATTTGTCAGCAGCCTGCATTGCGTACAGATGTGCGGGCCGGTGGTGCTCACCTACAGTGTGGCCGCAAACACCGGCGCACAGCGCCGATCGCTTCTTGGACTGCATCTTTCATACAACGCCGGGCGAACGCTTACCTATATTATGCTGGGGGCACTGGCCGGGTTGGCCGGCGGAGCTATGGGCTGGGTGGGGCGGCTGGCGGGAATCGAAAACGTGGCTGCGATTGTTGCCGGTATCGCAATGGTTTTGACCGCACTTGTAATGTTTGGGTTCGCCAGGGGATTTAAGGGATGGGGAGGGTTTGCGATGCCGGGACGGTTGCTGCGTCCCGCAGGCAAGCTGATTTCTTCACCAACAGCTCATGCCAAGTTTGCACTTGGCCTGCTGATGGGATTCCTGCCCTGCGGGCTCATCTACGCAGCGCTGATGAAAGCCATCGGTACGGCAACTCCGGCGGGAGGCGCGCTGACCATGCTCGCTTTCGGCATGGGCACCAGCGTCTCGCTTTTAGTTGTCGGACTCGGCTCATCTGCAGCCACACGCAAGATCGCCCGCTGGGGCACTACAATCTCTGCAATCACGGTCCTGGTCATGGGTGCAATCCTGATTGCGAGGGGCGCGTTGGCCGGCCCCTTCATGATGCACTGCCATATGGGCCATATGGCAATATGACTGGTGGTTGTTTGAATGTCGACTTCTCCTCTCTCCAAGCCGCGACAAGCACCACCCAGAGTCACGATACCTGGGTCGCGCTATCACCGTGTGCGCAAGACTGTGCAAACAATCTGCGTTTGCATATTCATTCTGCTTCCGTTGTTTGACATCATGCGGGTGGACATACCGCGCCAACGTTTTTACTTCTTTGGCGTGGAGCTCTGGATCAGCGAATTCGCGATCCTGTTTCTGACGATGATGTTCTTCTGGATTTTGATCGCCGCAATGGCGATGATTTACGGCCGGTTCTGGTGCGGCTATCTTTGCCCGCAGATGATCTTCAGCGAGACCGCCAATACGATCGAGAATTGGATCACCAGGCGCGTGAATCGCAATTTTTCGAAATACTCAGACAAGGCGCGCTGGTGGATTTCCAAAGCGTTCGTTTACATCCTTGGAATCCCACCGTCCGTGTTCTTCGCATTCGTCTTCGTGTCGTATTTCGTCCCGCCTGTCGATCTCTTTCATCGCCTGATGAGCTTTGACATTCGAACCGCCGGCGGCATCCTTGGAGCCGCCGTGACGGCGGTGACCTTTTTTGACTTTGCATTTCTCCGTCAGCGGTTTTGCACGGCCATCTGCCCGTACGGATATCTGCAGAACATGCTTGCCGACAAACATACACTTCTGGTTCACTTTCATGATCCCAACCATATGTGCATCAACTGCGCGAAGTGCGTGCGTGCCTGCCCGATGGGGATCGATATTCGCAAGTCGTCGCACCAGCTTGAGTGCACCCACTGCGCCGAATGCGTGGACGCCTGCTCGAATATCCTGGGCAAACTCAACCGACAGACGGTCATTCAATATGGATGGGGAGACGACACGAGCAATTTCGTCGAAGAGCACAAATGGTACCGGCGCATCGGGCTGCGCGATGGCAAGCGCGTGGTCATTCTTATCCTGCTGCTTGTCTACGCCACTGGCCTATGCGTAGCGATCGGCCTGCGGAAGCCCGTACTCGTGCGCATCTTCCCAAATCGAAGCGAGCTTTACACAGTCGGCAACGACGGTATGGTTCACAACCATTTCCGATTGATGGCCTCCAACCGTGGGAAGGTACAAGCCAAAGTCAACCTTTCGGTTTCCGGCCTGCCGTCCGGCGTGATTACCGGGCTTGACCAAGGCATCGTTCTAGCTCCCGGCGAAAGCATTCAGCGTCAGTTCGATATTGCGTCGCCTATCGCAGCCGCCGGCCTTGGCATCAATCACATTGCGCTTCACGCCCAGGTGACCCCAACTCAGACCTCGCTGAGTTTTGACGAGAACTTCATTGCGCCCTTCGAGGCCGCAACGAAACCTGCCGCCAAGCCGTAACTTCAATCAGGATTCCATCATGAACAACGGAGCTGCCATGCCAACCTTCCCCGACCCCACTGAGCCGCTTGATAAGCGCAGCCCGATTACGCCGCTTGCTGTTGTGCTCGCGCTCGTCTTTGTATTCTTCTGCGGAATCCTGGTCTTCGCCTATATCGAAACCAAACGCATCAACCCAGTGATGCTCGATAGCCAGGGACGCCCTCTGGACTCGGAGTCGGAACCAGCGCGGCCAACCCCGCCAGCCGCGAAGACGCAACAACCAGCAGCGCCTTCAACGGCTCAGTAGTGATGGCCAGCGGAACTCCATGCGGTCTGTGTGAGTTAGTTTGCGGGCGCGGCGGACTCACGCGGGAGTTCGATGGCCGCTCGATGGCGTTCTGCTGCATGGGCTGCGCCAACGTCTACGCGATCCTGCTTGAGAGCGGCATGCTTGGCAGCGGACAAAACGTTCGCGAGACCGAGATCTACCGGCGCAGCCTCGAACTGGGCCTTATCTCGAACCCGGACGACGAAAGCCCGCGGGCGACCAAGGCCACGGCCGCACCTGTTGATGCGAATGGTCCAACGCAGGAAGCGCTCTACCAGATTGGCGGCATGTGGTGCTCGGCATGTGGCTGGCTTATCGAGCATGCTATCAAGCAACTGCCGGGCATTGTGAGTGTCGACGTTTTCTTCGCTTCCGATCTCGCTAAGGTCAAGTACTCACCCTTATTGCTGCCGCCGAATCGCATCCCGGCACGGATTCAAGAGCTGGGTTATCGCGCTACTGAGTACGGCCTCGAATCCGGTCAATCAAAAGCCGATCTCCGCGATTTGTTGACGCGCACTGGAGTGGCCGCATTCCTCTGGGCCAACATCATGGCCTTCAGCGTGATCCTTTACGTTGGCTACTTTGAGAAGATCTCTGCTGATGCTAGCCGCATCCTGCCCTACGTCTTGTGGGCGTTGGCGACGCCGCTCGTTTTCTATTCTGCGTGGCCCATTCTTCGATCGGCCGCGCACGGCCTACGGAGTCTGCAAACGCGCATGGAGACTCTGTTGGCGCTGGGCATCCTCACCACATATGCTCTCTCGGTGGCACAGGTGCTGCGCGGCCAGACCCATGTGTACTTCGACACGGACGCCGCCATCGTCACTTTGGTGCTCGCCGGCAAGCTAATCGAGCGTGCGGCAAAGGATCGCTCGGCCCGCTCCATTTCCATGCTCTATCGCGAGATGCCGAAGAAGGCAAGGGTGGAAGCAGGTTCCGGCGAGCGCTTTGTCTCCATTGAAGCGCTGGAGCCCGGCACCGTGTTCATCGTCAAAGCGGGGGAGCGGATTCCTGCAGACGGAGTTATTGTTACCGGCAAGACGCACACGGACGAGTCCCTGCTGACCGGCGAGTCAACTCCGCAAACAAAGGCGGAGGGCGACACTGTGGTCTCTGGCAGCCTCAATTCGGGGAGCGTAGTTCGGGTTCGTGCGCTTCGTACCAGCAACGACAGTGCGCTTGCCCAGATTATTCGCCTGGTGGAGCAGGCGCTTTCAAGCCGCGCGCCGATCGAACGTACGGTAGATCAAATCTCGCGTATCTTCGTCCCTGCGGTAATCGTTCTAGCATTTGCCGTGTTTTTCATTCTTGTCGCAACCCATCATGGCATAGGTCCCGCGGTTTTGCGATCGACAGCAATTCTCGTTATTGCATGCCCCTGTGCACTTGGCCTGGCCACTCCCCTCGCCATCACAGCCGCTGTTGGCGCGGCATCGCAATCCGGACTTCTCATTGGTGACAGCCGTGTGCTAGAAGCCATGAACAGTGTCGACACTGTGGTCCTGGACAAGACAGGTACAGTCACTTTTGGCGACTTCCGGCTCCTTGACATTTGCTTCTTTCCGTTTGGCAGCGACCATTCCGATTCATTGGCTTTGTATCTGCCTTTGCTTGCTGGGATCGAAAGGTATTCAGAACATCTTCTCGGAAGGGCTGTCCTGGCATACGCTCGGGAACTGGGATTCTCACTTGTCGCTGTCAGTTCTGTTGAGATCCGAAAGGGCCAGGGTATTGTGGCTCAATACGAGGGCCAGACCATTTTCATCGGCAATCGAGCCTTGGCCGGTGCCGAGAAGTGCATCGTAAGCGCGGACGCGGACGCCTGCATTGAACTGTGGCAAAAGCAGGGACGGACGGTTGCGCTATTTGGTATAGACGCTGTTCTTCGAGGAGCACTCTGCTTTGGGGATCAGCTGAAGCCAGATGCGCAGGCAATGGTGCAAGCCATGGAACGCCGCGGGATGCATGTGAGGCTTGTTTCAGGGGACGCGCGACACACGACGGAATGGACTGCTCGTCAAATCGGAGTTGACGAATTCACTGCCGAAGTCAGTCCGGATGGAAAGACCAAGATCATTCAGCAACTTCAATCCTCCGGTCATCGAGTGGCTATGCTGGGCGACGGTGTCAATGATGCTCCCGCGCTCGCGCAGGCGGATCTCGGGATCGCTCTCGGAACAGGCGCCGATATAGCCATGAGTGCCGCCCCGGTGGTATTGGTTTCAGGTTCACTTGCGAAAGTGGAGGAAGCATTCCGGCTCGGCGCGAAGACAAGGCGAGTTGTGCGGCAGAATCTGTTCTGGGCATTCTTCTACAACATTGCCGGCATCTCGCTGGCGATTGCAGGAGTGCTCACACCCATATTTGCGGCGGCGGCGATGCTGCTATCGAGCATCTCAGTCGTCGCCAACTCCATGAGGCTCAGCCGGCGGCCCGATGGACGTATATGACCGACTCAGCAGATGGCTAGAGTTTCACATTCTCTGATCCGCGGGAGAGCTCGCTTCGAAAATTGTCTTATGGGGAGGGCGCCACGGGTGGCTGCGGTTGAAAACTTCCGGCTCGCTCACGTTGCTTCCGTAGGGCTTCCTCGCGTTGAGCGTTCACAAGAGTCTGGGTTCTCTGTGCTTCCTGCTGGGATTCTGCGTGAAGCCCCATGTGAGCATAGACCTGGCTCAACTGGTAGTGGGCTGGAGCGAACTGATGGTTCAAATCGACGACATGCTCGAATGCCTTCCGGGCATCCGGCCAATCCTGCTTTGATGCGTAGATCTTCCCAAGCTCAAATGGTGGATCGGGAGATCCGGGTTCCAGCTGCGCCGCATGTTCAAGTGCAGCGGTAGCCTCGTCCTCACGGCCCAATCGGCTGGCCAGAAGGCCGAAGTAGTATTCGAGAAGATAGCGGCCAGGCCTTTTGGAGCGCGCAGCTTCAAGGACACGAAGCGCTTCAGCATCATTGCCCTGCCGCGCATAGGTCTGCGCGATGCCCACATATCCGGCATCGAGTTCCGGATTTTCAGCGATCGCCGCATTGAAAGCTCCGCGTGCGGCGTCAAAGTCGCCCTTGATCATTTCAACAGCACCTAATCTCAACTTGAGCGGCGAAGTTGCGGCAGTCTCGGACATTCCGGACTGGATAAAATGGATGGCCTCATCATAGCGGTCCATGTCCATGAGCAGCCGAGTGTAGTCGAGCGTTCGATCGGGGTTGGAGGGATCGGCTACCGCGGCGGCGCGATAGGCTTCAAGTGCCTCGGGCATCTTTTCCTGCATTTCAAATGCTGAGCCGAGAAACATGAGTGCATCTGCATTTGAAGGGCGCTCAGTGTGAAGCGTGGACAAGAGATTGGAAGCGGCGGCGAATTGTTTATCGAAGAGCAGCGCTAGCGCGAGGTTATACCGGCTCTCCCATGAGGAATCGAGAGTTGCGATCCGCTGGAAGCAGGCAGCCGCCTGACTATAGAACCGCTGCCGGGTGAGAAGCACCGCGATCGCGTACTCCCTAGTCGGACTGAGTTGATTCGTTGCTTCCATATTCTTTATGCGGCTGAAAGCTTCGTCGGATCGGCCCAAGCGGATCTCAGCTTCGACCAGACCAACTCCAGCCTCCGGATCGTTGTCGATCAACTTCTCAGCGTGGGAAGCCTGGTCAACTGCATCGGCATCATGGTCCGTGGCGAGGGCAAGCAAGTAGAGATAATAGTGCGCAAACGGATCGTTTGGATCGAGGCGTGACGCTTGCCGCAACTCCTTCTCCGCGAGACCATATTGCTTTGCGTTGAGCAGATTGAAACCAAGGTTTCTATGCGGCGACGCTTGCGCGGGATCGAGCCGAATTGCATTGCGATAGTGGATTGCTGCATTTTCAGAGTGATTGAGCTGGGTCTCGGTGATGCCAAGCAGGTTTTCGATCGTGGCATTCCGGGGAGCGACCCGGTGAGCCTCCTCGAGCTTGGGGAGCGCCTGATCGAAATGACCTTCGCGAATCAGTCTTACGCCATCGTCCAATGCATTATTTTGCGCGATGAGTGAGCAGGCGGAGGCGATGAACAGGACTACAGGTGCGAAGATTGGATTCCTGGTCATTGCTTTGTCCCGTCGTCTGCATGATCTTCGGCGGTTGTGGTGAGGGCCGACCTCTCGGCCTTGATGGCGCGGACCTGGTCAAAGAGTTTCCTGGCTTCAGCGGTCTTTCCCTCGGCACGCATGACTTGAGCAAGCTGATAGTGCACACCGCCGTCAGGATCATGCCCGAGATCGAGCTTCAGAACCTCTTCAGCCCGGGCGAAGTTCTTCAGTGTTGCGCAGGCCTGGCCCAGTTGCTGGTATGCAGGCCAGAGATCGGGCTTGCTGCGAATTGCCAACTCGAGATGCGGAATTGCCTCTTGCACGCGGCCTTTCGCAATGAGTACGGCGCCCAGTTCCCCATTGGCCTCGGGGTGTCCGGGATCGATCTCCAGTTGACGCATCAATTCTGCCAATGCATGATCTGCGTCGCCGTGCTTCCAGTAAAGATGACCGAGCCAAAAGTGTACGTCGGGAAGATTTGGACTGGCAGCGGCCACAGCTTGATATTCGGCGAGGGCCTTCTCGTCCTCCTCACGGTCGACATAGAGCTGACCCAGCAACTGATGCACATGGTAGGAATCCGGCGCGACTGCGACCAAACGGGAAATCTGTGCCGTAGCGATTTGACGGCGTACAAAAACCAACTCATAACGCGCGGAAAGATCGCCGGGGTGAAGTGCGAGCCAGCGGAGAAGAGCCGCCTCCGCCGTGTCATAGCGGTGCTGGTGCATCGCGAGCATCGCCTGTGTCAAAGCACTGTCATTTGGTTTCGCGATTCGGGGAACAGGGGGAAGCCGCTGGTAGATTTGGGCAGCAGCGGCGTCCTCTCCTGACAGCGCATATAGACCCGCCAGTGCGAGGTCACTTGCTACGGTTGAGGTTTGCAGCGCTTCCAGTTTCTTCTCAGCAGCATCACAGAGTGTGAGAAGGCCGGGGCTCGCTTCGTTAGCCGAGATGCGGCCTTCAACTGGAAGCCCAAGTGCGTCGAGCGCTTCGCTCTCGTCGAATCTGATGGCCTGCTGAATTTGGGCAAGTCCTTCGGGCAGTTGCTCGGAGAGAATATGCAATTCCCCGCTCATTGCCAGCACGGTTGCCGAGTTTGGAGTGAGGGTTCGCGCTTGCTCAAGCTCTTCCAGCGCCGCGGGCAGTTGAGCTTGAAGGAGAAAGACCTCAGCGAGATCGAGGTGCGCATCGACCGACATTGGGTCGCGCTGAATGGCGCGGCGCAGATGGCCCTCGGCCTTCGTCCAATCGTGGTCAGTGGCATAGGTGCTGGCGTAGATTCGATCGGAGATGGCTGTTCCGGCGGAGTCTTCCAACAACTGTTCTGATTCTTGTTTCGCCGCTTTTCCGTATGCTTCACCGAGCGCGAAAAGCAGATCGGGGTCGTCAGGAAACTGCGTGGCAGCTTTTCGAAGTTGGATCAGAGCGGCGTCTGTTTGTCCTGCGTTCCAG
>Ga0182012_10005603_pt1 | contig 12974 bp, 12 predicted proteins | sample 612S2SmetaG_FD_120486 | JGI IMG/M metagenome (GOLD analysis project Ga0182012, IMG submission 120486) | Permafrost microbial communities from Stordalen Mire, Sweden - 612S2S metaG | ecosystem: Environmental > Terrestrial > Soil > Wetlands > Permafrost | place: Sweden: Stordalen | collected...
AGCTCTACGTGTGCTGGGGCACCTTCCCAACCCCGCGTCCCGGCGGGCATCCGTGCGCCAACGCCTACCACGCGCTCAAGCACGCCGGCCATGACCCCGAGGTCGTGCGCTCCTACGGCTTGGCGCCGCTGCCCGGCGTGTTCAACCGCACACGCGGGCGGCGCGAGGTCCAGGAGCTCACCGGCAATCGCTGGGTGCCCACGCTGGTCCTGGACGACGGCACGGTGATCGACGACTCGCACGCCATCATCGACTGGGCCGCCGCCCACCCCGCGTAGTCGCGCTCGCTCCGCCGCGCGCGGGCGTCCTGCAGCGTCACCGTGGGCAGCTGCTCCTGCTCGAGCAGCTGGCGCTCAAGCGCTCTGTCGCCCAGCGCCGCCGCGCGCGCCAGCGCCAGGGCGAGCATCGTGCTGAAGGCCAGAACCCCCACCACCAAAGCCAAGATGAGATACATCCAAGCCCTCCCCACAACCGTCCGCCGGCTCACTCCCTGAAGTCACACTCGCACAGGCATCGGACGCCTGCGCGTTCCACCTATTGCGATTGACCTGCAAAGCGGTGTTTTCGACGCGCGGGCCGTTTTCCCTGCATGCGGGCGCCCTGTGGTCGCCATGCGCTCGCCACGTGACGCCAAGCTTGCGCGACGCCCGGCCGCGCTCACCCCTGCGCGTTGAGCCTCCACGCGAACAGCAGCGCCGCCACCGACGTGGCCAGATTGAGGCTCGACACGCCCGCGCGCATGGGGATGCTCACGCGCTCCTCAGCCATCTGCAGCAGCCCCTCGCTCAGACCCGCGCGCTCGCTGCCGAACGCAAGGATGCTGCGCGCATCCAGCGCGCCCAGGTCCAGCGGGTCCCGGTCCAGCGCGTCCCGGTCCAGCGCGTCTGCGCCGGCCGCGGGGGCGTCGTCGGCGTCGGCGGCGCGCGCGGCGGCGCGCGCGGCTGCGCGGAGCGGCCGGCCGTCGGGGTCGATTGCAAGCAGCGGGCGCGCGGCGCCCAGAAGCTGCTCGAGCGCGTCCAGGCGCGCGACGGGCAGCGCGAAGTGAAGGCCCGCCGCGCCGCGCAGCGCGTCGGGATGCCAGGGGTCATGGCCGCCGGTGGTGAGCACCGCTGCAGCGTCCGCCGCGGCGGCCACGCGCACGCATGCGCCCATGTTGCCCAGGTCGCGCGGGTCCTCCAGCAGCACCACCGGGGCGCCGGGGCCGCCTGCCAGCAGCGCGGCAACGTCCGTGACGGGGCGCGCGGCCAGCGCGATCACGCCGGTGGACGGCGGCAGCGGTGCGAGCTGCGCGAACACCTCCTCTGAGACCTCACGCGCCAGCGCGCTGACGCGCTCGAGCAGGTCGGGGGCCAGCGCCTCGGTCAGGCGCGCCAGCTGCGCGGCGTCGCGTGTGATCACCGGATCGGGTTGCGCGCCGAAGCGCAGCGCGTGCTTGAGCGGGTGAAAGCCCTCAAGCACCGCCATCGACGGATCGCGTCGTGCGCGCCCGAAGCGCGGGATCAGCGACCCGTCTTGCACGCCGCGATGATGTCAGCTGTCGCCGCGCCTGCGCGCGCGGGTGGCCTGCGCTGGGAGCGGGCGCAGGCCTGCGGTCAATACAGTTGGCCCATGCAGCTGGAGGGCATACATCACATCACCGCCATCACCGCCGACGCGCCGGGCAACGTGGAGTTCTATGCGGGCGCGCTGGGCCTGAGGATGGTCAAGCAGACCGTCAACCAGGACGACCCCACCGTGTATCACCTGTTCTACGGCGACGAGGACGGCTCGCCGGGCCTGGACCTGACGTTCTTCGAGTACCCCGGCGCCGAGCGCGGCGTGGCGGGCGCGGGCATGGTGCACCGGGTGGTCTGGCGCGTGGGCTCCGAGCAGTCGCTGGAGTTCTGGAAGCAGCGTCTGGAGGCGCTGGGCACGCAGACCAAGCTCACGCACGGCAGCCTGCTGTTCGCAGACCCCGAGGGGCTCGGGCACGAGCTGGTGGTGGACGCCACCGAGGATGAGCCGCTCAGCGCGCGCTCGCCGGAGATCCCCGCGGAGCACGCGCTGCGCGGCTTTGAAGGCGTGCGCGCCTACAGCTCCGGGCCCGCGCGCAGCGAACGGCTGCTGGCGCAGACGCTTGGCTTCAAGCGCACCACCGGCGAGCACTGGGAGGTAAGGGGCCAGCGGCGCGGCGGCTTCTATGCGTATGACCCCGCGCCGCCGGAGATCAACCGCCGCCAGGGCGCGGGCACCGTCCACCACGTGGCGTTCGCCTCGCGCATGGAGGACCACGAGTCCTGGCGCCTTGCCGTGGCGCAGGCGGGCGCGCAGCCCACGCCGGTGATCGACCGCTTCTACTTCCGCTCTGTGTACTTCCGCGAGCCAAGCGGCGTGCTGTTCGAGCTGGCCACCATCGGGCCCGGCTTCGCCGTTGACGAGGACGCCGCGCACATCGGCGAGCGCCTGTCGCTGCCGCCGCGCTTTGAGCCGCTGCGCGAGCAGCTGCAGACCAAGCTCACGCCGCTGCCCTACCCGCCCGCGTGGCGCGCGGAGCAGCCGCAGTAGGGCCTGACGCGCGTGGCGGAAGCCCCGGGCGCTGGGCGGGTCCCGGGTGCGGGGTGGGTCCCGGGTGCGGGGTGGGCCTAAGGCGCGCGGCGGGAGCCCCGGGCGCTCGGCGGGGTCTAAGGCGCTGGGCGGGTCTCAGGCGGCGCCGACGCGGCGCGAGCGCGGGGAGCGCCCGGCCAGAAGGGCGCCCCAGTCGGCGTCGGGGATCTCGGCGGGGGTGGTGCTTTCGATGAACTCCAGCAGTATCTGTGAGAGCGCGTGGGGGTCTTCCAGGTGGGGGAAGTGCGCGACGCCGGGAATGGTGCGCATCACGCTGCCCGGCACGGCGGCGTGGGCGGCGTGCCCGTGGGCGATGGGGATTGTGTTGTCGCGCTCGCCCCACACGATCAGCGTGGGCATGCTTGCGAGCAGATACAGGCGGTCGGTGGCGCTGACGCGCTGGCCGTGCACGTCGATGACCGAGCGCAGCGTGTGCAGGAACGCGCTGCGCGCGTCGCGCGTCTCCAGCGGCCGCAGCGCCCTGGCGAGCGCCTGCAGGTAGACGCCGGCGCCTGCGCCGCGCTCGCGCAGCGCACCGCCGCCGGCGCGGATGGCGGCGAGCAGGCGCGGCTGGATGGTGAGCGCGAGCGCCGCGGAGATGCCGGGCAGCGCAGCGGTGCGAAGCAGCGGGCTGACCTCGCGCCCGAGGCCGCCGCTGGAGATGAGCACCAGTCGCTGCACGCGCTGGGGGAACTGGTAGAAGAACTGCATCGCCACGCCGCCGCCGAGGGAGTGCCCGACGATGGTGGCGCGCTGCACGCCGATGGCTGAGAGCAGGTCGCGGATGCTGGCCGCGTGGGCGCCCAGCGAGTAGTCCCCGCGCGGCGCCGCGGAGTCGCCGTGGCCGATCAGGTCGGGCGCGATCACCATGTGCTGTGCGGCCAGCCGGCGGGCGACTGACTGCCAGTGGCTGGAGGAGTTGAGCATGCCGTGGATCAGCACCACGGGCTCGCCGCTGCCCGCCACGCGGTAGATCACGCGGCGCCCGTGCAGCTCGATCTGCCACTCCTCGAAGTGCGGCTGCGGCGCGCTTGGGAGCGGGCGCAGGCCCTCGTGGGGGCGCGCGCCGCGCGCGGATCTGCCTTTGCCGGTGATCAGCGGGGCACCTCGCGATTGACCCTAGCAAACGCCTGCGGGCCCGCTTCGGGCCTCGCCGGACCCGGCTCCCGCTATCCGCGCATGGCCCCGCTCGAGGGGCCCGGAGGCGCTCGTGGCGGCTGCGGTCGGGGCGACGTGCGAAGCTGGGGCGATGGACGACGACCAGCAGGAGACACCGTATCTGGACGCGCTCTGCGACTACGCGCGCCGCCGTCCCGCGCGCCTGCACGTGCCGGGACACAAGGGCGGCGACGGCGCGGACGACGCACTGATCGAGGCGATTGGGCTGCAGGCGCTGGAGATGGACGTGCCGGCGCTGACGCACGGCATCGACGTGGGCGCGGACCCGACGCCGTTCGAGCGCGCGCAGCGCCTGGCGGCGCGGGCATGGGGCGCCAAGCGCGCCTGGTTTCTGATCAACGGCGCATCGCAGGGCAACCTGTCGGCGGGCCTTGCGCTTGCGCACTCGGGCAACCACGTGGTGGTGCAGCGCAACGCGCACTCCAGCACGATCGACGCGATGGTGATGTCGGGCATGCGGCCCACGTTCGCTGCGCCGGAGATCGACGAGCAGCTGGGCATCGCGCACTGCCTGACCGAGGAGACGCTCGACGCGGCGCTCACGCGGACGCCGGAGGCGGTGGCTGCGTGGGTGATCTCACCGACGTACTTCGGCGCCGCCGCCAACGTGCGCGGCCTTGCGGAGGTGGCGCACGCGCACGGAGTGCCGCTGGTGGTGGACGAGGCGTGGGGCGCGCACATGGCCTTCCACGAGGCGCTGCCCGAGCACGCGCTGTCGGCGGGCGCGGACCTGGTGATCTCGAGCACGCACAAGATCGTGGGCAGCCTGACACAGTCGGCGATGCTGCACCTGGGCCACGGCGGGCGCATCAGCGAGGAGGTGGTTGACAGGGCGGTGACGCTGACGGAGTCCACCAGCCCCAACTCGCTGCTGTTCGCCTCGCTCGACGCGCAGCGCCGCCAGGCGGCGGTGCACGGGCACGACCTGCTGGAGCGCATGATGGCGGCGCTTGCGCTGGCGCGCGCGCAGATCCGGGCGATCGACGGGCTGGACGTGCTGGACGAGCGCATGGCGGGGCGCCCGGGCGTGCACGGCTATGACCCGCTGCGCCTGGCTGTGGACGTGCGCGGGATCGCCGCCAACGGCTATGAGCTCGCGCCGCTGCTGCGCGAGATCGATGACATCAACCTGGAGCTGTACGGGCAGAACGTGGTGGTTGCGGTGTTCGGCATGGGCGAGCGCGGCCTGCCCGAGGCGGAGCGCCTGGTGAACGCGCTGCGCGTTGCGGTTGAGCGCGTGGGCCTCGACCCGGAGGGCACGCGCGCGAGCTTCGCCGCGCCGCCGCCATGGGGCGAGCTTGCGATGACACCGCGCGAGGCGTACCTGGGCGCGCAGGAGGTGGTGCCCGCGTCGCAGGCGGCCGGGAGGATCGCGGCGGAGTCGCTTGCCAGCTACCCGCCGGGGATCCCCAACGTGCTGCCCGGCGAGCGCCTGACGACGGAGACGCTTGCATACGTGGCGCGAACGCTGGAGCTGGGCGGCAGCGTGCGGGGTGCAAGCGACAGGCTGCTGCGAACGGTGCGCGTTGTGTTGGAGGATTAGAGGGAGCGGGTCGCGCAAGCGGACCGCCTGCGCTCGGTGGGGGCGTGGCGGCGCGGGGCTCGGCTCAGTGCGGGGCGTCGCTCTGTGCGGGGCGTCGCTCAGGGGGGCGTCGCTCAGCGCGGCGCGTAGCGGTTGTGCAGCATCAGCGCGTTGCCGTCGGGATCCTCGAAGAACGCCATGCGGCACACGCCCGTGTCGAGCGTCTCGCCGCTGAAGGCAACGCCGCGCACCTCCAGCTGCGCGCGCGCGCCGTCGACGTCCTGCACGTGCAGCGCCACCGGGTAGCCGCGCGCGCCGGGGCCGCCGCCGGCTGCGCTCGAGTCGATCAGCTGCAGTGTCAGGTTGCCCGTCTCGAACTCCCCGCCGGGCACGCGCTCATAGGTGACCGAGCAGCGCAGTCCGAGCGTCTGCCCGTAGAAGCGCGCCGCGGCGGCGTAGTCGGCGGTGGGCAGCGTGACGAAGTCGACGCCGCCCACGATCGGGTCATCCTGCGCCATGGGCGCTCAGGCGTCGGGGCCGAGCGGCTTGGCCATCTGGATCGAGGTCAGCCGGAAGCCGGCGCGCTCGTAGAGGCGCTGCGCGATGTCGTTGCCGGCGAACACGTTCAGCGCGATGGAGCTGCACCCGTGCTCATGCGCGGCCTGTTCCAGGCCGTTGAGCAGCGCGCGGCCGTAGCCCTTGCCGCGCTGCTCCTCATCGATGGAGATGTCATAGATCCACGCCCTGTCCACCTCCGCTCCCGCAAGCGCCAGCCAGGCGTATCCAACCGCGCCGTCCTGCTCGGCCTCTGCCATCAGCAGCAGCATGCCCGGCGTGCGCGGCCCGTCGGGCAGCAGCTGGTCGGTCATCGCTTCGGCGAGCTCCTGGGCGCGCTCGGAGGGCCATTCGCCCGCGTGCACCTTGTCGGCCGCATAGTCACGAACGGCGCGCGTGCGAAACGCGGCGAACTCCGCATCGGTCATCGGGCGCAGGCGCAGGGTGTCGGGCATGGGGGGACTGTATCTGCGCGGGGAGCTCGCGCGGCGATGTGTCTGTGTTGGCAGACAGGGCCGAACAGAGCCGGTTCGATTGGTGGCGCGACGATGGAGCTAGGGGGACTCGAACCCCCGACCTCCTGGGTGCGATCCAGGCGCTCTCCCAGCTGAGCTATAGCCCCGTGCTCGCGGGCAGGGACCGCGGACGGCACCGGGGAGTGTATTAGGACTGCATCTTTCCGCACAGGCCCCACTGCCAGTAGAGTTTCTGTGCGTCATGGGACTGCTAGACGATGCCATACGCGAACACCTGGAGCTGAAGCGCCGCGCCGGCGGTGACCCCGTGGAGATCGCGCGGGTGGAACGCTCCGCGCTGGCACAGATGCCCGGCGATGCAAAGCACGGCGACGTCACGCTGGCCGAGCCGCCGCCGCCAGGCGTGCCGGTGCATTTCGACGACGAACCGTCACTCGACGGGCCTACCGGACACGAGCACGAGCAGCCTGCGCACCACGAGCATGCGCAGGCCCAGCAGCAGAACGGTCAGGCGCCTGCGCCTTCCTATGAGGATCTGCCCACCTCCGAACACGACGCCCTGGCGCCCGAAGAGCCCGAGCACCAGGCGGCGGAGGTCGGGCACCACGCGGCGGAGCCCAGGCACGAGCTGGCGGAGCCCGAGCATCAGGTGGAGGAGCCCAGGCACGAGGTGGCGGAGCCCGGCCACCAGGCGGCGGAGCCCGAGCACACGCCCAGCCAGGCCGCGGCGCAGGCCGTGCAGCAGGCGCCCGCAGCGAGCGAGCATCCGCTGGATGAGCTGCTGCGGCGAGAGACGCAGGCTGGTAGCCCCCCCAGCGCGGTGAGCGGCCCGAGCGCGGTTGCCCATCAACCGCTCCCCGACAGCTCCCAGCCGCTGCCGAGCTACCCGCCGGTGCGCAAGCCCTACCGCACCGGCCTGCTGGCCGGGCGGCCGGAGTCGCGCGTGTCCTCGACGCAGCCCTCGCGGCCCGCGCCCGTACAGCGCCAGGCACCCCCTGCGGTTGCGGGTGGGGCGCATTTGGACCGCCCACTCGCCGATCCGGCTCCCGTCGCTCCGGCGCAGTCGCCAGTGAGCGCAAACGGCAGCCAGGACACGGCTGAAATCGACATGCGGATCGTGCTGGGGCAGGTTGCCGATGCTGCTTCGCCCGTTCCGGACGCGGGCGCGTCTTCCGCGCCCGTCGAGGTCCCAGCGCCCGTGCAAGGAGCTGCGCCCGCTCCCGTGGCGGCGCCCATGCAGAGCGCTGCGCCCGCTCCGGTGGCGGCGCCCACGCAGAGCGCTGCGCCCGCTCCGGTCGCCGAGCCGACCCCCCCGCACGCTGGGATCGCCCCGCCTGCGCAAACGCCCCGGCGCGCTGCGATCGCGGAGCCCGCGCCCTCTGCCGCCGCGCCTGTGCACGCGCCGAGTGCGTCGCGGAAGGCGAGTGAGGCGAATGAGCCGGCTGCTCCCGCGCGGACAGGACCCGTGGCCGCACCGGCGCCGGCGCCGGTGCCCGCGAGGCCGGAGCTGCCGCGCCTGCCGTCCTCGCCGATGGGCGTGAGCCGCCCGGCCGCCGGCGCGCGCCCGGGGGTGCGCAGGCTGTGGTCGGAGCTGGTGCACGGGCGCCGCGCAGAGCAGCAGTTTGCGAAGCTGGAACAGCGGGTGCGCTTCGCGCAGCGCGCTCGGCTCGCGCAGCCGGAGGCGCAGCGCACGGAGCCGGAGGCGCAGCAGCCGGAGCAGGAGCGGCGGCCGGAGCCACAGCACGCGACAGCGCCGCTACACCAGACGCACCCTGAGACCGAAGAACGCCTGGTGGAGCAGATACCGGGTCAGGAGCGCTTCACCTTCGACCCCTGAGTCGCGGGGGCGAGACGCGGGAGCGCGGGCGTCAGGCGGTGGTGGGCTGGCTCTGCCCGGCGCGGCTGTCTATCTGTTCAAGCAGTCCCTGCACGTTGGCGTCGCGCTCGAGGTGCGCGTCGGTGAGCGGGTTGAGGATGCCGCGCAGCACGGACATTGGAACCCAGGAGCGCGGCCGGATGATGCGCGCCTGGCGTCGCTGGATTCCCCTGGCGATGGCCTCGCCGGCGACGTCGGGTGAGAGGCGTTTGATCAGCACGTTGGGGAGGGTTGCGAGCATGCGCTCGGCGACGGAGTCGTTGTCGATGGAGTTGTGCACCATGTGCGTGTTGATGAAGCCGAAGTAGGCGACGCTGGCGCTTGCGCCATGGGGGACGAGCTCCACGCGCAGCGCGCGCCCGAGCTGCTCGACGGCAGCCTTGCTCATGGCGTAGGGGGTGGCGCCTACGCCGTTGGTGAACGCGTAGATGGAGGCGACCAGCACCAGGTGCCCGCGCCTGGCGAGGATCTGCGGCAGGGCGGCGTCGACGGTGCGCACGACGCCCATGAGGTTGACGTCGATGACGCGCTCGAAGCTCTCGGTAGCCATGGCGCGGAAGGTGGCCACGGTGGGCGCTATTCCGGCGTTGGCCACCGCGACGTCCAGGCCGCCGAAGCGCTCGACGGCCTGCGCGACGGCGCGCTGCATGGCGCTGCGATCGGTGACGTCCGCGGCGATGCCGATGGCGTTCGCGGGGTCGATGCGCGAGGCGGCCTCATCGGCAGCTTGTTGCTCCAGATCGACGATGACCACCGAGGCACCGCGCGCTGCGAGCGCGCGGGCGGTGTGAAAGCCGATGCCGCGCGCACCTCCGGTTACGAGCGCGACCTTGCCGGAGAGGCTGTAGCGGGCCATGTGCCAACCCTACAGAGCTTCGTCGCGCAGACCGGCGAGCGCCAGGTAGAGCTCACGGGCGGCGGCCTGCCCCCACTGCAGGCTGTGCAGGGAGTAGGACTCATCGGGAGCGTGGATCTGGTCCTCGCCGAGGGCGAATCCGCCGACGATCACGGGGTAGCCGCGCGCTGCCATCTCGGCGACGATGGGGATGCTGCCGCCGGAGCGCGTGAACACGGGCTCGACGCCGCACGCGCGGTGCAGGGCGCCGGCGGCGAGTTGCAGGGCGGGCTGCTCGGGCTCGAACAGGCTGGGGTCGGCGACGGCGCTGTGGTCGATTAGCAGCTCCGCGCCGTCGGGGAGCGCGGAGCGCAGCAGCTCGATGAGGACCTCGCGCATTCGCTCGGGGTCCTGCCCGGGCGCGAGGCGCAGGGAGAGCGTGGCGCGGGCCTCACCGGGGACGATGGTGCGCGGCTCGCCGCCGGCGATCTCGTTGACGTCAAGCGAGGCGTCCGCGCCGTTTCGCTCGTAGTACTCCGCGCCCGCGCCTGGGTGCACGGGCTTGCCGCCGGCTTCGGCGATGACCTGATCGCCGGGAGCGAGTCGCGCCCAGGAGCGAAGCTCCGCGGGCGAGGCGGGCGCGACTCCCGCGCGCAGCTCCTGGCGCACGCGCCCGTCGGGCCCGGGCAGCACCTCGGCGAGGATGCGGGTGAGGACGTGAAGGGCGTTGGGAACGCTGCCGCCGAACAGTCCGGAGTGCAGGTTGCGCTCGGCGGTCCTGACGGTGAGGCCGAGCATGACGATGCCGCGCAGCCCGACGGTGATGGCTGGCGTGTGGGGATCGGGGATCCCGGAGTCAAAGACGATTGCGGCATCGGTGGCGACATGGTCGGAGCGGACCCAGTCGGTGACAGCGCCGCCGCCCAGCTCCTCTTCGCCCTCCACCAGCACGCGCACGTTGACGGGCAGCTCGCCGGCTCGTGCCATGGCGCAGGCCTCGTGCAGGAGCGGCAGGAAATTGCCCTTGTCATCGCTCGCGCCGCGCGCGTAGATGCGCCCGTCACGGACCTGGGGCTCGAACGGCGGGGAGTGCCACAGCTCGGCGGGCCCTGGTCCCTGAACGTCGTAGTGGCCGTAGATCAAAACGGTGGGCGCGTCGGGTGCGCCCGAGCGCAGCTCGCCCACGGCCAGCGGGTTGCTCTGGCCCACGCGCACCAACTCGCCGCTTCCCCCGGCTGCGATCACGCGGTCGATCACCCACTGCGCGGCGAGCTGCAGGTCCTCCGGCTGCCCGCCTCCGGTGGAGATGGAGGGGATGCGCAGCCAGTCGACCAGGTCCTCCAGCAGCGCGGGGTCCGGGCTCGCCATTGAGCGTGACCCTAGCGCGGGTGGGGTGGCGCGCTGCGGCTGCTATCCCTAGATCTGGATGCCCGCACTGACGATCACCGAGTTCAGCGATCCGGCTTGCCCGTTTGGATGGTCCTCCTCCCCTTCCAGGCAGCGGCTGCGGTGGCTGTTCGGCGAGCAGATCGAGTGGAGGCTTCGCATGGTGGGGCTGTCCGATGATCCGGGTGCGGCCGCCAAGAAGGGCTTCACCCCGGCGATGGCAGCGGCGGGCGCCCGCCGGCTCTCGGAGCTTCACGGCATGCCGATGGACACCTCCGAGCGCCCCCGCATGGCGGCCACGCTGCCGGCGTGCCGCGCGGTCGTGGCCGTGCGGCTGAACGAGCCCGCGGGCCGCGACTGGGAGATGTTCCGCCGTCTACAGATGCGGGGCTTCGCGGGCGCGCTGCTGGACGACCCCGACACGATCGCCGCGGCCGCTGTTGACCTGGGCATCGACCCGGAGGAGCTCGCACAATGGTCGGCGGCGCCGGAGACCGAGCAGGCGCTGCAGGAGGACCTGGACGCCACGCGCCACCCCACCGCCGCGGCCCTGGCGCTGAGAGCGCGTCTGGCCAAGTGGGAGGGCGGGTGGCGCTACACCTGCCCCTCCTACGAGATCGTCCGCGCCGGCGACGGAGCCCAGATGAGCGTGCCGGGCTTCCAGCCGCTGCGCGCCTACGAAGTGGCCATCGCCAATCTGGCCCCCGAGCTGGAGCGCCGCGAGGACCCGGAGAGCGTGGAGGAGGTGCTGCAGTGGGCAGGCGAGCCCCTTGCCACCGCGGAGGTCGCCGAGGTGATGGGCGGGATGGAGTTGAACGAAGCACGCGAGCTGCTGGGGCGGGTGGCTGTGCAGCAGCACGTGGGCTTTGACGGGTTCTGGACGCTCGGCCGGCCGGGCGATGCGCCCGGTGAGCTGGCGCGCGCAGGCGTGCCCGCGCTCGCCTCACGCTGACGAACCCCGCGGCCGGGGGGCTTCGCCGAGGCGGTCCTGCGAGCCGACCAGCAGTGAGTGTCAGCCGACGGCTCTGACCGCCGAGTCGGCCCAGCGGATCGACTCGAGGTAGGTCCGCGCCACCAGCTCGGGCGCGCCGGTGAGCGTGGTCGCGGCGGCGAAGTCGGCGCGTTCGTAGGCGGTGACCGCCGCGAGCAGCCGGCCCAGCTCGCCGTCGCCGTGGATGAGCGCCGAGGCGATGTCCTCGCGCAGGGGCAGTTCGCCGACCAGCGATTCGATGGGGGCGTTGGCTACGGCTTCGGCGACGGAGAACAGGCCGACGGTGAAGGACTCCTCCGGGCTGCCCCCGGGGAGCCGGCGGCTGAGCTGCTCGCACATGCGCGCTCTGGTGAGGGCGACCACGAGCATCTCGGCGGGTGCCTCGGGTACGTCTGCCAGGGCGGCGATGAGAGCGAACTCGCGCACCGCCACAGTGCCCAGCCAGGCGAGCGCCTCATGGACCGAGCCGACGCGGCGGGGGAGGGCCATGTGCGCGGAGTTGGCGTAGCGCAGCAGGCGGATGCTGAGCCCCGGGTCTCGCGTGATGATCTCCGCCAGACGCTCAAAGCTGTCGGTGCCGGCCAGTTCGGCCATCGTGCCGATCCCCCCCAGGTGGGCATGGGCGCCGGCAAGGACGGGCGCAGACGTGGGGCGCAGGACGAACTGGCCCTGGAAGAGGTCGAAGCCCAGCTGCCGGCAGATCTGGAAGGACCTGCGACTGTCCACGCCGCCGGCGACCAGCTTCGCGCGCCCCATACGCGCGCGCACGAACGTGACGAGCCCCCTGAGCTCCTCCGCCGAGGAGGACCCGACCTCGACCATGACGGTGTCGGCGCGGTCGAGCAGCGACCCGTCCATCGCTGTGAGGTTCTCCGCGTGCAATGCGAGCCGGAAGCCCCGCATGGCGTGGCGGTCGATGGCGTCGCGCAGGTCCTCGTCGAAGGACTCGGGCGCCCGAAGGCATAGGACAACACGATCGGGCTGCAGCGATAGGGCGCGCCGCTCGATGAGCTCCTCGCGCGAGACGCTCAGCAGGAGCAGGCCGCGGGGAGCGAGCGCATGAAGCTCCTCGGCCAGTACCAGCTCGGCGTCGGCCCCCTGCGGCATGGCAGCGAGAAAGCCGCCAGGCTCGCCCGAACCATCCCTCCTTGAGAGCAGGCGGTGGCCAAGCAGCTCCTCATCTGCGTTGAAGACGGGCTGGCGCACAACGCAGACGGCCGCAGGTCCCGACCGGGACGCCGGTGCCGCCCCCGCGGAGTCGGATACGCGCCGTTTTTTAGCGACAAGAGCCCGCACACGTTGGTTTCGGCTTGCGCCGCCGTGGGCTAAAGCAATTCGGTTGCAGCACGACGCACGCCAGGCGCGCACATAACGCCAGGCAGCGGGCTCCCACGGCGCGACCTCGCTTGCAGCGGTTGCGCGCCTTTGGGCCTATATTGGGTCCCCAAGGGGCCATAGCTCAGCTGGGAGAGCGCCTGCTTTGCAAGCAGGAGGTCGACGGTTCGATCCCGTCTGGCTCCATTACCGAAAAGACCTGCAGATCAGGTTGTTTCGGTGGTTCTCGACGTTGA
>Ga0182012_10005605_pt1 | contig 12970 bp, 7 predicted proteins | sample 612S2SmetaG_FD_120486 | JGI IMG/M metagenome (GOLD analysis project Ga0182012, IMG submission 120486) | Permafrost microbial communities from Stordalen Mire, Sweden - 612S2S metaG | ecosystem: Environmental > Terrestrial > Soil > Wetlands > Permafrost | place: Sweden: Stordalen | collected...
ATGGAGGCGGCGCCGAGCAGCAGCCACGGCACCAGGTGCAGGAAGGTCGTCTGCGGCGTATTCAGCAGCACGACCGCACCCGCCGTTCCGCCAAGCAGTCCGGCCACTCCCATGGGCCACGCCAAGCGCATGTTCTTGCGCACATCGCCCCAGTAGGCGGCGACCGAAGTTAGCTGCCCCGGCCAGATGGCGACGGTGTTGGTGGCGTTGGCTTGCACCGGCGGAATCCCCATACCGAGCAGCGCGGGAAACGAGAGGAATGAGCCGCCACCCGCAATGGCGTTGAGCACTCCGGCCAGAAACGCAGCCACCACCAGCCAGACAAAGTGCCAGTCAATGGTTGCGGGGAAAAGAGAGGAAAGGACCATCCGGATTATTGTAGTGGCCGCCGCAGAGAACCCCACGCAAAGCGCCACCCAATTGCGTTCGGCACCTCGCCAAAAAACTTCTATCCTCAACAGAACCAACCGAGTATTCTCTTCACATGCCAAGGCTTCCCCGCCGTTTTCCGCACCTTGTAGGGCTTGTTCTCGCCATCGCTGCCTCGCCTCTTGCTTTGCACGCTGCCACGCCCTCACAAGCTGCACCCGCCCAAAGCCCGGCGCTCGCCATCGATGGATTGGGCAAAGGCGTGACACCGCTTGGCGGACCCTGGCAGTTCCACCTGGGAGATGATGCGTCCTTCGCCCTGCCCCAGACGGCCGACGCCACCGGCCTGCAGGGATGGGAAGCGCTGAGTCCGGACGCGACCTGGGGCGCCCAAGGTCATCCCGCCTACACCGGCTATGGCTGGTACCGCAAGCACCTCCACCTGACCACATCGCCCGGCGCAGAGCCAGACATCGCGATGCTCATCCGCCATATCGACGACGCCTACGAGATTTACTGGAACGGCAAGCTGGTAGGCCATTACGGCACCATGCCGCCCAACTCATCGTATCTGTGGACCCCGCCGCCGCAGACATTTGGACTGGGACCGATCCGAGACGGTGTACTGGCTTTGCGCGTGTGGAAAGCGCCGCTGAACTCCTTTGACACCGATCAGCTGGGCGGGCTCAACTATGCGCCCGTAATCGGCAGCCCCAGTGCAATTACGGCCCTCAAGGCGCAGTCGGACTACTCATGGCTGCGCAGCCGCCAATATACGTTCGGACTGACTTCGCTCTATGTCCTGGTGGCGTTGCTTGGTCTGCTTGCCTGGTTGCGCAACCGTTCGCAGAACGTACTGCTGTGGCTCGCGGTCTTTTGCGCCGCGCCTCCAACCTCCACGTTTCTTGTAGGCCTGCGCCTTCCTTTTACCTACAACTTTGCGCTTGGCTGGCTGCAGCCGGTTCTGGCCATTCAGGATATTGGTCTCTGGTTCCTGCTCCTCTATCTCCTCAAGCTCAATGAGGTCGGATGGCTCTACCGACTTACGCGCATTATTGCCATTGTCAGCATCGTCTCCGCATCGCTTGACGGCTTGCTCACGCTGAACGACTGGAGCGATCCGCGCATCACCATGTGGGCGCAGATCGCAGACGCCACGCTCACCTTGATCTTCACGGTGCTTGAGGCTTATCCGTTACTGCTGGTGGGCATGGCGCTGCGCAAGAAGCTCGACCTGTCAACATGGCTTCTTGCGATTGCAGCCTTCATCGCCGAAATGCTCTCCGTGGTCCGCATCGCGGTTGAACAAGGCAGCCGCTATACCCACTGGACCATCGGGAACAAGTTGACGGCACCACTGTTTACCATCAACGGAAACGTCTTCATTCCACAGACGATCACCAACTCGCTGCTGCTGCTGGCAATCATCTACGCTGCCTACCGCTATGTCCGCGATGCGATTCACCGCCAGGGCGCACTGGAACAGGAGTTCAAGAGCGCCCGCGAGCTTCAGCAGGTTCTCATTCCAGATGTGCTGCCGGAGTTGCCGGGCTTCGCTGTGACCAGCGCCTATCGCCCGGCGCAGGAGGTGGGCGGCGACTTCTTCCAGATCATTCCCCTCGAGGGCGAGAGCGCGGGGTCCACGATGATTCTGCTTGGCGACGTCAGCGGCAAAGGCCTTAGGGCCGCCATGACGGTGTCGCTGATCGTCGGCGCAACGCGCACGCTTGCCAAGTTTGCGCCCAATCCAGCCGAACTGCTTTCTGAACTCAACACACGCTTATTCGGCCGCATGCAGTTCGGCTTTACCACCTGCCTGGCAATGCGCCTTTCGCCCGATGGCCGTTGCACCATCGCCAGCGCCGGACACCCCGCGCCCTTCCTCAATCAGCACGAGCTCGACCTGCCCGGCGCGCTTCCACTCGGTGTTGTTGCTGACGCTGTGTACAAAGAGACAACCGTCAACCTGGGCGAGGGCGACCACTTCGCGCTTTATACCGACGGCCTCCTTGAAGCGCGCAGCCCGAGCGGAGAGATCTTCAGTTTCGCGCGGCTCGACGCACTGTTTTCGTCGCGGCCCAACGCGGACCAGGCGACGCAGGCCGCTGTCGACTTCGGCCAGGACGACGACATTACCGTGCTCACGCTCACGCGACTGGCAACCGGTCAGAGGGCGTCCACCGCGCTCAGCACACCCGGCTTCGCACCTGCTTGAGGGTGGGAAGCCACTATTGAAGTTGCAGTATATTGTTGAAAAATAATAAGATAACTTCTTCTTCTAAATATTAGCGTTTTACACTCATATTTTATGAATCAAATGTGCTATAGTTTCATCAGATTGGTTGAGTGGCTGGCCCAACGGCCCGCCCGACCATCAAGAATCCATCACTGGAGGACAATTTCCATGGCTATTACTCGTTGGGACCCATTCCGTGAAGTCGTAGCATTGCAGAATCGCGTGAACTCGTTGTTCCGCGACATGAACGAAACCGACAGCCCGTTGACGACGGCTGCTTTTGTGCCGGCCGTCGATGTGTATGAGGACGAGAAGAAAGTGATGCTGAAGCTCGAAGTGCCCGGCATCGACCAGAAGGATCTTGACGTGAGCGTCGAGAACAACACGCTCACCGTGAAGGGCGAGCGCAAGTTTGAGAGCGAGGAGAAGGAAGAGAACTTCCATCGCATCGAGCGCCGTTACGGCAGCTTCTTCCGCGCCTTCACGCTTCCTTCAACGGTGGACACCGAGCATGTGCAGGCGAGCTACAATGCAGGCGTGTTGAAGCTGGAGCTGGCCAAGAAGCCCGAGGCCCAGCCAAAGCAGATCAAGATCAACGTGGCTGCGTAAGAGCAGTGAACAGTGGACAGTGGTCAGTTTTCCACGGGCCGGAGGGAAGAAACGATCCCTCCGGCCTTATCCGTAAACACTGAAAAGCAATTCGCAGCGCAAGGTGCTTAACATCAAAAATGGTGGGTGTGCATTTGTTCTTAACTGACCACTGTTCACTGACCACTGACCACTGAGGTATTCATGGCGATACGCGGAGACAAATTTACGGTGAAGTCGCAGCAGGCGATTCAGCTGGCGCAGGAGCACGCCGCGGAGCTCGGCAATCCCGAGATGCAGCCGGTGCACCTGTTGCTGGCGCTGCTTGAGGACCGCGAGGGCGTAATTCCCTCGGTGCTTGAGAAGATTGGTGTGCCTACGGAGCGGCTGGAGAGCGATCTGCACGGGATCGAGGACAAACTGCCTCGCGTTTCCGGTTCGGCCGCGCAGCCGGGCCTGAGCTCCGCCCTCAACAAGGCGCTGGACCAGGCGTTCAAAGAGGCTGCGAACTTCAAGGACGAGTACGTTTCGACCGAGCACCTGCTTCTGGGCATCGCCAGCCTGAAGAGCGACCCGGCGCGCGAAGCACTGGTGGCGCTGGGCGCAACGCACGAGGCAATCCTGCAGGCGCTCACGTCCGTCCGCGGATCGCAACGCGTGACCGACCAGAATCCGGAAGGCAAATTCCAGGCCCTCGAAAAATACGCCAAAGATCTCACTGAACTCGCGCGCCGCGGCAAGCTCGACCCCGTCATCGGCCGCGACGAAGAAATTCGCCGCGTGATCCAGGTCCTCAGCCGCCGCACAAAGAACAATCCCGTCCTCATTGGCGAACCCGGCGTGGGCAAAACTGCCATCGTCGAAGGCCTCGCCCGACGCATCGTCTCAGGCGACGTGCCGGAGAGCCTCAAAGACAAGCGCGTCATCTCGCTCGACCTCGGCTCCATGCTGGCCGGCGCAAAATACCGCGGCGAGTTTGAAGATCGCCTGAAGGCCGTGCTCAAAGAAATTGACGAAGCCAACGGCCAGATCATTCTGTTCATCGACGAACTGCACACGCTTGTCGGGGCGGGCGCGGCCGAGGGCGCCATTGACGCCAGCAACATGCTCAAGCCCGCCCTGGCCCGCGGAGAACTGCGCGCCATTGGCGCCACCACGCTCAACGAATACCGCAAGTACATTGAGAAGGATGCGGCGCTCGAACGGCGATTCCAGATTGTGTACGTGGGCGAACCGAACGTGGAAGACACGATCGCGATTCTGCGCGGCCTGAAGGAGCGTTACGAGACGCACCATGATGTGCGCATCAAGGACTCGGCGATCGTTGCGGCAGCCATGTTGTCACATCGGTACATCAGCGACCGGTTCCTGCCTGACAAGGCCATCGACCTGGTGGATGAGGCTGCTGCTTCGCTGGCGATTCAGAAAGGGTCAAAGCCGACGGCCATCGATCAAAAAGAGCGCGAACGGACGTCTCTCGAGATTGAGCGCGAGGCGCTGAAACGGGAGACTGACCCGAACAGTGTCGCTCGTCGCAAAGAAGTGGAGCGCGAGGTGGCTGATCTGAACGAAGAGATTACAGCCCTGTCGACGCGATGGACAAAGGAGCGCGAGGCGAGCAGCCACATCACCGACGTCAAGAAGAAGATTGAGGCGCTGCGCTTTGAGGCCGAAGAGCAAACCCGCAAAGGGCAACTGGAGCGGGCCGCGCAAATCCAATACGGCGAGTTGCCCCGGGTTGAAGCGGAGTTGAAGCAGTTGAGCTCTGCGCAGGAAGGCAACGCGGGTGTGGCGCGCATGCTCAAGGACGAGGTCGACGAGGAAGACATTGCCAAGATCGTGAGCAAGTGGACCGGCATTCCCGTCTCCCGCATGTTGGAGGGCGAAGTGACAAAACTCGTCCAGATGGAAGACCGCTTGCGCGAGCGCGTCGTTGGCCAGGATGCCGCGCTGACCGTTGTCGCCAATGCCATCCGCCGTTCACGCGCCGGCCTCAGCGATCCAAAGCGTCCCATCGGCAGCTTCATCTTCCTCGGACCCACCGGTGTGGGCAAAACCGAAACCGCCCGCGCCCTCGCCGAGTTCCTGTTTGACGACGAGCAGGCCATGGTCCGTATCGACATGAGCGAGTACATGGAGAAGCACGCCGTCGCGCGTCTCATAGGCGCGCCTCCGGGCTACGTTGGCTACGACGAAGGCGGCCAGCTGACCGAGGCTGTGCGGCGGCGTCCCTACGCAGTCATCCTTTTCGACGAAATCGAAAAGGCGCACCCCGACGTTTTCAACATACTGCTGCAAGTGATGGACGATGGACGATTGACAGACGCCAAGGGCCGGACCGTGGATTTCAAAAACACGATTCTCATCATGACGTCGAACCTGGGCGCGAGCATGCTCATCGGCGACGCGCTCAAAACCGAGCACGACTACGACATGGCGCGCGAGAGCGTAATGCGCGTGCTGCGCGAGCACTTCCGTCCGGAGTTCCTGAATCGCGTCGACGATACGGTGATCTTCCGCTCGTTGGGCAATGCGCAGTTGGGCCAGATCCTCGACATGCGCCTCAACGATCTCGGCAAGCTGCTGGAAGACCGCGCCATCTCGCTCGAACTCACCGAGCCCGCGCGCCAACTCATCCTGGCCGCAGGTTCCGATGCTGCTTACGGAGCGCGTCCCCTCAAGCGCGCGCTGCAGCGAATGGTGCAGGACCCGCTCGCCATCAAGATTCTGAATGGTGAAGTCCTGCATGGCTCGCACGTGCGCATCGACGTGGATCGCAAGTCGAACCAGCTCCACTTCGAACCCATGACCCGCGAGGCCATGGCGTAAACGAAAACGCCGGACCAGGCACCGGGACGGCAACATGCGAGGGCGGTGGAACAGAAATGCTCCACCGCCTCTTTTCTGCGGGAAGGAAAGCGGGAAACTCCTCTTTACATTGGCGTGAAGGCCGCGATACGCTTGTGCGCATGAGGTCACGCGCAGTTCTCTTCCCCCGACTGATTGCGACCGCGGTTCTACTCACTGCGGCTGTTTGCGTTCCCGCCCAGGACTGGGCCAAGCCCCGGCTCGAAGCGTCACCGCGCCATCGTGAATATGTGACGCTGAAGCATGGCGACCGCACCGTCCAGGCGCTTGTGGTCTATCCAGAGGTAAGCACCAAGGCACCGGTCGTCATTCTGATTCACGAAATCTTTGGCCTGAGCGATTGGGCCAAAGAGATGGCAGATGAACTGGCCGGCGAGGGGTTCATCGTGATTGCTCCCGACTTGCTGTCGGGCTACGGGCCCAATGGCGGTGGGTCAAGCGAGTTTCCCAGCCAGGATGCAACCGTGAAGGCGGTCTCGGGGCTGGACGCGGCGGGCGTGATGGCGGACCTGGACGCAGCCGCCGACTACGGCAAGAAGCTGCCTGCCGGCAACGGCAAACTCGCAGTCGTAGGTTTCTGCTGGGGAGGCGGAAAGTCCTTCGCCTTCGCCGCGCACCGCCATGATCTCTCGGCGGCCTTCGTCTTCTACGGCCCCGGTCCCGCCGACGTCTCCACCATCAACGCGCCAGTGTATGGATTTTATGCCGGCAACGACGCCCGTATCGGCGCCACCGTTCCAGGGACGACCGATGCGATGAAGGCAGCGGGCAAGTTCTACGAACCGGTCACGTATGACGGCGCAGGCCACGGATTCATGCGCGCGGGAGAGGATCCGGGCAACACCGTCCCCGGCAACAAGACAGCGCGCGACCAGGGCTTTGCGCGGCTGGTGAAACTGCTGAAAGAGATGAAAGCAAACCGAGGCGGAGCAGGCGGCGAAGCCAGGGGACCGAGCTCGCCGGCGACGAATCAAGTCATCTGTCACGACACGGGAGCGATGGGCGGGCAGTAAAAGGATAAGGCCACGGGCCGGCGCGAGTTCCGCGGATTGGCGCCGGCTACTGCCTCAGCTCGACCAGCGTAGCTCCCTGCCCGCCCTCATTCTGTGGCGCCTCTTCAATTCCCGCCACATGCGGATGCCCCTTTAAAAACTCGCGCACCCCGCGCCGCAAGATTCCCGCACCATGCCCGTGAATCACGCGCACCCGTGGCAGACCGGCCATGAAGGCGCGATCGAGATATTTCTCCAATTCTCCGGTAGCCTCATCGACGGTGCGGCCGATGAGGTTAATCTCCATCTTCATATCGTCGGTGTTCGCGCTCGTCACGGAAACATGCACGCCCTTCTGCCTGCGAGCGGCAGCAAGCGGATCGGCTCGCTCACCACGCGCTGCCTCCACCTCAGAACGCGAAACCTCGGATAGATCAGCACGTTTGACGCGCATCTTGATCGGCCCCAGCGCCACTTCAAAAACGTCCTTCTCCACTTCGCGCTGCACCACCGCCACCTTGCCCATCGACTTGATCAGCACGCGGTCGCCCTCCGCCACGTGCTTCAGAAGATGTGGCTGCGCATTTGCATCGCCCTGATCGGCACCGGTGCGGTGCGCGACAACCGTCTGGTTGAAGCTCTCCTGAAACTCACGGCGCAGCCTTGTCATCCGCCGCTCTGCTTCCTTCGACAACTTTTGCTGCGCGGCGCGATCTTCAATGGCCCGTACCGTCTCGCGCATCTGGAATTCGAAATCCTTCAGCAGCGAAGCAAGCTTGGCCTCAAGCTCGCGCGTGCGGTTGCGGAGTTCCACATCGCCTTCGCGGGCGAGCCGTGTACGCTCCTGGTTGAGCGCATATTGCTGTTCGCGCGCTGCCTTGCGGTCCTCTTCGAGCCTGGCAAGATCGTTGTGCAGCCGGTCAAGGAAGCGCGCAATATCCACCTGCTGCGAGCCGAGACGCTGGCGCGCGGCAACAATGATGCTGGTGTTGAGTCCCAACCGCTCCGCTGTTTGAATGCCCGCCGACGCGCCGGGCACGCCCAGCCGCAACTGGTAGTTGGGCGCCATCGTCACTTCGTCCACGCCCGCCGCCGCGTTGATCACGCCACTCGTGTTGGCTGCGTAGACCTTGAGTGAAGTATGGTGCGTGGAGATGAGCGACCACGCGCCCGCCTCAAGAAAAAAAGCGGCGACGGCAACAGCGAGCGCCGAGCCTTCTTCAGGATCGGTGGACGAACCGAGCTCATCCAGCAGCACCAGCGAATTTGGCCCTGAGAGGCGCGAAAGGCGGTCGAGATTGGTGATGTGCGCGGAGAAAGTTGAGAGCGCGGCCTCAATGGACTGCGCGTCACCGATGTCGGCAAGAAACGCCGTGAAAACCGGAAAGCTGGCCGCAGCAGCCGGCACCGGCAACCCGGCCTGCGCCATCATGGCCAACAGCGCCGTGGTCTTGAGCGTCACCGTCTTGCCGCCTGTGTTGGGCCCGCTGATGATGATCTGGCGTTCGGCGGAGGTGAGCTCGAGGGCCAGCGGAACGATTTTGCCGTTCCCTGCGCGCAAGCGTTTTTCAAGCAATGGATGACGCGCGCCCTCAAGCCGCAGCATGTCAGGCGTCATCGCGGGGGCCACGCAGTCGTAGTCGCGCGCAAAGCGCGCGCGAGCCTGCAGGCTGTCAACCAGCGCGAGCACGCGCGCGCCTTCCACCAGTTCATGCGCATAGCCGCCCACATGGCGCGTAAGAGCAACGAAGATGCGATGAATTTCAGCCTGCTCCTCTTCAAACAGGCGCACCAACTCGTTATTCTGCTCGATGGTTTCAAGCGGCTCAACGTAGACGGTCTGGCCTGAGGAACTGGCGCCGTGAATGACGCCCGGAATGCGCCGCTTGAGCTCGCTGCGCACCGGAATCACGAAGCGCTCGCCGCGAATGGTGATCAGGTCTTCCTGCGTTGCGCCGTCGCTCGCGAGCTTGCGCAAGGTGGCTCGCAGGCTTTCTTCAATCTGCCGCTGCTGGCGCTCCTGCTCGCGACGGATGCGGCCCAACTCCGGTGATGCATTGTCGGCCAGCGATCCATCGGGCTGAATAGTGCGCTCGATCGTCTCTGCAAGTGGCCGAAGGCTCGACACCAATGCCGTTGACAGCGCCGACAGGCCGGGCAGCTTGCCAACCAGCCGCGCCGGAGGCGACTGCAGCAGCGACTGCCACGAGGCCACATCGTTTGCCAGCCGCGCCACGGCCTGCAACTCGGTTGCTTCGAGTGCTGCGCCCGCAATCTGCGCCTTGGCTGCAAGCTGCGTGGGATCGAACAACCCGCCGAGCGGAACAGAGGCCTGCTCGGCAAGAATCTGCCGCACTTCACCTGTGAGCGCATGCTGCTGCCTGATCCATTCCGCATCCGTCGAAGGGCGCAAGTCGAGAATGGCCTGGCGGCCAACGGGCGATGCCGAGAAACCCGCAACCAGCGCGAGCAGCGGCTCCCATTCGAGCGAGGCAAAGTCCGCGTCAACCACGGGAGACGGAATGGGATCGAGCAATGGCATACAGGCCTATTATCGCAGTGTTGGATAAGCGCACTGGCGCGCTGCAGACTCCAGAGCTGATCCGCTAAATCTGAGCCAATGTCGCCTGGGTTTGCAATTCGCCTTCCCAGCGGGCGACCACGGCCGCGGCCATGCAGTTGCCGGTCACGTTCATTGCCGTGCGGCCCATGTCCATAAGCGTATCCACGCCAAGAATCATCATCACGGCGGCGATGGGAATATGCATGGCGCCCGCGGTGGCCAAAAGGATGACGAGGGACGAGCGGGGAACTCCGGCGACGCCCTTGCTGGTGAGCAGCAGCGTAGCCAGCATCACCAACTGCTCGCCCCAGCCCAGGTGAACTCCCGCAGCCTGCGCCGCAAAAATCGCCGCAGTTGAAAGATAAAGGCTGGAGCCGGTCAGGTTGAAGCTGTAGCCGGTGGGGATGACAAAAGAGACGATCCAGCGCGGCACTCCGAACTCTTCCATTCGCTCCATGGCCAGCGGCAGGGCCGCCTCTGACGTCGTGGTGGCAAAGCCGATGGCGGCGGGCTCAGCGACCGCCAACCAGAAGCGCCGCAAAGGAATACGCGCGATGAGAAGCGTCGGCACAAGCACCAGCAGGACAAAGACGATCAAGGCCGCGTAATAAGTGGCCACCAGCTTCATGAGCGGCAGCAGCGTCGCGAATCCCATGCTTCCCACAGTAAAAGCCAGCGCGGCGCCCGCAGCCACCGGCGCCATGTACATCACGATGCGCGTTAGCCGGAACATGGTCTCAGTGAGCGACTGCAATACCGAAACGAGCGGAGCGCGCTTGGCCTCCGCCATGGTGGCGAGCGCCGTACCAAACAAGAGGGCGAACACGGCGACCTGAAGGATTTGATTCTGCGCCACCGCCTGCGCAATGTTCTCAGGAAAGATGTTGAGCAGCACATCCTGCCAGCTGTGATGCACGGCAGGCGCAGCAGCCCCGACGATTGCAGGCAGGATAACGCCAACCCCCGCCTGCGAAAGGTTGATGGCGATGAGCCCAATCACGAGGCCTGCGGTCGTGACCACCTCAAAGAAGATGATTGCCTTGAGCGCGACACGGCCCACGCCCTTCAGTTCGCCATGGCCGGCGATTCCGGTCACGATGCCGCCAAAGATCAAAGGAGCGACGATCATGCGGATGAGGCGCAGAAAAATTTCGGCAAGAAACTGCGTTTGCGCGGCAAAATGGGGCGTGTCCACGCCCAGTTCGGCGCCTGCCAGCATGGCAAAGAAGGTCCACACGAGCAGCGAACGGCGCCACACAGCAAACGGAATGAACAGGACAAAGCCGCCGCAACGCAACGCGAGGCCGACAACTGCACTTGCGTGAAGCAATTCAACCAGCGTGCCCGAAACAAGCAAGACCGCCGCCGCAATAGCAAGCGCACGCGTAAACCCACTTCTTTCGGCGGGAGCCGACAGCGAATTCTGTTTGAGTTGTGTGGAGTCGTTCTGCGGTGCGTCGCTCGTCATGAAGGCGCCCTGTTTTTCAAGGTCCTATTATGGTACGCCGCGCCCGCCATCCATTGCGACGTGCCGGGATTTCCCTCCCGGTCAGCTCGACGAGGTTCCCGACGCGGCAGCCTTCGCAGGCGCGGGGCTGGGGGCGCTGGAGCCGGCTTCGCTCGAGGTCTTTGTTTCGGTCTTCGTCTCGGGCTTCGTCTCTGACTTGGTTTCCGATTTCGAACTTTCAGACTTGCTTTCGGAATTTGAACTCTCAGAAGAGGATCCGCTGCTCTTAGGCGCGTAGTCGTTGACGTACCAGCCGGCCCCCTTGAAGTTGAGGCGCGGGGCAGTCAACGGCCGCTCAAGAACACCATGGCACTTTGGACACTCCTGCTCGGGTTCTGCGCTGAAGTTTTGAATTTTCTCGAATTTATGGCCGCACTGGGTGCAGCGATAGGCATACAACGGCAAGGTTCTTTCCTCTCCGGGAAGACATCGACCACTGTGTCTATTGTACCGGGAACGGGCAAATTCTCTGCAAAAGCTGCGGACAGCCGGCAAGAGAGCGGAATAGGAGGGGCCGGCAGACCCCGCCTGCTTGCCTTCGCGGTGGCTGCCGGCCCTCTGCCTTTTCAGATGTTCAAGCGCGTCCTGATTCAGTTTGCGTTCAGTTTGCCTTGATGGACAAAGAGGCGCTTTGATCTTCCCAGGCCAGGGTCAAGGTACCGCTGCCGTTGCCGTTATCAGTAATGGTGTACACCAGGTTCTCAACCATTGCCGGTGGCTTGGTCATGGTCATTTTGGTCCGGCCCAAGTCCTTGGTTCCGTCGTAAGCCAAGCCCCATTCACCGGTTGCCTTGCTCACAATCAGCGACCAGTTGTCGGGATCGGAAATATCCACAAACAACGTATAGCTGCCTGCGGGCACGGCCAGATCGCCCAGGGTAAAGTCGCCTGTGGTCACCAGAGCGGTGGCCTCATTGGCGCCGGCGCGCCACACCGGGTAGTGCGGGTTGTGGCTGATGAGCCCGTCCTTAGTGAAGATCTGGCCCTCGCGGCCCTTCACGCCGGGCGAACTGTAGTTGATGGTGATAGACTTGCCGCCGATGGTGGCTGTCGCAGTTGCCGGCGGGCTTGGCCGGGGCTTCTTTGGAGCCGTTTGCGCCAGCAGGGGCATGGCGGCGATGAGAGCCGCGGCGATAAAAGCTCTTCTGTTCATGATGATGTTCTCCTTGGGCTGAGCCCATCTTGACTTAAGCGAACCCAACCGGACGATTGTCGCACCATCCGGCCCGGTTGGCGAACCGGGGAAGATGGGCGCGGCGGCTGACTCGCATCGAGTGCGATGCCTGCTATGATGCGGCCCAAGGAAGATGCATGGCTGACACCTTTGAATCGAACTCGCCCGGAGCCCGTTTTCGACTTGCCGTGGCCCAAGAACGGCCGCTGCAGGTGGCCGGCGCCATCAATGCTTATACGGCGCGCCTGGCCCACGCTACCGGCTTCCGCGCCTTGTATTTGTCCGGGGGAGGCGTGGCAGCCAACTCGCTCGGCATACCCGACCTCGGCATCAGCACCATGGAAGATGTGCTGACGGATGTTCGGCGGATTACCGATGTGGTCGACCTTCCGCTGCTGGTCGACATCGACACCGGCTGGGGCGGAGCGTTCAACATCGCCCGCACCATCCGCTCCATGATCAAGGCCGGGTCTGCTGCCGTGCATATTGAGGACCAGGTGAGCGCCAAGCGCTGCGGCCACAGGCCGGGCAAGGAACTGGTGGCCACCGAAGAAATGGCCGACCGCATCAAGGCCGCCGTGGATGCACGCACCGATTCTCAATTCGTCATCATGGCCCGCACCGATGCCCTGGCCAACGAGGGACTCGCAGCCGCGATCAGCCGCGCGCAGGC
>Ga0182012_10005606_pt1 | contig 12968 bp, 6 predicted proteins | sample 612S2SmetaG_FD_120486 | JGI IMG/M metagenome (GOLD analysis project Ga0182012, IMG submission 120486) | Permafrost microbial communities from Stordalen Mire, Sweden - 612S2S metaG | ecosystem: Environmental > Terrestrial > Soil > Wetlands > Permafrost | place: Sweden: Stordalen | collected...
AGTTCAGAACAGAGCGTCGGGCAGGCGTTCGGCGAAATCGCGGCGAAGTATCGCTCGATTGACATTCTGGTGAACAACGTGGGCGTGGAGTTCTACAAAGAGTTTGCGGCAGTTTGCGCCTCCGATTGGGAGTATCAGCTGGCGGTGAACCTGCGCAGCGTGTTTTTATGCTGCTCGCATGCGGTTCCCATCATGATGCGGGCGCGCGGAGGGTCGATTATTAATACCGCCTCCGTGCAGGCTTTTGCTACGACTGGGCAAACCGCGCCTTATGCAGCGGCGAAGGCGGGCGTGCTCGGTCTCACGCGGGACATGGCCAGAGACTTGGGCCCCTACAACATTCGCGTGAATGGAATTTGCCCGGGCTGCGTTGATACGCCGATGATGGCGCGCTCGCTCGAGCGTCACGACGATGCGGACGCCGCTCGGCGGAAGATGGCGTCGGCGATTCCGTTAAGACGGCTTGGCGAGGCCCGTGAAATAGCTAACGCGGTTGCGTTTCTCGCTTCCGATTTAGCTTCCTACATATCAGGAATTTCGCTGCTGGTTGACGGCGGTCTGATGGCGCAATTGCCGGTAACCTAGACAACCAGGGAACGGGCCTAAGCCAAAATATCTTTTACGACGACGGCCCGTTTTTCAGTGCCCGTAAGCTTTTGGTCGAGTCCCTGGAACTTGAAAGTGAAGCGCGTGTCTTCAATCCCAAAGCGGTTGAGAATGGTGGCTTGGAAATCGCGAATGTGCACTGGATCTTTGACGATGTTGTAGGAAAATTCATCGGTTTCTCCGTACACCACACCGCCTTTGATGCCGCCGCCGGCCATCCATACCGAAAAACAGCGGGGATGGTGATCGCGGCCATAATCGGTAGCAGTGAGCTTTCCTTGCGAGTAGACGGTCCTGCCGAATTCACCGCCCCAGATTACCAGCGTATCGTCCAATAGTCCGCGAGCCTTCAGATCCTGTACCAAAGCCGCCGCGCCTTGATCAATATCGCGGCACTGCGATGGCAGCACCTCGGGCAATATAGAGTGAACGTCCCAGCCTCGGTGATAGACCTGAACAAAGCGCACGTCGCGCTCCATCATGCGGCGGGCCATCAGACAACAGTTGGCGAAGGTGCCGCCTTTACGCGCATCCTCGCCGTAGAGTTGGAAGGTGCTTTCAGGTTCTTTCGAAATATCGGTCAGATCGGGCACCGAGGCCTGCATGCGGAAAGCCATTTCATATTGCGCGATCCGCACCTGCGTTTCGGGATCGCCGAGTTTGGCGCTCTGCATTTGATTCAGTTCGTCCAACGCATCCAACATGCGGCGGCGCATCTTGACGGGAACTCCATCTGGATTATTGATATAGAGCACCGGATCGCCGCCCGAACGTAAGGCAACTCCCGAATACTGCCCGGAAAGAAATCCTGCACTCCACAGGCGGGCGGAAATAGCTTGCACGTTCGCCTTTGGATTGGAATGCGTGGCATTCAAGACGACAAATGTGGGCAGGGATTGATTCATGCTGCCCAAACCATAGGCGAGCCAGGAACCGATACACGGCTTACCGGCAATCATGAAGCCGGTCTGCAGGAAGGTAATGGCCGGCTCGTGATTGATGGCGTCGGTATGCAGCGTGCGAATGATGGCGATGTCGTCGACGATCTTCGCGGTGTGCGGCAGCAGTTCCGAAACCCAAGCGCCGCACTGCCCGTATTGCTGAAATTTGAAAACAGAGGGCGCAATGGGAAAGCGCGTCTGACCGGCTGTCATGGTGGTGAGGCGCTGGCCGCTACGCACCGATTCCGGCAGATCTTTGTCGAACATATTCTGCAAGCCCGGCTTGTAATCGAATGTTTCGAGCTGCGGCGGAGCACCCAACATATGCAAATAAATCGCGCGCTTCGCCTTCGGCGCAAAATGCGGCAAACCGGGAAGCCCGCCGATGGCCGGTTTACTAGTTTCGGCTTTGGCTTGCTTCTCGGCCAAAAAACTGGCGCCGTGTTTCCGCCAACACTGCTTCGTCTTCAGGGTGCACCATAAACGAGACTCCTTCACCTTACTTCTTCACCTTACTTAACGAGCACTTCATCTAAATTCATCAACTCATTGGCCACCATGGTCATGGCAGCTAACTGAGGGGCCGGCAGATTAGTTGCCGGTTTCGATTCCCCAACTTTCACCAGTTTCTCCGCATCGGCCGGCGCCTCCTGATAATAGGTCAGGTAGTCATGATATGACTTCAAAACAACGGCCCGTTCCTTTTCATTGAAGCCGCGTCCGAGCAACCGGTTTGCCATATAACCAATCTCGCGATCGACATTACCGCGCACCGCTAACAGCGCATTTTGCGCAAGGACGCGATTGGCTTCCACAAACTGTGGATCGTCCATCGTCACCAGTGCTTGTAGCGGCGTGTTAGTGCGTTCGCGGCGCACCACGCATTCCTCACGCGATGGGGCGTCGAATATGTCCATGGAAGGGGGTGGCGCGCTGCGCTTCCAGAACGTATACATACTGCGCCGGTAGAGAGCGTCGCCGCTGTCCGCTTTATAGAAGCGGGTGTTGCTATTGTCCATCGCCACTGTCTCCCAAACTTTTGGCGGTTGGTAAGGCTTCACGCTCGGTCCGCCGATTTTTGGAACCAGCAATCCACTAACCGCCAGTGCGTAGTCGCGCACCATCTCGGCATCCATGCGGTAACGCGGGCCGCGAGAAAGAAGCCGGTTGTCGTGGTCGTGTTCTATCTTTTCCGGAGTGGCCACGGCGGCTTGGCGATAGGTCGCGGAAGTGACTAATAGCCGCATGGTTTTCTTGACGTCCCAACCCGATTCGCGAAATTCCACGGCGAGCCAATCGAGCAGTTCCGGATGGGAGGGCGGTTCTCCCTGCGATCCGAAGTCTTCCGCTGTTTTCACCAGACCCGTACCGAAGACTTGCTGCCAGAATCTATTCACCGTAACGCGTGCCGTTAGAGGATTGATCGGATCTACCAGCCACTGTGCCAAGCCCAGACGGTTGCGCGGCAAGGATTGCGGCATGGGCGGCAGCACCGCCGGTACGTTCGGATGTACTTCTTCGCGCATCTGGTCGTAGAGACCCCGATAAAGCACATGAGCAGTTGGCTGTGAATCCATACGCTCCTGCTGCACGAAGGTAACGGCGCTGCGGCTCGCAATCTCATGGCGCGCGGCATCTACCTCATGCAGCTTCGCGACGGTCTCTTTCGCCGCGGGATCTTCTTGCGCGGTGTAATAAGTGAGCAGTGCCTGCCGATCCAATTCCGACAAATCAGGAATATCTTTCGATGCAGCGGCCTTCACGCGATCTTGCGCAAAGAGAAGCTGGGCGTCCTGTTCATCAATGCGGCGATTCAGCACGCGGAAGCCTGTCACCGCACCACCCTCCAGAAACTGCTTGCCACGGCTGCCGAGCATCAAGGGCGCGGTGCTTGTTTGGATAGAAGTTTCCAATGGCGCAATATCTTCCCCGGTACCGTAACTCGGCACGGCGTTTCCGTTGATATAAATGCGGAAGCCCCTTCCGCGGCGGCTGCCATCGTAGGTGAAAATGACGTGATACCAGGTATTTGGCTGCAAGCCATAATTAGGCGCGAGCTGGGAGCTGATGTACTTTTCGTCACGCCCTTCCAGCATTATTTCGAAGACTGCCGGTTCGGTGTTCCCTTGCGACACCTTGACGCTCCAGCCCCATTCCTTGGTGGCATCTCCTTCCTTCTTCGATTCCAATTGGCTGGCTATGGGGAAGCCTTGCGTCACCTTGGGAATTTGCACCCACGTGGCGACGGTAAATGGTTTATCGGTATCGATCTCCGGAACGTTCGGCAGCTTTACCGCGCCTTCTTTGGCAAAGTGCAGCGCCTTGCCAACGCCGGGCGGTCCATCTCCCAAAGTAACTTCAGCGGGAAGCGCCACCGTTTCCGTTTGCCCATTGTGCGTAATCTGGGGCGAATCGGCGAGATTCAAATCCACCAGGGTAGAGGATGCAAAAGGCGAGCCGATTTGCCGGCGTGCCGGCGAGCGTAGCCAGCTTTCGAAGCCGGCATTCGAACCGCTTTGAGTGGCTGCCAGAGCCGCTTTCAGATTTGCCCGCAGCGTTTGCAATTCGTCCCATTTTGCGCGGTCGGCATCGGGCGGTACGGTCACGATAGGAGGCGTATCGGGAACGTTGCCATCAAGCGCATACTGCGTGGTATTGCGGAAGAATGCCGTCATGGCATACATTTCTTTTTGCGCAATGGGGTCGAACTTGTGGTCGTGACATGTGGCGCAACCGATAGTCAGCCCCATCCAAACAGTGCCCGTGGTATCGGCGCGATCGCGCGCGTACATCGCTTCAACCTCGGCGGGAATGGAACCGCCCTCGTTCGTGGTGACGTTACAGCGTTGGAAGCCCGAAGCGATTTTTTGATCGAGCGTAGCGTTCGGCAGAAGGTCCCCTGCCAATTGCTCAACCGTAAATTCGTCGAAAGGCATGTTGCGATTAAACGCTTTGATCACCCAATCGCGATAAGGCCACATTTCCCGGTAATTGTCGATGTGCAATCCCTGAGTATCGGCGTAGCGCGCCGCGTCGAGCCAGTAATGAGCGAACTGTTCGCCATAGTGAGGCGACGCCAAAAGTCGGTCGACTACTTTTTCGTAAGCGTGGGGCGAGCGATCTTTCACGAACGCTTCTACTTCAGCCGGCGCCGGCGGCAGGCCCGTGAGATCGAGCGTCACACGGCGGATTAAAGTGCGCCGGTCCGCTTCTTCGGCGGGCTGCAATTGATTCGCTTCCAGCTTGGCGAGAATAAAGTTATCAATGGGATTGCGAACCCACGCGGCATCTTTCACGGCAGGCAGCGGTGGCCGGACAGGTGCAATGAAAGCCCAATGATCCTTCCACTGCGCGCCTTGTTCAATCCAACGGCGCAAGGTGTTCTTCTGCTCGGCGGTAAGCGTTTTGTGGGCAAACACCGGCGGCATGCGATAGCTGGCGTCATCGGAAAAGATGCGTTTAATCAGCAGGCTCTCATCCGGCTTCCCGGCCACAATGACTGACCCATTCTTGCGGGTTTCGAAGGCGCCTTCGCGGATGTCGAGACGCAGGTTCGCCATGCGCGTCCCTTTGTCGGGCCCGTGACATAGGAAACAGTTATCGGACAAAATGGGCCGGACTTGCCGTTGAAAATTTACCAGAGGCGCGTTGCTGCTTGGCTCGGCTGCTTCTAAGTTGTTGCCAAGCAGCGCAATACTAAAAAATACCAGGGAGACCCCGTTGAACACACTTGTTGCCATGATTTCTCCAAGCGTAACTACCTTGATAGCAGCTTCATATTGATGTACGCTTTCGATCCAGTGCCGCAATACGGAATCATACACCCGAGAGCCCAAGGTTTGAGGTCTGCGGACCGCTGGCGGGCAGCAATGGGATCGCTGGACCCTTGGCGCAAAACTCCACGGGAGTTTGCTGGGTGAACCGTTTGAAGACCGTGGCAAAGTATTGCGAAGAGCTGAAGCCGAGTTCCATCGCCGTATGAGTGACGTTGCGGTTTTCTTCCAACAGAAATTTCTTGGCCGCTTCCACTTTGCATCGCAGAATGAATTCGTGGGGCGCTATCCCCATTTGCGCCTTGAACTTGGTTTTGAAGCGCGAAAGAGAGAGGCCAGCCTCGTCTGCCAGGTCTGCAAGCGAATAACTTCCGCCTGGATCGCATTTGATGCGCTCGACAATTTTGGCAATTCGCGGAGAGGGACGCAAATTCTCGTGGCTAGAAGCGCAGTTGATCACTTCTAAAACAAAACGGACTAACTCATTGGAAACCGCCACGCGCGTGAGTGGTTTTGCCGGTTGCTCGCATAGCGTAAAGATCTCATTGAAAATCTGTTTTAGTATCGGCCGGCCGGCGAACCGCCGCTCCGGAAGGCCTGCGAGTTTTCCCATGAGCGCGCCGCTCTCCAGCGGCGGCAACATTAATACCGATCCGCCCGGCTTGGGAATCCTGATGTTCAACCAGTAGAGAATTCCTCGATCTTCAGCATAGCCGCCTGTATCATGGGGTTCGTCAGGCGGCGTGACAAAAAGGTCGCCGCCCACCAAATGATATTCCCGGCCGCCGGCGCGATAGGTTTGGCAGCCCCTCTCGAGATAACAGATTTCAACTGTCCCCGGATGCGTGTGAGTTTTCAAACCTGGATGCGCGGAAAAATACTCGTAGCGCGCGAACACCGGTACTTCCGCCAAGCCCACGCAGGCCAAGTCCAACACGCGGCGTTCATCTGGGAACAAATGCGGCATGAACGTTCTTCACAAGTATACCTGGATTTTTGAAGAAAGTTTAGAATATTGTGTGTGCTGCGGGCTTCTCAACCACATTTTATAAAATCGCGTTGGATGCCGATGAATTTAGAGCGCGCTTCTTCGAGCAGCGGATGCGTCCTGCAGTTCTTTCTTCTGCTTGGCCTGGCTGTTCCCCGGCTTGCCGGACAAACTTCATCGGCCGGCGAGATGGAGATGTCCCGGCACTTGGCGGCTGCCCAAAAGGCCGAAGAGTCCGGAAACTATCCGGCGGCTAGCCTGCAATACCAGCAGATCCTCAACCTGCAGCCCAAGCTGGCTATCATTCGCCAGAGCCTGGCCATTACTTATCACCTGCAAAACCGCTATCCAGAAGCGATCGCGGAATTCCAGCGGGCGTTGCGGCTGGATGCCACACTCTGGGGCGCCGATCTGTTCCTAGGCATGGATTACTACAAGACGAATCAGTTCGCCCTGGCGCTCACGCCGCTTGAAAAGAGCATCGCGCTAAATGAAAAGATGGCGGAGCCCGAAGCACGTTACTGGCTGGCGGTCACCTACTCTGCTCTGAACAGGCCGGAAGACGCGGTCCGCGAATTGCGTCGCGATCTCATGCTGAGGCCGGGCAATATTGACGTTCTCTATTACCTCGTAAAAGCCTATGATCAAGCGGCGGCTTCCGTCTTCCAGCGTATCGCCGCCATTGAGCCGCACGCCGCCGCTGTCTCGCTCTTGCAAGCCGAGCGCTTTCAGCAGGAAAATCGCCTTGATTTGGCGCGAGTCGAGTATCGCAATGCGTTACGGCTCAGGCCGGATTTCGCAGGCTGGCTTCCAGCGCTCGATGGTGCGGGGGTCGATATGACAGCGCCTTCGGACTTGACGATCGACGCATCGGACCAGCGCGCGAATTCGGAATATGCCAAGTTGTTAGCGGCTGCTGAAGAAACCCCGCGGTCGGATGCCGACGAGTTGCTCAAAGGATTAGAACTGATTCGGCAAGGGCAGTTCCGCGAGGCGCAGGAACCCCTCACCCACGCCGCCGAAAAAACTTCCAATCGCGCGTTGCAGCTCCTGATGATTCGCGCCTACGTGGAGTCCGGCGATTGCGAGAAGGTTGAGGATCGCCTGAAGCAAATGCTGGCGGCGCAGCCCGAGGACGTCGATGCGCTGCACTTATTAGGTCGCAGTTATCAGCGGCAAGCGGAAGCCGCCTTGCAACAGATGACTGCAATCGATGCGGATTCTTATGGAGTCCATGAACTGCTGGGCCGGCAGCATGAGGAGAAAACAGAATACGATTTAGCAATCAATGAATACCAGGCCGCGCTGGCAAAGCGCCCGGACCTGGCTGGCATCCGCTATGCCATTGGCAACGTGTACCGCAAGCTGAGCCGCTACGAAGAAGCTGAAAAATGGTTACTCGAAGAACTGGCGCGCAATCCCTATCATGGTTTGGCGCATTATCGCTTAGGAAGCATCTATACGGAGCAAGGCAAACCGGATGCTGCCATTCTTCACCTGTTGCAAGCGCTCAAGTCTCATCCGCAACTGACCGGGGCGCAGCTTGATTTGGCGCGGGCTTATACCGCTAATGGACGCTATGCGGAGGCCATTGCGCAACTGCAGCAGGTTGTGGCCGCAGAGCCCGATAACGATCGGGTTCACTATTTGCTATCCATCGCGTATTCGAAGGAGGGCCACCGTGCAGAAGCGCAAAGCGAATTGGCCGAATACCAGCGTTTAACTCGCGATCGATTACACCGTACCCAGCAGGATGTGAAGAATCTGTCGGATTCGCTCGATCGCTAAAGCTGCCCTACCGCGGCTCTTCAATCGCTAAAATTTGGTTTGCTTTCACCGCATGCAGCACTTGTTCCTTGCCGCTAGGCCAGCGGATCTTGACTTCGTCGGCGGCTGTCGCCACGCCCAATCCGAAATGTAAACGGAAGTCACTGTGCGATTGATAGCTGCCTCCGCTCTTCACTTCGCGCATTTGATTTAGCTTGTCCGTCTTCACGCTGACTCGCGCGCCGATCGCGTCCCGGTTTGACACGGTCCCTTTCAGCTTCAACATGAGCCAGTTGCCGCTGTTGCCTGGGTTCTTGATGATCCAGGGCTGCGCGTCCAGGTTTGAGATCACAATGTCCATGTAACCGTTATTGCTAAGACTGCCCACGGCTAACCCGCGGCTCGACTCAGCCAATTGGAACGCCGGCCCCCAACTGGCGCCTACGTCTTTGAACTGGCCATTCTTCTGATTCAAAAAAACACTTGGATGCTGCCGGTAGGTGGTGGCAAACTTGTGCTGGTCGACCTCCGGATAAACGTGTCCGTTCGCCATCACCATATCCTGGTAGCCATCGTTATTCAAATCTACAAATTGTACGCCCCAGCCCAGCAGGTTCCAGGTGGGTTGAACCAATCCGGCTTTGAAGGAAACGTCTTCAAAGTGGCCCGTGCCGTCGTTGTGAAATAGCGTCTTATAATCGTCCGAAAACGTCGTCAAAACAATGTCTAAGTTTCCGTCGTTATCGTAGTCGCCAATATCCACTCCCATGCCCGCTTGCTCCCGCCCGTCCTCCCGCAGCGCCACGCCCGCTGCCAGCGCCGATTCGCTGAACTTGCCGTTGCCCTCATTGTGGAAAAGATAATTCGGCAAGGAATCGTTAGCCACGAACAGATCCGGCTTGCCGTCATTATCCAAGTCTCCCCATGCCACGCCCAGCCCATAAGCGGGCGCTGCCTTGGCGATGCCGGACGACTCACTCACATCCTGAAAGTGGCCGCCGCCCAGATTTTTGAACAGATGTCCACTACCCGGCGTCAGCCCGCGCGGTCCGCATTGCACCGGTATATCGCGGTAGCGGCACAGCAGCCCTTCTCTGGGCAAGTTTTGGATATCGACATTCAGATAGCTAGCCACATAGAGATCCACCAAGCCATCGCCGTCGAAATCGGCGAACGCCGCGCCGGAACTCCAGCCCGCAGCGTCAGTATGCGATTCACGGCTGAAATCGCGAAACGTGCCGTCGCCATTGTTCAGATAGAGCCGGTTGGCGCCATAGTTCGTTATGTAGATATCGTCATAGCCGTCGTTATTAACGTCCGCTATGGCAACTCCCATGGTCCAGCGGCGGTCCCCCAAACCGGCCTCGTGCGTAACGTCGCTAAACGTCCCGTCCCCGTTGTTGCGGTAAAGATGGTCCTCCGCCGTGTTGTTCCCCGCGCGCTCGGCGTCAATCGTCGATCCATTAACCAGATAAATGTCCGGCAACCCGTCGTTGTTGTAATCGAAGATAGCCACTCCGCCCGTCATGGATTCCACAATGTAGTGCTTATCCGGCGAACCGGAGATGAGCTTGAAAGTGATGCCCGCTTCTTTAGCGACATCGCGAAAGAGCAACGGCGGGATTGCCAGCCCGAGCCCTGTCGCAAGTAGACAAAACGGCAGCAGTCCTCGCATCGTCAGCGTCCCTCGCCTACGTAACCGGCGCTAATCACCGATTGTTCCATCAGTGCCTTCTTCTTATCCTCAAATTGCGTCAGCAGTCTACGCGCTTGTTCCTCATCTCCCGCGCGATGCAGTAAACGGCCCAGCAAATAATAAGCTTCGTAATAATCGGGCTCAATCTCAATAGCCTTCTCCAACTCCGGCCGAGCCTTGCCAAATTGCTCCCCTTGTACGTAGCGCCGTCCCAACTCCAAATGCGCCGGCGCGTAGGACGGATCAATTGCCAAAGCGCGTTCGAATTGCGCTATGGAATCTTGGCGCTTCGAAAGCGCTTTTCCGAGACTCACATAGTAAGACGCGTCGGGATGCAACTCGGCCGCCTTTCTATAATTCGCAAGCGCTTCTTCCAGCTTTCCTTGGCGCGCATAAGCGCGGCCTAACAGATAGTACGCCGTGTGTAAACTTGCATCTCGCTTGAGCGCCGCGAGTAAAAGAGTCACCGGTTCGCCGGCAAGCGGGTCGTGATTGAGGCAGCTCGTACCCGCGAGCAGCAAGACCCGTGCGGAATTCCCTTCCTCAGCCTGCGCCAGGCGAATCAATTGCGCGGCCGACAAAAAGTTATACCGATTTTGCAACTGCGCCGCCAGTTGATAATAAAATTCCGCTTTCTCAGAGGGCGATTGAAGAGGAATGCCTTGCTGTCCGCTCGCATCGGCGATCTCGCGGCAAACGTTCCGGCTAGCCGTATAGAAGACTTTGGCATCCGTTTGAAACTGCAACGTACGGAACTGCTCCAGGACTTTTTCCGCTTCGCCGTTGTTTCCGTCATCAAGATAAATTAACCCGAGATTGATATAGGCATGCGGGCTCTTCGGAGCCCGCTCAATGCTTGCCCGCAGCGCACCAGCAGCTTGTTCGAAATGCCCTTGCTTCCCTTCCGCGGATGCCGCTAAACTGGCCGCTTCGGCGCTCGCTACAACATCCTCCGGTTTCAACTCTGAAATGGTAGCGGCATAGTCTTTCAGCAGATAATGCGTCAAGGCTACCCGGAAGCGCGGCTCAAACGAATCCGGCGTCGCTTGCTCCGCAAGTTGAAACGCTCGCAATGCTTCTGCGTAAAACAGGTGATCAAATAACAGCCGCCCGACCCGCAATAAGATGTCCGCTGACTTGAGACCCGGCGAAATAACCTGCTTCGCCGTGGCCAGCGCCAGCGTTGCTTCGCGGCAGGCGAAAGCGGCTTCTATCAGGTTCAACTTGACCGCCAGATTGTCAAAGCCCGCGGCTATCGCGGCTTGCAGGTTTTGCGCTGCTTGCCGGTTGTCCCCTAGCTGGCGGTAAACCAGACCGATTTGATAGTGGGCATGCGCGTCTGTCGGGTCCTTAGAAAGAATTCCTTGCCACCGTGCAAGTTCAGTCTGTGTGGCCGCCCGCGAATCGTCGGCGCAAGCCGCCTGCGCCAAAGCAACGAGCATGAGCAAAACAATGCTTCCCACTTCACTTGCCGCCTGAAGCCGCCGCCAGCTTTCCTTCTTCCACCGTCAAAATCTGATCCGCGCGAATATCCTGTAATCGTTCAACCAGGCCGCTCGGCCAACGGATTTCCAACGAATCCACCTTTTCATGTGTTCCCAAACCAAAATGCTGGCGCAAATCGTTGCTCGAAAGATAACTGAGTCCCGCTTTGATTTCGCGCATCTGCCGCAGCTCCCCGGCTTGCAATGTCAACCTTGCGCCAACAGCCGAACGGTTACTGCGCGTGCCGACGCAGCGAACCAGCAACCAATGCTGGCGTGGCATTTCGTTATGCAGCAATATCGGCCCATCGTCCAGATTGTTGATCAGCAAATCCAAGCGGCCATCGTTGTCGTAATCGCCCACCGCCAAGCCCCTGCTCTTCCACTGTTGTGCAAGACCTAACGCCAGTCCCGCCTCCCGAAAAGTATTGTTGCGATTATTCAGAAAAATCAAAGGCCGCTGCCGGTACACCAACCCAAGATCGAATTTGTCCGCTTCCGGATACAAATGGCCATTCACTACCGGCAGATCTTCCCAGCCGTCATTGTCTAGGTCGGCAAACGACGTCCCCCATTTTACGAAGGAATATGTGCTTTGTCCGTGGCCGGCGGGATTGGTCACGTTGCTGAAAGTCCCGTCGTGATTGTTCTGCAGCAATTCGTCTGTCTGAAAGGAAGAGGTCGTGTAATAAAGGTCAAGCCAGCCATCGTGATCGAAATCGCCAAAATCGGCGCCCATGTTGCCCTCCTCAACGCCATCCGCGGAAAAGGCCGCATTCGCGCTCAAGGCCACTTCTTCGAACTTTCCTTTACCCAGGTTGTGATAAAGCAAGTTCGGGCTCAAATCGTTGGTCACGAAGATATCCGGCCAACCGTCGTTATCATAATCTGCAATCACTACACCCAGTCCGTAGAGCTTTTGCGGATCGATAGCGAGTTCAGCGGTTCGATCGTGGAAGTGTCCTTCGCCATCGCCAAAATAGATAGCATCGCGCGTGCCGGGCAAGCCGCGTGGTCCGCAAAAGACCGATATGCCGCGGTAGTTGCATGAGGAAACATGCGCCGGCAGATGGTCCACCGGATATTCAAGATACTTAGCGACATACAAATCCAAGTGGCCATCGCGGTCGAAATCTCCGAATGCCGCGCCGCTGCTCCAGCCTTCCCCTTTCACCCCGGCTTTCTCCGCCACTTCTTCGAACGTTCCATCGCGCCGGTTGCGAAACAGGAAATTGCGTCCATAGCCGGTAACAAAAATGTCCTGCCAGCCATCGTTATCGTAATCCGCGATCGCCACACCCATACCCCAGCCGCGCGCCTCCGCCAGTCCCGCCTTTTGCGTCACATCTACAAAATGCCCCTTGCCATCGCCGCGGTACAGCGCACACACCGCATCTCCTCCGTTCTTGCGGTATTGCTCGATAGTGGATCCGCGGACCAACAATATGTCCAGATTCCCGTCGTTGTTGTAATCGAGAAACGCCGCGCCTCCGCCCATCACTTCGAGGATGTGCGGCTTGGCTGCACTGTCGCCTTGCACATTGCGGAAAGCACTGATGCCGGCCTTCTCCGACACATCCACCAACCCTGCGGCATCCTCTGCCCCAATTCCGTTTGCCAGCGGCAAGGCCACTATCAGCAGCGCGAAAAATGCTAATAGCATGCAGCAGGCTAAATGCCTGCCCGGTGGCGCAGGCGGTTTCGCCTGCGTTC
>Ga0182012_10005607_pt1 | contig 12968 bp, 13 predicted proteins | sample 612S2SmetaG_FD_120486 | JGI IMG/M metagenome (GOLD analysis project Ga0182012, IMG submission 120486) | Permafrost microbial communities from Stordalen Mire, Sweden - 612S2S metaG | ecosystem: Environmental > Terrestrial > Soil > Wetlands > Permafrost | place: Sweden: Stordalen | collected...
CGGATTACATTGCGGCTACGAAATCTGGAACCATCACTGGGGCAACTTCCTGGAGGAGTTGAGTCATCCGGGCTGCCATTCCGGTATACATGGTTGCTGCACGGAAGGCATTAATCCGAACACCCTCGCCGGCCTTGCTGAATCCGTACTGGGCCAGCGCCATCAGAACGCAAACCCGAATGTGCATGGCGTCGCTGCGGAGAGTTTCGAGCAAAAGCCGGTCGACACTGTCGCTGTTTTTGGCGGCATAGTCAGCCATCTGCAGCATGACTTTAGCGTTCTGGTACATGACCCACAGGCCTTTCGGGCCTTCCATCCGATCCCACGCATCCTCTGACGTGGCACTAAGGCCTTCCTTCCAGAGGAATTGATCGCTCAACTCTCGCGCACTCCAATCGGGACGCAGTTGTGCGAGTAAAGAATCCCAGGTCTGCGAGTTGCGAGCTTTGATTCCAGCGCGCAGACGATAAAGGTAGTACGCGATGCATGCTAAAGCGCCGACTTGAAGCATGGTAACGATCATTTGTATCAGCCTCTTGTCCAGGTTTGCAGCCCGTTTGCACGTAACTGCCGATCCTGCCCGGAGATTCGGTACTCACTACTTGTAACAGAGAATCGTTCGCCCGTGGTGGGGAAAAGCGAACTTCTAGCACCAAAGTTGTAGGACATTTTGGGATCCATAAGCAACCAAGTCATTAAACAGAGGGCTGCCCCGCTCAGAAGTGAATTAATCATCGTTTTTTCGCGAATTCAGGGTGGAGGAACTTGCAATCCCAATCCGCGCAGCCCTGGCAGAGCCTGCGGCGGCCAATAGGAAGCTCTGCATCTGAGGAGTGAATTCCTTCCGCTCCGCTTCCTTTGTTGCGAACGAAAATGACCAGTAGCACAGAGCGAGCAGGTAGCTTGCCCCGGCAACTTCATCCAGCCTGTGATATTCAGCGTATGAACCGCTCACCGGATGGGTATGCAAAACGGTGACTGCGAGTGAAACGATCGAATAAAATCCAAATCCTGTTGCGATCTGCAACTCGCGGTTCCGCCACCCGATCGCAAGTAGCTGGCTGAAACCCGCCAGGACCAGGAAGAGCACAACTCTGAGTATCGCCCCAGTCTGCTGCAGCCGGAAAAAGACTTTGCCTTCAGCTGTGGCTCCAGCAGGGACTGCCAGGCCTGCAATGAACCAGACGACCACGCCGGCGACAAGGATGAGAACGACAATTGCAAGCCACGAGTACTTGGGAAGAGAAGTGCGAATAGGGCGCAGAACATTCCAGGCCAGTTCGACCAAAACAGCAAACATCAGGACGAGGTCAATACCAATTTGAATCTCATACAAATTCAAGGGAGGACTGTATTTTAGATAGCCGACTGCGACAAAATAATATGTATCGATCAAAAAACTCCAGCAGACCCATGTCAGGAAGGCCGGGAAGGCTCGGAATAGACGCATTCTGAGCAGGAGCAGAATCACTATCGCTTCTACCGCCGCGCCACATCCTGTGAAAACAGAATCCCAGCCCAATAGGGCCTCCCCCTGTAAACAAACTCAGCCTATCTTGCTAACGCTGGTTTAGCAAGATAGGCTGGCCGTTTGACCCGATAAAGCAAAGACTAAACGAGGTGAGTGGCGCCCGGTGGCGGCGGGGGGATGATCAGGGGGCTGGTCTCAGCAAAGTGAGTAGCGCCTGGCGGCGGCGGCGGAATGATCAGGGGGCTGGTCTCAGCAAAGTGAGTAGCGCCTGGCGGCGGCGGCGGAATGATCAGGGGGCTGGTCTCAGCGAAGTGAGTAGCGCCCGGTGGCGGCGGCGGAATGATCAGGGGGCTGGTCTCAGCGAAGTGAGTAGCGCCCGGTGGCGGCGGGGGGATGATCAGGGGGCTGGTCTCAGCGAAGTGAGTAGCGCCCGGTGGTGGCGGCGGAATGATCAGGGGGCTGGTCTCAGCGAAGTGAGTAGCGCCCGGTGGCGGCGGAGGGATGATCAGGGGGCTTGCGGAGGCCGCGACGACGCCGGCGAGCAGAAGGGTGGCGATTTGGAGAGAAAAGCAGCGCAGCGCTTTCGAAGTCATGGTCTAGTGCTCCTGTCAAAAAAACTTGTACGACAAGGGTAACTCGAAAGTTGTACGCCGTCCACCCCGAAAGTAACTCTTTTGGCACTAATGTGATAGGCGTACCATAATGCGACATCGGCGGCGCGACGCGTCGGCGATAGGGCTGGCCGAGGATGTTTTTGGGGATGGATGAACAGGGAGGCATTTCTGGCAAAGCATTAAAATTAGGCCGGGGTTACAGACTTGATTCCTGATTTACGATCCGAGTTCAATCGTCAATTCAACTCGTCTCAATACGAGCTGCTCCTTTCGACGCTGGAAAGCAGATGTGGCGCACCGATTGGTTTCAGAGTTGCGGAAACGCCGATTTTTCTGCCGTTGACCCTGCTTGACCAACTGGCCGCCAGCGGCGCAGAGATGGCGACAGCCCTGGTGGCAGACAGCGATTACCTTGCCGCTGCCCGACTGTCGATTCCACCGGGGTATCGTGTAAGCCGTGAGACAGGGCACCCCAATTTTTTGACGGCGGACTTTTCGCTCATCAGAGACGAAGGGTCCGTTGGGGGGCTCGCGCCCCGTTTGGTGGAGATTCAGGCATTTCCTTCAGTTTTCGGGTACCAGGCGGTTTTGAATTCGGCATACCGGGAGGTATTCGATCTTCGCGGTTCGCTTGGTACCTATCTGGGAGGACTGGACGAGGCAGGGTATTGGGATCTTCTGCGCCGCACGATTCTGGGCAACTTCGCTCCGGAGAATGTAGTCCTGACCGAAGTTGACCCCATGAACCAAAAGACTTTGCCCGATTTTCTGGTGACTGCCGAGCGCCTTGGAATCGAGGTGGTCGACATTCGTAGCCTGAAGGCAGAGCACGGCCGGCTCCTTTACCGGGGGAAATCCGGACGCTTGATACCGATCCACAGGATCTACAACCGGGCGATTGCCGACGAGTTGATTAACCGCAGGGTCGAGCTGCCATTCGCGCTGGACGGGGATTGGGATGTTGAATGGGCTGGGCACCCGAACTGGTACTTCCTGATCAGCAAGTTTTCGATCCCCTGGCTATTTGGCAGTTCGAACCGCTTTCCGGTGGTTCCTCCGGGCGTCTTCGTCCGGGACTTTCTCGAAGGGGATGGGAGGGACCGCTTGATTGCAGCAGGTGTCCCGCTTCCGGCCAAAGTGAGTTCAGAAACGGTTTACAGCGATCTGCTGTTGAAGCCACTTTTTTCGTTTGCCGGGAAGGGAATTCAGTTTGAACCATCGCAAACCCAGCTTGAAGAGATACCAAGATCAACGAGGGGCGATTACCTGGTGCAGCGGCGTATGCATTTTGAGCCGACAATTGCCACGCCGCACGGAATGACTCAAGCAGAAATCCGCATCCTGTACCTTTGGCCGGATGGGGGAAAACTGACCGCTGCCCTCTCGTTGGTCCGGTTAGGCAGGGGGAAGATGATGGGGGTGGACCACAACAAAAACCAGGAGTGGGTCGGTGCGTCGGGAGCGTTTTATCCAATGGATCGGGAGTAGCGTCGTTTTCGTTGCACCGGCAGCTTTGTACTAGCGCCTCGGCAGCATTCACGATTGACTACTAGGTAAATAATCGCTTGCCCCCATTTGAGACTGGGCGATGAGCATATTCTCGCCGCAATCGAAGAACCATTCGAGCAGTTCGGTGGTCTTTCCGGTGATCCTGGTTATTGATGTACGAGTTACTATCTTGGAAACTTTGGTGTCTTGTAATGTGGGGGGCAAAATCGTTTACAGTTGGCAGGCAGTCGATTCCAGCCGGGGAAGCAGATTATGAGCGAATCAAGACAAGCGATGGCCCCCATGGCCTCCGTGCCGATTTCGGTTCCTGAAGAGGTTGCGGCTCGTCAGGAAGTCCGATGTGCTGTTCGCTTTCCCTTAAGCCTGCCCGTTGTGCTCTCGACGGTGAGTGGCGAGGTTTCGGCGCTGACAAGGAACGTGTCGGCGAGTGGGGTGTTGTTCGAGCTGGACAAGGAGCTGGAAGTTGGCTTGGACATACGATTTTCGTTGCGGATGCCGGGGCAGGTCTTAGGTAGCTCGCGCGATGTTCTGGTTGAATGTGAAGGGCGTGTGGTACGCTGCTCGATAAGCAATACTCATTACCTCGCTGCTGCAACCATTGACGAATACCGTTTTTGCGAGCAATGACAGCGCGGGGATTTGGCAGCCCCACCTATGGAATTCCTGGAAGACTCTTCTGACGGCGAAGTACTTGACACTCCAGTCAAGCCTGGGACGGTTCGCATTATTCTTGCGGATTCGCAGGCAATCTATCGTGTTGGAATCCGCAAGGTTTTCGCACTTGAAGACGACCTGCGCGTCGTGGCCCAAGCCGATTCACTCGAAAACCTGAAGCTGGCAATCGAGCGCTACCCTACCGATATCGTTTTGCTCGAGGGTGGCCTCCTGGCTGGCACTGCAAATGTAATCCCGGAGCTTCTGCGAGCTGCGCCCGACGTGAAGCTGATTGTGCAGGCGGTGCAGACAGATGAGAATCACACGGTCGAGCTTTATCGCCGCGGCGTTCGGGGTATCATCTCGCGGTCGATTTCACCCGATTTGCTGGTTCGTTGCGTGCGAAGAATCGCCGCAGGCGAGACGTGGATCGACAATCAATCGGTGAATTGGGTGATTGAGGCTTATCGGGCCCAGGCAGCGAGTTTGGTAAGTCCGCGGTCGCAGCCGAGACTCTCTCCAAAGGAAATGTCGATTATCACCTGCATTACACAGGGCAAGCGGAACAAGGAAATCGCATTCCAGCTGGGGACCACCGAACAGGTGATCAAGAACTATCTGCGCAAGATCTACGACAAGCTGGGGGTTTCGGATCGGCTTGAACTGGCGCTGTATTGCCTGCACAACAAGATCATCCACACCGACGCCGACGAAGAATTGGTGGCCCAAAAGGTGATCGAAAGCTAGGCTCTTCTTCCGTCACAACTGAGGGGCCGGTCAGCCAAGGCCTTTGCGGGGGCCACTGGATTTAGGGCGCAGGTTGCTTCGGATTGCACGCTGAAGCTGCGCCCAAGTTCGAGCAGACGAATCAACTCCGCCAATTCCTGTTTTGTCAGGTTTCCCAGCATTTCCCCAGGAAGTCTCAGGACCACGGGGTCCATCTGTTGCAGAAGCTCCAAACCTGCATCAGAGATGCGCGTCCAGACAACGCGACGATCATGCCGATCACGGTTTTGACGAATGAGTTTGAGAGCTTTCAGCCTTCCCAGCAAGCGGGTTATATCGGGGTCTGTTGCAATCATGCGCGAGCCGATCTCGGAACAGGCCAGGGCAGAGGGATGCGCACCGCGAAGGATGCGCAGGACGTTGTACTGGGTGGAGGTGACACCCCAAGTTCGAACCTGACGGTGGAAGGCCCTGTTGACGCAGTCCGCCGTTCGTATCAGGTTGAGGAGCGCCTCTTCTTCAAGGCTTGAGAAGGGACGCTCCTGCGCGATTTCGAGCTTCAGGTCTGTCATTCACTCACTCAGCGAAACCCCTTAGCTACTGCTTGACGACGTCGAGGTCAATGTTCAGTTTCACGTCGTCTCCGACAGCAGCAGCAGGGAAGGAACTGCCGATCCCGAATGCAGTGCGGCTGATCGTGGTGGAAGCAGAGAAGCCTGCATGCTGCTTGTGATCCATGCCCGGGACAGGTCCGGCAGGCCCCTGGGCGGTGAGAACGACAGGCTTGGTGACTCCGTGCAGGGTCAAATTGCCGGCAATCGAGAGGCCGTCAGCAGTCTTGGTCACAGCGGTGCTTGTAAACGTCGCCGTCGGGTACTTTGCCACGTCGAAAAAGCTGTCGGTCTTGAGGTGGTTGTTGCGCGCATCTTCGCCCGTGTCGATTCCAGTGACGTCAATCGTTGCCGTTACCGAGGACTTGGAGATATCTCCATCGTCGAGGGTCACAATCGCCGTCACATGGCCGAAGCGTCCGTGAACCTGGGAGATTGTGAGGTGAGTGACGCTGAAATCGACTTCGCTATGCGCCGGGTCAGATTTCCAGGTGGAGGTTTGAGCGAGCGCCAGGGGAGCGGCGAGGGCAAGAATTCCAGCGAGCGTTGCAATACGTTTCATGGGCAGTGATCCTTTCGTTGCATGGTTTGGGCCGGTGGGACTTAGATTGGAGTCTGGAGGCTGGGAGCACTCTGGGGAAGCCGGGAGCCAAGCCTGCCGGCGTGGAACTTGTTGATACGTTTAAGACGCAAATCTCCGGGTATTCGTTGCAACAATTATTTTTTCATCTGACCGCCCCTTAAGCTGTCTGCTATTCTGCCGCCTATGCTCGCATCCGTATTTACCCATTTTCGGCGGTTGCGCCCGGCTCAGAGACATACATTTTTGGCCGCGTTTCTGGGATGGACCCTTGATTCGCTGGACTTTTTCATCCTCACATTTTGCGTTCCCGCAATCGCGACAGAATTCCATACCCAGGCCTCAGCGGTGATGGGTGGGGTGTTTTTGACGCAAGCCTTCAGGCCGTTGGGAGCCATCGTTTTCGGCATGCTCGCCGACCGCTACGGCCGCCGTCCCGTGCTGATGATCAATATCGTGAGCTTCTCAGTGATCGAACTGGCCTGCGCCTTTGCCCCTTCGTTGACTGCGCTGCTGTTTCTGCGCGCGCTTTTTGGCATTGCCATGGGCGGGGAATGGGGCGTGGGAGCGGCTTTGGCATTTGAGACTCTGCCCAAAGAAGGGCGCGGCACCTTCTCCGGAATTCTTCAGGAAGGCTATGCAATGGGTTCAATTCTGGCGGCCGCGGCTTTTGCGATCTTCTTCAAGGGGTTCGATCTCTTTGGATTGCACCTGCCGGGCATTGGCTGGAGAGGGCTCTTCATTCTCGGCGCTTCGCCGGCGCTGCTCGTCTTCTATGTGCAGGCGCGTGTACCGGAATCACCCGTTTGGCTGGCTGGCGCTACTCAGCGCGCCGCGAGGAGAGCAGGTGCCGCGCCGGCGCAAGAACGCAGAGGTCCATTGCTTGCGTTTCTTCCCACCTTTTTATATCTCATCCTGCTGATGACGGCGTTCATGAGCTTTTCGCATGGGACACAAGACTTGTATCCCACGTTCCTGACCAGCTATGCAAAGCTCACACCGGCCACGGTTGGTCTTATTGGTGTACTTTACGGGTTCGGATCAATCGCCGGCGGTATCGTCTTCGGCACTCTTTCAGAGCGTTGGGGTCGAAAGCGCGCAATTGTTACAGCGGCGCTGATGGCGATACCGGTGATACCGCTGTATGCGTACGGACATTCGGCAATCACGCTGGGAATCGGGGCAGTGCTGATGCAGTTTATGGTGCAGGGGGCCTGGGGAGTGGTGCCAGCGTACCTTACCGAACTGTCGCCAGCGCCGGTGCGCGCAACTGCCCCTGGACTTGCCTACCAATTGGGCGGCCTGGTCACTTCGTGGAACGGCAAGGCGCAGGCACTGGCGGCGGAGAGGTGGCATAACTATCCGGCGGTTCTGGCATTCACCGTGATTGTGGTTGCCGTGTCGCTTGCCTTGCTGGCGTTGGCAGGGCGTGAGGCCAAAGGTCAGGAGATGACGACAATTTGATAGGAAGGGTAGTCTTCGCAACCGGATTTTAGAAGCAATGCCCCTTTGCAGAACTAATTCTTATCCTTCATGAAGCTACAACCTTAGAGGCGTACCAGTTTGGGGCAGCACGCTTAGAATGATAGTGATGATTCCCAACTCTGGCTGGAGTGTTGCTGTTGTCGCCATCGGTCGCAACGAGGGCGAGAGGCTGAAGAGTTGCCTCGAATCAACAGTCGAACCGGGGCGAACAGTGGTGTATGTGGACTCGGGCTCAAACGACGGAAGCGTCGACTATGCCCGATCGATGGGCTGCATTGTCGTCCGTTTAGACGATTCTCGCCCGTTCAGTGCGGCGCGCGCCCGCAATGAGGGTTTCGCATGCGTAATGAAGCATGATCCAGCGGTCTCTTTCGTTCAGTTTGTTGATGGCGATTGCGAACTGGTGAATGGCTGGCTGGAAGTCGGCGCGGGAGCGCTCTCAAAGCAGGAACACGTCGGGGTGGTATGCGGCCATGTGCGCGAGGTCAACCCCGGAGGGTCAGTCTATAACAAGCTTTGCAACCTGGAGTGGCAGCAGACCCCCGGAATCATTCTCACCGCGGGCGGCCGGTTCATGATCCGCGCAGAAGTCTTCAATGAGGTTGGCGGATTCCGTGAAGAGGTGATTGCGGCAGAGGACGATGAGTTTTGCGTGCGGGTCCGGCGCCTCGGCTGGAAAGTGATGATGGTGGATGCGCCAATGGCACTGCATGATGCGGATATGAAGCATTTTTCAGAGTGGTGGCGCAGGGCTTTCAGGACCGGCCATGCCTATGGGCATGTGGCGGCGCTTCACGGAAAGACCGATGATCGCTACTTTGTGGATGATTGCCGCCGGATCTGGATATGGGGGCTGATTCTGCCCATTACTCTTCTTGCACTTGCGCCTTTTACGATGGGGATCACCGCAGCTATCCTCCTTGGTCTTTATGCCGTTCAGTTCGACAAGATTTACATCCGAGGCCGAAAGCGCGGGTGGACCAAGCCCGATGCGCGCATCTACGCCTTCTTCACCGTGATTGCCAAGTTCCCCATGCTGGAGGGGCTTGTGGCCTATCACAAGCGAAAATGGCTGGGTCAGAGCATGACAATCATTGAATACAAGAGGAGCTCGGCTGGGTCATGACGCAGGATTCGATCGAGCAGAAGTCTGACCCTGAACAGCAGCATATAAAGAGCCCTGGCAAGGAAAGTGTGCGGCTTAATCGCAGGGTTGCGCTTCTCGGAGCGGGCTACATTGCAGACTGGCACGCCCAGTTTCTTCGTACTGTGGCCGGCGTCGAGTTGGTGGCGGTCTGCGATCGAGCCCTGGCCAAGGCCCGGGCGCTGGCAAGCAAGTTCAGCATCCCCAAGGTCTATGGTTCGCTTGAGGAGATGCTCGCAGCAGAACGCTTAGACGCAGTTCACGTGCTGCTGCCTCCGAATCTGCACTTCGACGCTGCTCGCACACTGCTTGAAGCCGGTGTCGATGTCTTCCTCGAAAAGCCGATGTGCGACCGGGCGGCGGATTGCGACGAACTCGTCCGCATTGCAGCTTTGCATGGCAAAAGGCTTGGAGTGGGCCATAACTTCCTGTTTGCGCCCATCTACGAGCAGCTGAGGCACGACCTTCGGAGCGGAGTGCTTGGCCGGATCGACCACCTGACCATCACGTGGCATCGGCCGCTGCCGCAAGTCCTGTACGGACCGTTCGACACCTGGATGCTGCGTGATCCCAGGAACATCCTGATCGAAATCGGATCCCACCTTGTGGCGGCCATGCTGGACCTGACCGGCGAGCCAAGTGACATCTCCGTTCGACCAACCAATCCAGTCGACCTTGCGAACGGGAGGAGATTCTACCGCCGTTGGGAAGTGAATGCTCTGGCCGGAAGTGCTGCAGTAGATCTACGATTCAGCTTCGTCCCAGGGTTCAGCAATTACGCAATCGAGGTCCGTGGTTCGCTTGCCGCCGCTACGGTCGATTTCGAGCGAAACACCTACACGCTGGATGAACACCGGCCAAGCGATCCCGACTTTGAGACCCGGGCGATCGTCGTGAGCCGCGCCAAGGCACTGAAGGCCCAGGCCGACAAGACCCTATCCAGGTACATCAAGTCGAAGCTTCATCTCGAAACGCGCGGCAATGCATACGGAGAGAGCATTGCCAGAGCCATGGATGAGTTTTACGGGGAAGAAGGGACGGCTCTCGACGAGAGGCTCGACGGCCGCACCGGCGCGCGCGTTATCGGCCTCTGCGAGCGAATGGGAGCTTTGGCTAATTTGCCTGCAGGGGAGATCGTTCCGTGGAAAGCGCCAGAGGTTGTTCCATGCACTGAAGCTCCGCGGACCCTGGTGCTGGGCGGGACAGGCTTCATTGGCAAGGAGCTGTTGCGTCAATTAACAATGGCCGGCCACCCCGTGCGCCTGCTTGCCCGCGGCCTGGCTGGGATTCCGCGTGATCTGCGCGAGTCGGGAAAGCTCGATTGTGTTGTTGGCGATGTGGCGGACAAGGCTTCGTTGCTGCGAGCGATGGAGGGAATCGATTGCGTCTTGCATCTGGCGCGAGCAAACGTCAAGAGCTGGACTGACTACCAGCAGTTTGAGGTGGAAGCAACGCTCCGCGTGGCAGAGTGTGCGCTCGAGGCGCAGGTCAAGCGGTTTATCTACACAGGCACGATTGACTCCTATTACCTCGGCGCGCATGCGGGAGTGATCACCGAGGCGACGCCGTTGGACTCTCAGATCGAGCACAGGAACCTCTACGCGCGGGCAAAGGCTGTTTCGGAAGAGATGCTTGAAAAAATGCACCGCGAACGGGGATTGCCGCTGGTGATTGTGCGCCCTGGGGTTGTGATTGGCCGCGGAGGCAGCCCTTTTCATTGGGGCGTGGGCATGTGGTGGGGCGACGCGGTTTGCCAGATTTGGGGAGAAGGAAATACCAAGTTGCCGCTCGTGCTGGTCGAGGATGTCGCGGCGGGGCTTGTCGCGGCAATGCGTGCCGGTGGTATCGAGGGCCACTCGTTCAATCTGGTTGGCGATCCATGCCTCAGCGCGCAGGAATATCTGGACGAACTCGATGGTGCCGGACGGATGAGAATCCAGCGCCACTCCACGCCCATCATGAAGTTTTACCTGAAAGACATGATGAAATGGGTCGTCAAAGTTGCGGTGCGCCATCCCGAGCGGCGGATGCCCTCGTATCGCGACTGGGAAAGCCGCACGGGGAAGGCGGTCTTCGACTGCTCGGCAGCAAAGGCTGTGCTGGGCTGGAAGCCTGCCACCGATCGGTCAGAGCTCATTCAACGGGGAATTGTGGAGCCGCTGAGTGAGTTCCTCGATTAGAACAATCTCGTTGGCGACTTTAGCGCTTCGAATTCATCAAGGGTTGCGTTTCGTGCAGAGAGTGGCAGTCTGCGGCTCTGAACCCTCGACTACTCAGGGCGGCGGGGAAGGATGCGTGCGGGGATGCCAACGGCAATCGAGTTCGATGGGACATCTGTAATCACCACAGCATTCGCGCCAATAGCTACGTCGTCGCCGATCCGAATGGGCCCGAGAAGCTTTGCACCAGCGCCGATATCGACGCGGTTTCCGATTGTCGGCGAGCCGCGTTGGAGAGTATGGCGCAGTCCGACGGTTACGCCATTGCGCAGGATGCAGTCGTCGCCAAACACCGCATCGCCACTGACAATGATGCCGCCGAAGTGCTCGATCACGAGTCGCCGGCCAACAACAACTTCGCAAGGCAACTCAACCCCGGTGAGCGTCTCGACGAAAGGCCTGCAGAACTTGTAGAGGAACGAAAACGGCAGGCGGACAACGCGCCAACGGATGGTATAACGCCATCGCCCGTAGCGATAGAAGACCATCGCCCAGAATCCGTGGCGCCGGAGTTCCGAGCCGTGTGCGCGAAAGTCTTCCCGAATATTGTCAAACACAGGCTACCTCGCAAGACAATGCACGATTTGTGACGGAAGTTGACGGGCTCAAGTCTGCACTTTCTGCGCTCATGCCCTACCAGGGTCGCGGCGGACTGATGCGGCCGCCGTTTGTTTCGTTCCACGCCTGGCGCATCATTTCAATCAGAAGGGTTGCCTCTTCCGCGCGCTCGCGCCGGACGGGGCTGTTGCTGTATCGATTCCGAATCCATCGGAGATGGTAAATGGTTTCTTCGAGGGCCTTGGCAAACCAGGCCTGAAATCCATGATGTTTCCGGTAGTAAAGCAGCGTGGCCCGCATGCGCCAAAGCACAACCTGCGCGCCGGTCTTTGAAAACTTGAGGGAGCGTAACTGCCTTCCCGATTCGCCACCAATGTGGGTGACGACCACATCCGGCCAGTAGAGCACCCGGAACCCCGCTTCCTTGACCCGCAGGCAGAGATCGACCTCTTCGTAATAGAGAAAGAATGCCGGGTCGAAGAGCCCGGTCCTGGCCAGCGCTTCGCGGCGCAAGATCGAGAATGCACCCGGCACCCAATCGACTTCAGCCGGCTGGTCGGGATCGGCCCAGGTGCGATCGGGTGCGCCAAAGATGCGCGATCGAGGAAAGCGCGCTGCAAGCCCGGTGAGCACGATGGCGTCAATCCAGATGGAATGGAAGGTGCGAGCGGATGGCTGCCACGCACCGTCGCGGCTTACCAGGCGCGCCCCACCGATGCCAATTGTGGAGTCATCGTCCATGTGGTCGATCGCCCGTCTCAATGCTCCTGGATGGAAGAAGGCATCTGAGTTCAGCAAGACGATGTAGCGGCCCTGGGTGTGTTCCATGGCCAGGTTGTTGGCGGCGGCGAATCCCAGATTGACGTCGCTTCGGATGAGGCGAACCGGAAGCCGCGATTTGGTGAACTCAGCTTCAACCATTTCCGCCGAGCCGTCACGTGAGGCGTTATCGACAACGATCACCTCAGAGCTTGCTTCCAGGTTCGCGCATTCGTCGAGCAGGGAAGTCAGGCACCCGCGCAGCAGGTCACGCGTGTTGAATGAGATCACGATGACCGAAACTTCATAGTCGTAAGCGCCGAGAAGTTTCATGATCGGGCGAACCCCCACGGAAAGACAGTGCCACCAACACAGTTGAGTGGGAAGCAGATAATTCTTCGGTGGATGAGGGCAGAGTTCCTGTTCATGGACGGGGTACTTCAAGTATAGAGCGCGCGAGAGAATCCCATTGACGCCCCGGAGTCACTCGAAGCGGGGATGGAGTAGCGCCTTTGGGCTATGAACCTAAGGTTGATGAAACCGCTGAGAGTTCGCTGCAGCGGCTATGCTTAGGCAGAAGCATGGAGGACAGTCAGCCTGAACCTTGCCGATTGAGCGACGGCGGAGCTGCAACAGGA
>Ga0182012_10005608_pt1 | contig 12967 bp, 15 predicted proteins | sample 612S2SmetaG_FD_120486 | JGI IMG/M metagenome (GOLD analysis project Ga0182012, IMG submission 120486) | Permafrost microbial communities from Stordalen Mire, Sweden - 612S2S metaG | ecosystem: Environmental > Terrestrial > Soil > Wetlands > Permafrost | place: Sweden: Stordalen | collected...
GATCTTCGCCTTCCCGACCAGAGTGGCATCGATGTTTTAACCACCCTTCGCGAGGTTTATGCGAATGCGCACATTATCGTGCTGACAACCTTCGATGGAGACATTGACATCCAACGGGCGCTTGCGGCGGGCGCTCGCGCTTACGTCCTGAAGAGCATGCCGCCCAGCGAACTGATTGCCGTTATTCGCCAGGTTCACTCGGGAATGAAGCGAATTTTGCCGGAGATAGCTGCCAACTTGGCCGAGCATCTCGACGATGAAGATTTGACTCAACGTGAAGTAGAAATTTTGCAGCATATTGTTGGCGGAAATCGCAATCGAGATATTGCGGAACTCCTCTTTATCTCGGAAGAGACTGTCAAGGCGCACGTTAAGAACATCATGGCCAAGCTAGGCGCGAATGATCGCACCGAGGCCGTTGCAATTGGGATTCGCCGCGGATTCATTCAACTGGGCGGCTAAATAAGGATCTCCCAATTTTGTTGTTCCCTCCGGCGCAGATGGTTTGGAGCTTTACCGCATTCGCCCTCGCACAATTGCTTTTTGATTGCCAAAGGTTAAAACCGCGGCGCCAAAATCCCGCACCATCCTGGAAGAATCACACTTCTTAGGAAGCCTCGATAACCTTTTTCCCCTTAAGCTCATATCCAGAGGTTTCTGCCGCTTGAACGCAGGTTCTTCGTCAGACCTATTTCACACAAAGAAAGAAGAATGTATGACACAAAATGGCAGCAGGACAAAACGCAGCGAAAAAGGCCTTCTGACGCCGGACAACTGCGTTGTCACCTTCATCGACTACCAGCCGCAAATGCTTTTTGGCGTAGGCAGCCTTGACCGCCAATCTCTCATCAACAATACGGTCGCCCTCGCGAAGGCGTGCCGCGTCTTTGATATCCCCGTTGTGCTCAGCACAGTCGAAACGAAAACCTTCAGTGGTTATATCTGGCCCCAGCTGAAGACCATATTCCCGGACACTCCCTTGATCGAGCGCTCCTCCATGAATTCCTGGGACGACGTCAACTTCGTAGAGGCCGTCAAAAAGACCGGCAAAAAGAAAATCGTTCTTGGCGGGCTTTGGACCGAGACTTGTGTGGCACTGGCAACGGTGCAGGCAATCCACGATGGTTACGAAGTTTACGTCGTCGAAGACTGCTGTGGCGACTTAAGCCAGGTTGCGCATGCAAACGCAATGCAGCGTGTCATCCAAGCTGGCGCCAAGCCAGTTTTATCGCTCTCGGTAATGTTGGAGTGGCAACGCGACTGGGCACAGCGCGACACGTACGACGCAGTTATGGACATCGTGAAAAGTCACTTTGGCGCCTATGGTGTGGGCGTGGAATACGCCCACACCATGCTTCATGGTGCTCCACCAACCACTTTCCCAGAGTATAGGGTTCCTCAACTAACGGTGGCAAACGCTTAGCGGATGCGGACATGGCAAACAATCATGCAGACTTAATTCTATTCAACGGTAAGATCGCCACTCAGGATGATTCCCGTTCGATTGTGGAGGCAGTGGCAATCCGCGACGGCAAGTTTTTGTTCACCGGAACGGAGCGCGATGTGATGCGCTTTCGGGCCGGGGGCACGAAGGTGATCAATCTGAATCGGAGAACAGTTATCCCTGGGCTCAACGATTCACACATGCACCTGATCCGTGGCGGGCTTAATTACAACTTGGAACTACGTTGGGACGGAGTTCCATCCCTAGCCGATGGCCTGCGGATGTTACGGGAGCAGGCGAGAAGAACGCCTGCTGGCCAATGGGTTCGGGTGGTGGGAGGCTGGAGTGAATTCCAGTTCGCTGAACGCCGTATGCCCACTATTGACGAGTTGAACCAAGCAGCGCCGGATACTCCGGTCTTTGTCCTTCATTTGTACGACAGGGCGATCTTGAACCGGGCCGCTTTGCGCGCCGTGGGTTACTCGAAGAATTCACCGAACCCGATCGGCGGCGAGATTATGCGTGATGCTGCAGGAAACCCGACGGGTGTTTTGATTGCGCGGCCAAACGCGACGATTCTGTATGCAACTCTGGCTAAAGGTCCGACGCTTCCTTTTGAGTATCAGGTGAACTCCAGCCGTCATTTTATGCGCGAGCTCAACCGGCTTGGAATCACGAGCATCATCGACGCTGGCGGTGGGTTTCAGAATTACCCTGAAGACTATCAAGTGATCGATCAACTCCACAGGGATGGAGAGATGACAGTACGGATCGCCTATAACCTTTTCACTCAGAAGCCAAAGGAGGAACTGTCCGACTTTAAGAATTGGACGGCGATGGTGAAGCCGGGCCAGGGCGATGATTATTACCGCCAGAATGGCGCCGGCGAAATGCTTGTTTTCTCAGCTGCGGATTTCGAAGATTTCCTGGAACCGAGGCCGGAGCTTCCCGGGTCAATGGAGACGGAACTGAAATCGGTGGTCACGCTGTTAGCGGAGAATAGGTGGCCATTTCGACTGCATGCTACCTACGATGAGTCGATTACACGGGCGTTGAATGTATATGAAGAGGTCAATCGCGCGGTGCCGCTCAATGGGCTTCACTGGTTTATCGATCACGCGGAGACGATTTCCGAACTAAACATGGAACGAATTAAAGCTATGGGAGGTGGCATCGCGATTCAGCATCGCATGGCGTTCCAGGGCGAATATTTTCTTGATCGCTACGGAGAAAGCCAGATGAAACGGACTCCCCCGATCTCCGAGATGATGCGTATGGGGATTCCAGTGGGCGGCGGCACCGACGCCACCCGGGTAGCAAGCTATAACCCTTTCATTTCGCTCCACTGGTTAGTGAGCGGTAAGACTGTTGGAGGCCTGACCATGTATCCGGAAAGCAACCGCCAGGAACGAATGGAAGCTTTGCGGCTGTGGACTGTCGGAAGCAGTTGGTTTTCCAGCGAGGACGGCAAAAAGGGTGCGATTATTCCGGGTCAGTTGGCGGATTTAGCTGTGCTTTCTTCCGATTACTTTTCAGTACCCGAAGACGAAATTAAGGATTTGGTGTCGGTACTCACGGTGGTAGGCGGCAAAACAGTTTATGCGGCTGAGGAGTTTGGCGATTTAGCTCCTTTATTGCCGCCGGTGCTACCTGATTGGTCTCCAGTTGCAGCCTATGGTGGGTATGCAAGGCCGCACGCGAGTTCAGTTTCGGCTCGATCGAACGGGATGCACACGCACGGCCATCCGCATAGTCATGAAAGTGGGGGCTCTGGGGATTTCGGGTGCCTTTGTTGGGCATTCTGAGAAAGAGTGTGTTATGCGCTTGACAAGGTACGTTGTTTTTCTACTGTTGATTGTCGTGAAACTCGGGGCCTCGGAGAAGCGTTCCTTGGCTGTGGGACCGCAATATGACACAACCCACGTTTATGTTGCGCCGGAAGACTTCAATAAATTCGTAGCTAGTGTGATTGCCACGTTTGGAGGCACTACATCAAAACTGGGTGTCTTCACGGTAACCCCCACTCCGAGCAGCACGATGTCGCAACTGGTGTTGACGCCGGTCGGGACTATCTCCGCGTTTGGGTTCAAGACACCGATTCCCTACCCGTTCGGCCTCGAGCGCACAGGTTATTTGGTGACAGACATCGAGGCAGCAGTTAAGCAGGCACGGGCGGCGGGGGCCGATATTTTGGTTGCCCCCTTCAAAGATCCCATCGGGCGCGATCTCATCATTCAATGGCCGGGAGGAATAAACACTCAGATTTATTGGCATACGGTGGCTCCGAGCTACCCGGTCCTGAAGAGTGTTCCTGAAAATCGGATTTATGTCTCGACCGGGAGGGCTTCCGCTTTCATTCATAGTTTTGTTGCATTTTCGCACGGCAAGATCACTTCCGATGAAAGAGGTGCGCCGGGGACGGATATTGGACGGCCAGGCTATTCGTATAGACGCATCAAAATCACTTCAATTTTCGGCGGGATGACTGTGTTTGCAACGGATGGTCAACTTCCTTATCCGTATGGTCGGGAGGTGACGGGATATGAAGTCGCGGACCTTGCCGAAACACTTGCGAAAGCGACCGTTGCCGGCGTGGTCGTATTGGTCCCGCCTCATGTAACAGAGCAGCGCACCGCTGCGATCGTGCAATTTCCTGGTGGCTATATTGCCGAGATTCATTCACCGAGCGCATCGCCGGGAAGGTGATCGTTCTGTAATCGCGAAAGCCTCCGCAGGATTTCGCAAGACGCGCACTTTCTTGAAAGCTGGAAATTCAGAATTCGCGTACTTTAGGACTGCGTTGATTTTTTGGGAGGAGATATCTAAATGGAATTGACAATAGAGAAGCTGTCGGATTTGGACCAGAGTGCGGTTCGAGGGATTGAAACAGAGTTGCAAAAGCTGCTGGCTGACGTATTCGCGCTGTATATCAAAACGAAGAACTTTCACTGGCATATGAATGGCCACCACTTTCGCGATTACCACTTATTGCTTGACGAGCAGGCTGATCAACTGTTTGCAATCACAGACGAGATAGCCGAGCGCGCGCGCAAGCTAGGTGCGGCCACGTTGCGCTCCATCAGCGATATTTCGAGGCATCAGAGACTCCAGGATGATAACCGAGAGCTCGTTTCAGCCAAGGAAATGCTCGAAGAACTCTGGTCTGACAATCGCAAGTTGACACGGTATATGCGCGTGACGCATGAAGTATGCGCTCGCGCCAACGATGTTGCGACAACCAGTTTGATCGAGGTGTGGATTGATCAAGCCGAACGCCGTTCCTGGTTCCTGGCGGAGACGGTTTCGAATGGGGCGAGGGCATGAAATCTGATACTCTGCCCGGAATCGTAAAAGCGGACGGGGAGCAGCCGGTCTTTAGCGTAGGCGAGCGGGTAGCAATTTCCGTCAGATTTCCCGTCGGGCATTACCGCGCACCACAATACATTCGTGGAAAAAACGGTGTGATTGAAGCGGTTATGGAACCGCCGGCGGTTAACAACGAGGAAGAAGGTTTTGGCAGGAATGCCGGCCGCAAACGCCACTACTACCGGGTTGCCATCCCGCTCTCAGATTTGTGGCCTGGCTATGGTGGGTCCGTAGCCGACGGTTTGCGTATCGAAGTCTATGAAAATTGGCTGGAAAGGATTTAACAAATGCACTCTCACGATCACACTCCGATAAACGTGCCCGATGTGGAACCGGGCTATTACGAAATTATGGAAACCGCCATGCGCGAACTGCTGGCCGAGAAGGGTTTGATTCAGCCGGCGGAGATCCGCCGCCAGATCGAAGTACTCGATTCGCGGACGCCGCAACTGGGTGCGAAAGTAGTAGCTCGCGCCTGGGTCGATCCGGATTTTCGTGCACGGCTATTGGCCAACGGTCGATCAGCCTGTGAGGAATTGGGCATCACATTCTACGATGACACCCAACTAATTGTTCTGGAGAACACTCGCGATATTCACAACCTGATTGTGTGTACGCTCTGCTCCTGCTATCCGAGGCCCGTATTGGGGCTTCCTCCAGATTGGTATAAACAGAAGCCGTATCGTGCGCGCGCGGTGAGAGAGCCAAGGAACGTGCTTGCCGAATTTGGGACCGTAATTCCGGAAGACGTTGAAATTCGCGTTAGTGATTCAACCGCGATGGTCCGCTATTTAGTGCTACCGCAGAGGCCGAATGGCACCGACACCTGGAGCGAAGAAGAACTTGCTTTGCTGGTCACGCGCGACGCCATGATTGGCGTTGCAACAATCGAAGCGCAAGAAAGGAAAGTGCAATGACGCCTTCTGAGGCATTTGTCAAGCGGCTACCGAACGATATTGGCGGGCTTTCTGCCGACCGGATTGATCGTGCGGATCATGAACTGCAACCGTGGGAAAAACGCTGTCATGCGTTGGCCGACGTTCTAGATTTCCACAAGATTCTTAACACGGAAGAAAAGCGGCGCGGAGTTGAGGCCTTGGGAACCGAAATCATTGGAAAGCTTTCTTATTACGAGCGCTGGGTTGCAGCTTTCGCCAATATTCTTTTCCAAAAACAGGTTTTAACACCGGAAGAATTGGCGTCAAAAATGGACGAGGTTAGTGCCCGATTCAAGCGCGAGTCGGAACTGTAGGACAACGCGATGACGCTACTCGCTGCACTCACTTCTTGCTCGTTGCTCGGCTTGCAGCACGGAATCGATTGGGATCACGTTGCCGCGATTTCGGATGTTACGAGTGTGCAAACGAATGCCCGCGAGGCCACCCGTTGCGGATTGCTTTACGCTTTAGGTCACGCTGCAACCGTCGGGCTTCTTGGCGTTGCGGTCATCGCCCTTAAGCATTCTCTCCCAGGGTCGTTATCCGGTTGGATGCAGAAGATTGTGGGCCTCACTCTGATTCTGCTGGGAGCTTATGTGTTCGGCGCTTTGGTTTCCGGAAGGGGGCCGATGGGGCGCGGGCAGGCGATCTTAGAGATTCTTCAGCGCCTACACTGGCACAGGAAAGCTGCGCCAACTGAAAATCGAGGTTACGGATCGAAGTCGTCCTTGAGTCTTGGTGTCTTACATGGTATCGGTGCAGAGACGCCCACTCAACTGTCCATGTTGGTAATAGCGACAAATATGGGTGGGCTTTTTAGTGGCGTCGTCGGATTACTGGTCTTCGCAATCGCTATGTTCCTATCGAACATGGCCTTGACGGCTGCGGCCACTTCGCTGTTCACCGTTTCAAAAGTACGTCCCGTCCTATTCCGCTGGTTGGGTGTCATTACGGCCGGCTACAGCCTCTCTATTGGAATCTTCCTAATTACCTGTTGATTTTTTCAGCTCAGTTAAGGAGTAAGCAAATGATAAACGAATCGCAATACTCTCCGACGCATTTGGAAACGAAGCGTATTGTCATCGGGCACGTTATGGTCTGCTCCGGTTGTTGTTGCGGAGCGGTAAACCGCGGGAAACCGGAGGTGCCGGTTGAATGGTTAAAACGTGAATGGCGGAGCCGCGGGCTTTTGAAGAACATTCAACTCACGATCACCGGGTGCCTCGGTCCGTGCGATCTTCCAAACGTAGTGAAGATTTCTGGTCAAGGGATCGATATATGGATCGGGAACATCGTTCGTTTCGAGCAATATGTACTTCTTCTTGAATGGGCTTGCGCGAGTAAGGTGGCGGGGGCGTTCCAGAGATTGCCGGACGAATTTGACAGACAACGGTTCGATCCCTTTCGGCCTGCTGCGGCTTGACCCTTGGAGGTTTCAAATGGAGAAGGTTGCCGAAAACATCCACGGATATAATTACGGGACTGCAGAGATTGCGGTTTCGAGAATTTCAGTGCAGGATCTGGAAGAGTTGAAGATCAGCGTTGGCTTTACGCTGGATGACCAACTTCAGCTTCGTTTGGCCGGCGAAGTGCTCGCAGAACAAACCAAGCAGATTGTAGAACATTGGCGGAGCGGGATTATTGCCAGCATTCCGAACCTGAGCAGACACTCGCGTTCGCCAGAAGGGGAACCGCTGCCCGATTACGCCGCGAAAAGCAACCTTCGGTTTGAGCAATGGATATTGGACACCTGTCTACGACCATACGACCAGGATTGGCTCAACTACCAAGAGGAGATTGCGTTGCGTCACACCAGTGTCAAGAAAAACCGGGTGGATAACGTTAAATCAACATCCTACGTTCCGTTGCGCGACATCGTCGCATTCATTGCAGTCATGAACGAGACCATCAAGCCATATCTCGCGGCGAAGGGACATTCGGCTGAGGAGGTAGACCGGATGCATCGCGCGTGGTGCAAGTCGCTCCAATTACAAGTGGCGATTTGGACGCGTCCGTACACCGATTGCAGTCAGGCAGCGAATGAATGGTGACTCGCCGTATCCCTGTCTTTATGGCCTTTGGTGCCAAGGCGAGCGGATTGATAGGTTCTGATTCCGTTGAAGAACGTTCGGCACCATTGGACTAAGCCGCCTCCTCAGGCCGCAAATTGACGGAATCATCTTTTTTCTACGCCAGCTTGCGGCGGACAGCTGGAGCAAAACTCATTGGCACTTTGTTGGAAGACTCGCACGATCCAACAAACTTGTCGCGAGTGATTTGGGTAGCTTGATGTAGAGAACTCCATATGCTAAACATTTTGCTCCGGCGCGCACTTGCTCTTTTCTCCGTGATGGCGATGTCTCAGTTGGCGCTGGGAGAGTCAGCGAGAAAACCCAATCAGCTTCCCTCTGCAGATTCAGAGCAGACCGCCCATATTCTCGGCCTCGACGTAAAAGTAAACCAACTTCGGGCGCTGCGAACTAGAGGCTCCGATGACCCGGCGGCAGCTATCGAAGAGATGCGTCTGCGGCAGGATCTGCTCGAGTCTATTCAAGCAGCCATTCTCGACGCGGAGAGTGTTCTTGCGGAAATTGCGAATGAACGGGGACAGTTGGCTGATCTGCGGTTCTCTCTTCAAAATCGCCGAGATCGCACAGTCGGCCGTCTGAACGCAGCAGCGCTCCTGACCGGCTCAGGTTTGGGTGTTGCCGTGAGCGCTTCACAGTTCACTACCCTCGGTAGTCGCACCCAAAATATCGGTGATGGCATCGGAATCGCCTCCGGGGTTGTTTCCACACTTTTGCTCTCGCTGCCGTTCGGAAACAGAATGGACCCAGCGGAACCGTTGGCGAAACTCCCAACATGCTGGCGCCTCTGCTTGGTGGTAAGTCCGAACCGGTCCTCAGTAGTTACTACCCCGAGTCTGTGTGGCTGTACTTGAAAACAATTCCTGCTGACGGCGACGCGAACCGCGGAACGCGACTGGAACAACTCATGGAGCAACGGGGAACTGCCGGTCGGCTGGATACATCCGATTCGGCCAAGCGGCAACAAAAGATCACAGTTCTGAGCACCAGTATGGACACCAAAGTCAAGATATCAATTGATGACCTTACTGATCGAATGGCAATGCTGACAGATGTGAGTGGACGCGTTTCGTTGATGAAGCGGGACCTAGCACTGATAATGCGTTGTTGCCTCACAAAGCCTTAAACACTTATGAAAACGGAGAACTAGAACTGTCCAAAGGGGGCGGTCGCTTGAGCAGCGCTGCGTGGGCTCCAGTTTATGCAGGCGGCGAAGTTCTAGAATTCACCGCCTGCCTTCACTTGGTGGCCATGGATCGGATGCTTGGGGAATAATCACAATCGGTGGTCTGCTTTAATTGCCTCGCCCGCTCGCTCGCCAATCACTACACACGGGGCCATTGTGTTTCCAGTCGTCACTCGCGGCATGATCGACGCATCCGCGATTCGCAAGTTCTTGATGCCGTAAACGCGCAAGCGGCCGTCCACCACCGCCAAACTATCTCGACCCATTTTCGCGTTACCGGACTGATGCCAAACTGTTACTGCTGCGTCTCGAACAAAGTCTTCAAGGGCTTTCCCCGTGAGTGCGCCTGGCATCACCTCCCGCTTAACAAAAGGGCGAAAAGCTGCCGAACTGCCGATCCCACGGCAAAGCTCTACGGCCTTCATCAGAGCTTTGACGTCTCGCTCATCCTCAAATGTATTGGCATGAATTTGAACAGGATCGGTAGGTTTGGGACCGGTCAGCCGAACCTGACCTCTACTGTGTGGACGAACGCAGCCAGGGAACAAGATCCACGACGATGCAGGCGGGTTAAAGCGAGCGGCAGTCTCTGTGCTGGTCACGGGGAATTCACCTTGTATGACCTGAATGTCTGGCGTGTCGAGGTCAACGTCGCTTTTCCAAAAAAACGTTGCTTCAGCGCCATTGTTTTGCGGCTCCATCGGTTGCGAATACTCCCACATACAACTGGCAACGCCGGGATGATCCTGAAAATTTCTTCCTACGCCAGGAAGGTGTTCCACTACGTCGATCCCAAAGCTGTTCAGTTGTTCTTGATCGCCAATGCCGGATTGTAATAGAACCTTGGGTGTTTGGACAGCGCCCATTGACATCACGACCTCGGAACCAGCTTTCACGCGCGAAGCCATGCCATTGTGAACAAACTCTACACCTGTGGCGCGCTTCCCTTCGAAGAGGATTCGCGTAACAAGGGCTTTCGATAGCACTGTCAGGTTGGGACGGTTCATATAGGGATAAAGATACGACCGAAATACCGATAACCGCTGTCCTTCGCGGATTCGAACATCCATTAGAGAACACCCGCCGCTGCCCTCCATCATGCTGCCGTTCGGACTGTTGAAAGTTTCCATGCCAGATGAGCGCGAGGCCGCCACCAAAGCGTGTGCGATTGGATTTGGGCTAGGCGCCGGCTGAACAAATACGGGACCTCCTGTCCCTCGGTGCGCGGAATCGGGCGAACCATGCCAGTCTTCTATGCGCCGATAGATGTTCAACACTGCTTCGTAACCCCACGCTGTGTCGCCGGCCTCTGCTGCAAAAAAATCCCAATCGTTCTTGTGACCTCGCGACCAGATCATTACGTTGATGCTCGATCCACCTCCGAGCACCTTGCTCATATTCAATGGAATCGAGCGCCCATTTAAGTGCGGATTGGGCTGTGCCTGAAAGCCCCAGTCCCGCTCACTTCCGAGATTGACTGGCCATTGCCCTGCGTACCGTACGGCTGACACGTCATCGGTACCGCCGGCTTCGATTAACAAAACACTGACTGTCGCATTTTTGGCCAAGCGGCGGGCTATGACGGAGCCGGACGAACCAGAGCCGCAAACAATAAAATCGTAGTTGGTTCTGAGCGAATTTGTAAGTCGCCGCTGATTTGCGATCACTTCTGCCCCGAACTCTGCGTCTTGCGGGCCGGCGTCGCTCGTCGAATCAAGTAGTTGCTTTGACAATTTTCACCTCTCAACTAAACCGTAAGAGCTTTCTGCTGTTCATTCTTCAAGAAGATTGCGGCGGTTACAGGTTCATGCGGTAAACCTTTTCGCAACGACCTTTTCAGCAAATCTGGAAATCTTCGAACTCCTCGCATGATCACGGAACAATCGCACTTTTGTGGAATCAAAGATTCCCGCATCCGCTTTAAAGTTGTTTTGCAGAGCCTTTTGCCTGTCACAGAAAGCAGATTGGAGAACAACTTAAATGACCGCAGTCGAAACTAAGATCAGCACCCAGTATCCGGTCCACTACAAGACCGTTCGTATTGACAACCAGGATATTTTTTATCGCGAAGCGGGTCCGCAAAACGCCCCGGTGATCCTGCTCTTACATGGGTTTCCAACTTCGTCCAACATGTTCCGAAACTTGATTCCTCGCCTTGCCGGCGCGTTTCGTTTAGTGGCGCCCGATTATCCAGGCTATGGCCAAAGCAGCATGCCGGATCACAAGAGTTTTTCGTACACGTTCGACAATTACGCAAAACTCATGGACCATTTCGCCGAGCATCTCGGATTGAGTAGGTACGCTCTTTACCTGATGGATTACGGTGCGCCTGTCGGCTATAGACTTGCTCTGTTGCATCCCGAACGGGTCACCGGGCTGATCGTGCAAAATGGAAACGCCTACGAGGAAGGACTGCGCGAATTCTGGGATCCGATCAAAAAGTACTGGGCTAATCCCGAAGATCCCAGTGCGATCGCCTACATGGTGGACCCCAAACAAACACGCTGGCAGTATGAGAACGGCGTCAGTGACAAAACCCTGCTGGATCCGACGACTTGGATACTGGATCAGATAGGACTTGACCGGCCTGGCAATGCCTACATCCAGGCGGATCTGATGTACGACTACGGGACGAACGTTCCCTTGTATCCGGCGTTTCAGGACTTCTTTCGGAAGTATCAGCCGCCAACCTTAATCGTATGGGGAAAGAACGATTTCGTCTTTCCGCCGGAAGGCGCCTACCCGTACAAGCGTGATCTCAAGGACGTCGAGATGCATTTGCTCGATACGGGCCATTTCGCGCTTGAAACGCATGGAGAAGAAATAGCTAGCAGGATCGAAGACTTCTTCTTAAAGCGGATCTAGCTGGTATTAATTCACGCTCGGGCAGAAGCAAAAGTCGGCTGGTTTGCTGAAGCAGCTTTGAGGGAGAAGCAAATGGCTCAACACTTCGCATCATTAGTTTTTACTCCTGTTGTGAAGGCGTTGCAGGAGAAATATGGCAGCCGACGCCAATACGCGCGAATGGAGGGGGGCGGGACTTCGCCGGACCGCCTCGGCCCTGATGAAGCTGCGTTCATTGCGGAACGTGACAGCTTCTACATGGCAACCATTGGGTCAACAGGTTGGCCATACGTTCAACATCGAGGCGGTCCGCAGGGGTTTCTTAAGGTAATCGACGACAACAGGGTTGCTTTCGCCGATTTTCGCGGGAACAAGCAATATATCAGCACAGGCAATGTAGCAACTGATAACCGGGTCGCCATCATCATGGTGGATTATCCACGTCAGGCGCGTTTGAAACTTCTGGGCCGTGCTGAGGTCTTCGAGGGCGACCAAGCAAGTGAATGGCTCGAACGGCTTCGGGATCCGGGATACAAGGCGGTGATCGAGCGTGTGTACGTGATTCACGTCGAGGCGTTTGATTGGAATTGTCCGCAACACATCACGCCACGCTTTACTGCCGATCAAATCCAGGAAGCGCTTGCGCCATTCGAACTTCGAATGCAGGAGCTGGAACACGAGAACAAAAGGCTTCGCGAGGCGAACAGATCGAATAAGAAAGAGTCTGAGACTTAGCTAGCAAACGATTCAAAAAGGAGTCAACAATGAGGGAAGTCAAGGGTAGTAAAATCTCACGTCGCCAGTTCCTGAGAGCGGGCGGTATTTCGGCTGGAGCGGTTCTGCTTGGTCGACGTCAATTGTTCGCCGCCGAGGACGGAATTGTTCCAAGTATGGTGAACGCGGCAGCGAAGGCCAAGATCAACGTTCAGCCACTTCGCCGAAATATCTCGGTTCTTGAAGGTTCCGGCGGTAATATCGCCGTCTTGACTGGGAGTGATGGAAAGCTTCTTGTCGACGCGGGCTTTTCGGTGTCCTGCCCTGCGATTTCGGACGCTTTACGGTCGATCAACGCCGACCCGATAAAGCACCTGATCAATACTCA
>Ga0182012_10005609_pt1 | contig 12966 bp, 11 predicted proteins | sample 612S2SmetaG_FD_120486 | JGI IMG/M metagenome (GOLD analysis project Ga0182012, IMG submission 120486) | Permafrost microbial communities from Stordalen Mire, Sweden - 612S2S metaG | ecosystem: Environmental > Terrestrial > Soil > Wetlands > Permafrost | place: Sweden: Stordalen | collected...
AACCATCTCCGCATCGATCATCTCCTTCAGCTCGACCTTATTGAGGGCGAGAACGCTCACCATCTGCATCAGGCCCGGGGTAAGAATCTGGCGTTGCGAAACTTTGAGGTTCAGTCTTGGTTGTAGCAGTGCCATAAATGGAACTCGATCCCGTTTGGGCTTAAAAGAGCAAAAGTGAACAACGTGGGCTAACTGAAAGTTAACCTGAATGAGATGAAGCTCATTACGAATTGTGGCTCAATTTGAGCCAGGATTACCAGTTCGGGACGCGCATTTTTCGGGAATTGGAGATTTCCACAAGCTACAGTAAATCAAAAAAACTGGGCGGTATTTTGCCTGCATCTACGTAGCGCCCTCTTTGCCGCATAGACAGGGCTATAAGAGTGAAAAACCTTCGCCGAGATAGAGCCGCCGGACCTCGGGGTTGTTGCCCAGTTCGCGCGGTGTGCCGGCAAAGATAATCCGTCCTTCGGCAATGATATAGGCACGGTCTGTCACGCTGAGGGTTTCGCGTACGTTGTGATCGGTGATCAGGACGCCGATACCGGAGTCCTTGAGCTCGAAGATGATTTTTTGCAGTTCGAGGACGGCGATGGGATCGATGCCGCTGAAAGGCTCGTCCAGGAGAATAAATTTGGGTTGAATGCAGAGCGCGCGGGCGATCTCGACGCGGCGGCGCTCGCCGCCGGAGAGAGCATAACCCGAAGTGGTGCGGATATGGCCCAGGTTCAACTGATCGATGAGCCGGTCAGCCCGCGCGCGGCGCTCGTGGTTGTCGAGCGGCTGGGCTTCGAGCACGGCCAGGATGTTCTCCTCGACAGTGAGCTTGCGAAAAACGGACGGCTCCTGGGGCAGATAGCTGATGCCATAATTGCGCGCGCGCAGGTACATGGGCAGACGCGAGATGTCCTGGTCATTGACCATGATGCGGCCCGTCTCCGGCGCGACGAGGCCAACGATCATGTAAAAGCTGGTGGTTTTGCCGGCGCCGTTGGGCCCGAGCAAGCCAACCACTTCTCCGCGCGAGATCTTCAGGTCCACATTGCGGACGACCGGACGACCTTTGTAACTTTTGCCGATACCCTCGGCTGAAAGCGTTTCCATATTCAATGAGATCGAACTTACACACAGTATCGCTTATTGGGCCGTGACCCGGTGAGAGGCCGTTGAGGAATCTACCTCGGCGCGGTTGTTTCTGTCTTGGATTTTTGCGTGCCGCCTTCTACATTCACGCTGTTATCGCGGCTGTGGAAGATAAGCGCCTCGCCGGTTACGTTGCCGCGTACGGGGTCTGTCATCCGCGGCGGGGCGGCGGCGGAGCCGGTGAGCACGTAGTCGCCGGTGCGGAAGGTGTAGGTTAGCTGCTCGCCGGTGCCGCGACGGCCCTCGGATGTGAGCAGGACGTGGCCGGATGCGATTAGGCGGTCGACTTGCGATTGCCCAGCAATGGGCTGCGGCTGTTGGCCGTTGCTGCCACTGTTTTCTGCGGGAGCAAGAAACAGCTCTGCCTGGTTCGAAGTGGACTCGGCGCTGGCGGTCTGGACGGTCACAGGCCCCAGCGAGCCGCCAAGCATAAGCGCCCTTCGCTCGATGCCGGAGTACCAGAGGTCGCCGCCGCGTACGCGAACGACGGAGGGCGTGGAGGCTTTACCGACGGTACTGCCATTTGCATCCGCACTGGGGTTGGGATTGCCATTGCCATTTTGATTTGCTGCCGTGGCTGTATCCGGCGCGCCGGCGCTGACCATCACCACGCGCACCGGCTCGGCGGCATCGGCGCTCTTTGCTGTCAGGGTCTGCTTTTCGCGGTTCAGCACGATGGTGGGCGCGGCCACGGAGTTTGCCTCCTGCCACAGTCGCGCATGGCCGCGGAAGGTTGCCTCGCCGGTGGCCTGAAGCAGTTCCGCCTCAGCGGCGATGGCGTGAGCCGGTCCCTTGCCGCCGAGGGCAAGATCGCCCTGACTCGCACTGCTGTTTGCGGAGGTGCCGTTGCTGGTCGCCGATCCGTTACTGGTCCAGGTGGCCTTCACATTGCCTTGGGCAAGAGCATCGCCAGAGGCCTGCGCCACGTCCACCTTGTCGGCGGTCAGCTGCAGTCCGCCGTCATCGACGCGGGGATTGATGGAGAGGTGCAGCAGCTCGCCCGCGCCCTCATACTCCGCCTTGCCTGCGGTGGCGCGAAGAGGCGTCTGCGGCTGTGAGCCGGTGCGCGAGTTCGATTGCGGGGCAGGCTGCCGAGCCGGATATTGGACGAGAACGACATGGCCTTCCAGAGCGGCGAATTGAATCTGTTGCGTGCCGCCTTCCGCACCGGCTCCGCTGGCCCGTGCCGCTGTAGTTTGGCCCGATGCCGGAGTCGTGGTGGGATAGAAGTGGACTTCAAGACGGTCGCCGGATGCGGTTTCGTGCGCGCCGCTGCCGGCGGTTTGCTCCATGCTTGTGTGCCCGATGCCAGTCATGGAGGTCAGCGCCGAGTCCGGCCCGAAGACTCCGTTCACCTCGTCGGCGGCAAGCCGGGAGGGTGCTGGCGTCTCCGTTCCCTTCCGCGTTTCGCTGGTAATGACAACTGCGCCTGAGCCATGTATGTTTGCCGGCTCCAGCTTGCTTTGCTCGCCCTTGCGGAACTCCACGTCTGCCGCGGCGGAGCGCCAGGTGCGGTCAGCTTGCGTTGTTACGGCTTGCCCGTTCAGCAGCGACTGCGTCGTCTCCTGGCTGCGCACTTCGACGTCCCGTTGCAGGTGCGCGTGGCGCAGATCGCCGTCTGCGGTGAACCGCAACTCCATCTCTGCCGAGCTGCCATGCACCACGCGGCCGCCAGAGGTAGAATCGATCTGCACGCCGCCTGCGAGATGCCCCGTCTGCGGATGATTGTCTTGGTCGAACTTCAGGGTTCCGGTGGGGGCAGCGATGTGGTCGCCGGTGCTGGTAGTTGCGGTAAATCCGCCCGTCGCATCGAGTTGTGCAATGGACCCATCTTCGCGAAAGAGCAGATTTGCGTCGACTGCGGTCACTTGCTCGGTTTCCGTCTTTGCCGTAGCCGCATGAAGCCGTGCGACCGAGGAGTCGCGCTCAAATTCGGCGTGGTCGGCGTGCATCTCGACCGGCTCTCGCGATGGGCCGCCCGCCGCGGAGGGGTTGGTGTCCAGCACCACCGAATGATCGAGAACCAGAAAGCCCTTCTGCGAGTCGTAGCTGGCGCCCATGGAGCTGCCTGTTCCCTGCGCCGAGGAAAAATTGACCTGCTGCGATGTAGTGGCCAGGCCGGTTTGCTGATTAAACACCAGGCCGCTGGTTTTCACTTCGATCTGGCCGCGCGTGTCGGCAGCTTGGGCGGAGGTTGGATTGCCGGAAGCCGGCGTTGCTCCCGTTGCGCCGGCGTTGAGCGCGGGCTGAGAATTGTGTTTGCCTGCGTGGGCCTTTTTGCCTTCGGCCTGAGTGACAAGCGGCTCGGTGGCAATGGCCGGCTTTACGCCGGGGCGCATGAGCGTGATGACCACCGGGCCGGCGGCGGTGGCAACGCCGTCCTTCTGGTCGTATTCAAATTCGTCGCCGGTGATGCGGTCCACGCGGCTCCCATCCATGCCGTAAAGCTCGATCTGCACGTCGTGCAGCGTGGCGTGAGAGTTCTTGAGTTGGACCACCTTCGACGCATGGATTTTGAAGATCGTGTGTCCGGCGTGGGCCTGCGTGTAAGTTACTCCATTCGCTTCCTGCTCAATGTCGATCCCCAGGCGCTTGGGAATGTCGCGGCGATTGAAGGGATTTTTCCACTTGCCGATGACGAGGAATGCGGAGATCGATGCCAGCAGCAAAACGCCTGCGACAATGACCAGCGTCCGGATTCGCTCAATCGTGAATCGCACGCTAGTTTCTCACCCCGAGGCGCGCGGCCAGCCGCTGGGCAAGGCTCTCGCCCAACTCGCTCCACAACAAGCGCGCCGTTGCGCCGGAGTCCTTCTCGACGGCAGCGGTTAGTTCAATGAGCTGGCGCACATTTTCTTCCACATGCCTTGCGCCCACCTGCTCCAGTTCGGCGTCTTCTTCGAGGAATGGCGTGTCGGTGCCGAAGTCGATGCGGATGTGCCCATCCTGCTCGTACGCGCCTTCATCGAAGAGCGGGCCGAACCCGGTGACGCGAACGAGGCGCGGATCGCGAACCCAACGGGCAGTAGCGCCAGTCTTCGTAGCGCCGGTCTCCTGACCGGCTGTCATGCGGGCGTCCACGCCCGCATCTTCTCGGATTTCAAGCTCCCAAAGATTCCAACCAATCTGAAACTCGTACGCATAATCCTCGTGCAGCAGCTCCAGCGCATCTTCGACAGCCTGGCGAGGCCCCGCGCCGCGCTCGCCGTGGCCGTAAACCCGCTGAAAGATCGGTGTCTCGGTCCAGTTGATGGGCCAGACGGTGGACGCGTAGACGCGCGCCTCGCCGCCGTACTTGACGAACGCGCCCAGCACCGCAGCCAGCTTGTCAGGCATCGCCGCCAGGCGCAGGTTGGGGTACCAGAGGCTCAGATAGAGAGTGTCAGACATCCGTATCTAGTTTAGACGGCGGGAACGGTGACGCGATGGAGTCCCCGCCGCTCATATTTGGCCTCGATGCGAAATTTGAGACAATGATTCCGTTGAGACCGGAGCGGCCGCATGCTAGTGGTTGGCGCGTATCGCAGACATGGCAGGCGGGATTCAAGAACGCAAGTTTTACGCCTGAACTGATAACAATTTCATCTCCGGCTAGTCTTTCAATCTAAGAACGGAAAGTCCATGCGTCGATTCTTTTTGCCTGTTCTCATACTTGCACTCATTTCCATGTTTCCTGCCGGCCGCGCCGGAGCTCAGGCCGCAGCCGACGCGCTGCCTGCCGCAAACGGCGCAGCCCTCGTCCTGCAAGGAACCGTGGTTGGTCCGGACGGCGCGCCGGTTGCCGATGCGCGCGTGGATGTACGCCTGCAAGGCTCGAATGACGATACCACCTTCGGCGACACGGTAACGGATGCCGACGGCAAGTTCGCACTGGTCGGCCTCGGGCTCGCGCCGGAGCACTACGTGGTTCATGCGTCGGCGCCAAATCTGGACCCTGCCGAGCAGCCCTTCGCAATCGACAAGGCCGGGCACGCGACGGCGACGACTTTTACGCTGAACCTGGGCACGGCGAAAAAGGCGCGCGGCGGACCGTCGGAAGGCTACACGGTGGTGAAGGTGTACTACGCCACGGACAGAAAGCCCGCAACGGGAGTCGGGGGCCAGGGCGGAGGCACAGTACTTGACTACGCCGGTGAACGGGCTGCCGATGGCGCGGTTTCCTACGGCGCGGTCGAGGTGAGCATTCCGCCCAACCACCGCTTTGCCGAACGGGAGTTGCCTTCGATATGGCGGCTTGAGTTTCATGCCGATCCGGAGAAGCACATGACGCTGCTCTCGGTCGACGCCGAACCGAAGGATCGTTTTTTCCAGGACGTGGCCGGCTCGGTGAAATCCTCTCCCGGCAAGGAGGCCTTCGTCTTCGTCCACGGTTATAACGTGAGCTTTCAGGGCGCGGCCATACGCACCGCGCAACTGGCTTACGATTTCGGATTCAAGGGCGCGCCCATCTTCTACAGCTGGCCCTCGCGCGCGCGCCTCATCGGCTACGAGGACGACGAAAAGACAGTGACTCAGTCGGTTGAGGACCTGCGCCAGTTCCTGGAGGATGTGGCCAACCGCTCGGGCGCTACAGTGATTCATTTGATCGCGCACAGCATGGGGAATCGCGCCTTTCTACCCGCCGTCGCAGAGCTTGCCGGCGACCGAAGCTTTGCGAACTTCCGCAAGTTCCAGAACATTGTGCTGGCCGCTCCCGACGTGGACGACGACGTCTTCACCAAATGGGTGATGCAGATCAAGAAGGCCAACACGCCGGTGACGCTCTACGTCTCCGACCGCGATCAAGCGCTTTTAATCTCGCATACATTTTTCAACAGCCAACCGCGCGCCGGACAGGGCGGGTCCAACGCGCTGGTCATTCCGGGAGTGGATACCATCGATGTTTCCAAAGTCAGCATGGACGCGCTCGGCCACACCTACTATGGAGACAATCCGGATGTGGTCAGCGATCTGCTGGCCTTTCTGAAAGGCAAAACCGCGCCAAGGCCGGGGCTGACGAAGGTACCTGAGGGCGCGCTAGCGTATTGGCTAATGAATCCGCCGCCGGGGTGATGCCGGGTGGAGATGACCGGGCCAAGGATCGACGTCCAGGGACCAGCCCAGGGATCTGTGTAGCGTGGGAGTGGAAACGGCCTTCCCGTTGCCGTAGGGCATAACCCTAGTATTGCGGATCGGAATCAGCCGGGGTCTTATGGTGATGGTGGAATATTTTGCCAATGCCCCGCCCCGTGCCCTCGGCGATTTTGCCAGTTCCCTTCACAGCGCCGACGCCCACGTCCTTGCCCGCCCCGACTGCACCCTTGCCCACATTGACAGCGGCATCGATCGGGTGAAGTGTGACAAGGTCGCCCGCAGCCTTCCCAACCCCTTCGGCCGCCGCTCCTGCGCCCTCGGCGGTCCCTTTGCCGATGTCCCCCGCGCCCCTGCCCACGTCGCCACCGGGGCTTCCCTTCCTGGGCTTCTTGCCTGGTTCAGGCTGCTGGCTGGTCGAAGGCTGCGCGGTATCAATCGTTTGCGGTTGGGGAGTTTGCGGTTGAGTCTGAGTCTGGCTGTCCTGGCCGTAGGCATTCGGGCCGCAGATGAAAACTGTGAGAGCCAGGAGCGCAACGGCGGGTAGTGGGGATGGGATTCGCACGGGTTAAACCTCCCGACACCGGTTTAGACGCGTCGGCGGAGGTTTCCGACTCAATAAAAAGTACGATCGGCAAAAGGCGAATTGCAAAAGCCTAAATGCTTGAGTTGCAAGTTTAAATGTCGAGGAGACCTGTGAGCCTCGAGCGTAACGTCGGCCAGCCGGACGGTTGCTTCAGGAGGTTACGATCTCGCTGAAGTCGGCGATGCCGGAGAAGCTGCGCAAGACTTCGTCGATGAGGCCGAGGTTTGCGCCGCGAATCTTTTCGTCGGGATCGAGAACCATGACTTTGTCGAAGAAGGCGTCGACTGCGGGACGCAGCGTGGCGATCAGCGCCAGTGCTTCCCCGTAGGCGCGCTTTTCGCGCAGTGCGGCGACCTTGGGCGCCAAGGCTGTGGCTGCATCAGCGAGAGATTGCGCTTCCGTTGCGAGCTTTGCGCCCTTCGGCGAGCCAAGTGCAAAACCTTTTTCCTCCGCCTGCCGAAGAATGTTCTTGATGCGCTTGAAGGCTGCGGAGATGGCCGCAAAGTCCGCCGACTCGCGGGCCGCGGCGAGAGCTTCCGCGCGTGCGATGGCATCGCGCACGTCGTCTGCGCCTGCGGCCAGCACGGCGTTCACCACGTCGTAAGCGAAGCCGCGAACGTCTTTGAGGAAGAATTGAAGGCGTTCGCGCAAGAAGGCGGCGACCTGATCCCGATTTGCGCCATCGGCGGTTGAGGCAGCGAGAACATCACTCAGCGTGAGCGGCAGTTCCGACTCGGCAAGAATCTTGACGATCGAATTGGCGGCGCGACGCAGCGCAAATGGGTCCTTCGATCCAGTAGGCGCGCTGCCGATGCCGAACATGGCGGTGATGGTCTGGATGCGGTCTGCGATGCCGAGTAGTTGGCCTTCCACGGTGGACGGAATCGCGCCATCTGTCGAGGCAGGCGTGTATTGATCGTAGATAGCCTTCGCGACGGTGTCTCCGAGGCCCTGCGCTCTGGCGTAAAGGCCGCCGATGATGCCCTGCAGCTCAGTGAATTCCTTTACAAGTTCAGCGGTGAGGTCAGCCTTGGCCAGCTCGACTGCTTTGAAGAGAGCGGATTCGTCGAACGGCAGGTCGGCATTGCTGACGGTTGTCGCCAGCGCGCTGGCCACGGCAAGATTCTGCTCCGTCTTCCAGTAGTAACTGCCTAACTCCTTCTGGAAGGTCACGCTCTTGAGGCTTTCCACGCGATCGAGCAGAGAAATCTTCTGGTCCACATCCCAGAAGAATCGGGCGTCTTTGAATCTTGCACGCAGCACCTTCTGGTTGCCGTGGCGAATGGTCGCGTAGCCTTCTTCATCGACTTCGATATTCAAAACGGCGAGAAAGTGCGGTGCCAGCTTGCCGTCCGCGCTGTCGACGGCAAAATATTTCTGATGGTCGCGCATCACGGTGACCAGCACTTCTTCCGGCAGCGCCAGGTACTCGGGCTCGAAGTTGCCGAGGATCACGGTAGGCCACTCGGTGAGGTGTGTGACGGTTTCGATGAGCGGCTCGTCCTCGCGCCAGCGTGCGCCTGGGACGGTACGTGTTGCTTTGTCGAGAGCTTTGCGAATCGACTGGCGGCGCTCGGCAACATCGACTACGACTTTCCCCGTGCGCAATGCTTCCGCGTAGCTTGTTGCCTTCGCTATCGCAACGGGAGCTTCGCCGTGCAGGATGCGATGGCCGCGGCTTGTGTTTCCGGCTTCAATCCCGGCGATAGTCAGCGGGACGACGGCCGAGTCAAGCAGCGCGACGATCCAGCGAATGGGCCGCACAAAGCGCTCCGGCTTGCCCGCGCGCCAGTACATGTTCTTTGCCCAGTAGAGTGCGAGGACTTCCTTGGGCAGCTCGCTTGCCAGCAACTGCGCCGCGCTGACCCCTTTGCGAGTTACCGTCACGCCGACATATTCGCCCTTGGGCGTGGTGACTTTTTCGATGGCGGAGATGGCGACGCCAACCTTCTTCGCAAACGCTTCGGCGGCGGGCGTGGGAGCGCCGTCTTTGAAGGCCACCTTCCACGAGGGGCCGGTGAGTTGTTCCTCGGTATCGCTCTGGCTGGCGAGCACGCCCTCGGCAAGCACGGCCAGGCGGCGCGGCGTGGAGTAAGTTGTGATCCGTGCACCCTCGGCAAGCAGGCGCTCGCGAGTGAGAAGGTCCCTGACCCGCTTGCCAAGTTCCGCTTCGGCCTGCGCGATCATGCGGGCAGGAATTTCGTCGAGTCCGATTTCGAGTAAAACGTCTGACATCGTTTGGTTCTTTCTATCGAGCTTTCAGCTTTCAGCTCTCAGCCGTCAGCCGTCAGCTCTTTCCTCGGTTAACAGACTGTCTTGCTATGACTTTCACATCACGCTCACTCGGCAAAAAAGCTGAAAGCTGAGAGCTGACGGCTGTGAGCTAAGCAGCTTGCTGCGCGGCGTAAATTTTGGCCACGCCAACGGCCAGGTTGCGGATGCGGGCGATCATGCCGACGCGCTCGGTAACCGAGATGGCGCCGCGCGCGTCGAGAACGTTAAACAAGTTGGAACACTTAAGCGCCAGCTCGTATGTCGAAATGAGCGGAAATCGTTTCTTTAGCTTCAAGTCGGAATGTTCATCGGCCAGCAGAGTGTTGGCGCGGGCGATGAGCGACTGCGCCTCAGCTTCATACGAGTTGAAGTGCTCCCACAGCCGCGCTACGTCCGCTTCTTCGAAGTTGTAGACCGAGTATTGCAGTTCTTCAGCGAGGCGCACATCGCCGTAAGTGACCACAGCTCCAGTGTCGGGATCGCGCGACCAGACCACGTCATAAACCGAGTCAACATCTTGCAGAAAAGCGGCCAGACGTTCGAGGCCGTAGGTCAGCTCAGCGCAGATGGGGTCCAGATCGAGCCCGCCGCACTGCTGGAAGTAGGTGAACTGGGTAATCTCCATGCCGTCCATCATGACCTGCCAACCCACGCCCCACGCGCCCACGGTCGGCCCTTCCCAGTTGTCCTCTTCGAACTTGAGATCGTGTTTGGAAAGGTCGATACCGATGGCTTCCAGGCTCTGCAGGTAAAGCTCCTGCACGTTAACCGGCGGCGGCTTGAGGATCAACTGAAACTGCGTGTGCCGAAAGAGCCGGTTAGGGTTTTCGCCATAGCGTCCATCCGCAGGCCGCCGCGAAGGCTGCGCGTAGCCCACTTTGTAAGGCTTGGGGCCGAGGACGCGCAGAAATGTTTCCGGCGCCATGGTGCCAGCTCCCACTTCCACGTCGTAGGGCTGCTGGAGAATGCAGCCGCGCTCGGCCCAAAAGCCTTGCAGGCGGAAGAGCAGGTCTTGAAACGTGAGCGGGGTGGGCTTAGTGGATGGCGCGGTTTCAGTTGGAGGCACGGGGATTCTCTCTGGTCGGGGCTCTTTCGGATTTTAGCAGTTGGCCATAACCTGAATCGAGCAATGTTGATATCGCCGATCGAGTCTTAGGGATTCTGCAATCGGAAACTGGCTCGCATCTTCCTGCACAGATCGAAGTTCGGCAGCATTTCTATTTGACCCGGACCGAATTCTTGACAAGTGATTATGTAAGTCTTTGCGCCAGCAGCGATCAAAGTATGTTCAATTTCCCATCCAGTCGATGAATGTCTATATAGAACGCTCATTGCAAGCAGGCCGTGTACTGTTTGCTTCTTTTCACTAACGCGTACTCTTCCCGATTTCAACGCCGATTCAATGCTCGCAAGGCGATCTTCCAAATTGGAATCGGGAAGACTATCAAATGAATCCACATTGACCGAAATCTGAGAGGTGCCATCAATTTCTTTTGGAGCAAAGAGATCGAATACGCCGGGTGTAGTCGGATCAGGGCAGGCGATGCAGCTTGATATTACCCATCCTTTCGGGTAGAGAATGCTCCATCCGCCCTTGCTACGGAACATTGCCCACCCCGGCTTGGAACTCTGAGCGGCCATCAATGTGTTGAGGCTCACAAGAATTGCAATCATTCCGTACGCTAAGGAGCCTGACACGATGCTCTGCCTACCCAACGGGCACCTCAACCTGCGTGACGAAGACCTCGTTATGCAGCCGATGCCGAATCTCTCGGGGAGAGGCGGCCTCAAAAAAGAGCGTCAGGGCCTCGACGAGATTGGCGCGCGCTTCCTCGATCGTTGAGCGCTGGCTGGCGACGTCGAGCTCGGGGCACAAGGCAACGAATCCATTGTCTTCGCGCTCGATAATGGCCGTCTCTCGCTGGGAACTGGGCATGCGAGCATTGTACGACTTGAGGGTATTTCGGGGCGTGTGAGAGCTATATCAGCGTCAATAAATTTGCTTTGAACTGCTGACCGGCGAGGGCTTGAATCTTCTGGTCGAGGGTGACGAGGATTACGTTGTGGCGGATGGCGAGGCCGAGCAGCAGAGCGTCTGTAACCTGGCGATGGCCGTGGATTCGGGAAACGAGCGGACTTATGAGCTCAAGCCAACTACCATCCATGGGGAGTGACTCGCGGTTAGGAAGGCTGCGAATATCTTCGAGAAGCTCAATCGCCGTCTCCATTTTTCGATTGCCTACATGAGGCGAGGCAGTCAGCCGCACAAAGCTTGATTCGGTAACCGCACACAAGAGAAATCGCGCACTTTGAATTTGAACAAGCCACTTCGTCGCGACTCGATAAAACAAGTGGTCCGGGTTGCTTAGCGCCAGGAGCACGTTGACATCCGGCAAATATCGCGTTGTCAATGCGCTTTGCTCAGTCAAGGTCGTTCGCCAGTGCGTCTAGCACCATTTCCGTAGTGATGACTCGGCCTGACCTTGGGAGGATTGGGAATCCAGCCTCGGAGCGCGCAAAGCGAGGTCGCTCCTGCTCCGCAGAATTCCTCTGCTGGCTTTTTCGGATCAGCTCGGTGATCGCTTCGCCAAGGGAGATACCGTTGGCGTGGGCATACACCTCGGCAAATTCGCGGGCGTCGTCGGCGATGTTGACGTTGGTGCGCATACTTCGATTATGCACGCATTTTAAAATTGGTGCAAAACTCTCGATCTCGCACCTATTTTGGGAATTGGCGCCTTGAGGGTGTGCGGGTTAGCCGCCCAAGCGAGCCAGGGCTTCGGCGGAGCGAAGTTTCCGCTCCAGGTGCCGTTCCAGCATTTGCAGGGTGAATCGGCGCAGGTCCTGACAGCGGCGGCGGGGCCACTGGTCAGAAGCAAAATTTGAGACGGGCGCGCGCAACATGCGCTGGGCCAGTTGCCAGGAGTCCTCTGAGAGCGCGAACGACCCGGCGCTGCGATGCACCCCGCAAAACAGGCCGTCGGCGTAGCTGTTGAAGGACGTCTCCGCTCCTTCAAGAGCATCGCCGCAGACCATGCAGTGGGCAATATCTGGCAACAGGCCCATTAGGCGCGTCATCCAGAGAGAGAAATAGGTCAGCGGCATCCACGGCTGCGCGACTGACGTTTGTTCCAGCACTGAGACCAGCAGGCGGAAGACCGTCTCCTGCGGGTCGTGTTCCGGGAGTGCCTCGTCGATGACCTCGGCGTAGAAGCTGAGCACGGCCATTCGCGCGTGGTCCACCGGCCCGGACAGCGGCGAGCGCAGAATCTCAAGCTGGTCGAGCCGGACCAGTTCCTGGCGCGGCCGCTCGGCAAACCAGGCGCGGGCCTGGGTCATGGGCTCCAGCGCGCCGCCGAAGCGCTTGCGGCTCTTGAGGGCGGACTTGGCAATGCCCTTCACCCGGCCGTAGTCGCGGGTGAAAAAGCTCACGATCAGGTCGGCTTCCCGAACCGGCCAGGTGCGCAGGACCACGGCTTCTGAAGTGAGGACGGGCATTGAGTCTTATCATCGCACCTTCCAGAAAGCGATGTGCGGATATCCCGAGCATGTAAGGAGTACTCAAAATGATAGAATCTCTTATATTAATGTAAGGTGTTACTAAAGAGGTAAGGAATTGCAATTTGTAAGGAGACAAAATGCAGACAGCCAAGGTTACATCGAAGGGACAAATCACCATTCCCGTGGAAGTGCGGAGGAAGCTTGGATTGGAGTCGGGTAGCGAGATTTACTTTATCGAGGGAGACAAGGGTGAGTACATTGTTCGTCCCAGTACAGGATCGATTTGGGACCTGAGAGGATGTGTGCCGAGACTCGATCATGTTGTGACGCTGGAGGAGATGGATGAGGGTATCGCCGCCGCTGTAGCGGAGGAGTACTTCAAGAGCGTCGGT
>Ga0182012_10005610_pt1 | contig 12965 bp, 17 predicted proteins | sample 612S2SmetaG_FD_120486 | JGI IMG/M metagenome (GOLD analysis project Ga0182012, IMG submission 120486) | Permafrost microbial communities from Stordalen Mire, Sweden - 612S2S metaG | ecosystem: Environmental > Terrestrial > Soil > Wetlands > Permafrost | place: Sweden: Stordalen | collected...
ACGTGAGCGGGAGTTTCACTACGCGGCCTACGACCTCATCGAGCGCCACCTCGGGGCGGCCGACGAGTACTTCTTATCGACCTACGTCGAAGCGCTCCTCACCACGACACCCTGGTGGGACACAGTCGACGGGTTGGGCTCGACGGCGGTGAGTCCACTCTGCTGGCGCTACGACGCGCGCGAGATCGTCCTGTCGTGGTCCGAGTCGTCGAACGTCTGGCTGAACCGCGCCGCGATCCAACATCAACGAGGTTGGAGGGCGAACACCGACGTCGCATTCGTGTTGGCACTCTGTCACGCCCACGCCGCACGTCGAGAGTTCTTCGTCGCTAAAGCCATCGGCTGGGCGCTGCGCGACCTCTCGCGCCTGGACCCGACCGCGGTGCGACGTTTCCTCACCACGCACCCCGAACTCAGTCCCGTGGCGGTGCGCGAGGCTCGTCGCGGTTTGGAGCGTTAAGGGCCCGTGCGCGTGCTCCTCACCTCGACCTCGGGTTCGGGCCACTTCCAGCCGCTCGTCCCGCTGATCCGGGCGTTCCGTGTCCGCGGGGACGACGTGATGGTCGTGGCGCCGGCGGCCCTCGCGAGGACGCTCGAGGCGACGGGCGTCGAGTACCGGCTCGGCGACGAGCCGACCAGCGAGGACGCCACGCGGGTGTGGTCACAGTTCTCCTCACTCGAGCGTCGCGACGCCGCGCGACTCGTGGAACGCGAGTGGTTCGCCCGCCTCTGCCTCGAGGCGATGCTGCCCGCGGTCGAAGCGGCGATCCGCGAGTGGTCGCCGGACCTCGTGGTGCGCGAGACCTGCGAGTACGCGGCCGCCGTCGCGGCCGATGCCGCGTCGCTCCGCCACGCCCAGGTCGGCATCTCAACGGCCGCGGCGGAGTCGCGCGTCCTGCGAGGACTCGTGGCCCCGACGCTCGACGAGCGCCGGATGGGGCTCGCGGACCGCGTCTTTCACGCGCCGTACCTGACGAAGTTCCCCGCGTCACTCGATCCCTCACCGTTCCCGACGACCCTTCGCTACCGCGAACGCGACGACGTCGCGGCGCGTCCACTGCCGGACTGGTGGCCCGATAGCGACGCGCCCCTGGTCTACCTGACACTCGGCACCATGGCCATGCGACTCGGCGCCGGCCCGAGCCTCCTTCGCGCCATGCTCGAGGCGCTCGGGGACCTCGACGTGCGAATTCTCGTCACAACGGGACCGTCGACGCGGCCCGAGGAACTCGGTCCCGTGGCGAAGAACGTCCACGTCGAGGCGTGGGTCGACCAGGTCGACGTCCTCGACGTCGCCGCGCTTGTGATCTGTCACGGCGGCTCGGGCACCGTCTTTGGCGCGCTGGCCGCCGGCGTCCCGTTGATCGCCGCGCCGATGTTCGCCGACCAACCGACCAACGCCCGCCTCGTCGTGGACGCGGGCGCGGGCGTGGCCCTCGCGGAAGGGGGAGGTTCGGCCGAGGAGAACACCCGAGCGCTCTTCGAGCACCTTCCCCGACTTGGGGCCCTGGTCGAGGACGTACTGGGTGACCAGCGTTTCACTCTCGCCGCTCACGCTCTCGCCGTCGAACTACGCAGCGCCGACTCACCCGCCACCCTCGCGCGACGACTCGGGTCCGTCGACCTCGAGCTCACCGACGACTCGCCACGCTGAGGGACCGCGCGAGATCGTCGCCTCGCCTCGACCCGACGCGGGAACGTTCGAGCTACTCCCCCGTCTGACCGTCGATCGCCTCGCGGATGAGGTCGGCGTGCCCGTTGTGACGCGCGTACTCCTCAATCAAGTGCAGCACGATCCACCGCAAGCTCGCCGCTCGCCCGTCGGGGAAAGGCTGGCGCATTGGTTGGTCGAGGCCGCCGTCGAGGAGCGCGGCCGCGACAATCTCTCGCGACTCCGCCACGCTCTTCTCCCAGAGGGTGACGACCTGCTCGGGAGAGTCGTCGGCGGCGGAGTGCCAGTCCCAGTCTGGATCAGCGTCCCAATCAACGCTCGACCACGGCAATGACTGCTCTCGGCCGGCGAATCGCTCGCCGAGCCAACACTCTTCGACGAAGGCGAGGTGCTTCAACATCCCGCCGAGGGTCATCGTCGATGCCGCCACGGAGGTGGCCATTCCACCAGCGTCCAGCCCTCGGGTCCTCCACGCCATCGTGGCGCGCTGAAACTCCAAGAACCCGAGTGCGGTGTCGATCTCGTCGGCCTCGAACGGCGGATTGGGTCGGCCCTGCTCGTCCACGTCACTCACGCCCCGAGTGTATCGACGCGCGTGCGACACGTCGGGTGCGCGATCACCCGACGCTGCGCCACCACCGTAGGGACCGACGCTCTCGGCCCGCAATACTGGCGTGATGCCCGAGGTGTCACTCCACCAACTCGCTCACGTCGAAGCCCGCGACATCGTCGAGGGCCGTCGTCCCGCGCTCGGATGGGCCCCCGACTTTCCTAGCGACACCGATGTCGGGGTCGCACGAATGGTGCAGCCGTCACTGGCGGACGAGAGCACCCCGTGGTCCTCGCCGTGGCTCATGATCTGCGAGGACGTTGTCGTGGGCATGCTCGGCTTCAAGGGGCCACCGGCTCGGGGCGAACTCGAAGTCGGCTACGGCGTCGTGCCCTCGCGCCAGGGACGAGGCGTCGCTACCGCCGCACTCGGCGCCCTGCTCGAGCTCCTTCACGGACACGAACTTGACGTTCGTGCCCACACCGCCGCCTGGAACCTCGCGAGCCAGGCCGTCTTGCGACGTAATGGATTCTTCGAGGTCGGTCGCACGACGAACCTCGAAGACGGCGAACTCATCGAATGGCGACGGAAGGTGGGCTAGCGACGGCGCGCCCTACGCGCGAGCGAGCACTTCGACGTGCACCAAGACGAACACGCCATCGTCGTCCCTCGACCACCGCAGGAACGCGTCGGAGATTGCCCGCAGCTCCGCCTCATCGGTCAGCTCGTACTCGAGACCCTGTCGAGCGAAGTCGCTGTGCACGATCCGCTCCGCCCACAGACCTCCCCACCACGCACGTTCGTGCTCACTGTGAAAGGTCCACGTGGACGACGAGACGACGAGGTCGCCAAAGCCCGCTGCCCGGACCCACGCCGCGAGGTGTCGTCCAGCGTCGGCCTGGGCGTGATTGTGACGCGTGATCTCGTGGTAGAGCTCCAGCCAACGAACCAGCAGCGGGTCGTCGGGCGCCCACACGAAGGCGCCGTAGTCGGCGTCTCGCACCGCGAGCAGACCCCCGGCCCTCAGCACTCGTCGCATCTCGCGCAGCGCGTCGACGGGCGCGGTCAGGTGTTGGAGCACCTGATGGGCGTAGACCACGTCGAAGTGACCATCGGCGAATGCGAGGTTGTACACGTCACCGATCCCAAACGTGAGATTCGCGTGCGCGCTTCCGTAGTCGCGCCTCGCGGCCTCGATGACGTCGGGCGCGAGATCGATCCCGACCACGGTGCCCCCCTCGAGGCGGCTCGCCAAGTCGGCCGAGATGTTGCCCGGACCACAGCCGACGTCGAGCAGCGTCGCGGTAGTGCTCAAGTGGGGCAGCAGGAAACCGGCAGAATTTTCCGCCGTGCGCCACCGGTGGCTCCGTAAGACCGATTCGTGGTGACCGTGCGAGTAGCGGTCCGGAGTCACCGACGAAGCCTACCCAGCGCTCCGCGATGTGGACGAGACGCGCCATGCGACGCGTCGGTCGTTCAGCGAGGCACCGAGGCGAGTTGGCTCGCGATCAACTCTCGCGACTCGCGGTCCTTGATGTGGGCGACCAATCGCTCAGCCTTCTCGAACCATTCGTCTCGCGAGGCGAGGTCCCCCGACGCCGCGTACGCCCTCGCCACCCCTTCGGCGGTGGAGGCGACGAGCCAGTCCTCCATGTCGGGCGCTTGAGCGGCGGCGTCGGCAATCCGGGCGTAGGTCAGCGCCAGGTGACCCTCGCCGACCGCGGCGGCGGCGCGAGCGATCATCCAGTTCCCAATCGTGGTCTCCTTGGGTCCCGCCACGAAGGACCAGTGATACTTCGACGTGAACGCCAGCGTCAAGAGCAGGAGATCGTCGTCACTGGTGCGCTCTGGTTGTTCGAGCAACTCCCAGCATCGGTTGTAGGTCTTCGCGCCAAGCTTGCGGTGCGCCGCGTCATCCATGGGGTGCACTCTACCGAGCGTGCGGCTCGGCGACCACGAGTCGAAGCGATCCCATGAAGAAGGGCAGCGAGCGAAAGCCGCCGAATCGTCGCTCCCACTCGCCCGAGTCGAGGTCGTTGCGCAAGTGCTGGATTGACGCTCGTTCCACCTCGTCGTCCACGAAGGACCACGCGGACTGCGCCCGGCGGACGTCGTCGTCGAGGAACGCCTCGGGGTGCGCGAAGTAGGCCTCGGTGAAGCCGTCGGAACACTCTCGCGGCACCGGGACGACCGCGACACTGGTCGCGCCACCGAGGACGTCACGGACGTGATCGATCTCGGGGTAGCGACGACGCTCGGCTTCGATGAGGGCCGGCGCGTAGTGCGCGAGCCAGTACTCCCCCAGCGCGTCGCCGTCGAAGGTGAGTACCACGACCGGTCCGCGGCTGACTCGACGCAGTTCGCGTAGTCCCCGGTCGAGGTCGGACCACTGGTGGATGGTCACCGTCGCCATCGCCGCGTCAAACGACCCATCACCGAAGGGCAGGTCCTCGGCCACGGCGTCGATGGCCGCAGCCAGATGGGCGGGCCGTTGCGCCCTCATCGTGGCGGACGGCTCCACGGCCGTGACCTCGAGGTCCGTCGGTTCGTAGGATCCGGCGCCGGCGCCGACGTTCAAAACGGTGCGCGAGCGGCCCAGCGCGGCACGAACCAGGGCCGCGATGCGCGGATCGCCCCGGCGTCGCTGCGCGTAGCCGCGACCCCGCTCCTCGTAGTCGACGTCGCCCGCGGGGGTCACGCGTGGTCACCGAAAGAGCGAAACCGCGCGGCGGACAACGGCACCTCCTCGAACTACTCCGGGATCATCGTCGAAAGACAGAAGGGGTGACCGGCTGGGTCGAGGAACACCAAGAAGCGATCGGGGGCGGACTGCGTGGTCGCTTTCACCGCGCCGAGCGCCAACACGTCGGCTTCGCCCTGGACGAGATCGCTCACCGCGACGTCGAGATGCATCTCCTTGGGGAACTCGCCACTCGGCCACGTGGGCGGCTGATAGTCGTCGATTCGAACCGCGCTCAGCCACAGGTGTTCGAGCTTGACCGCCACGAAATCGTCGCTGGTGAAAGCGACGTCGCCGCCGAGCAGCGCGGCCCAAAACTTGCCGAGGGCCCGGGGGTCCGCGCAGTCCATCGAGACCGACCCGAGGCGAAAGTTACTCACGCGGGGATGTTAATGGAGGTCGTGTCCCTGCGATTAGCAGTCGTTGGCGATTCCCCGCAGGCGCAGCATCGCGCGAAGAAACGTGTCCTCGCCCGTATCGGCCCTCAGGGTGAGCGCCGTGGCGGGGACGAGCGACGAAGGGGACGTTCCCGCGCTGGCGAGCGCGCTCGGCCCCTCGAGCTCGGCCTCGAGGGCGCGCGTGTAGGCCGACGACACGACGCCGTGGTAGCAACCGATGGACGATCGAGCGCCCTTGACGTTCTCCAGCACGTAGTGGTACACGCCGTGGGGATAGCCGGGCACCGGCGAGAAGATCCCGTTGCACGCGTCGAGCGCGGCGACCGGGACGACGGCGCCGTTCATGGCGATGTTGTCATAGATCCCGTAACCGTCGAAGGCGAAGCCGAGAATCAGTGGCCGACGTGCCGCCGCGGTGGTCTCGCTCACGCCGTTTGTCGTCGAGCCCGCCGTCGAGGTCACCGAGGCGACTTGGGGGGTAGTGCCCGTGGCGTAGGCCACCAGACACGTCGGCAGACCGTGGTAGTGGTACTGACCCCCGGGTCCCGGATGCCCATCGCAGTCGTCGAGGAACGACGCGGTAACTCCGTTGGCGCTGGCGACGAAGTTGTCGCTGGTCGCGACGGTCTGGTGGTTCGCCTCGTAGGGGTTGTACATCGCGCCGCCGTCGAGGAGAAAGCCGATGGGACCCTGATTCGTCGTGGTCACGCGCTTGGAATAGGTCGGGGTCAACGGCAGCGTGTAATCGTAGTTCTGGTCCTTCAGGATCGAGGCAGACGCCACGACGCTGGCGCCGGTCGCACTCACGTCAAAAGGATTGCTCGGCACCGCGTAGTCGGTCGCGACGAAGTTCGACGCGGGAAGACCAGTTGAAGTGAAGGTCCACGAGCCATTGCCCACGGTCACGTTCACGTTGGACGTCCAGTGGACGAACTTGAGCGCCGCACGCTCGCTCTGCGGCGTCGTCACTCGATACGTCGTGTGTGTCGCGGCGCCCGCGAGCGATGGTAGGAGCACGCTCGCCAGCGCCAGCACGCTGGCGAGTGCTGGCACACTCGCGCGTCGTCGGTCAGTCTTCATCGATCTATTCTCCACCAGATCCCCTCAACGTTTGGTGCAGCCTGGTGCACGCTGACGACACGGCCTTCGCGACGTGACCGTCAACGAGAGAAGTCGAGTTCGCTCAGTCGACGCGGAGTGTCTCGAGGAAGGTCTCTCGAAGTCCGTCTTTCAACAGCGAGGCCTTGCGCGCGAGGTTCGCGGAGCAGAGGAACATTCCCGGGTGGGGACGCGCGCTCCACGTACCTTCAACGTCCACGACGAGAACCGTGGCGCGCAGGCGAGCGGGGCTGACGTGCAAGGCGGCGCACGTCTCCCACGCGACCGACGACACCACCGAATCGCGCAGCGCGTGGTGCAGGGCCTCACCCGAGAACGTTTGGTGAAACTTGTTCCACCGCAGGGCTTCACGGTGTGACGCCCGAGCGGCGGCTTGCAGCGCGGGCCACGCCCACAGGCCGTTGAACTCCGGCGGGTCAAAGAATCCCGCTCGGGCGGCGTCGCTGGCCGCCCCCGCGACCACCCGTCCCGTCATCGAGTCGAACTCGAAATCCAGCGCCCGTTCGAACCACGGCGTCCACGCGAGCGCCGCTTCTCGCACGTCGAGGTTCGACACCAGTCGCGACAGGTCCGGGACGTGGCCACTCAAGCGAGGCGGAATCACCGCCTCGTCGTCGGGCTTCAGTTGAAACGCGTCGCGGACGAAGAGCGTCGCGTGCAGCGTCGGGCTCGCGACGGCCGACGTGACCCGCCACGAGTCGACGTTCACTTGCTCCACGCTCGACTCCTTTCGTCATCACCGCGACCACCGGGACCACGCCCTATCTAGAAGAGACAATTCTAGAGCGCTCGGGACGAGCGACGCATCGGCAGCTCGGGTGCGCCGAGCACGCGTCGCGGACCGGCGATTCGCTAGGAGAGGTCCTTGAACATCGACACGGCCATCACCTGATAGTCCATGGACTCGTAGAGGTGCCGGGCGACGACATTGGGCCCGAACACGTTGAGACCGAGGCGGCTGCCGCGTTGAGCCTTCACGTACGCCTCCGCCGCCCGCATCGTCGAGCGGCCACGTCCCGAACCCCGAAACGGCTCGTCGACGACAATCTCGTAGATGTACCACTCCTGCGAATCCGGCCTGGTGCCCAGCCAGAGGCTCCCCACGACCTGATCGCCGTCGAGCACGTCGAAGATGAACTGACCTTCGACCGGTTCGCCGTCCACGAAGAGTTGCTCGCGGTTTCGCTCGACGTTCCTCGCCGCCTCCTCGGGCGACATGCCGGCCCCGAGCAGATCGTGGTGATACTCCCGCCACATCTGGTCCAACCAACTGTTTCGAGCGTCGGCTGACTTTTCGCGTAGTTGCAACTCGGCCGACGGACGCGGAGGCTTCGACATAGAAACCTCGTCGATCAGCCCGAGACGACGAGCAACGCGAATCCGTCGTAGCCCTTCGTGCCCACCGTCTGTACGACTGATCCCTCCAACTGATCACTGGCGGCCGCCCGCTCGAGGAACTCCCGGACGGCGCTCACGCGTCCGTCCTCACTCGATGCTTCCACGACCTCACCGTTGCGCACGACGTTGTCGGCCACGATGACGGTACCGGCGCGCGCGAGGCGTAGCGACAACTCCAAGTACTGGGGGTAGCTCTCCTTGTCGGCGTCGATGAAGATGAAGTCGAAGGGTTCGACGCCCTGGGCGATCAACTCACGCAAGGACTCGACGGCCGGACCGACGCGCACGTCGACGAGGTCGCCGACTCCCGCGTGGTCGAGATTGGCTCGTGCCACGACGGCGTGTTTGGACTCGAGCTCGAGCGTGATCACGACCCCGTCACGAGGGAGCGATCGCGCGAGCCAGATGGTGCTGAAGCCCCCCAACGTGCCGATCTCGAGGATGCGACGAGATCCGTGCATCTTGGCGAGGAGCCCGAGGAACTTGCCTTGCGCGAAGGACACGCTGATCGGTGGCAATCCGCCCGCGTCGCTACGGGCGAGCGCCTCGCTAAGCGCATCGTCGGGCGGCGGGAAGAGCGCGTCAATGTAGCCATCGACCTCGGACCATCGTTGTTCGGACATGACGAGAGTCTGGCAGATTCACCTCGGCGCAGCACCGGATTTTGAAGGACGACGAGAAGTCGTGGCATTCTTAGGGCGTGCCAACGTTGACGAGGCGACCCCGGGCCGCGGTGACGATGATCGCGTTGGCGCTGATGCTCGGTGCGCAGCTGATGGGCTTGAGTGGTTCCCCTGCGCTCGCGGGTGCGGCCACGAAGTGGGTCGATGAGGACGTGTCCTTCGTCGCGGGGGGCATGACGATCTACGCGACCTACCGTCATCCCGCCCACGCCACGTCGACCTTCGGCGCCGTGGTCTTGATCGCGGGCAGCGGGCCCACGGACCGAAACGGTAACAGCGCCGTCGAACCGGGGCCCATCGATACCCTCAAGACGCTGGCGGACTGGCTCAGCGAGGACGGCGTCGCCAGCCTGCGCTACGACAAGTTGGGCAGCGGTCAGACGGGACTCGGTCCCTTCGCCAGCAACCTCGACGCCATCGGCATCAAGCCCTTCGAGCAGGAATCGGCCGCGGCGTTGAAGTTCCTCGCGGCGCAAAAGGGCGTGAACGACCAACGCCTCGGCGTCTTCGGCCACAGCGAGGGCGCGCTCTTCGCCCTCCTGCTCGCCGAGGGTGACGCGGGAACCGTGCCACCAATCCACGCCCTCGGGCTCTTCGAACCACTGAGCCTGCGCTACCTCGACCTCATCACGGTCCAAGTCGACGCGCAGGTGGCGGCGCAGGTCGCGTCCGGAGCCATCACCAAGAAACTCGCGAAGACCGTGGACTCGACTCTCGCCAAGGCGGTCACGCAGTTACGCACCAAGGGGACCGTCGCCGCGAACCTCCCCTACGGTCTCGCCTCGCTGCTCAGTCCGGCGACGGCGAAGTTCCTCTCGGGAGCGGACAAGTTCGATCCCGAGACGTTGGCGGCGTCCCTGCCCGCCCACACCCCCGTCCTGGTCACGTGCAGCAACGCCGACCAGCAAGTCTCCTGCGCCCAGGTCCAGCGCATCGTCACCGGTCTCACCCACGCCAACGCCGACACCGCGTTCGTCCAGCTCAAGGGCGTCGATCACGTCTTGAAGGTCGATCCCACCGGCGCGGCCGCGAACTACACCAAGAAACTCCCGTTCTCACCCGCCCTTCGTACTGCCCTGCGTCACTTCGTCGACTCGTACCTGCAGTAGTTCGCCGAGTTCTAGGTGGCGGCGCGGGCGATGTACACGTCGGTCACGTAGGGCATCTCGACGAGGTCGGGAAGGGTGTCGATGACGGCGGCGACCTCACCCATCAGCGGCGCCCGCTCGTCCTCCCCCATCGCGGCGATGTAACTGGTCGTGAGCACTCGCTGGGTGAGACCCTCGTGAGTCAGCGTTTGAGCGTTGGTGAAACTGACGCGCTCCACGTCGACAAATGGGCCTTCTGCCAGGATGAGTGAAAAGTCCATCCCGACCTTGTAGGGCTGGCGAACGTCCCACTGCATCGCTCGGGTCAATTCGGCGACCCACGCCACGGACTCGTCACGCTCATTCCAGATCAACCCCAGCCCACCGTTGGGGCGTAGGACCCGATGGATCTCAATGAGTGCACGCGGCGCGTCGAACCAGTGAAACGCCTGCGCGACGACGACCGCGTCGACGGCGTCGTCCTCGAGCGGAATGGCGACGTCACTCCCGTCTCTGATTTCAACCCCTGGCGTGGCGGAGCGAAACGACTCTCGCATCGACGCGGAGGGATCCACCGCGATGAGTTCTCCAACGAAGGGGAGGAGCTGCCTCGTGAAAATCCCCGTGCCCGCGCCCAGGTCGAGCACGGTGGATGTTTCTCCGAGGTCAAAGGCTGCGACGAGGAACTCGATGGCGTCGAGGGGATAACTCGGTCGCGCGGCGTTGTAGAGGTCGCCGTTGTTGAAACCACGCGCCGCCAACTCCTGCTTGTGCGTCACGTCACGCCACGTTCGAGCACTGCGGCGTCACGATCAAGTCGCTCGACGAAGACCTTGTCGGTGACGCAGGGCGAGCGTCGCGACGAGCGCGAAGGCGACCCACATCGTGCCGACGAAGAGTTCGATCTCACCCACTTGGTGCGCGTAACCGAAGATGCGATTCGTGAGCAACGCCCGAGCCACCGCTTCGAGCACGAAGGCGAGGCCGAGCACGACGACGGGGACCATCGAGAGGTGTTCCTTCCACCACGTGCCGACGGCGCCACAGATCGCGCCGCTGAAAAGGCCGAGCTCGAAGTACATTCGACCGCCGGCTATCTGGTCGTGCAGGGCCCCGAACCAACTGGTGTCCCAGTACGAGAAGATGAAGCAGTTAACGAAGTAGAACCCCACCAGCGCCGACATTGTCGCAACGACTCCGACCACGGCGCCAAAGGCGTAGCGTCGCTTGCTGGCGACGGCTCCCGCGAGGAACGCGAGCAGCAACCACGGGACGATGACTTCACTCAGTGCACCGAGCAGGCCGGTGCCCTGTCCCTTGATCACCGAGTCCAGCGCTCCGACCCCGAACGCCGACAGACCCACTACGACCACTCGAAGGTTCCGCTGACGCCACGTCATTGATATCAGGCTAACGACATTCACGAACGCTCACAACGTCGACGGGCGGTCCTTCGATCTCGAGCGCGGGCTTGAACATCGTGGTCGCAATGTATCGTGCGAGCGCTCACGATTCGTGACGGTGATCGCTGCGCCGCGAGGAGGCGTGGCTACGTTGAGGGACGCCAGCGTGGTGCGCACCCGACCGCCGCGCAGCTCACTTTCGTGTTCAGGGCCCGCGTCCCGTTCGCGTTGACGATCCAGACGGTAGCGGGAACGTTCGGGTTCGACTGACCCTCACCGCCCCGGTCAACCTCCAGGGCGATCTGGTCACCGTCGGGAGACCAACTCGTATCGCCCGCTTCAAATGGTGGCGCGAAGTGCGTCACCTGGCGCACCTGGCTTCCCGTGGGCGACATGGTGAACACGTTGAGCTTGCCGTCACCTTGACGATCGCTCCCGAAGGAGATGCGCGTGCCACTCGGTGACCAGTACGGGTCGCCGTTGGCCCCCTGGGTCGTGATCATCTTCAAGTCGCCGCCACGGGTGTTCATGGTGTAGATCTGCTGGGAGTGATTTCGTCCACTCATAAAGACGATCGTCGTGCCAGTCGGTGACCACCGCGGCTCGATGTTGAAGGTGCCGTCGGCGGGCAGAATCGTTCGCACGTCGGTGCCGTTGGCGTTCATCACGTCAATCTCGGTCGGCGGGATGCCGCCGTTCGTCGCCGCCCCCACGACGCGCGAGAAGACAATTTCCTTCCCGTCAGCGGACCAACTCGGTCGCACGTCGGCCGCTGGAGTCGGCGAGAGTCGCCGCAGGTGCATCCCATTGGCGTTCATCACGTAGATACCGACACCGTCAATCGACCTCTGAAACACGATTTCTCGACCGTCTGGCGACCACGAGGGATAGCACTCCCCGGGACCGCAACTGGCGATCTGACGAACCCCGCTACCGTTCGCGTTCATGGTGTTGATGAAATCGTCGCCGCCGCGAGAAACGACGAAGGCGAGAATCCCCGTGAGAGCCGAGGTAGACGATGCGTCTTTTACCCTTTCGACGACGCCGTGAGTCGCGTGCGCTGCCCCGGTCGAGAGTGACAAGGTCGCCGCGAGCGCGAGGACGGTAAGAAGGTGTTTGCCCATCAGTGACGATCGTCTCGACTCTCATTCACGAGGTAGTCGAATTCTAGGGACGACACGCTCCTGCCGTGAACGTGCTCGAGATGGCAGGATTGAGCGGTGAAGTTTCGAGCCCTCGTCGAGCCACCGGAACCGATGAGGGGACTCGAGGTACCCGAAGAGATGGTGGCCGCCCTCGAGGGCGGCAAGCGGCCACCCGTCGTCGTGACGATCAATGGACACGCCTGGAAGACCAGAGTTGCGATCATGCGAGGTCGTCACCTGATCGGACTGAGTCACGCCAACCGCGCCGCCGCGGGCGTGGAGATTGGCACCATGGTTGACGTCGAGATCGAACTCGACACGTCGCCGCGCGTCGCCGTCGTACCGAGCGATCTCGCCAAGGCACTTACTACAGACCAGCTCGCCAAAGACGCATTCGAAGCCTTAACCGAGAGCCAACGCCGCGAGCACGTGCGAAGGATCGAGGAAGCGAAGAAGCCCGAGACGCGCGCGCGTCGCATTGAGAACCTGATTGCGGCGCTTCGACAACCTTGAGCAGACTCGCACCCATCTTCTGGAGTTCGGGAGTGCGATGCACCGCGGACCCTTCATCATCGACGGCGGGCGCCGGATCTGCCAGTTGATCGACCCGTTTGGCAAAACCTTCGGCCTTGACGGGCTCTAAGACGATCCCGCTTGCCATCTGATTATCGGGTTACCGAGAATCGTCGGCGTCGAGGTTTTCTAATGTAAACCGATAGACATTTGTCTATCGCGCTTTGATAAAAGCGCTGCAACTTTGGAACAAAGT
>Ga0182012_10005611_pt1 | contig 12963 bp, 12 predicted proteins | sample 612S2SmetaG_FD_120486 | JGI IMG/M metagenome (GOLD analysis project Ga0182012, IMG submission 120486) | Permafrost microbial communities from Stordalen Mire, Sweden - 612S2S metaG | ecosystem: Environmental > Terrestrial > Soil > Wetlands > Permafrost | place: Sweden: Stordalen | collected...
CCGTCCGTGTGCACGATGTCGCGCAGGGTGACGCCGTCGACGTACTCCATGACGATGTAGGGCAGCGGCCCGGCGGGTGTTTCCGCCTCACCGGTGTCGTAGACCGCCACGATGGACGGGTGATTCAGCGCAGCGGCGTTTTGCGCCTCACGCCGGAAGCGCAGGTAGAAGCTCGGATCGCGGGCCAGATCAGCGCGCAGAACTTTAACCGCGACGTCGCGGTGTAAACGGACGTCGCGGGCCATATGAACCTCCGACATACCTCCGAAACCGAGGATGTCGCCCAGTTCATAACGGTCGGACAGGTGCTGCGGGGTGGTCATCGAGATGTCTCATGTCGGGCGTGCCGGGTGCGGGGCGTCAGCGGGACGACCCAGCTGACTTCAGGCGGCCTGCTCTGGACTCCAGGATTCCCTATCTCCCGGCGATCCGTCCAATCAAGTCGCAGATTGCGGCTAGTCCCCGAACTGCTGGGGGTCTTGGTCGCCGGCGGGGCCTCAGTGGATGGTGGGGTCCCGGTGTCGGTGACCGTCGGGGCGGGCGTCTGCTGCTGGGTGTCACCGCGGGAGTTGATGACGATGAGCACCGCGATGATGATCGCCAGCGCTCCGAGCACGCCTGCGGCCCAGAGCAGCGCGCGCTGGCCGGACGAGAATGTGCGACGGGCCTGCGGCGGTCGGTGGCCGCCCGTCGACGGACGGGATCGGCGCGGCGCCGCGCTCCGGCTGGAGCTGGTCGCGGCCCGGATAGGCGGGCCCGCCGGCATGATCGCGGCCGGGGAGGCGCGGCCCGCCGGCGGTGACTGGCTGGGCCGCGGCGGACGGCGGCCGGCCCGCACCGCGGCGACGGCGTCGGCGAACGGGCCCCCACTGCGGTAGCGCATACCGGGGTTCTTGACCAGCGTGATCTCGATGAGCTCTCGCACATTGGGCGGCAGCTCATCGGGCAGCGGCGGTGGTGGTTCCTTGATGTGTTTCATCGCCACGGTAAGTGCGCCGTCACCGCTAAACGGCCGTTTACCCGAAACTACTTCGTAACCAACAACTCCCAGCGAGTAGACATCGCTGGCGGGGGTCGCGTCGTGACCCAGGGCCTGTTCGGGCGCGATGTATTGAGCGGTGCCCATCACCATGCCGGTCTGGGTCACTGGCGCGGCGTCTACGGCCTTGGCGATACCGAAGTCGGTGATCTTCACCTGTCCGGTGGGGGTGATCAAGATGTTGCCCGGCTTCACGTCACGGTGCACCAGGCCGGCGGCATGAGCAATTTGAAGAGCGCGGCCAGTTTGCTCGAGCATGTCCAGCGCGTGCCGCAACGACAGCCGGCCGGTGCGCTTGAGCACGGAATTCAGCGGTTCGCCATTGACCAGCTCCATCACGAGGTAGGCCGTGCGCCCCTCGCCGTCCATCTGGCTCTCGCCGTAATCGTGGACACTGGCGATGCCGGGGTGGTTGAGCATCGCGGTGGTGCGCGCCTCGGCGCGGAACCGCTCGATGAACTCGGGGTCCTGGGAGAACTCACCCTTGAGCACCTTGACCGCAACGCGGCGGCCCAGGCGGCTGTCCACCGCCTCCCAGACTTGGCCCATGCCACCGGTGGCGATCAGGCGTTGCAGGCGGTACCGGCCGGACAGCGTCACCCCAACGCGCGGGCTCATGATCTCCCCCGCGACACGACCCAGATTCGCGGGCTCATGATCTCCCCCGCGACACGACCCAGATTCGCGGGCTCATGATCTCCCCCGCGACACGACCCAGATTCGCGGGCTCATGGTCCCCCCTGCAACGCGGCCTCGATCACTGCCCGCCCGATCGGCGCGGCGAGCGCACCCCCAGTCGCGGACAGGCGGTCGGCGCCGTCCTCCACCAGCACCGCCACCGCAACCTTTGGAGTTTGCGCAGGCGCAAAGGCGATGTACCACGCGTGCGGTGGAGTGTGACGCGGGTCGGTGCCATGCTCGGCGGTTCCGGTCTTGGATGCGATCTGCACGCCGGGAATGGCCCCTTTCTGCTGTGCTACCTTCTCGGCGCCGACCATTAGCTCTGTTAGCTTAGCGGCGACCTGCGGCGACACCGCGCGGCGCTGCTGATAGGGAGCAGTTGTGCTGATGTTAGCCAGGTCTGGCCCTTTGAGGCTGTCGATCAGGTAGGGCTGCATCGTCACCCCGTCATTAGCGATGGTGGCGGCGACCTGTGCGTTCTCCAGCGGGGTCAGCGCGACGTCCTTTTGGCCGATGCTCGACATCCCCAGCGCGGCGGCATCGGGGATTATCCCGACAGTTGATTCTGCGACCTGCAACGGAATTACGCTCGGAGTGCTGTCCATACCGAACGAATGCGCCATGCTGCGCAGCGCGTCGGCGCCCGTCAGGATGCCTAACTGGACGAAAGCGGTGTTGCACGACAGGGCGAATGCCTGACGCAGGGCCACGGTCGGTTCGTTACCGCATGGGGCGCCGCCGTAGTTCTCCAAAGTGGCCGTGCTGCCGGGCAGCGAAATTTTGGGCGCAGCCGTCAGCTGCTCGTCCTCGGTGGCACCAGCCTGTAGCGCCGCTGCCGTGGTGATGACCTTGAACGTCGAACCAGGCGGGTAGGTCTCGGAGATGGCACGGTTGGTCATCGGTGAGTCGGGGTCGTCACGAAACCGTTGCCATGCCTGCTCCTGTTGGGTGGGATCGTGCGACGACAACAGGTTGGGATCATAGGACGGCGACGACACCATAGCCAGAATCTTGCCGCTGGACGGCTCCAGGGCGACAACGGCTCCCTTGCACGGTCCACCGCAGCCTTGCTGCAACGAGTCCCAGGCGGCCTGCTGGACACGCGGATTGATCGTCGTTTCGACATTGCCGCCACGCGGGTCACGACCGGTGAAGAAGTCGGCCAACCGGCGCCCGAACAGCCGCTCGTCGGAGCCGTTCAACAAGGCGTCCTCGGCGCGTTCGAGGCCGGTGCTCGAATACCGCAGCGAGTAGAAGCCGGTAACCGGGGCGTACACCGCCGGGTCGGGATACACCCGCAGGAAACGGAAGCGGCTGTCGGTGGCTACCGAATAGGCCAGCAGTTGGCCGCCCGCGATAATCTGGCCGCGCTGGCGTGAATACTCGTCAAGGAGGACGCGCTGATTGCGCGGGTCGGCACGGAGGCCGTCGGCGGTGAACACCTGGGTCATCGTGGCGTTGAGGAGTAGCAGCACGATTAACGCCATCACGGTCACCGAGATCCGGCGGAGAGAGGCGTTCATACCCGCTCGATCACCTCAGTGCTTGCGGCCGCGATCGGCGACGTGTTGCGGGGGCGGGTGCGCAATGGACGTCGGGCGCTGTGCGAGATGCGCGCCAGGATGGCCAGTAGCACGTAGTTCGCCAGCATTGACGACCCGCCGTAGGACATCCACGGTGTGGTTAAACCGGTCAGCGGAATGAGCTTGGTTACTCCGCCGACGACGATGAACAACTGGATGGCCAGCGTCGACGCCAGGCCGGCAGCGAGTAGTTTGCCGAAGCTGTCCCGGGTCGCGATCGCGGTGCGCAAGCCCCGGACGATGACGATCGTGTAGAGCATCAAGATGCTGGCCAGCCCCACCAGCCCAAGCTCTTCGCCGAACGCGGCGATGATGAAATCTGTCGACGCCGCCGGCACGGTGTCGGGTTGACCGTTACCGAGCCCGGTGCCGAAGATCCCGCCGGTGGCAAAGCTGAACAGCGACTGCACGATCTGGTATCCGCTGCCGTCGGGGTCGGCGAACGGATCCCACCACGTCTGCACGCGAACCCGGACATGCGCGAACATGAAGTACGCCGCAACGCTTCCCGCGGCGAACAGCACCAACCCAATGACCACCCAGCTGAAGCGCTGGGTGGCAAGATAGACCACCACCAGAAACGACGCGTACAGCAGCAGCGACGTACCCAGATCCTTCTCGAAAACCATCACCCCTACCGAGATCACCCAGGCCGCCAGCAGCGGCGCGAGGTCTCGCGGGCGGGGCAGGGTCATACCCATCAAATGCTTGCCGACGCTGGTGAACAGGCCGCGCTTGGCGACCAGCACCGCTGCGAAGAAGATCAGCAGCAGAATCTTCGAGAACTCGGCGGGCTGTATCGAAAAGCCCGGAAAGCGGATCCAGATCTTCGCGCCGTTCTGCTCGGCCAGCGATGCAGGCAGTAGCGCGGGAATCGCTAAGAAAACCAGGCCGGCGACTCCGTATATATAGCCGTAGCGGGCGAGTTGTCGATGGTCTTTCAGGAAGGTCACCACCAGGGTGAACGTGACCACCCCGAACAGGGTCCACAGCATCTGCTGGGCCGCGCTGGGGTGATGACGACCGCTCCACTCGTTGTTGACAAGGTCGAGCCGGTGGATCATTACCAGGCCAAGTCCGTTGAGCAAAGCCACTATTGGCAGCAGCAGGGGGTCGGTGTAGGGAGCGAAGCGCCGGATAGCCAAATGCGCGCCCCCGAACACGGCAAGAAAGATCAGCCCGTAGCCGAGCAGGTCCCACCGCAGGTCCCGCTCCTGGTTGGCCTCGACGATGAGCAACGCAACGACAGTAATTACCGCTGCGAAGCACAGCAGCAGCAGTTCGGCGTTGCGGCGAGTAGGCAGTGGAGGTGTCACCGTGACCGGTGGCTGAATTTGTGTCGTCATGCCGGCGCCCGGCAGTCGACGCCCGGCTGCTGTGGGGGTAGCGGGAGTGCAGTCACCGTCTCCGAGTTGATCGTGGCCGACGTGGTCGGGGGCGCAGCCGGCGCGGTGCTCATGGCACTCATCGTGGGAGTAGCCGTCGGACCAGTGCTGCTGGGTGAGCTGCCGTTAGGAGGGGTAGCCGTAGAAGACGTGCTGGATGTTGGCAATGGCGTGGCGCTCGGCTCCGGTGTCCTGCTCGTATCCGCAGGCGGAGATGTGGCGCGCGGCGGCGGGCAGGGCGAGAGTGCCTTGGCGGACAAGGTGCGCAACTGCGCTTCGGCCTCGTCCAGCGAGCCAGCCGGAATCACGCCCTGAACCTGTTGGCGTTCCGGAGCCCGCAGATCCTGCAGCTTCATAACGTGGCAGCTCAGCTGTGCCCCGGACTGGCCGTAACTGATCACCGATAGCTCGTTGCGGGTGTTGAGGCAGCCCACCAGATACGGTTCGTTCAGCGATATGCCGAGTAGCGACCCCTGAATTCCGCGCATGATGGTCACCACGCCGCGGTACTCGGCGATGTAGTAGTTGCTCTTGATGACCCACCGCCCGACAGCCAGGGCCGCCAGCACCAGCAGCACCACCGCCGCGATGACGATGGACAGCCGCCATCGCGACCACCGCGGTCGACTTATCGCTTCGACTTGCGGCACAACGCGTTGGGCGCTTTCTTTGCGGGGAGTGATCGCGGAGGCCCGGCCGGCGGAGGTGTTCGGCAATGTGGTGAGCCGGTCGTCTTCACCGGATACTGCGCCGGCGAGAATCGGCTGTGTTTGGCCGTAGTCGTAGTCGACGACGTCTGCGACCACGACGGTTACGTTGTCGGGGCCGCCGCCGCGCAGCGCCAATTCGATAAGGCGGTAGGCGCTTTCGGCGACGTCGGGGATCTGCAGGGCCTCGTGGATGGTCTCGTCGCTGACCGGGTCGGACAGACCGTCCGAGCAGAGCAGGTAACGATCACCGGCGCGTGCTTCTCGCATGGTCAGGGTGGGCTCGACCTCGTGACCGGTCAATGCCCGCATGATCAACGAACGCTGGGGGTGGCTGTGCGCCTCCTCTGCGGTGATCCGGCCTTCGTCGACCAACGTTTGGACAAAGGTGTCGTCCTTGGTGATCTGGGTCAGTTCGCCGTTGCGCAGCAGGTAGCCGCGCGAGTCACCGATGTGCACCAGCCCGAGTCGGTTGCCCGCGAACAGGATTGCGGTGAGCGTGGTCCCCATGCCCTCGAGATCGGGTTCCATCTCGACCTGCGCAGCGATGGCCGAGTTGCCGGAGCGCACTGCGGCATCGAGCTTGCTTAACAGATCGCCGCCGGGCTCGTCGTCGTCGAGATGGGCCAGTGCCGCGATGACCAACTGAGACGCCACTTCGCCTGCAGCGTGGCCGCCCATCCCGTCGGCCAGGGCCAGTAACCGTGCGCCGGCGTACACCGAGTCTTCGTTGTTGGCGCGTACCAGGCCGCGATCGCTGCGGGCGGCATATCGCAGGACCAGGGTCACGGGCGCAACTCCTCGATCCCGGCTACGCCGGCATCTTCGTCGTTGGCGGGGGTCATGAGCGCCACTCCTCGATCCCGGCTACGCCGGCATCTTCGTCGTTGGCGCGGGTCACGGGCGCAACTCGATTGCCGTTTTGCCGATCCGAACCGGCGTTCCTATCGGAACTCGTACCGCCGTCGTCACCTTCGCCCTGTCAAGGTAGGTACCGTTGGTCGATCCTAGATCCTCGACGTACCATTCCGACCCCCGCTGGGATAGCCGGGCGTGCCGCGTCGAGGCGTAGTCGTCGGTGAGCACCAGGGTGGAGTCGTCCGCGCGTCCGATCAGCACCGGCTGACCGCTGAGGGTGATGCGCGCCCCCGCCAGCGACCCGTCGGTCACCACCAGGTAGCGGGCCGCCCGTCCGCGCTGGCGCGACGGCAGCAGCGTGCCGCGCAGTGCCAAGCCGCGGCGCACCATGACCGCGCCGGTCGGCGCGTAGATGTCGGTCCGCAGGATACGCAGCACCGACCAGATGAATACCCACAGCAACATTAAAAATCCGGCACGCGTCAGTTGCAGTACTAGTCCCTGCATCTGGCGTCCTTCCGGTCCTGGCGTCGCCGCACCCCCGTACCCGTGACAGCGGGCACATCAGCAACGTCACGATACTTGTAGGGTGCCCGGCGCGGGGCGAATCACCGCGGCGTTGAGCCCGGCGGCTTCAGTGAATGCGGACGATGATCTCCGAGTGGCCGAGACGGATAACGTCGCCGTCGGCCAACTGCCACTCCTGTATCGGTGCGTTGTTGACGGTGGTGCCGTTAGTGGAGTTGAGGTCGGACAGAAGCGCGACCTGCCCATCCCAGCGGATCTCCAGGTGACGGCGAGACACGCCTGTATCTGGCAACCGGAACTGGGCGTCTTGTCCCCGGCCCACGATGTTGGAGCCTTCGCGCAACTGGTAGGTCCGGCCGCTGCCGTCATCGAGCTGCAGGGTGACCGCAGTTCCGGCGGCCCCGTAGCCGCCCTGCCCGTAACCGCCGTAGCCGCCCGGCTGGCCGTAGTCACCTGAGGCGCCTGGCTGGCCGTAGTCGTATTCGCGGTGGACGGTCTCGGGGTAGCCGCCGCCCGGAGCGCCGTACCCGCCTTGCGGGCTTTGCGCGTACTGGGTGTAGTCGCCCTGCGCATAGTCTTGCCCGTACCCTGGCCCGCCCTGCGGGTAACCCGGGTCGTATCCACCGGCCTGGTCGGGGTAGGCCGGCCGTTGTTCGGGCGGGCCGTAGCCGGCCTCGTCCTGGCGAGCCGGCCCGCGACCGCCAGGGGCGTAGTCGCCGTACCCGCCATAGCCCGGCTGGCCGCTGCCCGGCTGGGCGGCGGGGGGGCCAGGAGGGGCGTAGCCGCCGCCCTGGCGGTAGCCCTGGTCGTAGGGTTGGGCGCCGTAGCCGGCAGGAGCAGCAGGACGCTGCTCATAGGACGGCGGGTAGCCGCCCTGCCCGGGATCGGGGTGGCCGCCCGGGTCTTGGTACCCGCGCTGTTCTTGGTATCCGCGCTGGTCGGGGTAGCCGCCCTGATCCGGGTAGGCGCCGCGCTGATCCGGGTAGCCGCCCTGTTCGGGGTAGCCACCTTGATCTGGGTAGCCGCCCTGCTCGGCATGGCGTGGCGGCGGGTACCCCTGCGGCGGCGGGTAGCCGGCCTGTTCCGGCGGATATCCAGCTCGAGGGTCTGGTCCGCCCTGCGGCTCCGGTGCACGCTGCGGATCGTCTTGCGGACGCCCATAGCGCTCGTCGTAGTAGTCATCGCCGGGCCGCCCCTGCCCGCGGTAGCTCGGATTGTCAGTCATTGGTGGTACTCCTGGTTCTGCGCCGAACGCGTGATTTGATTGTGGCCGGACGTGATCGTTGACCGTCGGGCGGGTCTCGACGTCGGGGTTGACAGCACCGCGGGCGCGGAACTGGCCGGTGTGCAGGTTCGACGACTGCTCGAACCGGACGACCACATCACCATACGTTTGCCACCCCTGTCCATGGATGTAGTCGGCCAAGTACCTAGCGAAAGCGCTCGACGTGAGATCCTGATCGGCGCCCACCCTTTCAAAGTCGTGCACACCGAGGGTAATGATGTATTCGTTGGGCGCCAAAAGGCGATTTCCCTGCAGCGGTCGGACACCGTACTCAGCTTCGCGGCGCAGTAGGGCTTCGATCTCTTGGGGCACGACCGATCCCCCGAACATCCGGGCAAATGCATTTCCTATGCGCGCCTCGAGCTCGCGTTCGAGGCGCGCAGCGAGCCCCCTATAGCTACTCATCCCTCAGCGCTCATCCGCACTTGTGCTGGCATATCGCAGGCGCAAAGCAAACACCTCGCCCCGTCTCGTATCACGCAAGCATGGTATCGGTCTGCCACGAAGCGGCGGCACCGTGAGATTCTGAGAATCCGATCGTTTCAGCTCAGAGCCGTTTGGTCAGTGCGGCGCTGGGCGCCGGAACGGCCCCAAGGCCGCCCTTCCCTCTCGCAGGCTTGTTGGAGGCCCTCCGAGGCGGTTGGGGCACAAGCCCACTACAGTGATATGGTCCACCGGTTGTTTTCCGGGCGAGTGGCGGAATGGCAGACGCGCTGGCTTCAGGTGCCAGTGTCCTTCGGGACGTGGGGGTTCAAGTCCCCCTTCGCCCACCATTGTGATCAATCGAGTCATAGGTGACAGATCTCCCCGGCCTTTGGTCGGGGTTTTTGTTGGTTGGGCCGGTAGTTGTGGTCGTTTGCGGTTTGTGGGCTGCGCGATGCGCAGCTTCAGACGATCACAATGTCGGCAACGGCAACCAGGTGCAGGCGGTGGTCGGTAGTGATGAGAGGCAGACCGCGGGACACGGCCAGCTCGACGTACAGGGCGTCGGCCAATCGCAGCCGGTGATGCCTTGCCCAGGCGCCGAGAAGTAGGTCCGCCACCGGATGTCGCTGGACTGGGGCCGCGGCCAACTCGTGCAGCATCGTTTCGACGCCATCGGCATCGATGGTCCCTCCCCGCTGTAGCCGTCCCAGGGCTGAGAGAATCTCGGCGTCGATGTGGGCAGGAGCATGCAGGCCGTGCCCTGAAATGCGGCGTTGGACCGCGTAACCCAACTCATTGCCGAGCAAGAGGTCGACGAGGGCTGACGCGTCAGCCACCGCCTCAGGCATGGTGCGTCGGCGGCTCGTCTCGCACGGCGTCGAGTGCTTCGAGGGCGCGGCGCCGTGCTATTGCTGGCCAGCGATCCGAGCAGCTACGTCACCGGTGCCGCGGTGCCCGTCGACGGAAGAGCCCAACCAGATCTGAGGCGCCTAACCGCTCCGCCGGGTCTGGAGCCACCGCTGGATGTCGGCGGTGACGGGGTCGGTGATGTCGTCGAATTCGGCATGCTTCCCGAGCACTGTGCCGACCATGGAGCACACCGGGACGATTCGTTTGCCGTGGTCCCGGGCGTCATTCAGCGCCTCTTCGAGGAGAATTGTCGCCAGGCCTCGTCCGCCGAATTCAGGATCGACCACCGTGTGGTAGAAAACGCGCTGGTCGCCGCGGTCTGCGTAGTCGGCGTGGCCGACAGTTTCGCCTTCGACGGAAATGGCGTATGCGCCATCTCCCGCTGCGACCTTGGTCTCGGCACCGGTCTTGTCGGTAGTCATGTCTGTTCTCCTCTGTTCGGCAGCTCAGTACCCACAACCTGTGACCCTGCAGGACACTTCGGTCGGCCCGGCTTCGAGGTGCTCGAAATCGGACCTTTGCAGGTGGACTGTTCGTTCTGCCGACCCTTAGTTGCCAGCGTGATAACGCGAGGGTACCTGCCCGCCCAGAGGCGCCCGGGCGAATCGTCAGGCAGCCGACCGCGGGCCGAGCTGTGCGGTCGGCAGGTGCAACACCACTGCGGCCACTGGAAGGGCATCGTGTTCCCGCCGCCCCAGCAGGGCCGCGTTCTCGGGTAGTTGCCGGGAGCTGATCTCGCCTGCGGCGATACGCCGCAAGACGTCGTGGGCGCGAGCCAGTTGTTCGCGCTTGCGGTACTGGCCGCCGGGAAGTTTGACGCCGGCCCAGACCCCGTACTCCTCGCGGTGTGCGATGGCGTGTTGAGCACAGCGGCGCTGCTGCGCCAATGGGCAGCGGCGCAGGCATTGGATCCGCGCCTCGGTCGCCGACAGTTCGTAAGCGCGTGCCTTTGCCGCGCCGTCACCGTCGTCGTCGTCGGGGTAGCCGAACCACAACTCCGGGTTGGCTGCGCAGGGGTGTCCCATGTCGGTCTCCTTATCCGATTTAAACGTAGGCAAAAGCGTATACACACACGCAGTGTGCCCGCAAGCGAAACGTGACAAAAACGTATATCCACAAGAGTGGCGCCCGGCCTGTGTAATATCCGGCCCATGGCCGGAGTGTGCGGTGAGCCGTGAATCGGCCGGTGCCGCAATCCGCGCGTTGCGCGAGTCACGCGACTGGTCATTAGCTGAACTTGCCGCCGCGACCGGCGTCAGCATCATGGGACTGAGTTACCTGGAGCGCGGTGCCCGCAAGCCGCACAAAAGTACCGTTCAGAAGGTTGAAAACGGACTTGGATTGCCGCCGGGGACCTACTCGCGGCTGCTGGTAGCCGCTGATCCCGATGCTGAGCTCGCCCGGCTGATCGCCGCGCAGCCACCCGAGCCCATGCCCGCGCGACCTGCCGGTGCGGTCGTAGTTGACCGTCACAGCGACACGGCGGTGCTGGAAGGGTACGCCGAAGCGCAACTCGATGCCCTCAAATCCGTCATCGATCGACTGCCTGCGACAACATCAAACGAATACGAGACGTATATTCTGTCTGTGATCGCGCAGTGCGTGAAGGCAGAGATGCTGGCGGCCAGTTCCTGGCGCGTGGCCGTCAATGCGGGGGCTGACTCGACGGGCCGGCTCATGCATCATCTACAGGAGCTCGAAGGGACGCGTGGCGCATTGCTGAAACGGATGCCGACAAGCTTGAGCTCGCGGTTCGACCGGGCATGCACGACGTCGTCGTTACCGGAGACGATCATCGCCGCGATGCTCGGTGTTGGCAGTGACGATATGTGGGATATCCGCAACCGAGGCGTCATCCCGCCCGGAGCGCTCCCCCGCGTACGCGCCTTCGCCGACGCGGTCGAGGCAGGGTCCACCGGGGCCCGCACAGGCCAGGACAGCGGCGAGGGGGACTTGTGATCGAAAACGAAGTCGAGGCGTTAAACCGTGCTCATCAAATGTTCGCCGGCAGGACTCAGCACCCGACGATGGACGCGGGCACTGCCTATTTCCGGCAATTACTACAGCGAGCTGCAGGCCTGAATAGCGTTGCGGCACAGGGCTATTATCAGCTGACGGTACATCACAACCGGGAAGCGATGCTGTCCTCGGCGCGAACGGATGCCGCGGTCGCCGACATCATCGCAGCTGCCCACCAGGATCGGGCCCAGGCCGGTGAACTCACCAAGGGCGTCCTCGACCAGGCCCGCGCAGATGCCGCAGTTGCGCCGGTCACGCCAATGGCCCAGCGTGAGGCGATGCGCCGTGGCGTGGCGCGGCTGCGCGCGCAACGGGCGCACGTGGTGACGGCCCGCTTGCAGGCGCGACGGCGGGGGGCGGCACTCCGCGCGCTGCGTTACCGGATGGTGCACCACCACGGAGGTGGGTTGACTGGATTGCGGCTGCCGCCGGCGAACAGCCGCGCCGGAATCGCTGTGCGTGCCGCGTTGTCGCGGCTGGGACGTCCTTACGTATGGGGTGCGACCGGGCCTGACCAGTTCGATTGTTCCGGGCTGGTCCAGTGGTCCTACGCGCACGCGGGTATTCACCTGGAACGCACCACCTATCAGCAAATAAACGAAGGGATCCCAGTGCCGCGCTCGCAAATCCGGCCTGGCGATCTCGTCTTCCCTCATGCTGGGCACGTGCAAATGGCTATCGGCCACAACCTGGTTGTCGAAGCGCCCTACTCGGGTGCCTCGGTCCGGATCAGTCCCCTGGGCAACAACGTTGCGATCCGGAGGCCACTATGAGACCGCAAAACCCGCCCACTGCCGGGCATGATGAATAGGTTGAACCCATGTCGGAGCAAGCCGGACTTTCGGTAGCCGCCATTCAGACGCGTCAGGCGGCCCTTGTGAGCCGACACGGCACTGCTGCCGAGGCCGACCGGGTGCTGGTGGAGGTGCTTGCCAGCGCCCATGCCGCGATACGTGAGAGCATCAGTCGGCTCGACGCGATCGCCGCCGAAATCGACCGCGCCGCGCCGGACCGAGCGGACCAGGGCGTCGACACCCCGTTGGGCGCGCGTGAGTTTCAGAAGTTCCTGGTCGGCAAACAACGAGAGATCGCGGCAGTCGTCGCGCGTGCTCACGAACTTGACCGGGCGCAAAAGGCAGTGCTGGAAAGCCTGAGGACGCAGTACTTCATCCCCGCCGGCTAGCGAACGCCAACTGCGCTGTGCACAAAAGCCCCAGGGTGAATTGTCGCGAAGAACCCGCCTGAGTACTGTCGCCCGGCATGGAGGGGTCACGACACAGCCTGCAGCAGGGCCCGCTGCGGTACGCAGCGCCGTTCTCTTAGACGATGTCGACGTATGACGAGTTGCTGGCCGTCGTGAGATCTGTCCGGGTGCGTACCGGTGACCCAAACGCGTGGCAGACGGGGCTGACGCCGACTGAGGTGGCTGCTGTGGTCACCCCCACGACGCGTTCGGACCAACTTGACGCGATTGTTCGCAAGATCCGCCAACAACATTCCGACCTGTTCGGCGGCGGAACAGCGCCGGGCAACGCGCCGACCA
>Ga0182012_10005612_pt1 | contig 12960 bp, 9 predicted proteins | sample 612S2SmetaG_FD_120486 | JGI IMG/M metagenome (GOLD analysis project Ga0182012, IMG submission 120486) | Permafrost microbial communities from Stordalen Mire, Sweden - 612S2S metaG | ecosystem: Environmental > Terrestrial > Soil > Wetlands > Permafrost | place: Sweden: Stordalen | collected...
CGACGAAATGGAGCTCACCTTGTTCCCCGAAAAGAAGGTGGCCTGGCGAAATTAGCGAAAAAACACGTCGAACTTTCCGCCGCAAGCCGCGCAAGCACCCGAACTGCGCCCGCCCCCGGGCGCCATGGCCGCTTTCAAGCCCGGAGCGCTTCCGCATCTCGACGCGTTCGCGAAGGCTTTGGATGAAATGACTCTTGACGATTACCTGCACGCCATGAAGTCCCAGGCCCGGCAGACCGCACAAAACCTTTGCGTCTTCTTCACAAACATTAACCATGGCGCATGCCTACCATCGAACTGAGGGAGTCACTTCGATGATTTCGGCATTCCGGCGGGTACTCAGTGTGGGCGTGTTATTGGGGGCAGCGGGTTCTGCTCTGACCCAGGTCGGTCAGGCCCAGATCGGCGTTGTGGGTTCCACCGTTCCCGCTAACGGCGACGTAAATCCCTACGGCATCGCGCTGGTCCCCAAAGGTTTCCCCGCGGGAGTGCTTACCACAGGGAACATCCTGGTGAGTAACTTCAATAACTCGGCCAACCTTCAGGGCACAGGCAGCACAATCGTCCAGATCACTCCGGATGGAACGCAGACGACGTTTGGAAGCGCGGCTTCGAGTGACGCGAATTGTACCGGCGGAGTCGGTCTCACTACCGCTCTCGCGGTCCTCCCGTCCGGCTGGGTGATTGTCGGCAGTCTCCCGACAACCGATGGAACGGCGGCCACCGCGCAGGCTGGTTGCCTGTTGATCTTCAACGCCGGGGGCTACCTTGTTGCGGGCGACTCCATCAACGGTCTCGGGATTAACGGGCCGTGGGATATGGCGGCGATTCAGATCGGCGACAAAGCTTACCTGTTTGTCACCAACGTTCTAAACGGCACGGTAGCCGCGGGAGGCAACATCGTCAACCAGGGAACCGTGGTCCGGCTGGTCCTGTCTGTCGCGCCCGGCTATGATCCGGCAGTCGAATCCTCCACCGTCATTGGTTCCGGCTTTTCCGAGCGGACCGATCCCGCGGCTCTGGTGATTGGCCCCACCGGCGTTGCTCTGGGCGCGAACGGAACGCTCTACGTCGCCGACAGCGTGAACAACCGGATCGCCGCCATTCCCGACGCGCTCACGCGGACCAACACCGCCGGAACCGGGACCACGGTCTTCTCCGGCAGCCCCCTGAACGATCCACTGGGGCTCATCGTCACCAGCGAGGGGGAGATTCTTACTACCAACGGGAACAACGGCCTTCTCCTGGGAACGCTTGCCACAGGCTCGCCCAAAGGCAAAATTCTCCTGGACGATAGCGGAAACCCTCCGGGAGCCGGCGCGCTCTTCGGTCTCACCTTCGGACCCGCCGGTTTGTACTATGTGGACGACGCCACTAACACCTTGAATCTCCTCAAGTAAGTTGACGTCTTCTCAACCAACTTGACAAATTCCCCGCTTTTACGGTTTGATACTTAGGCTGCAATCAAATTCGCGGTCTGAGAGGAAATTCATCGTGTCATTAACGAAGCGGGCTCTTGCGGAAGTACTAGGGACATTCTGGTTGGTGTTTGGCGGCTGCGGCGCGGCCGTTCTGGACGCCGCGTTTCCGAATCTTGGGATCGGCTTCGTGGGCGTGGCTCTGGCCTTCGGACTCACGGTCCTCACCATGGCGTACGCCATCGGCCATATCTCCGGCTGCCACCTGAATCCCGCCATATCCGTGGGGCTCGCAGTGGGCAAACGGTTTCCAGCTTCCGAGGTCGTGCCGTATGTCGTCGCGCAGGTGGTGGGCGGCTTAATGGGCGCGGGCGTTCTTTTCCTGATCGCTTCCGGAAAACCCGGCTTTGATGTTTCCGCCGGCTTCGCCTCCAACGGTTATGGCGCGCACTCGCCCGGCGGATACAATCTCACCGCCTGCCTCATCGCGGAAGTAGTGCTGACGTTCATGTTCCTCATGATCATTCTTGGTTCCACCGACAAGCGCGCGCCGAAGGGCTTCGCGCCCATCGCCATCGGCCTCGGATTAACGCTCATCCATCTCATCGGCATTCCCGTAACGAATCTCTCGGTGAACCCCGCGCGCAGCACGGGTCCCGCGGTTTTCGTAGGTGGCTGGGCCATTCAGCAGCTTTGGCTGTTCTGGCTGGCGCCCATCGTCGGAGGCGCTATCGCCGGCGTGGTTTACTCCACCCTGCTGGAAGAGAAAGTACCACAAGGCCGCGCGGCCGCCGCCCGGGCGTGACCACATCCGCAACCATGATATAGGGTAGATAAAGACAGAATTCGTTCTGTACTCTACGTGGAGAGTTTTCTTCGTTGAAACTCGCTTTTGTCGACTACCTGATCCTCGCTCTCTATTTCGTTTTCGTCATTGGTATCGGCTGGACGCTTCGCAAGCGCAACAAGTCCGCCGGTGAATTCCTCACCGCGGGGCGGTCGGTGCCGGTCTGGATCACGAGCCTGGCCTTCCTGGCCGCCAACCTGGGCGCGCAGGAAGTGGTCGGCATGGCCGCGTCGGGCGCCAAGTATGGCATCATGACCGCCCACTTCTACTGGCTGGGCGCGGTGCCCGCCATGATCTTCGTCGGCGTGTTCATGATGCCTTTTTACTACGGCAGCAAGGCGCGCTCGGTGCCCGAATATCTCAAACTGCGTTTCGATGAAAAAACGCGCGGCCTGAACGCCATCACGTTTGCCGTGATGACCATCTTTTCGAGCGGCATTTCCATGTACGCGCTCGGGCTCCTGCTGCAACTGGTGCTGGGCTGGAGCTTCACCGCATCGGTGCTCGTTTCCGCCGCCATTGTGCTCGCGTACACCTATCTGGGCGGCCTCACCAGCGCAATCTACAACGAGGTTCTGCAGTTCTTCCTGATCGTCCTGGGCTTCGCTCCGCTCTCCATTTTGGCCATTATGCAGGCCGGCGGATGGTCCGGTATCCAGCATCGCTTGCCGACTGTTTTCACGCACACCTGGACTTACGTGGGCCACGCCTCCGAAAACCCCATGGGTGTCGAGGTCTTCGGCCTCGTCGCCGGTCTTGGATTCGTTCTCTCGTTCGGATACTGGTGCACGGACTTTCTCGTCATTCAGCGGGCCATGGCCGCCGACTCCATGAACGCCGCGCGCCGTACTCCCCTGATGGCCGCTTTCCCGAAGATGCTGATGCCGTTCATTGTCATTGTTCCCGGCATTGCCGCCATCGCGCTCACCAAGACCATAGGCTCCGGCTACTCCCTGCCCTTAAAGGCCGGCGGCGGATACAACTACGATCTCGCGCTCACTACCCTGATGAGCCAGTTCTACCCCAGTGGCATGCTCGGCGTTGGCTTGACCGCGCTCATGGCCTCGTTCATGAGCGGCATGGCCGGCAACGTCACCGCCTTCAATACCGTGTTTACCTTCGACATCTACCAGAGCTACATCCGCCGCAATCAATCGGACGCGCATTACCTGATGGTGGGCAAAATGACCACCATCGTGGGAACTTTACTCTCGGTGGGAACCGCTTACCTCGCTGCGCAGTTCAATAACATCATGGATTTTCTGCAGTTGATTTTCAGCTTCGTGAACGCCCCGCTATTCGCGACATTCCTCTTGGGTATGTTCTGGAAGCGAACCACCGGCAACGGCGCATTCTCGGGGCTGCTGGCCGGAACCGTGGCAGCCTTCACCACCTGGTCGGTTACCGTGGCGGAGAACAAAGGCGGATGGCTCGCCAACCTGCATCAGTTCCCTTCTACGATGGCGCAGAATTTCTGGATCGCCATCGTCGCCTGGAGCACGTGTTTCCTGGTCACAGTTCTCGTGAGCTTCACTTCCGCGCCGAAAAGCCACAAGGAACTGGCGGGGCTGGTCTACGGGCTAACGGACGTGCCCCGCGACCGGAACACTCCCTGGTATGAACGTCCTGTTACTCTCGCCGTGATTGTGGGCGCCGCATTGGTTATCCTGAATCTAGCGTTTCGCTAAATCTATGCTCGATCTGCGCATTCCGACGGGGTTGTTTTTCGCGGCGACGGGGATCATCCTCTCAGCGATGGGCGTGTTCGCATCGAGCGCGCGCGCCGCGCTCTCCGACGCCAACGTGAATCTCTATAGCGGCCTGTCCATGCTCCTGTTCGGGGCATTCCTGCTACTGCTGGCATATCGCAAACGTTCATGATCGAGCAGTTCCGGAGTCTGTACGGGGAAGATCGCCAGCCGCGCTTCTATCGCGCTCCGGGTCGGGTGAACCTCATCGGCGAGCACACCGATTACAACCTTGGGTTTGTCTTGCCGATTGCGCTCGATATGGCCTGCTACGTCGCCTGCGCCCCTTCCTCGGATGGCCGCATTCACGTGCATTCCCTCGACCGTCGCGAGGGTTTTGACTTCGATGTGGATCTGCGGAACGCCATCCCCCGAAAGAACTGGACCGATTACGTAATCGGCGTCGCGCAAGGTCTTGCCCGGCGCGGCGTGGAGATCCGGCCCATGAACCTTGCGCTCCACAGCGACGTCCCGGAAGGGTCCGGATTGAGTTCATCGGCGGCGCTTGAGGTATCGAGCGCGTTCGCTTTCCTCGATGGCCGCGACTTCGACAAACTCGAGATCGCCAAGCTCTGCCAGCAGGCCGAAATTGAATTTGTCGGCATGCCCTGCGGCATTATGGACCAGTACATTTCTGTATTCGGACGAAAGAACCGGGCCATTGAGATCGATTGCCGGAGCCTCCAGCATCGCGCGGTACCGTTGCCGGAGAACGTCGCCATCCTTGCCGTGAACTCGATGGTGAAGCACGAACTGGCCTCCTCCGCCTATGCCGACCGCGTCAACGAATGCCGCGCCGCGGTGGACCAGATTCGACGCGTCCATCCTCAGGTTGCGAGCCTGCGCGACGCCAAGGTGGAATATCTGGACGAGGCCGGCCTCACCGGGACATTGAAGAAGCGCGCGCGCCACATCATCACGGAAAATGAGCGCGTTGAGCAGTTCCTCGTGGCCTCGGAGCGCGGCGACCTAGCGGAGATGGGCAAGCTGTTCGTGGGCTCGCACAGGAGCATGCAATTCGATTACGAGATCACCTGCGAGGAGATTGATTTCCTGGTGGACGCCGCCCTCTCCATCGATGGCGTTTTTGGCGCGCGCATGACCGGCGGCGGATTCGGCGGCTGTACTGTGAATCTGGTCGAACCCGAAAAGGCGCCCGCGTTCGAGCGTGCCATCAAACAGGCCTACCAGGCAAGGTGGGGTGTTGACCCGCCCGTATTCCGGTGCGTACCATCGGAAGGCGCTGGTCAATTGCCCGGGCGAGAATAGGTCGTGCCAACCAATTGCGCGAACTGCGGAAAGCCCATCGATTGTAACCCCGAGGGCGATTGCTGGTGTTTCCGTTTGCCTCCCGTTCCACTGTCGGGCGATGCCACGAATTGCCTGTGTGAGGCTTGTCTTGCTCAACTCCCTGCCGCCACCCCAATCGGCAACTCACGTATCGATTCGTAAACTCCGTTTCCTAGTCCTTTTTCCTGCACAATCTACCGTCAAACCCTTTGCCGGAAGGGGGTAACCGTGCTAATCTCTCCAAATCCGCTTAGTTTATCTTCAGCGAATCAGGCGTGCCATCCGAGCCCGATTGCAACGCGTTCGCAAACGATCGAACTGAGACTCCAGGGGGAACGGCAACATTGAAATCGCTTCTACTTTGCATGGGATGTTTCGGGCTCTCTTGTTCGCTTGGAGCCCAAACTCTAATCGTCTCGGTGCAGACTTCCCTGCCGTCGCCGCAGCCCATCGAGACGCCGATCACGCTCACGATGAGTGCGACAGATACAAATGTAAACCCGGGTATTCTCAACTACAAGGTCGAGGTAAGTGCGCCATCGAGCAGCACATTCCGAACGGTTCATGACTTCGCCGAGGGGAACACCTTTATCTGGGGCCGCAACATTGTCGTGGGAACTTATCAGATTCGCGTCACGGCTCGCGATAGCAATTACCTCACGCAAACGGCTGACCTGGTGATTCCGTTCACCATGAAAACGCGATTGACCGGAAGCCAGCCAGTGGTCAACTCCACCAGTCATCCCCTGGTTGCCCTTTATAGCGCGCCGGCTTGCCCCAGCGGCGAATCCATGCGCGTCTCGTTTGCGGCATCGGGCAGCGCCGCGCAACCCTACACCACGAATTACCAATCCTGCAGTGGCAAGGGCGCTATGAATTTCCTGGTGGCGGGTATGATCGCGTCCACCACTTACGTGTTCACGGGGCAGGTAAAAACGCCCTCCGGTAGCATCACGAATCTCCCCGCCGTGAACTGGACTACCGGGGTCGTCAATCCCTCCGTGGTTCTGGCCGCGGTAACGAACCCCGTACCGTTCGGAACGGAGGCATCGCAGAAGGAAAGAATTCTTCTGATTAGCGACGTCGTGCAGGCCACGCCCGACGCGGTAGATACGAAAGGACGCGTCGTTTGGTACTACGCGGGAAACGGTTATCCTTCGGCCCCCGGAGTGGCCGAGGCTCAAATCGTTCGGCTCATCAGCGGTGGAACCGTGCTGGTCCTCACCGGCTACACTGGCGGCTACACGGGAACCGGCGTGTATGGAAACCAGGTGGACCATCAGGTCGTGCAGGAGATGGATATGACGGGAGCCGTGGTCGGCGAGACGAATGTCGACCGGGTGAATGAGCAACTGATCGCATTGGGCGCAGACCCGATTTCCACTTTCAACCATGATGCGCGCCGGCTAGCCAATGGCGACACCATGGTAGTGGCGCTGGTGCAGAAGATCTTTCCCGCCGGCACGCAGGGTTCCACCGCGCCGATCGACATTCTGGGAACCACGCTGGTGGAATTGGACCAGAATTACCAGTTGGTCTGGTATTGGGAATGCTTCGATCATCTGACGCCCGACGGCTTGAATATCAACCGGCCCGCGGTCCTGGGCGAACAATGCGGCACGGCCGACGTGTCCGAGGGATGCCCCCCCGTACTCCTGTCAACGCCGGCCAACGACTGGCTGCACACCAACACCGCGCAGATCGAAGAAGATGGATCGGTCCTCATCTCCATGCGCAATCAGGATTGGCTCGCCAAAATCGATTTCGGAAACGGATTCGGATCGGGCAATGTTCTCTGGACTCTCGGGGCAGAAGGAGAGTTTGCACTGGTCAACACCACGAACGATCCCTACCCATGGTTTTCGCATCAGCACGACTCCGAGATCGTAGACGAGCAGGAAACATTGATCATGTTCGATAACGGCAACACCCGGGTCGTTCAAAATGGCGGAGACAGCAGAGGGTATGTGATGAACCTCAATGAATTTACGATGGTCGCCACAACCCTTGACCTGTACGACATGGGATACTACTCCGTCGCCCAGGGCAGCGCGCAGTTGCTCTCCAACGAAGACTATTTCTTTATGGGCGGCCAGATCGCCGGAGCCAAGCAGCAATTCCAGTATGGGGCGGAATTCGGGTCGGCGGGAAGCGTCGTCTATTCCGAGCAGACCACTCATTCCGAGGGCTACCGCGCCTGGCGCGTCGCGAACCTGTCGGCCATGGCGCCCAACTAAACCGCGTCTCGTTTCCGCTGAGAATTTTCCCGCCACGCCGCCACTGAGAATGTCAGCGTGGCATTTCCGTTCCAATTCCCGCGGCGAACGATGCACGTTCTCGCCGCCTTGCTGCTGGGTGCGGCAGCCGCCCGGTCCGCTTCGGTAACCCTGGCGTCCTCTACCAACCCCGCGACATACGGTCAGAGCATCACGTTGACGGCCGCCATCAGCCCCTCCTCCGCCACGGGCAAGGTAACCTTCTATGACGGGACCAACATCCTTGGAATCGTCCCGGTATCGGGCGGCTTGGCCACTTTCACAACCGCGCAAATCGGTTTCGGAAACCGCACCTTGCAGGCATTCTACTCGGGTGATGGACAAAATGCAGCGGGGTTGTCCGCGCCGCTCTCGGAACAGGTCCCGTCGATCTCCGATTCCGGCTTCCCAACCTTCACTCCCAACGCCACTCCAGAGAACGTGAACTTCATCGCCACCGGCGACTTCAATGGCGACGGCCGTCTCGACCTGGCATTGACCATGGTGGACCAGGTAATCATCCTCCTTGGAAACGGCAACGGAACCTTCGCGCTGGGCCAGCCTTTTTCCGCGGGCAACGTCACATCCGTAACCTCGGTAGCCGTGGGTGACTTCAACGGCGACGGCATTCCCGACCTCGCTGTGACGGACTACGCGGATGTCGTTCCCGGTTCCCCCAATCTGGTCTGGATCCTGCTCGGAGAAGGCAACGGGCAATTCGGCGCGCCGGTCAACTTCCCGGTGGATTGCGCGCCGCTCCAGGTGGTGGTGGCCGACTTCAACCAGGATGGCGTCGCGGATCTCGCCGTCGTGGGCACGCCCGTTGGCGCCGCGGTTGGTGCGGCCGACATCTCCATTCTTCTCGGCAATGGAGACGGCACGTTCGCGAGTCCGATTGACTACGCCACCGTGAACGCCAGCCAGGGCGCGGTCGCTCTCGCCGTAGGCGATTTCAACGGCGATGGCATCGCGGATCTTGCCGTGCTCGACACGGACTTGAGCGTCCTGCTCGGCCACGGCGACGGCACGTTTGGTCCGCCACTTTTCAATGCAACCGGCAACGGCCCCATCGGCATCGCCACCGGAGATTTCAACGAGGATGGAGTCGCCGACCTCGCGGTGGCCAACAACGACGACGGCACGGTCAGCATCCTTCTGGGTCTCGGCAATGGACAGTTTCAGCAGCAGACTCCTTACGCCGTTCAACCCAGCGCCACGTACTCCTACCCATCCTCGGTGACCGTGGGGGATTTCAACGGCGATAATATTCCGGATATCGCCGTCGCCAACTTCGAGAACGGCGAGACCAGCCTCGTCAGCGTCCTTTTCGGGACCGGGAACGGCCTATTCGATTCCGGAGTCACTTACCCCGGCGGCGCCGGCGCACAAATCATGGTGCAGGGGGATTTCAACAACGATGGCGCCATCGATCTTGCCGTGGCCGACGGCAACGGTTCCAACACCTTCGGCGATGTGGGCGTGCTCACCGCGTCCCGCTGCTATTTCGGACTTTCCGCCCCGCCTTTGAACTACGACGCGAACGGCGGCTCCGCCCTCTTGAGCATTGTCGCCACCGAAGAAACCTGCGGATGGAGCGCGTCTTTGACCTCCCAGGGGACCTCGCCCGACTGGGCCTCCTTGAGTGCAACCAGCGGCATCGGCAGTGGCCAGTTACTCATGACGATTCCTCAAAACTCTACCGGAATCGAGCGTACCGCCTCCGTCAATGTTGGGGGACTGGCGCTCGCCGTCACGGAATGGTCCACTGTGCAGCAGTTCGCCGACGTCACCCCAGCCGACTACGAATTCGATGCCGTAAACCTGCTGAAGGCCAAAAACATCACCGGGGGCTGCACCACCACAGACTATTGTCCTTCCACCTCCATCACTCGCGCCCAAATGGCGGTCTTCATCGTGCGCGCCATTTACAACGGCAGCGACGACTTTCCCTACTCCACGACGCCTTATTTCTCCGACGTTGGCCCAACGGATTTCGGCTTCGCCTGGATCCAGCACATGTATGAATTGGGCATTACGGCGGGTTGCAGCGCCGGCATCTTCTGCCCGAATGACACTGTGACGCGCGCGGAAATGGCCGTGTTCCTCATTCGGGCGCGCTACGGCTCCGCCACACTCTTCACGTCACCCACCGTCCCTTATTTCGCGGACGTGCCCAGCGGCTCATTCGGCTTCTCCTGGATTCAACGCCTCAAAGAGGACAACATCACCAGTGGATGTTCCGCCACGGACTATTGCCCTTCGAATTCAGTCACGCGCGGAGACATGGCCATCTTCGTCATGCGGGGCGCGTTCAACCAGCTCTTGCCCTCCGGCGAACCCGTTCTTACTTCCATCACCCCCGCAACCTTGGCGCGAGGGGCCACCGGCTCATTCACCATCAACGCCGCAGGTACGACCTTCGTTCCGGGTAGCACGGTAGTGGTCCCCGTGGGTGGCGTAACAGCGACCGGCCTCACCGTGACCAGCCCGACATCCTTCACCGTAACCCTCACCGCCGCTCAGGACGCGCCGCAGCAGCCGGTCTCGATCTATGTCCAGACGGCTGGCCAGGAAGCCGTGCTCCCGAACGGGCTGCTCCTGCAATAGGTTGCCTTGTCAGGAGTCCCGCGCGTCAGTGGGATCATCTATGAATAGCTATGGAAAAGCCCGCGGCGAAATCTGTAAACTTTAAAGCCCTGTTGCCCGAGGTCTGGGCGTTGATGAAGCCGCGGCGCGGCATTCTGGCGTTGGGCGCGGTGTTGATGGTCATTAACCGCCTTTGCGGGCTCGCGCTGCCGGTCAGCACCAAATACCTGATCAACACCGTCATGCTCAAGCATGAGATGAAGCTGCTTGTGCCCATCGTGCTCACCGTCGCCGGAGCCACGCTGATTCAAGGCGTCACGTCTTTCTCGTTGACCCAGTTGCTCTCAAAAGCCGGCCAGCGCCTCATCACCGAGATGCGCATCAGGGTTCAGGAGCACATCGGGCGCTTGTCCGTCCGCTTTTATGACGCCAACAAGACCGGCACGCTGGTCTCCCGCATCATGAGCGACGTCGAAGGCATCCGCAACCTTATGGGCACCGGACTTGTAGAACTCACAGGCGGCCTCCTCACCGCTGTCATTTCCACCATCCTGCTATTTCGCATCAGCGCCATGATGACGTCGGTCACTCTCATCGTTCTCATCCTTTTCGGCCTGCTGCTGCAGCGCGCGTTCAAAACCGTCCGCCCCATATTCCGCGAGCGCGGCAAAATTTCGGCCGAAGTTACCGGACGCCTGACGGAAACCCTGGGCGGCGTGCGCGTGATCAAGGGTTATCACGCCGAGGCGCGCGAGGCGGCCGTCTTCGCAAAAGGCGCTCACCGGCTCCTCGACAACGTCTTCTCGTCCCTCACCACCATCTCTTTGATGACGCTCGGGTCTACCGTGCTAATGGGCCTGGTGGGCGCCATGATCTGGTATATGGGCGCAACCCAGGTGTCTGCCGGAAAAATGCAGGTTGGCGACTTTTCGGAATACACCCTTTTGCTGGCGTTCATGGTGGCGCCGGTGGTGCAAATCGTGAACATCGGGACCCAGGTTTCCGAAGCCCTGGCGGGCCTCGAGCGCACCCGTGAGATTCTGCGCGAAGTGCCGGAGGATGAAGACCCGCACCGCATCGCGCCCATCCCCAAGATCCAGGGCCACGTCCAGTTTGATCACGTCAACTTCTCCTATGAGCCCGGCAAGCCGGTGCTGAACGACGTCTCGTTTGACTCGCCTCCAGGAACTGTGACGGCGCTGGTAGGGTCTTCCGGCTCCGGCAAATCCACCATGATTGGACTCATTACGGCGTTCCACGCGCCCGATTCGGGAACGGTGTGGGTGGATCGCGTGGATCTATCCACCGTCAAGCTCGCCGGCTACCGCGAACAGTTGGGAGTGGTCCTGCAGGAGTCGTTTCTGTTTGACGGATCTATCCGCGACAACGTCGGCTTCTCGAGGCCGGACGCCTCGGAAGAGCAGATTCTCGAAGCCTGCCGCATTGCGCGTGTCGACGAATTCGCGCTCAACTTCCCGGATGGTTACGGTACGGTGGTGGGCGAGCGCGGCGTCAAGTTGAGCGGCGGGCAGAAGCAGCGCGTCTCTATCGCTCGCGCCATTCTGGCCGATCCGCGAATTCTGATTCTCGACGAAGCCACATCCAGCCTCGATTCCGAATCCGAGGCGCTGATTCAAGCGGGCCTGAATCACTTGATGCGCGGCCGCACCACCTTTGTGATCGCCCACCGCCTTTCGACCATACGGCGCGCGGATCAGATTCTTGTGGTGGAAGGCGGTCAGATTATCGAACGCGGCAACCACCAGCAGCTTTATGCGCTCGGAGGCAGATATTACGATCTGTACACCCGGCAGCACGGCGTAGAGGCCAATATGTTCCTGGCGCCCGGCGAGGGTGACAAAGTGGAATCTACTTCGTCTCTGGTTTAGCCGTCTCGGCCTTTGGCGGCGCGTCGGTCCCCACCTGGCCGCGTCCGGAGCCAACCTTCGGATCCCCGGTGCCTTCTTTCGACGCCGTCACGCTCCCTGGAATGCCGTCGCCCGCTTCGGCGTCTGGACGGCCAGCCGTGGCGTTGGCCATGTGACAGCCGGAGGTTGCGAGGAAGGTTGCGAAAAGAAGGGCGGCGAAGCAGATCTTTTTTCTCATGTACCTTTCGGATTTTAGCGCACTGCTGGTATTGATATACTGGCCTCGTCCGGCCGACGGAAAATGCTAATCTCGGACGGTTCCAGGACACGCGGTTCTAGGACACCAGAATCGGAAACGGAGGTATCCGCATAGTGACACTGCCGGGCACTTTCCCAGCACGAGCCCTGCCGGTCGCCACCGAATAGCGGCGAGTCTTCGATGTCGTCTTTGCCCTTTTTGCCGAGGGGCTGAGCCGCGCCTGGTCCGATGTTCCACTGCGCGGCGCGCTTGGCTTCTTCATCCTCGATGCGCTGCTGGTAACCCTCATCTGCCTCGCCGGGGAATGCCACGTCGGAGGCTTGCGGCTCGGTGGGCTCCCGTGTGACACTGGAATCGCCACCGAGCGGAGGAGTTTGTCGTTCCGTTTCGTGAGTGCCGGCGACGTCACCAATCCCGTCGGCGGGTGGCATTTTTCTACTTGGCTTAGCCCTGAAGAACGAGAGAAGCCATACTTTCTTCGTTCCCCTCCATTCCGTCGTCACTATGGCCCTGTACCTCTCGTTCTCGAGAGCTATGTTATTTCCCGCGTCCTTTTTTTGAACCGCAGGCGTCATCGATTCGAAGACACGCGGAAGCGCTTCGAGCAGGGAGGGCATTTGCTCCTGATGGCCCTCAATGATGTGAGCCAGGCCGAAGCCGCTCGGTCCCTCTTCACCGAAAACGATGTC
>Ga0182012_10005614_pt1 | contig 12959 bp, 9 predicted proteins | sample 612S2SmetaG_FD_120486 | JGI IMG/M metagenome (GOLD analysis project Ga0182012, IMG submission 120486) | Permafrost microbial communities from Stordalen Mire, Sweden - 612S2S metaG | ecosystem: Environmental > Terrestrial > Soil > Wetlands > Permafrost | place: Sweden: Stordalen | collected...
GTCTGTGCAGTATGGGAACAAACAGACGGATGATACGTCGATCATTGGTTACACGCCGAACATGATTGATATTGATACGCGCACGTTGGAAGAGGGACGGTATTTCACGCCGGCCGAAGACAAACATGCGGCGTATGTGGGGGTGATTGGGTCGTCGCTGGTGGAGCAATTCTTTCCGAATGAAGATCCGATTGGGCGAACGATTCGCACGGGGAGTTTGGAGTTCGAGGTGATTGGGACGTTCAAGAAGTTAGGTTCGGTGTTGGGGCAGGATCAAGATAACTTTGTGATTATTCCGCTGAATACCTTTCTGAAGGTGCGCGGGTCGCGAACGAGTTTGACGTTGGAGATCAAAGCTTCGGGCGGGGAGAAGAATTTCAACGACGCGCAGGATGAAACGCGCGTGATTATGCGCACGCGGCGGCATGATGCGCCGGGCAAAGACGACACGTTCTTCATTGGCACATCGCAAAGTTATATTGCGCTTTGGCAGAGCATTAGCGGGTCGTTCTTTGCGGTGTTCGTGATGGTGAGTTCGATATCGGCGGTGGTGGGCGGCATTGTGATTATGAACGTGATGCTGGTGAGTGTGGCGCAGCGGACTCGCGAGATCGGGTTGCGGCGCGCGATGGGTGCAACGAAGAGCGATATTCTGCGACAGTTCTTGACGGAGAGTTTGGTGCAGTGCTTGATTGGCGGAGCGGTGGGTATTGCGATTGGCTTTGGGTGCGCATTGGCGTTGCGGACGCTGACATCGTTTCCGGCGTCGGTGAAGACGTGGGTGGCGGTGTTGGGATTGGTGCTGAGTTCGACGATTGGACTGTTCTTTGGGATCTATCCGGCGCGGAAAGCGGCGGCGCTTGATCCGGTGACGGCATTGCGGACGGAGACGTAATCAGATGACGCGGGACGAAGCGCTGGAAAATGTGTCGGTAGCTGTAGAGACGCTGCGCGCGAACAAGTTGCGATCGGGCCTCACGATTCTAGGGATTGTGGTGGGTGTGACGACGGTGATTGCCGTGGCTTCGATCATTGACGGACTGAACGGGGAGATTAAAGAGCGAGTGCAGCGGCTGGGTTCGAATACGTTGTTTATCACGCGCATTCCCCCAATGCAGGATGTGACGCGGCTGCCGGCGAAGATTCGCGTGCGGAAGTATTTGGAAGATGAAGATGCGGCGTTTGTGGCGGAGGCGAGTCCGGCGGTGTCGTATGCGACGGTATTCGCGAATCGGATCAACTTCAACGAAACGACCGATGAGATTCGCTACGGGAATTCGCATGTAGAGAGATTCTTCTTGCGCGGCGTGCAGCCGGAATATATCAATGCGTTTCCGCTGTTTGCGGTGGAGAATGGGCGTTTCATTTCGGCCTATGACGAGGAGCATGCACGGCCGGTGATTGTGATTGGGCGATCCATTGCCGAATCATTGTTCGCCAATTTGGATCCGCTTGGGAAAGAAGTGCGCTTGAATGGGCGGCAGTATGAAGTGATTGGGGTGTTTGAGCCGGACCAGGGATTATTTTCGTCGTTTGGGGTGGATCAGTTTGTGTGCATACCGATGACGAATTTTCGCAAGAGCTTTCCGGAGATTCGTGAACGGTTTGTTGCGGTGGCGGGGAAGAATGAATTTTCGATGGATACGCTGAAGGGCCAGGTGGAGGAGGCGATGCGGCGCAAACGGCATGTGCCGCATAACAAGGAAAGTGATTTCGAGATTTCATCGCCGGATTTTTTGAGCTCGTTGTGGAGCCAGCTCACCGGTGCGTTGGTATTGCTCACGGGCATAATTAGCGGCGTGGGTTTGCTGGTGGGAGGAATTGGCGTGATGAATATTATGCTGATTTCGGTGACGGAGCGGACGAGTGAGATTGGGGTGCGGAAGGCGGTGGGAGCGCGAAGGTCGGATATCCGCGTGCAGTTTTTGCTGGAGGCGATAATGCTTTCCTGTATTGGCGGGGTGATTGGTATTGCGTTGGGGGCGCTGATTGCGCTGGTGGTGCGAACTGCTTTGCCCGCAGTTCCGGCATTTGTTTCGCCACTGTGGATTGCGTTGGGGTTTTCCATATCCGTAGGCGTTGGGTTGTTTTTCGGATACTATCCAGCGAACCGGGCGGCGAATCTTGATCCGATTGTTTGTTTGCGCTATGAGTAGTTGTGTTTGTAATTTCTGTATTAACAGAAATATCTGATATACTGGGCGTTTAGAACGGAGCCACGCCGTGACAACGCTAGTGCCTGAACCGCGCGTTACCCGACAAGATGTAGAAGCGATGGTGCGGTACTACGTGGAGTCGGGGCCGGACTACCAGACGTGGAGCCCTGGGTTCAACATGCATTTCGGGTATTGGGAGGCAGGCATGAACCCGCTCAGACGAGAAGCGATGCTGGAACGGATGAATCGCAAGGTCACCGAGTCATTCGAGGGTTGTGAAAACGTGGTGGATCTGGGATGCGGGGTGGGTGCGACGGCGCGGTCGTTGGCGCAGCGGTCAAGTGGGACGCGAGTGACGGGTGTGACGGTGGTTCCGTTGCAGGTTGCACGCGCGCTGGAGATGACGCCGCTCGGTATGGCGGTGGACTTTTGGGAAGGCGATTACACTCACACGCGCTTTTCCGGGGGGAGTTTTGACGGTGCCTATGCGATTGAGAGTTTTTGCCACGGGCCTGGGCGGGATAAAGCGGCTTGCTTGCGGGAGGCGGGTCGATTGCTTCGGCGGGGCGGACAGTTTGTAATGGCCGATGGGTTTCTGCGGACTTCGGAACCTTTGGTTGGGGTGCTGGCGAAGTGCCATGAGCGGATTTGTGAATGCTGGAGTATGGATAGCTTGCCGGTTTTGCCGGACGTTCTGGCGGGTTTGCGCGAGAACGGGTTTCGGGTGACTGGGGTGGAAGACATTTCATGGCGCGTAGCATTTTCGGTGGCACATGTGCCGTTTGTTACGGCGCGATTTTTAGTGCGTGAGTTGATTGGCAGGCGGAGCAGATTGAGCCGGGAGCGTCGAAACAATCTGCTGGCCCCGTTGCTCACGGGCGTTGTGGGTTTAGCGCGAAGGCATTTCGGTTATTACATTTTGCGTGCTGAAAAGGTGTAACGCTTAGTGCCACCGCTTCACTAGACTGCGGAGGCAATATGCTGTTTCACAAAACAATCAAACACTTTCTTTTTGTCACGGCCAGTTTGGCCGCAATGACGGTATTCGCCGCGCCTGGTATGGCGCAGGTCTACCATCCGCCGATGCATGTGGGAGTTCGCTGTCAGGCCGACTTCCAGAACGGATGGGCACCCACAGTGGATGTTTATCCGGCTTGCAGTGACTTCATCAGCCAAGTTCAAAAGACTGACTACCTGGATTTCTATTTCAATTTGCATGGCGCCGCAGTGGCTTTTCAGAACGGCAATGGCGCGGAAACGTGCAACCCATGCGGCGGCGTGGATAGTGTGGATTTCTTCTTCACCATCACCCACGGCACGATTGCCAATAACAATGCCAACTATGCGGGGTATGCGATGTGGGATGCGAATAGCATTGCGTGGACGCCGAGCATGCGGTTTGGAGCGGCGGGTAAGCAAGTGAAGGTTCTATCGACTTTTTCCTGCGACACTTTCAAGACGTCCGACGGTCTGTTCTGGGCGCGCTGGGGGAATGCGCTGAGCGGCGGTGTGAAGATCGCCACCGGCGGCCATGACCTGCTGTATGTGGATAATTCCACAGCGGCTACTACGAATTTTGTGGCTGATATGCAGAGCGGGATGTCGATTGGCTCAGCGTGGCTGGAAGCGCTTTGGTATGCCAACAACAGCAACCATCCGTCGGTAGCGAACACGGGTGCGAATGCGACGGATTGTTGGAACCGGCAAGGCGCAACGATGGCGAGTGTGCAGACGATGCCCGCATTGCGGGATGGCAGCATTGGCTACGTGTGCTGGAGCGGATGGAACGGCGACTGAGCCGGAACAATCTTTAACAAGGAGAAATGACAATGAAAACGAATCGATTTAATTTAGGCTTTGTGGGGTTTTGTTTGCTGGCAGCGGCTGCTGTGGCGCAGGCTGAGGACTTTGCGCAAATGACGGCGATTAAGCAAAAGTCAGTGACTCAAGGATTTGGGCAGAGCGCACTGCCTGTCTTGCAAAGAACTGCTGCGAGCACGCCGGAACAAGTCAGCAGATCGTTGTTAGATAAGCTGTGCGCCGGTTGTGCGGTGACGAAGGCTACGCAGGGAAGCAATCTGCAGATCACCGGCGAGAATGTGGTTCTATCTGTTTCGGCCGATGCAACGTCGGCAGATTTCCGGAACCCCGCGGTGCAGGCGAAAGCGCATTCGCTGGCGAAGCCGCTGGAAGGAAAGATGTCGCAAGCGCAGTTAGAGCAAGCGGGGCGCGCGTTTGTGGCGGCGAATTTGAGTGGCGTGATTGCGTTAGGCCCCGGTGAACAACTGGTGGCGTTGAGCACGGATTATCGGATTGAAGGGCTGCAGAACTTGAGCACGGGCGCAGTGACACGGTCGGTGGTGGCGAATCGTGTGCTGTTTGGCAGGACCTTGAATGGCGTACCGGTGGTGGGAAACGGGTCGACGGTGGTGGTAACGTTTGCTAACGATTTGTCGGTGGAATCGTTTCACTATGACTGGCCCGTTTACAAGACGACGGCGCTGAGTGGGCAGAATTTGGTGAGCGCGGCGAGTGTGTTGACGAGGGTCCAGCAGGTGCTGGGCGCGCGCACGGGCGCGGCGGTTACCTCGACGGTGCGAGTGCCGACGCTGGTGGAAGCGACCAGTCCGGTGGCTTTGAATCTGGGAACAACGTTGCAATCTCTGCAGTGCGGTTACTATGATGCCGGTGCAGCGGCGGGACATGCGCAAGTTCAGCCGGGTTGCGTGTATCATGCGGTGTTTTTAGATACGACCGGGATGCGGCAAGGATATGCGGGCGCGGTACCGGGAGGTTTGCAGTTTCAGGCTGATGCGAAGTGGCCGGAGACGCAGCTGTTGAAGTAGGAAGTCTTTCTAGAAGTGGAAGATCCGAGCACCGGTCCTGGTTTGGGTCGGTGCTTTTTTCGTTACCCATCGGGTGAAGGCCGTTTTCTTGATAGATCATGATCTGTCATGATAGATAGAGAATTCAACGATAGATTTACCATGATTCAAACCCGGGAAAAATTCGCCACACAGGTCAATTCGAAAATTCTGAAAGCGGTGCGTGCGCTTTCGGAAGCGGAGGGGCGCCAAATACAAGCGCTGGTGGAAGAAGCGCTGACCGATTTGCTAGATAAGCGGAAAAGGGCAAAGCCGAGGGCGAACGTGATGGCTGCCTATCTCAGTAGCCATGAAAAGTACGGCGCTCTCTACAAGAAACTCGCTGAATGACAGACCACCTTACGGTAGCCGAGGTGCTAGCTATGCATGCCGACCAAATTGAGCGATATGGCGGCTCTCACGGTATAAGAGATCCTGGCCTTCTGGAGGCGGCGCTTTTCCGCCCGCAGACTGGGTACTACGCCGATCTCATTGAAGAAGCTGCCGCGCTTTGGGAGAGCATTGCGCAGAATCACGCGTTCATTGATGGAAACAAGCGAACGGCCTTCGCTGCGACCTATACCTTGTTAGCGATTAATGGATTGAAGCTTACGGCCAATGCGGATGCAACCTATAGTTTCGTTGCAAAGCTTTACAAAGCCAACCAGTTCAGATTTGACGGGCTGGCAGAATGGCTAAGACGCAACGTGAAGGAGGGCGCTTGAGGAACACGTTTTTTCGGCTGTCTGTCGTTTAATGGGCAACCGGAAAACTTAGAGTCGTGGCCGCATCCGGGCCCACTTTTCGTCTCAGCTCTTTCATCAATATACCGTGGCGTCCGAGCTTCGCTTCCGCAAGCGCTGCTTTGAGACTCGCATCGGTGACTGACAGTTCCAGTCCAACCTGAATGAAACTGCCGCGGCACGTTTCTACGGCATGCGAGAGGCTAATGCGAACGTCAACAACACCGGGGCGTGAGTCATAGAAGGCGAAGTGCTTCACAAAATCCGACCCAAACGCGTATTCGCAATCGCTATGGGTGTAGTTGCCGTCCTTCTCCAGGATATCTGATAAAGCAGTGAACGAAGCCGGCTTCCTTTCGTGCAAGATTGCTACAACGACCGGGTCTTTCATGAGCGCTGCGTAGAGCACTTCGGGGGAAAAGTAATCGAGGAGCGAGGCATCGATGGGCTTTTGCGGCAGACTCTTGCTCAAGTTGAATGCGCTGAATCCGGTGAACTCCATGGGATGCGCGCCGCCGCAATCGCACTCTTCGCCATATTGCACGCTGATGATGGGGCCCACTACCGAGAGCAACTGATAGTCGAATTCAGCGGAATACTTTTCGGCGCCGCCCTCTTTTGTCCAGTCTTGCCAGTTGGCTTTTGATGCGGCAACGGCATCGAACGCCATCGAGGTGCCGCTGGCTTGCCGGGCGGTAAGATTCGTGCTGCTCCAGGTAATCTGAAACCCGCCGCTCTCACCCTGCCACAAGCGCTGAGAGTTCGCCAGATGCGGCGTCAGTGCGAGCGCTAAAACGATAGACAGCGAGTGAACGTGAAACACACGGTTTCCTCTAGCGGATGGTGTCAATGAGCGACAGCAGCATCTTGTTTAGCTCTTCGTCTTTCTGACGAAGCTCTTCAATCTTCTGAACGGAGTGGAGCACCGTGGTGTGGTGCTTGCCGCCGAAATAGCGGCCAATCTCCGGGAGCGAAGCGTGCGTCAAATCTTTGGCCAGATACATGGCGATCTGGCGCGGATAGGCAATTTGGCGCGTGTTGCTCTTCATCTTGATCTGCGCGGGCTGCATGTTGAAGCGTTCGGCAACAGCGCGCACAATGGAATCCACCGAGATTTTACGTTCGGGGCCGGAGCTCAAATGTTTGAGGGCCTGCTGCGCCATGGACATGGAGATGGGCGCGCCGGTCATAGACGAAACGGCGATGAGACGGGTGAGTGCACCTTCCAATTCGCGCACATTCGATTTTGTTTTGGTGGCAATGAAGACGCGCACGTCCTGCGGGAGTTTCACGCCTTCAGACTCAGCCTTCTTATCGAGAATGGCCATCTTGGTTTCGAGATCGGGTGCTTGGACATCGACCATCAGCCCCCATTCGAAGCGGGAGCGCAAACGTTCGACAAGACCGGGGAGCTGGTTGGGTGCGCAATCGCTTGAGATGACAATCTGCTTACGGTGATCGTAAAGTTCGTTGAACGTGTGGAAGAACTCTTCCTGCGTGCGCTCTTTGCCGGCGATCACTTGGATATCGTCAATGAGCAGCACATCGGCCGAGCGATAGTGGCGATGGAACAGCGGCATGCGATCAAGTTTGATGGAAGCCACCATTTCATTGATGAAGCGTTCGCTTGAAGTGTAAACAACGTTGAGGCCGGAAAAATGATCGAGAAGACTCCGGCCAATGGCGTGCATCAAGTGAGTCTTGCCTACGCCCACTCCGCCGTAGATGAACAATGGATTGTAGCTGCGCGAAGGCATGGTGGCCACGGCATGCGCGGCGGCATGGGCGAGCTGATTGGAAGAACCCACAACGTAGGCATCGAACGTAAGGCGCGGATTCAACCACGACGCCGTGCTCTCGAAATCGGGCAGCGGGAATTGGTGTTGCGACCCGCCTGCGGGTGAGGCGGAACCACCACCGGAAGAGGCAGACGCGGCCAAGGACATTGGCTGAATACTGTATTGCACCTTTCGGACGGGCAAGTTTAGCTCTCGAATAACATCGAGGATTTGTGAACTGTATTCCTGCTGGATCCACGCTTCAGTAGTAGGATTCGGAACCTTTACGGTCAGTTCTCCATCTTGAAACGAAGCTAACGCAGTGGCAGAAATCCAATTCTGGTATGCGCCTTCTCCCAGTTTCACAGCCAGCCGGCCTTTAATTTGTTCCCAAGCGTCAACCAATTTTGCGCGTTTTCCTCCTGCGTTAATCGAACCGAAAAAAAGGAAAAAGATTCCCACACGTTTTCCACATCTTGTGGAAAAACCAAAAGCGTTCAGGCCGTTTGGGGCTTGGCTGCCAGGCGGTTCGCAGGCAGATTCGAACTGGAGGAAACTCTTTCCGCTTCTTGCGGACCAACTCAGTCTATCACAGGGATAAATTTTTGAAATAGAAATCTCATGTATTTGTAAAGCCTTATTAATCAACGTGTTGGCAAGATAATAATCTAAAGTTTGGCTGTGGATAAGAGGGTTTTTCAACAGAGGTAGGGGCGAAAAGATCAACTGTTGCAAGCAGATGAATTGACTTCCGAACAAGATCATCGGAGAATGTCAATTGGGCTGTTCGCAGTACTTAAGCGGGAGTAACTCAGCTGGTAGAGTGCAACCTTGCCAAGGTTGATGTCGCGGGTTCGAATCCCGTCTCCCGCTCCAATAGACGCGCAACGCCTGACGAAGACGCCCAAACTTCGGTATTCTATTTCACGTATTTTCCTTAGTCTTAAGTAGAAATCCCCCAAACAGTCTGTTGCACGAGACGAAGTGTTCCGATAGGTACGGCAGGCACTCGTCTATTGAAACGCTCTATCCGAATCTGCGGACATGCGCTTTTGATGATCCTGCTTGGCACCATGAGCGCGCCAGCGGGGCAGGATAGCCATGCGCCTCAGGTGTTGACTACGGTGGCTGCGGTGCGGGGCTTGGCTTTTAATGAAGCGGCCAAACATTTGCCTTTACATCTGCGCGGCGTGGTTACGACTCCAAACGGGTGGGGGAGCAGTTTCTTTTTCCAGGACAGCACCAGCGGTATTGCCGTTGATCCCGCTAATAACGAAATAACCTATCACGCGGGAGAGATTGTTGAAATCGAAGGCACTTCGAACCCCGGCTGGTTCGCACCGTCGGTCTCAGCCACGAAGATCAAAGTGGTTGGGCGTGGAGAAGAGCCCAAATCCAGGTTGTACCGGATGAACGAGATCAACGGCGGCGATCAAGACAGCCAATGGATTCAATTATCGGGGTTGGTGCGGACGGCTCACGTTGAGGAAGTGTGGAATCGAATGGTTCTTGTGATGAACCTTGACACGGGCGATGGGGTAGTGAGCGCGCGCGTGATCGATTACAGCGGAGACTATGCGGGACTGGTGGATTCAATCGTACGGATCCGCGGTGCCTGTGCCTCTGTTTATAACGACCGCAGACAATTGGTGGGGATCAAGCTGATTTCGCCGAACTTGCAAGAGATCGAGGTTGTGACCAAAGGGTTTCGCAATCCTTACGACGCGCCATTGCGGCCGCTGAACAGTCTTTTGCAGTTTGGACAGGGGATTGCGCCGTTTCACCGAATTCGCGTACGCGGAATAGTCACCTATCAAAAACCGGGAAAAATTCTTTACATTCAAGAGGGAGACTCATCGCTGGAGGTTCACGCCAAAAGCGAAGAACTGGTAGCGGCTGGCACTGAAATTGAGGCGGCGGGATTCGGCGCCCTTGGCACTTACTCGCCTGAGTTGCAGGACGCTGTCTATCGGGTGATTGGGAAAGGAGCGCCGATTAAACCCAGAAAAGTGGACAGTTCAGCCATCCTAAAGAAGAAGCTTACGGTTTTCTATGTTCCCTTTGACGGGCAGTTAGTGGAAATCGAAGGCACGGTTGTGGAGCACAACCAAAGCGCGACGCAGCATACATTCTTAGTGAAACAGGGGAAACGGCTCGTTCCTGTGAAACTCGAACGGAGTGCAACCGCCGATGATGGAATGGGTGTGCCCGGTTCCGTCATCCGCGTGACAGGCATCTGCGCGGCGGTCAAAGACCGCAATGGCGATCCTGAATCGTTTGAAATTCTGGCGCGATCGGCTGATGACTTTCAACTCATAGCGGGGCCGTCGTGGTGGACGGCCGAACACGTGATCACGCTGTTGTTTTTGGGACTTCTGGCCATCTTGGGTTCGGTCAGCCTCATTTATGTTCAGGGAAGACGCATAGAGAGACAGAAGCTGGCATTGGTCAATGCTGCGCGGGCACGCCGGGAAGTGCTTGGCAATCTTGCGCTGTTGATCGTCCACTTGGACCAACAAGGAAAAGTATCCGCCTGCAATGAACATCTTTCGAAGCTATTGGCGCGGCCAGCAGACAGCGTAATCGGACTCGACTGGAAGGAAAACTTTGTCGTACGCGAAATCAGCGTCGAGGGAGAGCGGCTGATTGAAGGCGGCGGCGGTCAGACGCTCTGCGTGAAGCACGAAGACTACGTCCGAGCAGGCGATGGTTCAGAGCGTCATATCTGTTGGTTCAATGCGGCGATATACAATCCCCAGGGCGATTGGACGGGGAAGATGTTGGTGGGCGAAGACGTATCCGAGCGTAAGCGTGCCGAGGCAGCGCTGAGTCAAGCGGTGGAAATGGCCAATTCAGCCAGCCGCGCGAAGAGTGAGTTTCTGGCAAACATGAGTCATGAAATCCGCACGCCCATGAACGGCGTGATCGGGATGACGGAACTCGTGCTGGATACAGACCTCAACCCCGATCAACGCGAAAATCTCGAAATGGTGCGAAGTTCGGCTGAGTCGCTGCTGAACCTGATCAACGAACTGCTGGATTACTCAAAAATCGAATCGGGCAATCTTTCGCTCGAGACAATCGAGTTTCAATTGGAAGATGCTTTGTTTCAGGCGTTGGGTCCGCTGGCGATTCAAGCGCACCGCAAGGGTCTGGAATTGGTCTGGAATATAGCGCCTGCAGTGCCCGAGCGGTTGACGGGCGATCCCGGACGGTTGCGGCAGGTGCTGGTGAATCTTTTGGGTAATGCGATTAAGTTCACCAAGGCGGGCGAGGTGGGTTTGCAAGTTTCGCTCGAACGCATGAAGGATGATTCGGTGGAATTGCACTTTCGCGTGCATGATACGGGCATGGGTATTGCCGCCGACAAACAGGCGAAAATCTTCGAAGCGTTTTCGCAGGCCGATGGATCCATCACTCGTGAGTTTGGCGGCACGGGTCTCGGGCTGAGCATCAGTTCGCGACTCGTGCAGTTGTTTCAGGGGAAAATTTGGGTAGAAAGTGAGCTTGGCGGTGGCAGTACCTTTCATTTCACTGCTGTCTTTGGCGTGAGTGCGCAGGAAGCGGCGGTGCGTACTCCCTTTGTATTGCCGGGATTGCGCGTGCTGGTGGCCGACGATAATCTGGTCAATCGAGAGATGCTGGAGCAGACGCTCGCTACCTGGCAAACAAAGGCAACCATTCTGTTGGACGGGTCTTCCGCGGCGCAAGAATTCGAGCGCGCCTACATGGCGGGTGAGCCTTATCAGCTGGTCATTTTGGACGATCGCATGCCGGGTTTGGACGGTTTTACGGTTGCCGAGCGTATTCGCACTCTGGCTGGTCCTGAGGAAACTAAACTGCTTATGCTCACCGCGCACGGACAGAGGGGCGATGCCGCCCGCTGCGGAGCCATCGGGATTGAAGGATATCTCCGCAAGCCCATCAAACGGAACGCGCTTCGCCATGGTGTTACTGAAGTGATGGGCAGTACGCTTGCAAATCAACGAGTGGAACGGAAGCTCATCACAAGGCATACCATCCAGGACGCGCGCCGGCGGATTTTGCTGGCGGAGGACAACCCTGTGAATCAGCGCCTCGCGGTTAAGTTGCTGGAACGGCAGGGCCATTTCGTGCGCGTAGCCAATAACGGGCGCGAGGCACTGGACAAGCTCGATCAGGAGACCTTCGACTTGGTGCTGATGGATGTGCAGATGCCCGTGTTGAGTGGATTGGAGGCGGCGGCGCTGATCCGCGAGAAAGAAAAAACCACCGGCGAACACACGCGTATTATCGCTTTGACGGCCAATGCGATGAGCGGCGATCGTGAGAAGTGTCTGGCGGCGGGTATGGACGGCTATTTATCGAAACCCATCCGTGTCGAAGAACTACTCGCCGTTTTGTAGTTATTCGCCGGAATCGGTGCTGACTTTCAGCACAGCCAGGAACGCTTCCTGCGGTATCTCCACACGGCCTACGCGCTTCATGCGGCGTTTGCCCTCCTTCTGCTTTTCAAGGAGTTTTCGTTTGCGCGAAATGTCTCCGCCGTAGCACTTGGCGAGCACGTTCTTACGCATGGCGGCAATGGTTTCGCGGGCGATGATCTTGTTCCCAATCGCGGCCTGCAGAGCTACCTCAAACATCTGACGCGGAATCAATTTGCGTAAGCGTTCGATAAGTGTCTTGCCGCGCTCATAGGCGAAATCGCGGTGTACGATCATCCCCAGCGCGTCCACGGGTTCGCCGGCCACCAGAACATCCATCTTCACCATGGGCGACACGCGGTAACCAGACAAATGATAATCGAGCGAGGCATAGCCGCGGCTGGCAGATTTAAGGCGGTCGTAAAAATCCAGAACAATTTCGTTTAGCGGCATTTCATACATGAGCAACACACGGTCGCCCCCGATATACTCAAACTTTTTTTGTATGCCGCGCTTCTCTTCCAGCAGCTTCAGAATCTCGCCAATGTATTCTTCGCGTGTAATCACCGTCGCGTCGATGATCGGTTCTTCGATCTTTTCAATATTGGTCGGGTCGGGAAATTTCTGCGGATTGTCGACTTCAACCAGATCGCCCGAAGTCGTGCTCACGCGATAGCGAACACCCGGCGCGGTGGTGATGAGGTCAATCTCAAACTCGCGCTCCAACCGCTCTTGCACAATTTCCAAATGCAGCAAACCTAGAAAGCCGCAACGGAAACCAAAACCAAGAGCAACCGAATTTTCGGGCTCGAAGTTGAATGCGCTGTCGTTGAGTCGAAGTTTTTCAAGCGCGTCACGCAGCAAGCCGTGTTCGTGCGATTCAATCGGATACAGACCCGCGAAAACCATCGGCTTAATCTCTTGAAAACCGGGAAGAGGCTCGGTCACCGTGGTCGGTTCGTCGGTAATCGTGTCGCCGATCATCGCATCGGAAACAGTTTTGATATTCGCGAAA
>Ga0182012_10005615_pt1 | contig 12959 bp, 12 predicted proteins | sample 612S2SmetaG_FD_120486 | JGI IMG/M metagenome (GOLD analysis project Ga0182012, IMG submission 120486) | Permafrost microbial communities from Stordalen Mire, Sweden - 612S2S metaG | ecosystem: Environmental > Terrestrial > Soil > Wetlands > Permafrost | place: Sweden: Stordalen | collected...
GGACTGATTCACGTCACCTTTCCGAACGCAACCATCATTCATTGTTGCCGCGCCCCAGTAGACACGGCGCTTTCCATCCATCAAACTCATTTCCATCCGAGCCTGGCATTCCCAACCGGAGGCGCCGAATTGGTCGCCTATTTCCGCGACTACCAGCGGCTCATGGAACACTGGCGGAAGGTGTTGCCTCCAGATCGCTTCATTGAAGTTGACTACGAGGAACTTACCCGCGAGCCCGAACCAATCATCCGGAGGATCATCGCGACCTGCGGTTTACCTTGGCACGACGCATGCCTACACCCAGAATCCAATCCACGGGCGGTGAAGACCCCAAGCAAGTGGCAGACCCGCCAGCCGATTTATCGCACGTCTGTCGCGCGCTGGCGACGGTACGAGCCCTGGCTGGGACCTTTGCGCGAACTGGTTGAGGACGAGTCCGAAAAGGACGTCGATATCACGCGCTAATTCAATTCTGCTTCAGCCTTCTCTCTAATTAGTCATGTTTCTGGCTCGCATCCAAATCGTACGCAGTGATCACGCGAATCTCATCCTTCCGCTCCGTGATGACTAGAGCAAGCAAACGCAGAGTCAGACTCGTGAACTCGAATCTTGCACAAGTTGAAAGTAGCGATAGCGAAGAGGCTGTTTGGTGGGCGAGTCCGGCAGGGCTCAAATTCCTTAAACAAAAATCCGCGGAAGGAGGGAATAAACGAATAGTGTTAAAACGCTCACCTCTCGTGGAAAAATTAAACAAAATCGCTAGCGTGCAGATTGCTCTCCGGCTACCAGAGACGGATTTGGCCGCGGCGCGGAGGATAGCGACTCGCAAGGGCATTGGCTATCAAACACTTCTAAAAATGCTCCTCCACGAAAGCCTCCAACGTGAGGCTCGAAGGCGATGACGATGCCCTGCTGTACACTATCTTGACAAAGGAGGAGAGATGAGCACCATCGGGATGGTCTTCGGCTCCCTTGGTCTAGCCGCGCTGATTATCGCCTTCGTCCTGTACATTCGCCAACGCAGTTTTCTTGGCAAGGCGCAGATGGCACGCGGTGTAGTTACCTCTTTGCGCGCCACCCGTGACTTAGAAGGTCCGGACATGTACGCTCCGGTGGTTGAGTTTCTAACGCCATCCGGACAAAAGACGACCCATCAATCCAACCTATATTCCTCCCCCAGCAACTACAAAATTGGCGATCAAGTGGAGGTGTTATACGAACCCGCCAAGCCATCCAACGCACAGATTAAGAGCTGGAAATTGAGCTACGTGCCAACGTTGATAGTCTGCGGTCTGGGCGTCATCTTCGCTCTAATCGCTGCCTTTATGTTTCTGGCTCCGGAATAGCTTTCCCTTAGGCCGTCAGCTTCGTTCCACAATTGCGGCAAAACTTACCGCCCTTCGTTTCGGCGCCGCATTGGGGACAATGTGCAGGAACGGCAACCGCTACTGGCTTGCCACACTCGGGGCAGAATTTCGCATCTCCCACGTCCGCTCCGCATTGGCCGCAGAGTCTCTTAGCTGGCTGAGTATTTGATCCCGCAATCGGCGCTTGCACATAAGCGTCGGCCGACATATCCACATTGCTCACGTAGTTCGTTTGGCCAGCCTTCGCGTCCAATTGCAAGCGTGCGGCCTCCACCTTGGCCTGAGCTTGGTTCGCCGCCAGTTGTTGGGTAAAGTCGGGTGCACAGTTGGTGCAGAGATTCGCCTGCCCGTTCCAGCAAACTTGCGCGCACACCCACTGTCCGCAGCGGGCACACTGGCGAAAATTCGGCCGCGCTTCTTCCACTGCCCGCGCGAGTGCCGCGTCGTGAAACTTGCCGCCAACCGCGCGCTCCGCCTCCCGCGCCGCATTCCCTGCCGACGCTCCCCAACCACCCAAGAAACTGCTGGCCGCATTCAAAACCGACTCAGCCATGCCCAGTGTCGATGTCTCATACTGCGTCATAAACCCGTTCCCGCACTTGTCGCAATGGAACTTAAATTGGAATCCGCGATCCGATGACAAGTCGTCATAGTTGCGGACAAATTGGATTAACGCCATACGGGCAGTTTACCCGTTTCCTAAAATAAGGACGACATGAATTTTCGTACTCCTGGTACTCTAGCGGCGGCAGGTCTGGGCGTAGCTCTCTTCTTCATTCCCGGCAGAGGACTCATGGCTCCGGCGCTCTGGTTTGGCCAGCCTCATTTTTCGCTGGTGCTCCCCATGGCCATCGTTATTTTCTGTGTCGTCTACTTCGGCACTTTGAAGTTCTGGGAGCTTCTTACGGGCGACCGTCTGCAGAAACCTTTACCCGCAATTCTGGCCTTGGGGTTGGGTATTCGCCTTACCGTGGATTGCGCGCGGATGATGATGTGGCAGTAAAGAACGCCATACAACTCACCCCCCTCCAGGCCCGCCGAATCTGGCTACATGCCCAGCGTCTCGACACCACTGAGCCCTTCGGCTCTGGGCCACAGGCCACACCGGCAGCAATTGCGCACCTCGGCTACTTGCAGATTGACACCATCTACGTCATCGAGCGCAGCCATCACCATATTCTTTACACGCGCATCCCCACTTATCGGCGTGAGCATCTGCATCAAGCACAGAGCATCGACAAGACCGTTTTCGAGTATTGGACCCACGCCCTCTCTTATGTGCCAACGGAGAACCTAAGATTCTATGTGCGCCAGATGCGTCAGGACTGGCAGCGTCGCAGTGCCTGGTTCGGGCAGGTTTCAGATGCCGACCTGCGCCGCGTGATGTCTCGCATTCGCAAAGAGGGTGCACTCACCATTCGCGACATCGACGACGAGCGTGTCGAAAAAGATCACGCCTGGGCCAGCCGCAAGCCTTCCAAGCGGGCTCTGGAACTCGCCTTCTATAAGGGCTTGGTGACGATTAGTCAGCGGGAGGGAATGCTGAAGACGTATGAGTTGCTGACTCGCCATTTCGGCTTTGACCGTCTGCCACGCGCAGCAACCGAATCGGAGACTTTGAACTATCTGCTGGATCGTGCCCAGCAATCGCAGGGGATCGTGAGTGTGGACTCGATCTGCCATCTGAGCGACGGGCCACGCAAACTAGCCATGCGGCGTCTGCTGGAGTTGCGAGTTCGCAGAAAGGAACTGGTGCCTGTGCAAGTAGAAGGAGCGGGTGAAGCAGAGCACTTGGTCCGCCCGGGAACGGTCGATGTCATTCCCAAGGCGGCCCAGCAACTGGTTCACATTCTTTCGCCTTTCGACCCGCTCATCATCCAGCGCAAGCGGCTACGACTGTTCTTTGATTACGACTATCGTTTCGAAGCGTACGTTCCCAAGGACAAACGACTGTTTGGCTACTTCGTTTGCCCAGTTTTGATTGGTGACCGGATCGTTGCAGGCCTCGACCTCAAAACTGACCGGTTATGCGACAAACTTCTGGTTCAACGCTGGAATTGGATCGGCCGCGGTGCGGCACGGGAGCATAAAAAGCAGGTGGAAGAGGCATTGCATAAGTTCGAACGGTTTCAGTTGGGTCGGAGTTAGTATGGGGCAGGGTCTTGCTGTGGAGCAATTAGGCGACAGAATTCGGCTCCCGATAAATAGCAATGATCACTAGCGGAGGATCTATTTGAACAAATTCGGTGGGGCCTTTCCGCCTCCTGGTATCGAATCTAGAGCGGTGCCCCAAGTCAACCTGAAGGGTGCCGTGCCGGTCACTCCCTCAACTATGGAATTGCCGTCATCGGAGATCCTGCCGGTCAATTCCGCTTCGCGAGCGAAATTCCCGTAGTCTGAACGATGCATCACGACTGACTCGCGTGTGAACTTCTCGACTCGAATTACCATTGTGCTGCCGTTGTCAGGGCCGCCTGAGGTCCGGACGTAGGCGCCACCTTGCAACGTTAGCGTATTGCACCAGCTTTGGCAAAAATGTATCACTGGTGGAATGCTTGGCACTTCGGGCGCGGCTGCGGAGGATTGAGTAGTTCGTCTAATTTGCGCCGCCCGCAGCTTTGCCAACGGGGCGTGGTCGCTGGCGGGAAATTGTTTTGCGAACTCGTCGAAGTCGGCAGGGTTGTTGGAATTCTTGACTAATTCCCAAGCTTCGAGAGCAACGTCCGTGCTAAGAGTTGAAGGTGGCTCGCTGGCGATCCTCCGAGGAGCCGCACCCGGCACCAGCGCAAACTCTTCCAGCAACAACCCATAAAGAGCCGGAGTCTGCTTTCCAGCCGAATCATGATTCACTTCGCGCGCGACCTGGCGCATTAGATCATCTACGGTGATGCCAGGCGTAGGCAGGTCTTTCAATAAATGCGCCGTGAAGAAACCATTGCGGCCAGCAGAATTATCGTCCGCCGTTCTAGAGGGAAAGCGCGATATTGAGCCCAGCCGGCGATAACAGCCATTAATAGTGTGGCGAGTAGGGAAAGTTGGTATTAATGGCGAGTCATAGCAACTCTTTATGATGGCTCAGCCTAAGTGGAGCGACGTAACATTCATCGAATGTGCCACCCGCGACGATCCCGTTCCTCGTTACTGCCGGGTACCGTGTCCAGCGAAGTACCCCAGGCGAGCCTGCCTTTTGAAGGCATGCCATCCTCCTTTACGTCTACGAGCGTGTCTCCCGAGATTTGGCCGGTAATCGTTATTTTGAGGGCGAAACTGCCAGTATCGGTTCGGTGCAGTATCACGGATGATGGAGTGAAACTTTCTACAACCCAGGTGCTGCTGTAGTCGGGTGACTCCCAGCTATATCTAGTTGTTGAAACGTAGTAACCGTTCTTCAACCTGAGAGTTATGCAGTTGTCGCGACAGTAGTGCATGATTTCAGGAAGGATTTGCCGCTTCAGGGCTGGGCTTACCGAGGGGGCTTGCGAACGTTTCAATTGACCAGCTCGCAGTTTTGCCAGCGGCGCTAGATCGCTGTTAGGAAATTGTTTGGCAAAATCGTCGAAGTCGTCTGGGTTGTTAGAGTTCTTCACCAACTCCCAGGCCTGCTGGGTTGCGTCTATATGCGGCGGCCTTGATGCCCCTGATAATGCCGCCTCAGGTTGGGTCCCCGGCACTAGCGCAAAATCTTCCAGCAACAATCCATAAAGAGCCGGAGTCTGCTTTCCAGCTGAATCATGATTCACTTCGCGCGCGACCTGACGCATCAGATCATCTACGGTGATGCCAGGCCTAGGCAGGTCTTTCAATAAGTGCGCCGTGAAGAAACCATTGCGGCCAGCAGAATTATCGTCCGCCGTTCGACCCGATCCCGTGGCGAACACAATCAACGTCCCGCTGCCATCCATCCGAGCAAGGCCTCCCGAGGCAGAGCGAGCGGCGCGAAGCGGGTTGTCGCGGCAAGCGTCTAGAATCATGATGCGCGCCCGGGCAGCACTCGCTTCCAAGTTACGCAGGAACTGTTGCGCGGAGAAGGCGCGGTACTGCACGTCAAGCTCGGTAGCGTCAGAGGGAAAGTCGGTGGGCACTAGATAGTTTTCGCCGCGCACCTCAACTCCGTGACCGGAATAAAACACAAAAGCCAAATCATCCGAGCGGAGTTTCTGCAAGAATTCGATGCTCGCCTTCTGCATCGCCAGCAGGTTGGCGTCGGTTACAAGAGTTATGTTTTCAGGCGCGAAGCCAACGCGGGGGAGTTCGGCAGCCAAGTCTTTGGCATCGTTTACCGCATTCTTCAATGGCTTCCATGGATAAGCGTTATTGCCGATGATGAGCGCATAACGGACGCCGGAACTGGAGGTGGGAGCGAAGCGTCTGTCTTGCGGAAAGGCAGGCACTGCGACATAGATCAACAAGACGCCAAGGAGAGCGCTGGGAACAAATTGTTTCATAACAACTTATCCATAATGCCTCAAATTTGGTTTATTGAACACCAATCTGAATCAACTTGCTAGCCAGCTTGCGGCTCACCGCAATCCCTTCCATCAAATTCATCGCTGCCGCCATCTCCGTACTCGGCCTGCGCTTAACCCCGACCGCCAGCCCCAACTGGTTCTCCAAATCCGCCAGCACAATCTCCACCGGCAACTGGATCGAATGGCGACAGTACATCGTCTCTGTAGAGGAAAAACCGCCATTTTCATAGAACTTGTTGGCGGGTGCGCCTCCGCCACAGAACGTGAAATACTCGCACGTCTTCGCGCAGTTCTGCACACCCGCCTCAATCTCCGTCGCAGCTCTCACAAACATCGGGTTCTGCAAAACCGTAGCCAGATCTCCCTGCAGCACGTTCCCAAAACAAAAGTCGTGGTATTCCTCGCTCTTCGATCCCAACAGCTCCGGCGAAAACGTCGAAATATTTCCTTTCCAATCCACACTCAAAATGCCAAGCGGCACGGTCTGCTGATTGCCCACCGCCGGTTCTGTGCCCGTCACATTCGCAATGGCTTGGTAAGCGCGGTCGAACTCGCGTATCGGCAAATACTCTGCCGCTTCTTGTTGCAACGTGTAAATGCGCCGGAAGAATGCTTCCACCTTGTCGTGCGTCGCGCCCGAAAGAGTCGAGGCGCTATGCACTCCTTCCATCTCCTCAATATTGAAGCCAACCTGGATCGTGCCGAGCTTCGCAAAGTATTCGAAAATCTCATCAGGATGCGCCAGCGAATCGGCCGTCACTACCGCGATGGTGTGAAAGGGCACGCCATTGGCTTTCAGGTATTCAATGCCGCGCATCACCTTTTCGTGCGTACCCGCCCCACGCCGGTCTTTTCGATGTCGATCATGCAAGAACGCCGGCCCATCCACACTCACGCCGATGCTCACGTTGTGCTTCAAGAAGAGATCGCACCAGCGCTGATCAATGATGGTGCCGTTCGTTTGAATCGAGTGCGAGACGCGAACATCGCCCGCCAGCGCCGCGATCCGCGCAAAGGCTTCTTCATAGAACGCAATCGGCACAGCCAGCGGTTCGCCCGCATGCCAGACGATGTTGAGGTGATCCTGCACCAAACCGCTTTGCAATACCATTTGTAGCGTTCGCTCAATCACTTCCGGCGGCATCTTCTTCGTATTGCTGCGGTCCGGCAGGTAGCAGTAATCGCAATTGATGTTGCAGAACGGGGTTGGCTGAAGAATCAACAAATCGATCATCTGTTGCGGTTGCGAAGCTTGCTTCATTTGATCCTACCGATTCTCATGTTCCAAGAACAAATGGCGCACCCGCATATCCCTATCCGGATGACGCTCGAAACCCGCGAACAACTCCGAATCAATCGGCTGCCCATGCCGACCGGCGTGCTCCAAATCCACCAGCGGATCAGCCGACTCAATCAGAATCAGTTCCTCCTGCTCAGCGGTGCTGTCGAAACGAAGCCAGCCATCGCCCGGCAAGTTCACGCGCTGGTTGCGGGACACATAACCGTCGCCATCACCGCGTAAGGGGTAAAGCAGTTTTACCTCGCCTTCGTCATTGCGGGTGAACACATAGACATAGCCGCTCTGGTTGGGCTGAACTGTCACGCGAAAACGCTCGTGGTCGAAAAACGTAGCGCGTTCGCTCACCTGGCGGACGCCGCTATAGCTGGCTTGGTCTGGAACTACCAGACGGACCCGCAGTTGGCCAGGGTCGCCACAAAACGCGAGTGCGGAAGAAAGGAAGAGGAGAGTAAGATTTTTGTTGAACATTGTGAATAACCTCTACTCAGCAATGTCCAATCGGTGCATTTTCTTTCACGCGGCGGGAAAATTTTGTGAGGCGCACCCAACTCTATCCAGATGCCGACCTCTGGAACGCCCTCCATGCTCTCGCCATCAGGCAGAAAACGACCATTTCCGACCTAGTCCGCACATCACTCCGCGAGCACTACTTCGGAAGAATGATCAACGGGCGAAGGCTATGCAAAATTCATCGGCATTCGCAAGGACAGCTTGGATACGCCTGATAAGCCGTGTACGTCCGAACGCTGCGCCGCGGCCATAGTCCCGATCGCTTTCGTGAGAAGCGACGGTCTTTGTGCGATTCGGACATATTGACCGAAGTTGCATGCGCTAGACAACTTAGGTGAGTGACGGCTACAGTAGTCGCGCAGCAATCTATTGACAAACTATTTTGTCGATTCTATTGCTGCGCGACTATTGTGAATATTTTTTCGCCTACTTAGTACTAGGAATTAGGTAACAATACTGAGTCAATGACGTGAATAACGCCATTGGATGTCCCAATATCGGTTTTCGTGACGTGTGCATTATTTATTTCGACTGCACCGTTCACTACCGCGATCGTTACGTCTTGGCCTTCAACTGTTTTAGTTGAGTGAAGCTTGATGACGTCGGACGCCATTACTTTGCCAGCCACGACGTGATACTTGAGAATGTTCTGAAGTTTCGTTTTGTTTTCAGGCCTCAGCAGGCTTTCGAGAGTTCCAGCCGGCAGCTTCGCAAATGCTTCGTTTGTTGGCGCGAACACTGTAAATGGCCCGGGGCCTCTCAACGTCTCGACAAGTCCTGCCGCTTTTACCGCTGCAACCAGCGTGTCAAAACCGCCCGCAATCGCTGTATCAACAATGTCGGCCACTGTGGCTGTAGCTGTGCTTTGAGTCATATTGTTTCTCTTTCTTTCTAACTTTGCTACACAATTGGCATTACATTCAGCGGCAATCGCAAATCAGTAAGTTGTGCTCATCTAAGTTTGACTCGCAATCGACGCCGGCTTGCAAAACCTTCTTGCTCTCTTATTGACGGTTTGTCGGTTGCCAACGCGTTTAATTCTTTTACAGTCGAAAAGTTTTATCTCGAATTAGCTGCGCAGCGAATCAACAAGCAACGGTGTCTGGCCTAATTTCAGAGGTGCTCAGGTGATTAAAAGCGGGAGTATGAATGCTCTAGCTAAATGTTTTGACTGGTTCTATGCGGAGACCCGCCTGGCGTTACTTGACCGCATTCTGGTCTACGTGAGCATATCTACCTTCATGCTGCACCTGCTGATGGTCGCTTTGGCGAATGTTCTGCGAGACCCTCCGCCGGTCATCGCGGCCGTTGGTAAGAATTACCTCTCTGCAATCTACACTCCGTTCAGCTTCATACTTTTTTACGAAGTATTTCTTCTGATCATTGCATTACCAAAGTCCACCACGCAATCAATTGCGAAGCAATTTGAGATCGTGTCACTGATTTTCGTCCGGCATTTCTTCAAAGATATCGCCAGCCTTGGCGATATCGGAAAACTCGCCAAACCATCTCCTGAAGTGCTGGAGATGTTCCTGAACGTTTTGGCCGGCCTCTTTATGTTCCTGCTGGTGACAGTTTTCCTGCACACGGCCCGCAAGACTTTAAGATCGGTAAATCGAATTCAGGAGTCGGCTGAGCTTCAGTTATTCATCGCACAGAAAAAGATAATCGCACTCGTCCTAACCGTGGCGTTGGTGTCGCTTGCGGTCTACAGTCTGGTGGCCTATCTGAACGATTATTCACAGGTCGTTTATCGCGGAGCAGCGCAGAAGTTTGATCCAAACACGATTTTTTATTCGGAACTTTTCACTATCATGATTTTTGCCGATGTACTCATATTGATTCTTTCGCTTGCCTTATTCGACAAAAAATACGAGTTTGTATTCCGCAACGTAGCGTTCGTCATCTCCACCATTCTGATCCGCTTTTCATTGACTAGCGCCCGGGAGTACAGTGCTGCCTTGGCAATCGGCGGGATGCTGTTTGGGCTTTTCACTCTGCTGATCTACAACTACAATCTCAGAATGCAGGCTATATCGACTTAGGTGCAGCTCCCTTCACCAAAGGAAGTCCGCGAAATCTTTTTCTGTGGTCCTGTAAGAAAACGTCGCTTGCGGCCATTGTCAAGTGAGCGATGATCCTAAACCGCAAGGACGACACACGACCAAGAAAGAGATTAAGCCCGATATATCCACCCAATCACCCAAGGCTTCGCTAACTGAGCGCATCCGCCCAGATCACCTCTGCGGCCCTCATGGCGAGCGGACTCCTGTTGGGTGGATCAGCCCACGCCTCTGTACCGCGCCAAAGCTCGGTAGTTGACCGCGCTCTGGCGGTTCAACGAATTCTCAAGACCGAAGCTCAAAAGGGGCGAACTGGCCCAAGCACAAACGCCGCGTGCGCAAACGCTGCTGGCCCAATGGCGAAACGGCGAACACCACAACAGCTGGGGGAATTGGGGCAATTGGGACAACTGGAACAACTGGGGTAACGCGTTCTGGCCACGTTAGACGGCTCCACGGCGGGTAAGTAAACCACAGAGTTGATGGCGCGCCTTTTGCGCCTGCCTGTCACTCCTGTTCGTCAAACGGGCGACGGCGTATTCAGGTTAGAATCAGAGCGAACTAATTTTTCTTACCAGGTGTTTACATGAATGTTGCGTTAAGTTGTATGCTCTGTGTGGCGGCGATATTAGGACAACAGCCCGGGCAGACGGTAGAAGCGGGCACAGCCTTCGAACAAATAAAACAGCTATCCGGCGAATGGAAGCTGGTGGCGCCGAAGAGCGAGAAGCAGGCGGCGTTCCGAATTTCTTACCATTCTATTTCGCGAGGGACGGCACTGGTTGAGACGTTTGGCAATCCGAAGGGTGACGTCACCGAAACGGTATACCATTTGGACGGCACGCGTTTGATGCTCACGCATTATTGCGCCCAAGGCAATCAGCCGAGGCTGCGTCTGGCCACGGATAGTGGCAACGGAAAACTGCACTTTGTGTTTTGGGATGCCACGAATTTAGCGCGCGAGGGCGATCCGCATCTGGTAGATTTGCGTTTTACCTTTAAGCCGGATGGCCGGCTGCGGCGTGAGGAAATTTATCGTGAAAATGGCAAGGAAGACTTGTCGGTTCTAGAGTTAGAGCGAATACCGTAGACTGAAACACAGCTTGGGAAACCGGAGCTGATACCGCCAATGACAAACCGTCTCTCCTCTAGTGTCCGTTTCCGGAATGGTTAGTATCCCAACCGGACGTTGGTGAGTTGACCACGACTTTGCGGCTCAATGCCATCTCATTCAATTTGCGGGACTTTGCAAATGCGCTACCAGTGGCCAGTAGCTTGCCCTCGTAGGGGCGATCCGGCGAGAAGATATTAAGTGAAACCACTCACAACCAACCCATCAAACCCGCAAGCCTCGACAGTCAGACGCGCTCTAAGCTATGCCTGCGGTCTGTCCGGCGACCTAAAAGTTGCATTCCGCTCCCTGAGGCGAGTTCCTTCTTTGTGGGCGGCCGTCGCTCTCACGTTGGCGCTCGGCATTGGCATGAACACCGCTATTTTCAGCGTTGTGCGGGGCGTGTTGCTGCGTCCGTTGACGAACCGCGATGAAGATCGATTGATTTACATTCAGCAAAGTGCTCCGGGACTGCAAGTGAGCAACGCCCAGTTCTCCATTCCTGAGATCACTGACATCGGCGCGCACTTGAAAACCATCGGCAAACTCGGTTCGTTTTCCACTGTCGATTTCTCGGTTGAAGGCTTAGGCGGAACGCGTGAAATCCACGCCGGAGTCGTGGATGGTGCCTTCTTTGGCGTCATGGGTCTTAAGCCAGTGCTGGGCCGCCTGCTTGACGAACGCGACGACGGGCCCAAAGCTGACGGCGCCGTAGTCCTGACCTACAAGTTCTGGGCTACCGCAACGCATTCCGACCCGAAAGTGATTGGCAAGACGTTACGGCTGGGCAGCATGATGCAACTCCGTTCAGCAACCATCGTTGGAGTGCTGGAGCCAACAATACCGTATCCGTCGGATACGGAGTTGATCGCCAACATCGTCACTAGTCCCCACCATCTTTCGGCAACCATGGTGCAAGGCCGCGAGCATCGCATGACCGATGTGTTTGGCCGCTTGGCGTCGGGGGAGAGTCTGAAGTCCGCTCGCGCGGAGTTGCGCACGGTGCACGGCGCCATGTTGGCAGCCCATCCAGACGTTTACAAGCCGAAGGATCACTTCCAGATAGATGCCCGGCTGTTGCGGGACCAGATCAACTCGCAGGCGAGCACTGTCTTGTGGCTCTTGTTTGGCGCGTCAGGCTTGCTGTTTGTGATTGCCTGCTCGAACGTAGCAAACTTAATCCTCGCACGGACTGTTCGCCGCGAATCGGAACTGGCAGTTCGCGCTGCGCTGGGAGCTAGCGCCGCCGCGATTCGCCGGTCGCTCTTGGCGGAAGGGCTGATTCTATGCGGCAGCGGAGGCTTGGCTGGCGTGCTAGTTGCCATACCGATGGTGACCATATTGGCGCGCTACGCTTTGCGGTACTCGGTGAGGGCTGCGGATCTGACTCTCGATTTTAGCTTGCTTTGGACGGGGTTGGCCTTGGCTTTGGCAGCGGCAGTATTTCTGGCGTTCGCTCCCCGCCTTCCTTCCGATGACAGTTCGCGTGGAACGGCGCTTACGAGTGGTGGCAGCCGAGTCACTGGTAGCCGTCGCCGGATTCGCATTTTCACGGTTGTCCAGATCGCCGCGTCATTCCTGTTACTGGCGAGCGCGGGCGTGTTGCTTACCACGTTGCTTTCAATGCAAAACGCCCAGCCAGGCTTTGAAACCGGGCACGTTCTGGTTGCCAGTCTACCGTTGATTTCCGATGGTCGAACAGAGGAACAGATGGTCCAGTTCTACCAGGAAGCACAGCGTAAACTAAGGGCGCTGCCCGGAGTCGATAACGCCGCGACCGCTATGGCGGCCCCATGGCTCGACTCTAATTTTCTAAGCTTCACCCTGCAATTTGCGGTGCAGGGTCGCAAAAAAGACGCCGGCGATGATGACCTGCGTGCGCGCTTCCGCTTTGTTTCCCCAGGCTACTTCGCCACTCTGCGAATTCCTCTTATCGAGGGACGTGACTTCACCGAGGCCGATAAGAAGGATTCCGAAGCAGTCGTCGTGGTAAGTAAAAGTGTCGCCCAGCAATTATTCCCAGGGCAAGACGCGCTCAACAGGCATATCCTGTGGACCGATCCCCTCATCAAGTTCGCGAACATCAGCCCAACTGCCCGGCGGATTGTAGGTGTCCTGGCCGATGTAGATGACGCGAAC
>Ga0182012_10005616_pt1 | contig 12958 bp, 13 predicted proteins | sample 612S2SmetaG_FD_120486 | JGI IMG/M metagenome (GOLD analysis project Ga0182012, IMG submission 120486) | Permafrost microbial communities from Stordalen Mire, Sweden - 612S2S metaG | ecosystem: Environmental > Terrestrial > Soil > Wetlands > Permafrost | place: Sweden: Stordalen | collected...
AGCAAAGATGGTGGGCAATGAGGGATTCGAACCCCCGACCGTCTCCGTGTAAAGGAGCTGCGCTACCACTGCGCCAATCGCCCGACCGGCGACCAAGTTAGCAAACTCCCGGGCTTTGACAAACATCAATTCGCCTCCGTCACCCCCGGCTTGACATCCCCACCCGCTCGGCGTCCAATGGCCCCAGCATGAAACGGCACGCGGGCTTTACGCTGGTCGAATTGCTGATGGTCATTGCCATCATCGCCATCCTCGCCGCGCTGCTCCTGGCCGGTCTGGGGCGCGCCCAAGGCCGCGCCACCGGCATTCAGTGCCTCAACAACAACCGCCAGCTCATGCTCGCCTGGCGCATGTACACCGAGGATGCCAATGGCCGGCTGCCCAGCGCCAAGGGCGGACCCTCGCAATGGATGGGCGGCTGGCTCGATTACAGCCCCCGCAATCCCAGCAATTGGGATCCGACCGTGGACATCATGAAAAGCCCGCTCTGGCCGTACTGCGGCAAAAATGCCACCCTCTTCAAATGTCCCGCCGACCCCAGCACCGTGCAGGTGAACGGCGCAACCCTGCCCCGGGTGCGCAGCATCTCCATGCTCAACTGGGTGGGCGGACGCGCCGATGGCCAGGGAAAGCCCTCCCCGGTGGGTTATTCGCACACCCAACTGGGGACCACCCCCGGTGAATACCGCGTCTATTATCACTTGTCCGATTTACAAACACCCGGGCCGGCCATGACCTTTGTTTTTGTGGATGAGCGCATGGACAGCATTAATGACGGGTTTTTTATGACCGACATGCTCACCTACCCGGGTACCACGGAGGACATTTGTGATTACCCCGCCCAATACCACAACGGCGCGGCCAGTTTTTCCTTTGCCGACGGCCATTCCGCCTTGAAAAAATGGACCACGCCGCAACTCCGGCAATCGCCACCCGCGCATAAAGTCACTCCCTATCCCACCCCCTTGGCGGCCTTCAACCCCGATGTGTACTGGCTGATGGACCACGCCACGCGGATAATCCAGTAAACCACGGCGGCTCACTGCTCGCCCGGAAAGCCCTGCTGCCGCAACGCCTCGTATAACACCAGCGCCACGCAGTTGGACAGATTCAGCGAACGCGAGGCGGGATTAAACATCGGCACCCGCAACCACTGGTTCGAATGCTCCGCCAGCAGCGTCTTGGGCAGCCCGGCGGTTTCCCGGCCGAACACCAGGTAATCGTCCGGGCCATACGCCACGCCACTATACTTTTGCGGACCGTCCGACTCGATAAACCACAGCCGGGCGTCCGCCGGCAATTGCGCCTGAAAGGCGCGCCAGCCCGGCCAGCGCAGCCACCGCACTTGCTGCCAGTAATCCATCCCCGCCCGCTTCAGCGCGGCATCATCCAGCTTGAAGCCGAACGGCTCAATCAGGTGCAGCGTGCTGCACGTCACCGCGCACAAGCGTGCCACATTGCCGGTATTGGGCGGGATTTCCGGTTCCAAGAGGACGATATTCATGCCGGAGAGTCCTCGGTGGCTTGGGGTTGACCAGAAGCCTTGCGTTTGCGGCCGGGATAAAACACCTCCTGCAACACCAGGCCATGAGCGGGCGCCGTCATGCCCGCTTCCCGGCGATCGCAACTGGTCAGAATAGTCAGCACCCGCTCCAAGGGAATCTTCCCCTGCCCCACCTGCACCAGCGTGCCCACAATGCCCCGGCACATCTTGTACAGAAAGCCGTCGCCCTCGATGGTAAAGGTGTACAGCGGACCATTCTTCCGAATATCACACCGCGTCAGCGTGCGCACATTGGATTTCATTTCGTACTCCCGCGTGCCGGCAAAGGATTTGAAATCGTGCCGCCCCACGATCAGCCGCGCGGCCGCCCGCATGAGCCTGAGGTCCAGTTTCACCGGAAAATGCCAGGCCCGCTGGTACAATAGCGGATTCATGGCGTGATGATTCCAGACGTAATAACGGTATTGCTTGCCAATGGCATCGAACCGGGCGTGAAACGACGACGGCACCCGCACGGCATCCAGCACCCGGATGTCATCCGGCAAAAACGCGTTCAAGGCCAGCGCCAGCCGGGCGTCCGGGAACTTGAACTCCGCCCGGGGTATTTCCACGTGCGCAATCATCCCCAGCGCATGTACCCCGGTGTCCGTCCGGCTGGAACTGTGAATGCGTTTGACACTTGGATACAGCTTGCCCAGGGCCTGCTCGATTTTTTCCTGCACCCCGGTGCCAATCTTCTGCACCTGCCACCCTTGGTAGGCGGTGCCATCGTAGGCAATCGTCAATTTGAATTTCAGGTTTTCCACAGGGAAAGATTTAGCCACGGATGGGCGCCATTTTTTTGGAGTGCGCGGACAGGTCCGCGCTTTTGGACTGGGTGACATGTCGCCCAGTTTCCCAACGGTGGCTGGTTGCCGCATTTCCCAAGCGAAAGTCCATCGGTATCATGGGTCATTTAGGATGGCTGCGCGTCCAAATAACTCTGCAACAGAATCGCGGCGGCCATTTTATCCACCTTTTCCTTCCGTTTGTCGCGGCGCACCCCGCCTTGAATCAGAATGCGATTCGCCTGCGCCGAGGTCAGTCGTTCATCCAAAGTCTTGATCGGCACCGTCAACGCGCTGTTTAACACGGCCACGAAGGCCTCGACCTTTTGCACCGCCGGACCGTGGCTGCCATCCATGTTGCGCGGCAGACCCACGAGAATGAGGTCCACTTCCTTCTCGGTTAGCAATTTTTTCAGGCGGTCCAGAAACGCGGCAAAGGGCTCGGTGAGAATGTATTCCACGGGCATGGCGATGGTGCGGGTCTCATCGCTGATGGCCACGCCAATGCGTTTGGTTCCGTGATCAAGGGCTAAAATGCGCATGTGGCCGTCATCTTGCCAGAAAACCCGGGACTGGCCAGCCGATTTACCGCCCTGCCACCAGGTTCATGCCGGGTGCCGTACCTGCCCAGCTTTGATCTGCGAAGGCTGCAGAGTTGACCATCCGCATATTTAGACTTATGTTTAGACCACTGTCATGACCACAAAAGCTCAGGAAAATCTGCAGGCGGCCATGCGTGAAGCGTTGCGCATTCAGGATCGTTTTGTGGCTGAACCATTGTTTGCCACTACCGGCCGCGGCCATCTTAAAAGCGAGGGTGTGGACACCTTGCAGCAAATTAAATCGAATCTCACTAGGAATATTGCCGCAGCCCATTTAGCTCTACGAGCGGTTGCCTAATTCCCCGCTTTCGTCTTGTACGCCCGGTTCACCTGCACGCTGCCATCGCACTGCAGCACAAGGCCATTAAAAGGGTCCACCGCCAGAATCTCCTGGGGATGACTGTCATTGAGGTTCGTGCCCGTCCGCAGTTCGTAACTAATATTATCCGCCGTCAGACTGGCAAAGTTGGTCGCCACGTGTTTGGCCGGGTCATTGGGACAAATTAAAATCCTGGTCGTCCCCAGTACGTTGGACATTACCATGAATACCGGGGCCGGGTTTTGTTCATAGCCATTGCTGCCCGGCTGGCTCAGTTCCATGGTTCCCCCCTGCGCCTGGCTCACATTAAAGGGAAATTGATTGTTATGATCCCCCTCCCAAATTCGGAAGGCGAGGCCGATCTGCTTGAGGTTGTTTATGGAATTGATTTGCTGCGCCTTGTGCTTGGCCGCCGCCAGCGCCGGCAGCAGCATCGCCGCCAGTATCGCCACGATCGCTATTAAAGGCAGGATGCACCCACAAATGATCAGCGCCACCGCCCATCCGGGAAGCGCAGGGGCGGCCGGTTGCGCAGGCAAAGTACCGCGCGGGACTGTCGTTTCGCTCTGCCGGGCAAGCTGGTTGATGCTGGATTGCATCATCCCGATATAAATCGGCATGATAATGGTAAATCCAAGCAGCACGTTGATGTAAGGAATGACCTGAAAGATGCACGCCGTCGTGGCCAATCCGCGCAATTTGCTCGGCGGCAGCCCGTACAATTCGCGCTGCTCATCAACCCGCAGGCACAGGCGGCGGTAGGTGAAGAAGATCCAATAGAGGTTGAAAAACGGGATGAAGCAAAAGCCCACCGCTTTCCCGGCGGAAGGATCATCGGGACGCACGCGCGGAAGCCGTCCATGTACCAGGTTCAGCCAGACCAACGGGAAAATACCGCACGTGCAATAATGCAGCAAAATGATCGCCACCACCGGGAAGGTGGTCAATTGCAGTGGTGCGGCTGGAGGCGTGGGCTGTCCGACCGCACCGGCCGTGTGTGGGGTAATGGGCGAGGAATCGCCCGGCTGGTTGCCTGGGTTAAATCCGGAGTTTTCTGGCATAATAATCTCCTGCGTTGGCTTAGGTTATATTGGGACTAGCGCTAAAAATCGTATCCCTTTTGACTGCATCAGCAAGATTTATTTTTCCTCGCAGCCCTGTCAGTTTTCCACCTGGAAATAGTGGCAATTTAACCATCACAAAAAAGTGTTTGTCCGCGATGGAAGGCGGGTCTATGTTTTCCCCGTGCTCAAACAGTTCTTCTCAACCTTAAGCCTAGGGAAATGTTCTGCCCTTATTGTGCTCGCCATGTTTCAGCATTTTCAGCAACGGGGTGGCGGCATCCGGGTGGCGGGTGGAAAGCCTGCGCTACTCGGACGCCACCAGCAATCAAATGAATTTGTGGTCCGGCGACCGGGAATGCACCGTCAGCGATCAGGGATTATTCACCGCCAAAAACCTATGGCTCGACCCCGACGAACCGGCGTGGAAAGTGCGGGCCGAGTTTTCGCACCAGGCAGGTTATGGCCCGGAGGAGCTGGCAACCATCACCAACGTTCCCGCCAATTTAGACGGGGCCCAGACCCCCGGCGCGTTCCAAGCAACCTTGAAGGACGCCCGGGTGTCGGTCGAGCAAATCAAAATTCAAGCTGGGTGGGGTGACCATAATGCCACCGTTCAAGTGCGGGTCACCCCGGAGCTCGAAGATTTCCGTATTGCCCTGATCAAGGTTACCAACGAACGCGGCCAGGACATTGCGATGATGAAACCGTCGAGCAATGACGGCAATGTTGCCGGACGCCCCTTTCACTTTTTCTACCTCAATCTCCCGGCGGACACCAAGTCGCTCAATTTCTCGTTTGCGTATCAGGAAAGCCGGTTTGCCGAGTTTGTTTTCAAGCCAACAGTGGTTGCGGCGCCGGCCGGCACCTTTCCGGCCCGCCAATAGGCATCCAGCTTTAACCTCAACACCAAATCCGACGTGTGCAAGGGCGGCCAGTCCCAAATGGTCAATCGCACCATGTCTTTGGGCTGTAAGCCCGCAATGTGAAAGCCCGGGCTGGAGACCCGGGGATGGTCCGTCCATATCCCCACCGCCCTGCAAGGGCGGGACATCTTGCCGTATACCTATTAAATCTCTAGCTATAACGGTCGTGTAAAAACCGACAAAAAGACGATGCTCAAAAGGGCCTAATAAATCAGAATATGGCCACGACGCGGAGTGAAACGGCGGTTGGCTAGTGAGATTGGGCGGTTCCCGGTTTCCGATAAATCCTCCAAATCGTCACGAGCCACGCCGCCCAAAGACTAATCAGCACACCGAAGCGCGCGGCCCATTCTTCAATTTGATGGAATGGCTACATCTCTTGCGCATCCCATTCTTAACCGGTCGTTGAAAAACGAGTGGCATTCGACTCACTTTCCCGGCACAGTATCCTTTAACAATTTAAATTTTGGCTCCTGATAAAAAAAAGACCCGTATTCGCTCGTCCTGGCCCTGGTGGCGCCGGGCCTTGACCAGTTTGAGCGCGCTGGCATTGGTATTGAGCGGCTACTTGGGCTGGCATTATCTGGCCGGTGGATCGGTGATCGGCTGCACGGGCGGGAGTTCCTGCGACCAGGTTCTGAACAGCCGCTGGTCATCCATCGGTGGCGTTATTCCCGTTAGCGGTCTGGCAGCGGGAGCCTACCTGGCACTGCTGTTGGCCAGTTTTTTCATCGGCACTACCACCGAGGCTCCGGTCCGGCGGCTGGCCTGGCGCGCGATCCTGATTCTGGCCGGGGCGGCCGCCGGTAGTGCCGTGTGGTTCACCATCTTGCAGAAATGGGCCGTCGGCGCTTTTTGTCCCTATTGCCTGACTACCCACCTCACCGGCCTCCTCTTGGCCGCCTTGGTCCTCTGGCAGGCGCCCCGGCAGTCGGACGATGAGTCACCCACCCTTGCGCCAAACAATGCCGCGCCAAAATCCACCCCGTCCGCCGCCTCAAATCGTGCGATTGGCCCCTGGTCCGCGTTCGGCCTGGCGTTCGTCGGCGTGGCTCTGGCCGGCGTGCTGGCGTTCTGCCAATACCATTTTGTTCCCCCGGCCGTCTATCGCGGCGGCGAAGCGGCAGACAGCCTCACCGCCCCCGATCCCCACGCCTCGCCCCTGATCGGTTCGCCGGACGCCCCCTGCGTCGTCACCCTGCTCTTTGATTACAAATGCCCCCATTGCCAGGCATTGCATTTGATGCTGGATGAGGCGGTTCGCCGCTACGGTGGCAAACTCACCTTTGCCCTGTGCCCCACGCCATTGAACACCCAATGCAACCCCTTCATCCCCCGGGACGTGGATGAGTTCAAAGATTCCTGCGAACTCGCCAAAATCGGCCTGGCGGTTTGGGTGGCCCGGCGCGAGGCGTTTCCGGCCTTCGACCGCTGGATGTTCTCGTTTGAATCCGGCGACCGCTGGGAGCCGCGCAGCCCCGCCGCCGCCCGGGCCAAAGCCATCGAATTGGTCGGCCCGGCAAAATTTGATGCCGCCCTGGCCAATCCTTGGATTGGCCAGTACTTGCAAACCTCCATCCAAATTTACGGCGAAACCATGAAAAGCGGCCCCGCCGTCCCCAAACTGGTTTTCGGCTCCCATTGGGTCATCCCCCAGCCAAACGACGCCGACGATCTGATGCTGGTCTTGCATGATAGTCTGGCCGTGCCAGCCCCCTGATCAGGAGTATTGCCTGGCCCAAAGCCCAAAATCCGCGCCTCCCAGCGCCACATTTTTCCGTCGAGGCTCCAATTTGCTCAGTCCACCCGTGGGGTAAAGACCCCATGGCGTTTGCAGCACCCTCTTCCTCATGCTTCACCCATGAATGCCTGCCGGCAAATGCGCCGTCCTTCCTCACCCCCTTCCAACCATGAAAATCGAAATAATTGACGCGCCAACGCCCGCCTCCGGCGTGGCGTCCGCCGCCAGCGAAGCCACTGCGCTGGAAATGGAAACCCTCCGCGCGGAAGCCGCCCGGCAAATGGATCTACACCTCCGTCTGGCCGCCGATTTCGAAAATTTCAAACGCCGCAGCCGCGCGGAGGCCGAGGCCCGGGCCGTGGCCCAGAAGGATATGTTCATCCAGGAATTGCTGCCGGTCATAGACAATCTCGAGCGCGCCCTGGCCACCGCCACTGCTTCCGGAAATCCCGCTCTGCGCCAGGGCGTCGAGATGACCTTGCAACAACTGCGCAAATTACTCCTCCAGCATGGCATCGAAAGCGACGAGGTGGTGGGACGGCCCTTTGACCCGCACCAGCACGACGCGCTATCCCAGGGCCATGACCCCGCCCAGCCTGCCGGCACCATCCTGGAAATGTTCCAGCGCGGCTACCGGCGTGGCGCCAAAGTTCTCCGCCCCGCCCGGGTCTCGGTTAACAACGTAATTCCTCCCCGGCCCCATTGAACCCGAAGTCCGAAATTAACACTTCAGTAAAGCAGATATTCGGGTTACACCCCATGGTGAAGTCATGCCGGCCGGGTTAACCTGCCGTTATGATTCGTTTTCTCCCCCCTTCGCTAAAGAATTACGGCCTAAACTTTCTGACCGTTTTGGCATTGGTAGCCGGTAGTCTGGCTCCGGGGGGAGCGCTGGCGGCAGGACCGGCCGCAATTGATTTGCAGTCCGCCGCGCCCTTCACCGTCCTCGCCACTTCCACCACCACAACCACTGGCGGAGGGATCATCAACGGGGACGTCGGCTTGTCGCCCGTCGGCTCGCAGGGCATCCCCCCCGGCCAGATTAATGGGACAATCTATAACGGCGGCCCCATCGCCGCCCAAGCCCAACTCGACCTGAACTCCGCCATCATCGCCGCCAGTCCGGCGCAACTTCCAGGGGGCATCAACGCGGGCGCCGAACTCGGCGGCCTAACCCTCCCCGCCGGCGTGTATGCCTCCCCTTCCGGCGCTTACGCCATTACCTCGGTGGATCTCACCCTGCATGGCGGACCCAATGATGTCTGGGTCTTTCAAATGGCCAGCTCGCTCACCGTCGGCGTTGGCCGCCAAGTGCTCCTTACCGGCGGGGCGCAGGCGCGCAACGTATTCTGGCAGGTCGGCAGCTCGGCCACGCTCGGTACCTCCTGCGCTTTCGTGGGCACGGTCATGGCTTATGCCTCCATCACCATGAACGCCAGCTCCACCCTGAATGGCCGCGCGCTGGCCCAAAACGGTGCGGTCACCTACAACGGTTCCGGCGGCACCCTGCCCTTGCCGGCCGCTCCGCTGTTCACCCAGATCATCCGGACGCACGGCACCAACGCCACCGTCACCCTCCAGACCTCGCCCTATTTTCCCCTGACCTTGCAAACCAGCCCGGACCTGCGCACCTGGTCCAGCGTCGCCACCAACTATCCCGTGACCGGCCTCAGCGCCTTCACCAATCCCGTCCCCGCTGGCGTGACCGCCCGCTTCTACCGCGCCTTCCTCACCCCGTATCCGTGAACCCGGCTCATTCCTCCGTGAAACCCTGCTGTCGGAAGCGTTGCAATTTGTAAATCAATGTTCTACGGCTGATGCCCAGCGCCTTCGCCGTCTCCGTCCGGTTGGACTGGTGCTGGCGCAGCGCCTGAAAAATCGCCTGCCGTTCGATCTCCTCCAGCCGCTCCAGATCCGCCGCCTCCACCGGCGCCGCCGACCGCCCCGCCTCCTGCACCCGCGCCGGCAAATGCTCCGGCAGGATCAGCTCGCTCCGGGACAGCAGCACCGCCCGCTCCATGGCGTTGCGCAACTCCCGCACATTCCCGGGCCAGGTGTATTTTTCCAGGCAGCGCCCGGTCGGCTCCGAGAGCCGCGACCGCCCGCGCGCAAATTCCGTCACGAACCGGCCTGCCAGCGGCAGAATGTCCTCGCGTCGCTCCCGCAACGCCGGCAGGTGCAGCTCCACCACGTTCAGCCGGTAAAACAAATCCTCCCGGAACCGCCCGTTCTTCACCTCCGTCTCGAGCTGCCGGTTCGTCGCCGCCAGCAGCCGCGCGTGCGTGTGAATCTCCCGGTTGGACCCCACCCGCTGGAACCGCCCGTCCTGCGTGATCCGCAGCAACTTCGCCTGCAATGCCGGCGACATCTCCGCGATTTCATCCAGTAATATCGTCCCGTGATCCGCCTCCTCAAACCTCCCGATCCGCTGCGTGTGCGCCCCCGTGAACGCCCCCTTCTCGTGCCCGAACAACTCGCTCTCCAGCAACGTCTCCGGGATCGCCGCGCAATTCACCTTCACGATCGGCCCCTTCGCCCGCTGGCTCCAGCCATGAATCACATCCGCCAGAATCTCCTTGCCCACCCCGCTCTCCCCCGTGATCAACACCCGCGTGTCCGAAGGCGCGATCAGCGACGCCTCGCGGAACACCGCCTGCGTCAGCGGACTGCGCGCCACCACCGACTCCGGCAGCAGCTTCTCCGCGTTATACCGCAACGGCGTGTTCCCCGCCAGCCCGATCGCCTGGTGGACGCACGTTAGCAATTCATCCAGGTCAATCGGTTTCGCCAGGTAATTCACCGCGCCATCCCGCATCGCCACCACCGTGTCCCGGATGTCCGGGAAGGCCGTCACCAGCAACACCGGCAGCGTCGCGTGCTCCTGACGCGCCAGCCGCAACGTTTCCAGGCCCGTCAGCCCCGGCATGCGCACGTCCGAGATCATCATGGCAAAGCCGCCCGGTTTCAACCGCGCCAGCGCCTCCTCCCCGGACTCCGCCGCCGTGATGGCAAAGCCCTGCCCCGTCAAAAACGTGTCCAGCAGGCTCCGCTGCCCCGGATCATCGTCCACGATTAATATTCGGGCGGCGGCAACTTGATTTCGGCGCGGTTCAGGCGGCATGGCGGGAAACTAAACGAACCGGGGGACGGGCAAAAGAAGTTTTCGCCACTCAGGCCACCAGCTTCAAATGATGTATCCGGAAAATCGCGCCCTTCGGCTGATTCGGCAGGCACGTGATTTCCCAGCCGTGCGCGAGCACAATCTGCTGCACCACCGCCAGCCCCAGACCCGTGCCCTTTTGATTCGTCGTGAAATACGGCTTGAAAATCTCCTGCACATTGGCCGCCGGCACTCCCGGGCCGTCGTCCCGCACCTCCAGCGCCACCTCGCCCGAGCCCGTCTTGCGCGTCACAATTTGAATCCGCCCGTTCATCCCCACTGCCTGGATCGCATTGTGAATCAAATTAAACAGCACCTGCCGCAACAACTGCTCGTCCGCCTCGATGAACAGCGGATCGCCCGCCGTTTCCACCGTCAACTTCTTCTCCTCAATGTCAAAGCCCAGCGTCCGCACCACCTCGCTCACCGCCGAGGTCAGCGCCAGCCGCGTCCGCCGCACCTCGCGCGGCCGCGAATAATTGATAAATTCATTGAGCTGCGCCGTCACCTTGTCGGTCTGGTTGACAATCGCCTGCGATTTCTCCGCGATCTCCGGCGTCACACTCGCCTGTTTGGACAGCATTTGGGCCATGCCGCGAATAATGTTCAGCGGATTCCGCGTCTCATGCGCCAGGCCTGCCGCCGCCAGATTCATTTCCCGCAAATGGGAGTTCAGCTCGCTCGCCCGCACCAGGAGAACTTGCAGCTCCGAAGATTTGGAAATACTGCGCCAGGCCAGCCCCAGGCCAATCGCCGAAATGCCCGCGAAAAACGCCACCACAAATCGCAGCCACAAGTCCGACTCGATCGTCGCGCGGTACTGGTCCGTGGACATCGCCAGCACCAGCCCATGCAATTCGTGTTTTTGGATCACCGCCTTGAATTCATCGTCTGTCATCCAGCGCAGCCAGGGCGGCCGGCGGTTGTTGTCGCGACCAGGCCGTCCCCGCCCATCGTCAATCGGCGGCGGCGGCGGCATGGCCACCCCCCCTTGGGCGATCAGATTCGTGCCGTGACCGCCATCGTCCATGATCGGCGGGCCATCCGGCGGCGGCAGGGGATGCGGATCATCCGGTCGGTCCCGGCGTGGAAAATTCGGCGCGGTCCCCGGCGGTCCATTCGTGAAATCCCGCCGCGAAATCACCACGGTTGCCGTGGGGGCGGTGTTCGTGGAGCCTTCCGGCGACACGTTCTCCCCTGAGACGGGAATCACAAACGTCGCCGTGTTGGCCGCCCATTGCTCTCCCTCCTGCAAAATCTCCGTGTTCGAGAAATCAATCGGCGCCCCCACGCTCAGCAGCGGCTCGCTCGCTGTGTTGAGCAGCACCACCGAAACCAGCTTGCTCGACTCGACCAGTTGATTCGTGCGGCCGTTAACCAGCTCATTCAGCGCCGGCTCCAAACGTTCCTGAAGGATTCCCCCCCGGAACCGCAAGGTCCGCATCAACGCGCTGAGCGTGTTCGCCACCTCCCGGGAACCATCTCGCAAATAACTCTTCGCCGCCGCCTGCGCCCGGTAATGCTCCTTCACCTGCCACCCCACCACCACCACCCAGACCACGAGCAGGAGCCCGTAGGCCAGGGTGTTGCGGCGGTGCGGTTGCATGGGTTGCTATTAGATAAGGCCGCCTGCCACGCTTGACAAGCAAAACTTACCGGCTTTTCTTCACCGGCACTTTGTCCAGGAAATGGTCCAGCTCCTGCTCGCTGAACGAGTTCGTCATGAACGACGTCGCCTGCGACTTCTCCGAACCGTACAGGGAGTCCAGTTGTTCCGGCGACTGAATGATGTGCGGCGTGATGAAAATCACTAGTTCCTTCTTCTCGCGGCTCGACTGCTGATGCTTGAACAAATTGCCCAGCAGCGGGATGTCCCCCAGCACCGGCACCTGGCTGTTATTGGCCGATTTGTTGTTCGAGATCAACCCGCCAATCACCACCGTTTGCGAATCCGGCGTCACCACCACGGTATTCGCCGAGCTCTTGTTGATGTTCGGCGCGTAAATCGGCGAGGACAAAATGCCCCCGCTGGATATCACCTGGCCGGGCGTGGACGTGTCCACCGCCGTGTCCTGCGGCTGCAGGATCATTTCCACCATGTTGTTTGCCCCGATAAACGGCGTGACATCCAGTTGAATGCCCACGTTTTGATACGAGCCATTGATCGTCGTCAGGTCCGAGGCCACCGTGCCGCCCGAAGCCGCCGTCGTCACGCCCGTTGGCAGGTAAATACTCTGCCCGGACACAATCTCCGCGAGCTGGCCGTCCCGCGCCATGATCGAGGGCCGCGAGAGCACTTCCGATTTGCCCGCCTGCGCGATCGCCTGCAACGTGGCTTGGAAATCTTTGCCGAAGATCTGCGAAAACCCGCCGCCAATTGAACTTGAGGAGGCTGGCGTCAGCACGGGGTTCGCCACCCCCAAGTTATTATACGTGGTGTTGGCCGAGTTCAGGGTGGACAGCGGAAACGACGTGCCCGCGTTGACCGTGTTGTTCCCCACCGGTCCCGTCCAGCCGCCTTCCAGACCCAGATCCAGGGAATTATTATGATCCACTTCCAGGAAGACCACCTTGATCAGCACCTGCCGCTTCGGCTGGTCCAAACTGGCGATCACCTCCTGAATTTGCCGCGCCGTGTCCTCGTCGGCCACCACCATGATCGTGTGCGTGTCCGGATCCTCGGTGATGGTCGCCGAACCAACCTGGCCGTTGTTATTGTACTGGCCGCTGCTCGAACTGCTGCCGAAGCCGCCGCCGGCCCGAGCGCCGCCGAAGCCGCCGCCGCCGCCGCCGAAGCCGGCGGCGGCTTCGGCAGCAG
>Ga0182012_10005617_pt1 | contig 12955 bp, 13 predicted proteins | sample 612S2SmetaG_FD_120486 | JGI IMG/M metagenome (GOLD analysis project Ga0182012, IMG submission 120486) | Permafrost microbial communities from Stordalen Mire, Sweden - 612S2S metaG | ecosystem: Environmental > Terrestrial > Soil > Wetlands > Permafrost | place: Sweden: Stordalen | collected...
CCGCGAATCGGGCCGTGCGTCGTGCGCCCGGTGAATTATGTCTGCATCGGGCTGAACTACGCCGATCATGCCGCCGAGACCGGCAACCCGATCCCGAAGGAACCAATCGTGTTCCTCAAGTCGCTCAGTGCTTTCACGGGGCCGAACGACGACGTGAAGATGCCGCGCGGGTCGAAAAAGCTGGACTGGGAAGTTGAACTGGGCGTGGTGATCGGCAAGACCGCCCGCTACGTGCCGGAGCATGAGGCGCTGAATTATGTTGCCGGATATTGCGTGTGCAACGACGTGAGCGAGCGTGAATATCAGATGGAGCGGGGCGGAACATGGGACAAAGGCAAGGGATGTGAGACGTTCGGCCCGACCGGCCCGTGGCTGGTGACGAAAGATGAGGTCAACGACCCGCAGGACCTGCCATTATGGACCGAAGTGAACGGCAGGCGGTTCCAGGACGGTTCCACCCAGACGATGATTTTCGACGTCATCAAGCTCGTGAGCTATGTGAGCCACTTCATCACGCTCTACGCTGGCGACGTTATTGCCACAGGGACGCCGCCTGGTGTTGGCGCGGGCGTCAAGCCGGAACCTGTTTTTCTCAAACCCGGCGACGTTATGCGGCTCGGCATCGAGGGATTGGGAATCCAGACCCAGCGGATCATCGCAGCTTAGAGGGATCGCCTTCGACCCATGGTGGCGAACCGCCGCGGCAGTTTCTCGAGGTCGAGGTTCAAGTGTTTATGCGAAAAGCAGCGGCGCACGATCGTGTGGTTCGGCGGCGTCTACCTTCAGCATGCAATACGGGCGGCTTGCCGAAGGCACATATCGCTAACCTCGACTCCGCCTGTGCATGGGACTCAGACGTCTGGGTCTTGCAGAGCGGGAGCGATGCGCGTTAAAGACCGCCTGGATGAGGCGCGGGCGCGTAGCTCAGCGGGAGAGCACCTCCCTGACACGGAGGGGGTCACAGGTTCAATCCCTGTCGCGCCCACCACTTTTTTTGTGAGGTGGTCCCCAAATTCTGGACAGGTAGCTAAGAGGGAGTGCCGTCCCTCAGCTGGACTTTCCGCGTTTCACGCAGCGAGACCTACTGTCTCCACGTATCGACTCAACAAGGTGACCGGGATTTCGATGCTTTCCGAGCCCTGGTGGGACATCGAAAAACTTGGTGGCGACCACAAGACACGGCGGACGGCGGCGATCACGTCGCTGAAGTTCGGTTTTTGTTTGTTATACCAAGCGGCGGGATGGGGGCGCACAGCGGTGCTGGTTGCTGCATCAATGTGACCAGACGGTCACCTGCGAGGCCCCCATTCCTCGTTAGTCAGTTCACGCGGATAACGCAGCTTGTCGCGATCGTACGGGGACGGTTCTCGGTTTCCCCCATCACACCCTTCGCGAATCGACCCGGTCATCGAATAAAAGCGGACTTGCCGAGGGTGGCATCGACGGTGCGGCGCACGATGCGTTATCGATCCGGAAGGCATCAAATGCACCGCAGCCTGTCGCTCCAGTGTGGGTGCGAGTGGTCAGCTCGCGTATTTGTATTCCGGCGCTGCTTTCAGGGCGGCGGCGTTCGTGTCCATTGTGGCGCGCCATTTCTTGTCAGTTGCGCCGTAGGTGATCGCGACCGCCGACGGCTTGACGGCTACGTAATGGTCGCCGATGCCGAGGAAGCCGCCGACACCGACGATATAGGCGTTCACATGCCCATCGGACATGGCGATGTCTTTCACGGTGCCGATTTTCTGCTGGTTGGCATTATAGATATCCAGTCCCACCAAGTTGGAGCTCAGATCCTCACCGGTGGCGATGGAGGTGAACATGCTGGGACTGACCACGGCCGCGGATGTGGGAGCCGGGGTTGTGGGCGCCGCCGTGGCGGGCGTTTGGGCGAATGCCGCGGGCGACAATGCGAGCAAGGTTGCGGTTGCGAACAAGGTGCGTTTCATGGGGTATCTCCTGTGCCAGTGACGTGATCGGGGCGTCGCTGCGCCGGTTTACTAAGCTATGCTCCGGTCACACTGTCAGGTTCGGAAAATACCCAGGCGGTCCTCGAGTGCCCGGCCAGCGTGGCTGACTGGGCGCGGTTCAACGCCTGTGGTGTCTGGGTAACACGAACGTGCTGGAGCGGCCGGGCCGGCGGGCGCGATCGATCTTGAGCCGTAACTTCTGACGCCGCGATGCTGTGCCCTGGGCGAGCCGTGACAGCGAGTTGGCAAGAACTCCGTTTTGATGCCGGATGTTAAGCGCCTTGCCTAGAGAGTCCGGAGCAGAATTCATACTGTTATGATAAAACAATAACATCCGGCGTTTAGGCGAGACTGGGATCACGCTGCGGCGCGAACAAATTGAGCAGGCAACTGGCGGTGAAAGCGGCGACGAAGATCAGCTGGCAGAATACCTTGAGATGGCTGCGCACCTGCCGATGACGACCGCCGTAATCGTCCCTTATGGAGCTATTGACGTACTCGGCGACCGACGCTGCACAGTCGGCCGATCAATCCAGGCGTTGCCAGCCAGATGACGTTGAGCACGGCGGGGTCCGGAGCACGGAAACCGGCCGGCGAGCCTGCTGCCTGTTCGGACATGGGTACGGCCTCCTGTTCCAGCGTTTCAAGATAGGCAATGCCGGCCGTCTGATCGCTCCGTTCGAGTTCGATGATGGGCATTGGATTGCCCGGCTTCACGTCCTGTGCGTTGTCGACCCAGTGCCCTTGCAGCTTAAGGAAACTAGTCGCAACGCCGATCGCGTTGTCATATCATATCCCAGTGATCGACGCCGAAGTGGCAGTTTTGCAGACCGATGGACAGGATCCAGGTGGGCCGCGAGACATGGAGGGTCATGGAATGACGTGCCTCATGAAGCTGAGCACCGTCGCGTGTTTGATGCCACTCGGCGTTGGGGCGGCGATCCGACCGCCCGATACACTTAATTCAGCGGGAGTCCGGCCGCCTGCGGGAACGGCGGACCGCGGACGTATCGTCCGGCAGTTCATTCAGCGCGACCATCGCCGCCAACTGCAACGTATCGCCGACCGAACTGGTCTCCGTCCAGAGTTCGACTACGAGGCTGTCGCCGCCGATCATATGCTAAGCCGCAGATACCCGGAAATTCGCGACAGAACCAGCGAAATTGCGTCCGGCGCAGGCGTTCTGTTCGCCAGCAGCATAAACCGATCCTAGCCGGTTGACCAATCGCAGCCACCTGAGACATGTGCGACAGAAGCTTGGCGCGCCTGTGTAACCGAAACTCGGCAGAAATTGAATCAAACCAAAATTTCTGGCTATGCGGATACGATGAGGGAAAAGGATGGATTATGGACATATCGAACCCGCCAAGGTTGATGAAGGGTTTCATAATGATCTGCACACCGGCGCATGGTTCATTTGCGAAAATGTGTTAAGCGCCGTGCATGCGCAAGACCGGTTCCGTTACTGGAAGTTGGCGATATTTTGCTTTATCGTCCTGGTCCTCGGCTGCCTGCCCCGGCCCGCCGCGGCAACCATGAGCTGCACGATCAGTTTCACCGACATCAACTTCGGCTCATTCGACGTTGTCACGGCTGGCACCATTGACGTAACCGGTACCGGCACCATCAACTGTACGGGCGCCGCCGCGAACAGCACCTATGTGATGTGCATCAATATCTACAGCGGTGCCGACGCCAGCGGCACGCAGCGAAGAATGAAGTCCGGATCGAATTTTCTTAATTTCGGACTGTACGGGAATAATAGCTACTTCGCTAGTACAGGCAGTTGGCCGCAGTCCTGGGGCCCCAGCCCCAATTACGGTTACCAGACCTATGAAACCGCGAATGGCAGCGGCGCCATCGTCAACCAGACCATCACGATCTACGGTCAGGTTCTCTCTGGCCAGACAACCGTCAGTCCCGGCATCTACTCGGAAACGATGGGGGGCGTTTCTATATATACTGATATCCAGTACGGCGGGTACAGCACTGGGCCTTCTTGTCCAACCGGGAGCTATACTTCTGCGTCCACCTTCACGGTTTCGGCGACCGTCCTGCCGGCTTGCTCGGTCAGTGCCACCACATTGAATTTCGGCTCCACGTCGAGCTTGGCGTCCACAGTCTACAGTACCGCGACGATCACCGCGAAGTGCGACAACACGCTGGCCTATTCGGTCGGCCTCGACAATGGCCTACATGCCATCGGCAGCCAGCGCTATCTCTCGGCAGGTACGGGAACCGACATCAAGTACAATCTCTATACCGATTCGAGTCACAATTACGCCTGGACAACCACGACCTCCAACACCAGTTGCTCCGGAGGCAGCAAAACCTGTGCCACGGGCACCGGCACCGGTTCGAACCAGACCTATACAGTCTATGGCGAGGTTCCCGGGCCGCAGACAGAACCGCCAAGCGGCACCTACACTGATACGGTCGTGATGACCATCACCTACTGACCTGGAGGGGTTTTATTGCCGGGACAAAGATTATGCCGGCCGGAACCAGAGCCTGTGACGTAGGGCGCCCAGTGCGCCACTGAAGGTTGCATCCTGCCTGTGGGACCCCGGACTCGCAAACAGACGCTCTAGATGAGAACGCCCGGAGCGTAGCAGGCGCCCAGACCCACTCGGCAACCGCGTCCGCGAACTTTACCGTGCCCATTTCCATACCGCAGGTTGAAATCGGCGTCCGTCGCTGGCCAAGAGCACACTGGTTTGTAGGTAGCGCCGATGCGGGCCATGCTCTGGTGACATGGCTGCATCACATACACAACCAGGGGTTGCTTTGTTCGCACTTTAATCCTAGTGTGTTCCTGCCGCGAAAAAATCGCATGCAACGCAACCACCGGACTTTAGCTGGTGGGGATCGGTCGCAAATGGGGCACCCAAGGGGGTCCGCTCCGTGCATCAACCGGTCGCACAACGGAGTTTACGACTTTGACGCGCAACATACCTGTGCCCGCCGTTGCCACCATTGTGGCCAACGCGGATGGATCGTGCCTGAACAATGAGCCGGTAACGATCCGCAAATCCCATGCGGCTGCCCAAGTGCCCTCCACCGCCGTTTCCGTATCGGCTGCCCCATCACGCCGCAGCGTCATGCGTTCCGCGATCCTTGGCCTTGCAGCGGTCATGTCGCTCTGCACCGGCCCTGTCGCCCAAGCCGGAACAGCCACTGGCACCCTGCCCGTATCGATGACAATCACCGCGACCTGCACGATCGGCGCGACGGCGATGGCCTTTACCGCCCAGTTGGGCGCCGGCTTGGTGACGACCGCCGCCACCGCAACCGGGTCGATTTCAGTGACCTGCACAAACCTCGCGCCCTACGCGATTGGCCTGGGTAACGGTGGAAACTATTCGACCACGCGTCGCATGGTGTTCGCCAGCACCAACTACCTACCATACAATCTGTACACCGACGCGGGTCTTACCACCCCCTGGTCGACAGCCACCGGCGCCAGCACCTGCACGACCTCGACGGATTGCTACACCGGCACCGGCACCGGATCCGCGCAGTCGATCAACGTCTACGGCCAGGTCCCGACGGTCGCCACTGCGCCTGCCCCGGGTGCCTATACAGATACTGTCAACATCACCGTTTACTTCTGATCGCCAGCCTGATCCGGCAGTGGTGAACACCATCGCCAAATGCGGCCGTCTAAATCCTGCCTCGTGGCGGGCCTCTCAGGTCCGCCAGGCGGCACCGCACCGTGATGGTGTCCGCCTGTATTTCAACCGACTCCAACGCAACGAGCGTCTGCGCACGCTCGCCAAGTAGCCAATGCAAGGAGGCTTCCAGTGCCCAGTGCATCCGCCCAAGCGGTTCCGATCGAGCTGCGCGACCTTCCGCGCACTCTGTCGCATATGAACAATCAGGAGCTTATCAAGGTGGTCGCACTGATCGACAGCATGGCGCAACGCGGCGCGTTTGACGACCTGATCGCCCCAATGCGCCCGCGGATCGCGGAGCTCAACCCACCCCGCCCGCTGCGTTTCGCGCGCCTGCTGTTCCTGCCGCTGGATCCCCTGATCGTGGCTCCGCAGCAGTTTAGCGTGGGAACACCGGCCCTGCCGCGCACCGCTCTGGCACCACTCACGAGCGAGGTGCAAATCGCACTCGGCCGACAGATGCGCGCGATCGAAGCCGCCATCGACGGGCACGCCGTTGCCGACACCGAGACCGTGCAGCGTGTCGGCCAGATGCTGTGGCCCGCGGCTGGCGCCATTCTGGCGCGCGCGCCACAGCCGCGGGGCTGGACGGCGACGGGGTTGCTGTCGTTCCTGCACAAGCCGCTCTCGCGGGGTGTTGCGGCGGTATTGCACCAGGCGGTCAAAATGCGGGCCATCGTCACTGACGCCGAGGTCGGGCTGCCGCTCGACGTTGAGGCTCTGGACACCTTCCTGGCCACAGCATCATCCGCCGGCCCCGATGCATGGAGTTTTGTCATCGCCGCGTTGGTGGGCCAGCTTTCCGGCGCGGCCGCTGTGCTGCGTCACATCAACACCTGGACCGCGCGCCGGCGCGATCCCGACCTTCGCGCCGCGTTCGAGCTGGTGTCGGACATGCAGCTCAACCGGTTGGAGCAGGCCGACGCCATGCCGGCCGGGATGGTCGGACGCAATCTCGCCAACGCGAGCGCCGAGGTGCGCCGAATCGCCGGCCTGCTTGATGGGCTGGATGACGAGGCCGCACCGACCGACCGTCGCAACCGGCTGCAAGCCATCCGAACACGGCTCGACGCAAGCTGCCGCACCCGCTTCGCCACAGCCTTGGAAAGCGACTTCCTCACGCCACTGAACGGATTGCTTCAGGCGCCGGACCCAGAGGCATTGCAGCACCTTGACACCTCCGCGCGCCAGCTCCGCGCGCTGGGAACCGAGGCGCGCGGCCTGGACAGCGGGCCGATCTATGATGCGTTGCTGCGAAAGGTTGCGGTCCTGGTACGCGACTTCCCGACCGGCGCGGGGTTGGCGCCGGTTGATAAGGCGCACCTGATCGAGAGCCTGGTGGGGCCGGAGGAGGCACTCGCATCGCCGGTATGAATTTCCATTCCCTGATGACAGTTCCGGTCAGACGCACGGCCCGATCCCGCCGCGCCTGACGTTCGAGCCCCCGTCGCGGGTTCAGCGAACCGCCGGCGGGTACGGCGAAGGAGGACGCGGCATCATCGGTTTAAGCGCCATCGGAACCGATCGCCAGGCTCATTTGCAGATCACCGGCCCGATCCGCACCTGTTCCCCTGGCCGCGGCTTGAAGGCGAAGCTGGCGTGGCAGGTGCCTTCGGCAAGGTCGACGGTCACCCGGTTCGATGCGGCGAGACCCCTGACGAAAGCCTGCCCATCGTATCCCACGACGAACGCGTCGCCCCCGTCCGTCCGCCCCGGCGACCCCGCCGGAACGAATTTGCCGTCGGCGCCCGTGAGAACGACGAGCGCGGCGGACTGATCGCTGTGCACTTTGAACGGCACGAGCGCCCCGCTCCGATCCGCCGGCGTGACGACTTCGTCCATTGATTCGAGCTCGTCTTCCACCGGCAGGCTGGACGGATCGATCGAGAGCTTGTTCTTCTCATAGGATCGCAAAGTAGGCACCAGCAACATGCCATGCGAATCGGTCGTCCCAATCGGGCGGTTCTCAGACAACACGGTGACGTTGGGCGCTCCGGCGTCAACCACCGCAAATGCGTCGTCGATATGATTGGACAAGAATATACCGCCGCCCATGCCCGCGACGGAGCCCGCGGCGTCGAGCGTCGCCCCGCCACCCGACCGGCTTTCGGTTGCCTCGGCCTGGACAGTCATGACCGAGGAACGATACGCAAGCGTGCCTTGGCGGGCTTGCAGAGCCCCTTCCTGGTCCTGGAATTGCCACCCGACGCTGCCATACTCGCTCCCGAGCGGATGGCTTATATCCAATGTGCCTGTGTTGCCGCCCTGCCCGCTCGACAGGGTCGATGAGACCGAGGTCCTCTGGCCCAGCGGGATGCTCAGCCCGATCAGGACGCCAATGCCTCCCGTGCTGCCGTAATCCTTAAAAGCCGACGCGAACAACGAAGCATTGTAGGGCAAGGGCCGCGAATATGACACCGAGGCGAGCTTGGAGACATTGTTAGACGCGTCCACCTCATGGAAATAGCTGACGCTCCAGTTCGAACTTCGATCGAAAGGCAGCGGTCCCGAGACGGTGACGCGGTCGAGCGCCAGCGGCGCACGTGTGCTGCCATAGATTTGCAGAGCTGTGCTGGTCGCCGCAAGGACGACCGAAGAGCTCGCTGCACCCGATGCCGGGATGAACGTGATCGCCTGCTGCCGTGCGGTCACCGAGGCCAGGTCCTCATAGTCGCCGAACGTGCGTTGCGAGCCGACATTCAGACTGATCCCGCCCATGTTGGTTTCAAAAGAGACCGCGGCTTGCATGCCTCTGCGACTGCCTGCCGGGCTTGCCCCGCCCAATTTTCCAAGCAGCGTGCTGCCGGCGACCGCGGCGGTGGCGACACCGAATGTGCCGGTCCGCGCGGCGCCCCCGAGTCCACCGTTCGCGACGCCACTGCCGCCTTCCGCATGGCCCTCCGCAGTGAACCAGTCCGTGATGCCCTGCAGCCAGGACGCGGAGCCGACGGGTTGCCTGACATAGCTGTCGGTGGTCGATCCGTAAGCGATGCGTGGCAGGCCAATTTCCACCGACCAACTGCTCAGTCCTGGTGCCAGCAGATCGGCTGAACCATAGAACGGGGCGTTGGTTGTTGTTTCATGCCCGGACGAGTCTCGGATCACCATCTGTGCATTGCCGGCGCCGGTGACCAATGGGATGTTGGTCAGCGCAAATGGGCCGGTTACCTGATCCTCGGTGAAGGTTCTGGTACTGTTGATGTAAAGATCCACGGTCGAGGGCACCGCGGCGGTGCCACCCAGATTGGCAACCGGCATGGTGACGAGGTCCGGCCGCAGTGCAAAATCCCGCTGTCCCTGCAGGCCGCCGATCCGAATCGGCCGCGTCCACGACAGTCCGCCGTTGATTGTGTCCCCGGCCGTCCAGGCGACCATTTTTTCAGGGTCGGAAAATCGATAGGATGAATCGAGGCGAACGAGCTCGGTCTGGTGGTTTTCCAGGTAACTTCCGATGCCCGTCTGCTCGAACGTGCCGAATGGCGAGAACGTCCGCGCATCCAGCGTGAGTGATGTGCCGTTGAAGGCGAACGGCGTGGGCCCGAGCGGCGTATTGAAGTTGCTGAACAGATCGTAGTTGAGCACCACGCCCCAGCCGCCCTGCGGGTGTACGACGCTCGAATTGCGGCTCAGGTCGTAGACGTGCGGCAGCCGATAGGCATCATCGACGGTGATCCGGATTCGCTGCGCACGCTCTTCGTAGACGTATTTCAGGGTCGGGATTTCACTAAGCATCACGATGTCGGCGGTGGAGTGCGCCGCGCTGGGGCGCAAACCCAACGATTCCAGTTCGCTTCTTGCCGCGCCGATCATGCCACCCGGAAACTGCACGAATGTTCCGATGACCTGGAGCGCGGCACCATTGATCGTGACGTCGAGTGCCAAGGTGTTCTGCTGTTCCGCCGCGCGCGCCGGCGGGCATCCAACCAACTCAGTGATCCCCGTCGCCAGGCCGATAACCAGGAGCGTCCTAACGAAGAATCTGCAATGGGGCCGTTGCATGGACCGGCCCATCGTTGCTCTCGGCGGCGATCGACACCTCTCCACCAGAGCCGAACCCGCGTGGCGGATTTGGGATGGTGAACGTCACCGATGAGCGGCCCAGCACATAGCCGACCAGACCATTGCCGAACGAGGCCGTTGCCCCTGCTCCGTCACGCAGCCGCAGGGATGCGATCCGCAGCCGCTCATCGCCGCTGTTGCTGGCGACGATCAGCAGCCGCCCGCCTTCGAGACGGAGCGTCCAGGACACGCTCGGCCGGGTCAGTTGCCGCGCCCGAAAAAACACCGGGATTGACTGGCGGATCAGAATGGCGACGCCGCTTTGGCTCCGCCGCTGCGAGGCGGGCAACTGATCGACCCACAGGCGATAGCTCTCCTCGCCTTGCACGACGGTCTTGGCGGTACGGACAACGCGGATCGTATAGTCGGCGCCGGGCGCCAGCGTCACGATGGGCGGCGAAGCCACCACCTCGGTTGTGGGATCGAGCGATTCGTGCCCATCGGCTTGCACCCAGTGGAACACCCGGGTCTGGACCGAAACGTCGATATCCTCGTCGTTGCGGAGCGTCAGGGTGCCGGAGGCCGCCGGCGCATTCAACTCCAACAGCACCGGTTCGATCTGGAGCAATGCGGCAGAGGCCGTCCCGGCAACCAGCATTGAGGTCGCCAGCATCGCCATCAGGTAGACCATTTTCATCGCATAACCGATCTTTTGGTGTTTCGTTGCAGACTTGCGACGCGGACCTGAACCGTCCACTGCGGGGCGGGATCCCATTGGCTTCGTGAAACTATGCTGTTCGGCCGCAATGCTGCCGGCCACCGATCAGACATAGAGAGTTCAGACATAGAGAGTGATGTCTGACCGTATCGGTAAAGGCACCCGGAGGCGGCGCTGTGCCGATCACCGGAACCTGGCCCTGTATCGGGATCGACTGTGCCGCGCCGTTGCCCGTGTGGCATTTCGTCGAGGTCGTGCACGTCGCGCTGCCGGTGGCCGTCGACCAGGGCGTCGAGACGCTCGAAGTGGTTAGCAGGTTGTACGGTAGGGCGGTGAACCCGTTCAGCATGTGAGGCGAGGGCGTATCGTTGCCAACATTGTCCAGGCCGACAAAAAAGGGTCCGTGGTTTGTGCGGGTATCCGAAATCGACCCGGTCGCCATCGCGGCCGTCGTCGTGAGGCCGTCGCCCGACTCGCATCCGAAAACCAGGGCCGTCGCACCGATGGTGCATCGTGATAGGTATTGTGACGCGCCGGGCGCCGATGACGGTTCCTGCGCGAGCCGTCGGCCTGGCGTACAGCGACAGTATCGCCGCAGGACCGGGAATCCCGGTGCGAACTATCCTGATCTGTGCCGCGGTTCGGCTAAGCGCTTTGATATCCACGATCACTATTGTCGCTCCGCGCCTCGACTGCTAATCCTAATGGCCCGTATACGGGCAAAACCTTTACGGAGAGTTACCAGCCTATTGGGTAATAGGGGTCTGCAACCGGGCAGGCGGGTCGAATTTGGAATGGGTGTGATCACCCACGCGAGCAACATCGTCGAGCACCCCCAAATGATCGCCGAACGCATCATGCGCTTCGCCAGACTGGCGGGCCGCGAGAATGTGAGCCTGAATCACCCAGACGCTGGTCAGCGTGAGGATCGCTTCGCGATTCGGGTCACGGCGATGTTGCCAGCACCCATCTACGGCAACGGCGACAGGCGGTAAGCGGCCTCGACCAGGGCGACGGCAGCGGCGTTGTCGGCCAGGTCGGCGATCGGTTTCCGCCCGTCCCGCAGCCGCTGCAACGTGTCACGCACGAAAGTCGGGTAGAAATGCACGTTGGTCAGCTTCATCGCGCGGGTGCTGCGCTGGCGGTCGTTGGTGACGATCTCCAGCGTGCTCTCGTCGCGGGCGGCAAAGTAATGACCGGCGGTGCGGATGGAGTAATGCAGGTCGAAGACGGAGTTCGGCGCCGGGTAGAGATACCCGGTCTCCACCATGCAGCTTGCATTGCCGCCTTGCAGAAGGACCACGGCGTGGTCCTCGATGGTCAGGCCGGCGTTGCGGTTGGAGATCATTGCGCCGGTGACGGTCAGGGCGGAGTCCGGCAGCAGAACGCGGCAGAGGTCCATGAAATGAACGCCGAGGTTCAGCAGCGCGCCGCCACCCGACTGCTTGCGGTCGGTCACCCAGTCGACCCGTTGCTGGCGGTAGCGATCGACCATGCCGCCGACGAACTTGAACATCGCGTACTGGACCGGTTCGGCGACCGATTGGATCGCCTCGATCAGCGGGCTGTAGCGGATGACGTAGGGCACCGCGGCGAACAGGCCGGCGGCGGCGGCGCGGGCGGCGATGTCGGCGGCCTCGGTCGCGTCGATCGCGCAGGGTTTCTCCATCGCGAAGGGGATGCGCTGGTCGATCAGGAAACGCGCGAGTTCGGCCATGTCGCAGTGGCGGGCAAGGGCAAAGGCGAAGTCGGGGCGCAGGGTGCCGCACATTTCCTGGTAGTCGGTGAACACCGGACAGCCGGCTTTGGCGGCGGCCGGGGCGGCGCGGGCGGCGTCGGGATCGCTGACGCCGACGATGGCGACGTCCGGCATCGCCAGACACGGTTCGAGAAAAAACGGCGTGTGCCAGTGCGACACGCCGATCAGCACGATGCGCATGGTGCGATTCCCCCTTTGGCCCCCTTTTGCCGGATTATCCCCTGGCGCATCGTGGTCGCGCAAGCCGAGTGGACCTGTCCCGCATGATTACGCTGTCCGAGAATTTCCGCGCGCTGTTCTATGCGCCGTTTTATGCGGCGCAGGCCACCGGGGCATATGCGCGGTGCGGGGTGGAGGTGGACTTCCGGCTGTCTGCCGACCCGGGGCGCACCGCCGCGGCGCTGCGATCGGGTGAGGTCGAGGTGATGTGGGGCGGCCCGCTGCGGGTGCTGCTGACGCACGACGAGGACCCGGCGTCCGAGGTGGTGTGCTTCTGTGACGTGGTGGCACGCGACCCGTTTTTCGTGATCGGGCGGCAACCGGCGCCGTCATTCCGTCCGGCCGATCTGATCCGGGTGCGGATCGGGACGGTGTCGGAGGTGCCGACGCCGTGGCTGTGCCTGCAGGACGATATCAGGCGGGATGGCGCGGACCCGAGTGCGGTGCGGCGCGTGACGGATGCGACGATGGCGGCGAACGCCGCGGCGCTGCGGGACGGGACGCTGGATGCGGTGCAGGTGTTCCAGCCGTATGCCGAGGACCTTTTGCAGTCCGGTGCCGGTTATCTGTGGTATGCGGCGGCGAACCGCGGGCTGACGGCCTACACGACCCTGGTGAC
>Ga0182012_10005618_pt1 | contig 12954 bp, 16 predicted proteins | sample 612S2SmetaG_FD_120486 | JGI IMG/M metagenome (GOLD analysis project Ga0182012, IMG submission 120486) | Permafrost microbial communities from Stordalen Mire, Sweden - 612S2S metaG | ecosystem: Environmental > Terrestrial > Soil > Wetlands > Permafrost | place: Sweden: Stordalen | collected...
AGGGCTCATCGCCACTCGCGGTGAGCTTTGGTTTTCGGCCGGGACGGGAGGCCATATCGGTCATCCATCTCGTCGACGTTCACAACCCGGCTCTACCCGTCATCTGGAGCCAGAGTGTTGAAATGCCTCGCTACGACGTCCCCGAAAGCGCACGCGTCTTCGCAAAGGATCGCTGGACGGGCGCGCCGCTGATTGCCGGCCTGCGCGTCGGGTCCGGAGCTGTATTGTGGGTCGCGATCGACCCGGGTCGGAACGGATATGAACGGTTCCCTTACCTCATGCAGGCCCTCGCGGATCTGGGATTCGAACCGTCCTTTCGCAGTTCGCGTCTTTGGGCCTTCTTCGACTATTCATATCGGACGCGGGCCGACGTGGATTACCTCGCAGAACGCTGGCGCAGAGCCGGAATCGCTGCGCTCCACGTGGCAGCCTGGCATTTCTACGATCCTGATACCGAACGCGAAGCGTATCTGAAGCGCCTCATCGAAGCCTGTCACCGTCACGGCATTCTGGTCTACGCATGGCTGGAGCTGCCGCACGTCAGCGAGAAGTTCTGGAACGACCACCGGGCGTGGCGGGAGAAGACGGCCGCGCTGCAGGACGCGCAACTCGATTGGCGCAAGCTCATGAACCTGCAGAATCCGGATTGCGCCGCGGCCGTGCGCGATGGATTGAAGCAGATGATGGAGCGCTTCGACTGGGACGGCGTGAATCTGGCCGAACTCTACTTCGAATCGCTCGAAGGCGCCGGTAACCCGGCTCGTTTCACGCCGATGAACGACGACGTGCGGGTCGCATTCCGTACTTAGGCCGGCTGGGACCCCATCGAGATATGGGGCAAACACAACGATGCCGCATCGCTGCGACAGTTCCTCGACTTTCGCGCGGAGCTGGTGCGCCGCATGCAGGAAGACTGGCTCAATGCCATGGAGACGTTTCGGACATTTCGACCGGACCTCGACGTGGTCCTCACGCATGTGGACGATCGCTTCGACACCGGCATGAAAGACTCAATCGGAGCGGATGCGGCGCGCGTGCTGCCACTTCTCGACACGCACTCGTTTTCGTTTCTGATCGAAGATCCGGCGACGGTCTGGAATCTCGGCCCCCAGCGCTATCCCGAGATAGCAAAGCGCTATCTGCCCCTCACGCCGCATGCCGGGAAGCTGGCGATCGACATCAACATTGTCGACCGCTATCAGGACGTCTATCCTACGAAGCAGCAGACGGGTACCGAGCTATTCGAACTGGTGCACCTCGCCTCGACCGCGTTTCCGCGCGTGGCGCTTTACTTTGAGAACAGTATTCTGAAGCCCGATCTGCCACTGCTCGCCGCGTCTTCGGCGGCAGTGACCCGCTACTCGAAGGATCGGCGGCGTGTCACGGTCGAATCGCCCGCGGACATCGAGATGAAGTGGGCCGGAGAGGGAGCGCTCGTCGATGGCAAGCCGTGGCCGGTTCAGTCTTCGACGGCGATTCGCCTGCCCGCGGGATTGCACACGATCGAGCCGGCTGTGCAACGGGAGTCGATTGCGCTGATCGATCTCAATGCGACACTGCGATCGGCGGCCATCGAATCGGGACGAAGGATCGCATTCGAGTACACGAGCGACAGCCGGGCCATCGCCCGCTTCGACCACAAGCCATCGCATCTCGAAGTGGACGGGGCGCCGCTGCTGCCGGCGTGCGTGGAGGCCAGCGACTGCGCCGTTCTGCTCCCGCACGGCAAGCATCGTGTGGTGGCCACCAATTAGTCAGTGCAGCTTCTCGACTGCTTCGGCGCACTGGGTTAGTGCCGCTTCCAGCGAATTCGGTTTGGCGGCATTGCCGACACTGCCGAACATCAGCGACGGTTCCCCATTGTTCCATCGCAGCGCGCAACCCTGTCCCGATTTCTGCACCTGACGGAGGACATCTTCGGGATCGCGGCCAGGCAGGGCCGCCAGCGCCTGGCCGAGCCGATTATAAGACCCTGTGAAATCGGGCGCGTTCTTCGCGGGTGTTTCGGCCGATGCGACCAACGCTTCGTGCGCGGTGACCGGGATCTGGCGCTGCATCGCGATGGCGGCGACGCTGGCAGCCAGGGCCACTGCCGTCGCTACGCCCAGCGCAATGCGAAGACGCATGGGGTGACCCTTTTGGCTGGATTCCGCCCGCGCGGGAGATGCCACCGCCAGGTCCTGTTCAAGAGCATGGATTCTGGCAGACGCCTGGGCAGAATCGGCGCGGCGCGATCGTTGCTCCCAGTCCAATGCCTTCTTCGCGGCATGGAGCTGAGTCCTGAGGTCGGCTACTTCGGCTTCAACCCGCGTGACCAGATCCCGGGATTTCGGCGCGCCGTAATATTGGTTCTTCGGCCGGGCCGTTTCCGCCTGGGAGGCCAGTTGAAGGCGCAATTCGAGGGTGGCATGCTCCTGTTCCTGGAGCATCAATCTCAGATGTTCCAGTTCGGCAACACCTCGGGATACTTCGGGCGAATCCGGATCGGGGATGCCCAGTCTCTCGCGCGTATCAGCGAGACCAACCTGCAGTTCTTTTTGCAGTTCCTTGGGTACTTGATCGTCACTGGCGCTATTTCTTAAGACGAGCGCCGTGTCGGCGTTTTCCATAACCTTGCTATCGGCGGAGAAGGCGGAAAACTTCAGCCCTTCTTCACGGAAACGTCTCCGCGATTCGTGGTGAGCGTGATTTGCGGTCCGTTGCCGGTCTGACCCGTGATGCTCGCATGGCGGCCGTCGGAAGAACTCCGGAGGGCGTTTCCGAACTGGTTTTCGACCTCTCCCTGCATGGTGGATCCGTTGAGCTGAAACGCGGCATTTTCAGGCAGCGTGACGGTAATATCGCCATTGCGCGAACGCGCATCGATCCGGGGAGGCGGAGTCTTGCCCGTCATGATCCGGATATCGCCCCGATTGACGGTGAGGTCGAGAGCGTTGGACACGTCGGTGGCCTGAACGTCGCGCGTCCCGGTATTGAAGCGCACGGGTCCGACTACGTTCGACATGTGAAGGTCGCCGAGGTCAATCGTCAACTCGCCGGGGAGGGCCGCGGCGTGAAACTCCAAAGTGCCGGCAAAGTCGCCGTGAATCGTGACCTGCCCGGCGATATTCGTGAGCTGGACATCGGTGCCGCGACCGGTCAGATCGAGGTCGCCTTTCAGGTTTGCGATGCGGATCTCGCCGCTGCGGGAGGATTCGATGTGAACATTGTTTCCGATATGGTCGAGGTGCAGGTCGCCGCGGCCGGCAGAGACGTCGACGGTTCCATCGACGCCGTCGATGGTGAGATCACCGGAGCGTCCGCGGGTTTCGACCTTCAGGCCGCGGGGAACGACGATGTCGAGGTCCGTTGTGACCAGCCCGCCGATCGGGCCGACAGGACCGTCGCTGCGAACGATCAACAGATTGCCTTCGCGATCGAGGTGAACGTGTGTCTGGCTATTGCGGCGGTCGGCCTGCCCGCGATTGAAGGCACGGATGGTCTTCCGGCCTTTTAGAGTGACGGTGTCGGAATCCGCGCCGGTGATGGAGAGATCGCCACGCAGATTATCCAGCACGATGCCGGTAACGCCCTGGGCAGAGGGCTCGGCGGCATTGACGTCATAAGCGTAATCGGAACCAAAGATGGTCACCTCGCCGTCGTCGAACCCGCGGAAATTAAAAGTGCGATGGTGGTTTGCGAACGCGGCAAAAATGCACAAAATGACGATCCAGAAGATGACGCCGCGCGAAATCGGCCGCGGGGGCATACCGGAGCCGCGGCTGGCATGAAACAGCACCTCGATCAGTCCAATGACGCCGGCGCCAATCAGGAGGAATGGCCAGTAAGTGCCGAGGAGAGAAAAGATCGACAAATCCGGCCGCACATTGCGCAGCAGGAACAGAACACCGACGAGGATGAGGATTAACGGTCCGGTGATGGAACGCGGTCTCACGGGCGGTCTCCGGGGTGGTTGTAAGGCGGCGGTGGAGGGCTACCGGGAGGGGAGGGTAGTAGCTGTCGCGGCGACGACGCCCGCCGGCAAAGCAGGCGGAGGAGTCCGATCACAATCAGCAGGACGGGCCAGGTCTGGCCAAAGTGGAAGGCGGTGAAGCGGTCGAACACAAAGAGCACGCCGACAGTAATCAGGATGATGGGGCCGGTGACGGCGCGCATTAAAGAAGTGCATTGCGGGTTCATCGCCGCACCTCGGTACCGTCGCCCGCGTTATCGCCGGAGTGGCGACTGGCGGCGTTCATGCGCACAAACAGCAAATAGACGCCGAATACGATGAGACCGACAGGCCAGTAGCGTTCCATCTCATCCATGGCGATGATGCCTGTGGTATCGAGCAACAGAATGACGCCGAGGGCGATGAGAACAACGGCGCCGGCGGGAAAGCGGCCGCCCTGTGTGGAGCGGACATCGATGAGGCTGGAGAATTCTTCGACGGCGACGCCATAGCGGCGTTTGCGCGCGGTGTGATAGGCCTCGAACGCCATATAGAAGACCCAGGCGGCGATCAGCAAGCCAATCAGGGGTTCGAGCGAGCCAGCGGTGGAATGGCTGCCGGCGAGGCTGACCAACAATCCAAAGACGACCACGTGGATGAGCCCCTTGGCGTACTGGCCGTTGTAGATGGCGCCCACGCCGGGGATGAAACCGAGGATGAAGGCGACGGCGGGGTGCGCGCCATAGTCCACGACGGGAGAGGGAACGCGACTGAAGTCGCGTGTATCTGGTTCGGGGCTCGGATCGGGAACGCGACTGAAGTCGCGTGTACCGGGTTCGGGGGATGCGGTGTAGGGCGTGGGCAGGTGGCGTTCGCAGAAGATGGATCCGAGCGCGGGTCGGCGGCACTCCTCGCACATCGGCACTCCGCATTCGCGGCAAAAAGCCACCGCGGGTCGTTCTGGATGAATGGAGCAGTCCATGGATTATTTTTTCTCCTGCGTTGGGGTGGATTCGGGAAGCCGGCGGGCGTTGGCCTGGGCATCGGCAGCGGCTTCGTCGGCCTCTTTTTGTTGTTCGGCCCAGTCGTCGATCTGGGATTTCACGGCATAGACCAGGCGCATGCTTTCGTAACCTTTCACGGCGCGGTCCCAGATGCGGTTGGTGCGGAACTCAAGCGAAGTCCAAATGCGAAAGGGATCGAGTTCGGCGGCGGTAAAAGTTGTTTTGGCGGGAGCGCCGCACTGGCTCAGCATGGTGAGGGACATGAGGGTCATCAGCGCGCCGAGCACCATGCGCGGACGCAGCACGGGAGCGAACGTGCGGTTAATCCAGCCGCTGACGCCGCGGCCGTGCAGTTTCAATTCCCAGCCGGCGTTGGTGGCATGGAGGATTTTGGTGAGCAGCGCGGGAGGCGGCTCGACTTCCGATGCGCGCCCGATGAAGGCGACGGCGGCGCGGGCATCTTCGGCGAGAGCGGCGCAGGCCGCACAGGAATCCAGATGACGCACGAACGCATCCCGATCGTTCGCGGGGAGGGTGCCGTCCATATAGTCGGCCAGCAGGATTTCAAATTCGGCGCAGTTCATGGCACGGCAACCCGGTATTTCTTCAGCAGGCGAGCCAGCTCGGCGCGTCCGCGGTTCAAGCGCGATTTGACGGTGCCTTCGGGGATGCCGAGGACGCCGGCGATTTCGCGATATTCCATTTCCTGCAGATCGCGGAGGATAATCGTCTCACGCAGTTCGGGAGAGAGTTTGACAAGTGCGGTCTGGAGGAGTTCGCTGGCTTCACGTCCGGCGAGGGCGGAGTCGGGGCGGCTGCCGGCGTTCAGTTCTTCGATGCGGGGAAACTGTTCCTCAATCGAATCGGTGACGCGGTCGTGGCGGCTACGGCGATAATGATCGATCAGGAGGTTGCGGGTGAGCCGGGCGAGCCAGGTGGCGAAAGAGCCTTCAGTGGAGCGAAAGCTGCCGAGGGCGCGGAAGACGCGCAGGAAGACTTCCTGGGTGAGATCCTGAGCTTCGGAATCGCGGCCGGTGAAGCGGTAGCAATGGGCATAAACGCGGCGGGTGTGGAGGCGCACGAGTTCTTCCCAAGCCGCGTCGTCACCGCGGAGGCAACGCTCGACGATTGTGCTCTCGAGATCCAAAGTCCCCGCGATCTTGTCCGGGCACATGGCGCCGGTGAGACCCCAGACCGCCGATGACGCCGCTAAATCCATTTTGCCGCTTAAATCCTTCCAAAAGAAGGAACGAGGCTTTAATATGATAGGTTCAATTTTTCCGCAAAGCCAGCGCGTCGTGGCGGGGAGCCAAGGTCGAACAGCGAGATGAAGTGTCCATTCTGCAACCAGATTGAAGACCGCGTGATCGATTCCCGCGAGAGCAAAGAGGGAGATTCGATCCGGCGGCGGCGGCAGTGCATCGCCTGCGAGAAGCGGTTCACGACCTATGAGCGGATCGACGAACTGCCGTATATGGTGATTAAAAAGGACGGCCGGCGCGAAAAATTCGACCGGCAGAAGGTGCTGAACGGGCTGCTGAAGGCGGGCGAGAAGCGGCCGATCAGCATGGCGAAGCTTGCCGATCTGGTGAGCCAGGTGGAGGCGAAGGTCACCGATTCGCCGGATCGGGAGATCACGACGACGGAGATCGGCGAGTATTTGATGGACGCGCTGCGGGGGCTGGACAAGATCGCGTATGTGCGGTTTGCGTCGGTTTACCGGGACTTCCAGGACGAACAAGCCTTTTTGAATGAACTGCGTAGCCTGACGAGGCAGGGTCCGGGGGGACCGGGCGAGCGGGGCGGAAATTAGCGGAAAACGCCGGTAGTTTTCCGATGTTGGGTTCGGTTCGTTTGGCAAAAACACTTTATTTTGAATTTTCCGGGTTGGGGCTGGGGCGAAGGCCGGGTTGGCGGTGGGAAGTGGGGTTGTCGCGCACAGGCACATTGTCTACCGGCGGCAATTGAGTTTTAGCGGGTTGGGGTGGTAAGTGGTTGGAAATTAAGGGCTGGAGACTATTGGGGAGGGCGTGAATGGAATTCAGTTGCGGATTGAGGTCCTGAAGTTGCGTTGCTAGCGCTGGGATTTTTTCCCCCGTTCTTGCGTGTTGGCTGCGGGGGCTGTGGTGACGGGATGGGTTCGCTTGAGCGGCCCATCAAGAACGTGGTGACAATACTTCCGATTCCACCCACACCGAGGATGCTTCCCGCGATCTCATGCCCTTGAATAGCCGTGTAGGCCCCGGCGCCAATAGCGGAGAGGGTTATAAGGAGCGCACATATCTGGCCGCGCCGGGACTCGTAGGAATCTCTTTTCGCTTGCTCCATTTCCGTCCTTGCAATCGACTGTTCAATGGCATGAACCAGACCGGGCATCGGTCGGTTCAAATGGTGCGCCGGTATATCCGGGACGGGAGTTTGTTCCGGGAGGACAGCGCGGGGAAACTGGGGCTATAAGGAACCGAGTGCGGGGGATGACCGGGCGTACCCGTTCGGCAGATGAAAGATAATTGCGATATGCACCTAATCCGTCTGAATCAGTCCATCATCAACCCGAACATGATTACCACGATCACGCTGGAGAGCGGATCATCCTGCACAGTGCATTTCGCTGGGGCGACAACGCCATCGATCAAGCTAAATGGATCAGAGATGACCCAGTTGCTGTCCGCCCTTCGATCAGCATTGAGCGCGGCGTGAAAACAGGGCGGAGGCAGGGACGTTAGAGCATTAACCGTCGCCCGGTGCACGATTCCGGTCAAGGCAGATTCTTTTGCTTCCACCACGGCGATTGGTTCGTCTGAGGCGGATTTGGCGAGCCAGCGCTTGTTGACCTCGCGGATGATTTCGGTTGCTGAATCGAGGTGCCACCCGCGCGCCCGAGAACCGGTGGCACAACTCCAACATTGCCTGGTGCGGAAGGACGAAGATACCTATAAAAGTAAAGGCCGGTGCCCGGAACACCAATTGAAAAGTATCGTCTGCCGTCAGCGGCAACACCCATTCGGAAGCCGGGAAAGCCCCAGCTATATCCAATACCTGTTCGGGAAAGCCACCCCCGAAGAGGCCCAAAATGCACTGCCTTCCTGAATCTCCAAGGCATTGTATCTCAGGACTTTCTTGTCAGCCGAAGCAAATACTCACGAAAACTGAGGAATCGGTACGCGGAATATCGACGCGCCACCTGATCCTGACGCCACGCGACGTCTCGAACCTGTTTCGCCGTCCTCTCTATTTCCTTGTTGAGTTGGTCTAGCGGGAGTTTACTCGTAAGCCAGATGGGATAGCTGTAAATGGTGGTTTTTGTTGGGGGTTAGCGCGGCGTCGATGTATTACCCACGTTGGGTACTACAGAGTTCGTCCAGGCCGAGGGAATGAGCGAGGGCCTGCTGCACGAGAGTCTGCCTGGATAGAACAGTAGCGACGCGATTGGGACCTTTGTCGCCGAGCGGAGGATACAGCAAAGTGAACTGCTGCATCGGAGCGAGTTGTTCCAGCAGTTGTTCCACGGTGAGATCGGGCCAGGCGCTCCGGGACTGGCGGTGAATATACTGAAGCAGCGAGATTCCCAACATGCAGTAGAAAGCATGCACGCGGATCTTGCTGTCGGTCCAGTGGTACATCGGTCCCCAGCCCAGCCAGTCGCCATCCTTTAATCCGCGGAATACACGTTCGATCTGCTGCTGGCCGGAGTAACCGGACACGACCTGTTCGGCGGTCCAGTCCATGCGGTTGGTGAGCAGCACGGTGCGGCCCAGACGTTGTGTCCACAGTTGCTGGAGCGCCTTGTTGTCCACCTCGAACGTCAGATGCCAGCGGCTGTGGCGTAGTTCCAGTCCGTAGTGGAGCACTTCGCGGACGAACGGGTCCAACAGCCAGCGACGGATCTTGTTCCGAATGCCCGACTCGGTAAAGCGAGCCTGCGGCCTGGATAGTTCGGTTGCCAGCCGCCGCAGTTTCTGAGTCACTCGGGTGAGCGCAGCGGTAGTGCTGTTGAGTTGTTCGCTGGCAAAGCAAGCCGAGTATTTGAGCACACAAAGATACTCTTTGCCATGAACGAACAGCTTCTCCGCCGCCGCCCTGACACCGGGCTGGGAACTGCCGCAGACCGGCAACTGTTCCACACTCCGGTCCCGCAGTTCCGCCGGCGCCTGGTTCCAGGGCAAAGCCGAGATCCAGCCCACGCCCGCCTTTTCTAATGCCAGCGTGTTGGTCAGAGCCGCGGAGCCCTTGTCGAGCACCAGCGTGACCGAGTCGCGGGCAATCTGATTGCGATCCAGCAAAGCCCCCATACGCGACAGAGCCTCGGGCAGCTCCTCGGCATCGGCCCGGTTGCCGGGATAGACATGATGGCAAAGACTGAGGCCGTTGTCGCCGTCCATCACATAGCTCAACCCTACCTGCCGCAGGTTGTGGCGGCCTTGCTTGTTGTGTCCGCGCTGGGCCAGTTCGTTCCTCGTATTGGTGCTGGCCACATAGGTATAGAAGTTGGTCGTATCGTAGGCCAGCAGGCGGCGGCCGACCAACTGTTTTTGCTTCCACACACCGAGAAGACGAATCTGGGCTTGTTCCAGTTCTTCCTCCCGGATGCGGTCGAAGCAGTCCCAGAACTCCTGCGAGCTGAATCGCTCCGAAGGCAAGCCCCAAAGCGAACGCAGGATGGTGCGGTCATACCAGCCAGCTACTTCGGTTTTGGGGCCAGGCTGACAGATCCGGTGGATCGCGGCCAGCAGCAGATAATGCGCCGGCGACGGGCCCGAGCGGGGTTCCGGCCAGAGAGACTGGAGTAATTCAAAAACACCGGTCCGTTGAGCGGCGAGCCATAGCGCTCCCGGCAGGCCCACATCGGCAGCCGTGGCTTCCAACGGCACCGGAGCGGTACGATCCCTGACCAGCGCTGCGACTTTCTCGGCGGTGCCGAGATACGTCTGGTGGACGATACGTGGCTTGCCGTCAACCCGTGCGCTCTCGACGACATAGTAGTAGAGCTTGTTCGCTTTCTTCTTGGCGATAAGGGACGCCATATAGGGTAATACAAGTATACAAAAACAAAGACTCTGAATCAAGAATAAAGAGCACAACGATCAATAGAAATGTCTTATATGGGGTAATACGGAAACGAATGGCCCGTAGCGCTCCAAGGCCCGCGTTCAGAATGACTTACGCTTCCACTACTCGCCGCCGCTGCGGCTTACGAGTAAACTCCCGCTAGTTAGCGGCGAACTAATTCAGGTGATGGTTGAAAAACACATTGACGAGATCTTCGATCCCGTCATCTGCACTGCCTTTCCGGAGGCGATTGAGGATCTCCAGGAGGCGGCTTACTGCCTTTTGTTTTGTCGCCATTCGGCCGCCATTTTTCATCTGATGCGAGTGATTGAAGCGGGGGTATTGAGGATGGCGCGCCTGGCGGGGATTCAAGATCCGAAACCTTCATGGGACGCCGTGCTGAAGCGGATGGAAACTTATGCGCTCAGAACAAAGCACGATGACCTTCTGCCGGAGACAAACCAGCACATAGCGTTCCTTCGGGAGGTTCTGCCACGGATGCAAGCCATCCAGCACGCATGGCGTAATCCGATCAGTCATGTTGAACAGGATCTAACAGTTCCGCACGGACGGGCGAGTGGAGACACCGCGGGGGAAATCATGGGCGCGGTGAATATGTTCATGCGGCTGGTCGCCCTCGAACTGCCGAATCCCGCCCCCAACACAGCGCCCTATGGCGTGGGTTTTCATGCTTTGGGCAGTATGGTGGCTCGTATGCGAGCTGCTAACTTCGTGCGCAACTCGGGTGGCTCCGCCCATACGACGTGGCTGATCGCGCTCGTATCGAAATGTCGACCTTCAAACGAATCTTTTTGGCAGCAGTAGATCACTTCGCGACCTAACCCTCGAGCGAAACCCGCTTCGTAATAGACCCCATGACGGTGTTTGGTGAAATCCGCGACCATGAATTCGGCGCTCCGGATGCCAGCCATGATCTCGTCGGTGATCTGGTTGTTGTGCTCCTTTCGATCGATCCGAAGCGCTTTGAACCCGCAATCAGCTTCGACGGCAGGAAGAATACCAATGTCGTAGGCTTCAGTCATCGCTGGATCGAACCACATGGCTATGAAACAAGTTCCAGGCGTGCCGCCCTTCTGCGACACGGGTGCCTGCAGACGAGCCCAACCCGCCTTGGTCAGGGATACATCAGAATGCGAAACCCCGATTTGATCAGGGGCAGCAATCAGCCCGTCGCTTTGGAGCCAGTCCAGATAGATCCGGAAGTCGGCGGAAGTCTCGGCGTCAATAACAGTAAACGTCGTTTCGGGGTCAATGCGAAGGACTTCACTCGGTCGGCGTAGCTTGCTGCCCAAATAGCGGAGGAGCCTCTCAAGATTTTCAGTAACGCTGGCGCTGCCGTGGCTCCGGATAATTTCCTCTACTTTCTCTGGAAGTACAACGAGACGTTGCCCTGACTCCCATGCCTGTCGAGCGGCGCATGATAGAGCGTGCCAGCTCAGCCCGTTCTGAGTTGTCTGGATCAGCGAATTGAAATCCAAATATCGGAATTCGCCGCAGAGTTCGCACGTAGCGATATATCCGACGCCACCGGCGTCGCGGCGGCTCTGGCAGCCTCCACCGTGGCAGATCGGGCATCTATCGTCGACGGACAGCATACCCATCTTTTCCCTTCGGTTGGTCTCGTTTTCAATAGCTTACACCTAGGTCTTAGACCGCGTAAAACGGTTCTTTTGGGAACGCTTATAGCCGAACTTGACTCTGGCCTTTTTGCGCGTGAACTGCCAGTTGATCTTGATGCGCTCCTGGTTTGCTTTGCTGTTCCATGCCACTGATTCCCGTTGCAGCATGGCCAGAGTCGGAATTCTTCGCCGGGCGAGGCATTGGCGGGCGAAGAGGCTGATCTCAATCTCGGCCTGATTGAGCCAGCTGCCGTGTTTTGGCGTGTAATGAACCGTGAGGCGGCTCCAGAGCTGTCTCCCTTTGCCCTTTCCAAAATAATCCGTGAGGGTCTTGGGGCCGTGGATGTTCAGGTTGTCCATGACCATATGTATGGTGTCGGCGGCGGGATAGCTGGCGATGATTGTCTCCAGGGCTTGCGCCAGTTGCGGCGCCGAGCGGTTGGGAGTGGCCAGCGTGAAATGCTTTCCCGCCTGCGGTTCCACGGCGCAGAACACATTGGCCGTCCCGCATCGCTTGTATTCGTTATCCGGACGCTTGAGCTTACCGGGGGCCATTGGCCTTGCGGGCCTGACGTCATCGTGCAGAGAAACGGGTTTTTCATCCAGGCAAACCACTGGTTCGGCAGAATTATAGGGCCTTTCGTACACCTCCAGCACGTCTTCCATCTTTTCCGGATACTGGTCAGTGAGATCGGCCACGCACCACATTTTTTTCCCGCCACGGCTTGAGCTCGTGGTGCTGGAGAAGGATTCGGATGGTTTCGCGACCGGCCCGTGGCACCAATTTCCGTTTCACCGCCTCCTCGGCGATCAGACGGACGGTCCATCGGGCTTGACCTTCGGGTGGATCGCTGCAAACCATAGCGACAGTCCGACGGGCTCAGAAGCGGAACCGCGCCCGGTCGCGCCTTTTCGTAAAGGGCCCGGTCCAAACCTCCCTCTTCATAACGGTGCGCGACCGACCGTACCGCGTTGGCCGTCAGCTTTTTCAGCGCCCGCGCCGTGTCCGGGGCGGTCGAACCGTCACCCAGATGGAGCAGAGCCAGTGCGCGAAGCACGACTCGCACCGGTTGCACTCCGCAGTGGAGCAGTTCATCGAGGGACTTGCGGTCTTTACGGGAAACGGATACTCGAATGGGGCGGCGAGCCATACCCCAGGATAAGCCGAAACATTTTCGAATACAAATGTTCTTATCAAACCGCTTCAGGCGGTCGAAGACCTAGCGGGAGTTTACTCGTAAGCCGCAGCGGCGGCGAGTAGTGGAAGCGTAAGTCATTCTGAACGCGGGCCTTGGAGCGCTACGGGCCATTCGTTTCCGTATTACCCCAT
>Ga0182012_10005621_pt1 | contig 12951 bp, 13 predicted proteins | sample 612S2SmetaG_FD_120486 | JGI IMG/M metagenome (GOLD analysis project Ga0182012, IMG submission 120486) | Permafrost microbial communities from Stordalen Mire, Sweden - 612S2S metaG | ecosystem: Environmental > Terrestrial > Soil > Wetlands > Permafrost | place: Sweden: Stordalen | collected...
AGGAACAGCACCAATGGTTTGTTTCGGATTTTGAAAAGGTTAAAACGTTGCCTTTTAAAAAGATTTGGCATCAGTTAAATCACCCGATTAAAGAGTAAGAAAGGGAGTAGATGAAGAAAATGAAAACCAAAGGAAAGCGCGGTCGTAAACCATTGGGAGGTTTAAGAATCATTCTTCGTTTGTTGCCTTTTCAAGTCAAGTTGTTAAGAAAAATACAAACCAAAACGGGCATTTCAAGGACTGAACTGATCCGTCGAGCAATAGATAACATTTATGGAATTCCCAAAATGAAGATGAGGAATAACAGGGCTTGAAAAAGTGTCAACCATAGGAGACAATTGAAAGGAGCGGTAATTGGAAACAGCACCATTTGAGTTAAAGTATTCGGAGTTGATTAAAAAAGACTTGAGATCAGCAGTCACTTTAGAAAAAAGAATTAGGCGGCTGGAAAATGGATTGCTTGGGGACTACAAAGACGTTCAAGACGGTATCCTTGAACTCCGAATCCATGTGGGGCAGGGATTTCGGGTTTACGTCAGGCAGATCGGGAAAACAATGATGCTTTTGTTGGTTGGGGGCGAAAAGAAGAACCAAGGTCAAGACATTCGTAATGCCCATAAATATTGGAATGAGTTTAAGAGCCGCAATAAAGGAGTTAAGTGATGAAAGGCATAAGAGACCATAAATTGGCGATCATAGAACATTTGAAGAACGATGAGCGTTTTAGAAAAGCCTATTTGAACGAAGCGTTGAACGAGGACGAACCGAAGGTGGTTATTTCGATGCTTCGAGACGTTGTGGAAGCGACAAGGGGATTTACGAAGTTAGCAAAGGAAACCGGATTAGCTAGGCAAAGCCTTTACAAAGCGTTGTCTGAAAAAGGAAATCCGGAATTTGGTAGTGTATGGAAGATTGTTCGTATTTTGAGAAAATCTAATAAAGAATTGGTTCACGCTCGATAAATTATATAAGGTGTAAACAATGAAAGACTTTCCCTTTTGGCACACCGCCATTTTTAATGCCAAAACTCTGGAAGTCCTTAAATCCGTTGGTTCTGATTTGGCTCAGTTTCAAAGTCAAACCGACTTTGCCGGGGTAGGCGCGGAGCCCAAACTCACAGCATTCCAGATCGAAGCCATCCGTAAAATCTACTCAGAGAAATTGAAGAAGCTTAAAGCGGAAAAACTATAAAGAGGTTTTTATATGTGCGGTCGATTTGTTCAAACAACCCCCGCTCAAAAGCTTGCCAAGCAATTTGAAGCGGTTTCAAAGTTGGAATCTTTTGAACCCGGATACAACATCGCCCCCACGGCCACTGTGGCCGTCGTCAGGATTTCTCCGAGATCGGCAAACCGCGTTCTAGAAAGCCTTAAGTGGGGGCTTGTGCCTCATTGGGCTAAAGACCCCTCAATCGGGGCTGGGATGGGAAATGCCCGTGCGGAAACCGTCGCGGATAAACCTTCTTTCAGAGACCCTTTTAAATCCCAACGCTGTTTAGTGCCAGTGGACGGCTTTTACGAATGGCAACAATCCACTAAGTCAAAACAACCTTTTTATTTCACTATGAAAGATAAAAAACCTTTCGCGTTGGCTGCGGTCTGGGATTCTTGGAAACCAAAGGCTGGGGCCCCGGCGGAATGGGATTCGATTATTTCTTTCACCCTTATCACTACGACCCCCAACTCTATTATGGAGCCCGTCCACGACCGAATGCCGGTCATCCTGGACGAAGAAAACTACGATTTGTGGCTTAATCCGGATTTCCGAGATACCCAAATCCTGAAACACTTTTTGAAACCATTTCCCACCGAGAAAATGGAGTCTGAGGCTGTTTCTATCTTTGTTAATTCGACCAAGAATCAGGGGCCTCAATGCGTCGAGAAATTGTCCGAATAGTGGTTAAAATTAAGGATATTCAAAAACATCAATAGTACGGGACGTAGAACGCCGGATGGTTACTTTGAAGCGGATTTAGCAGGGGAGAGAGAAGGTTTTCACTTGAGTTTGAAAACCATCCCTACAATGATCAAAAGCTAAATCGTATGACGACTTATTTGAAATACTATTACCCCAACGCTACCAAGTTAGTAGTTTCGGCCAATCGCGCAAATGCGATACGGAGGATTAAAGGTTTGCAAACGAAGATTAAAAGCGGTGAACAACATCAATGGTTTGTGTCTTATTTCGAGAGGGTTATAACGTTTCCATTCAAAAGCATTTGGCACCAATTGGACCATCCCATTGAAGTCGAGTAGGGAAAATGTTAAATAATTATAATTTTTGGGAGGCATTATGAATCGTGTTTGCGTTTTTATTGATGGAAGCAGTTTTTATTTCGGGCTTAAGCGAAATAATCGAATTACAAGAGTGGACTATCACGAGTTTTCAAAAGGAATAATTGGGCCAGATCGCAACCTGATTAGAACTTATTATTATAATTCTACCTATGATCCTGTTTCATCTCCTGAACAGCGAAAAGGCCAACAACCATTTTTAGATTCATTAACGCGAATGCCCTATGTTGAATTACGAATGGGGCGGATCATTCCATTGCGTGATGGTGGATTTAGGGAAAAGGGAACAGATGTTCTGCTGGCTTCGGATATCATTTTTTATGCGGCTCGGAATTTTTATGACACGGCTATTGTTATTACTGAAGATCCGGATTTCGCTCCAGTATTAAACCAATTAAAGGAACTTGGGCCTCATGTGGAATTGGGTTTGTTTAGGGATTCTCAACCGAGGGAATTGGTTAGTGCGGCTGATCGAGTCATACCACTAGAAGATGTATTGGATAAGTTCAGTTCAAAGATATTTCCTGAGATTCCTGAAGAGAATTTCGGAAATCGACTTGAAGTAAGTCCGTTGAAGAAAAGAACCGTTTTTAAGGCTGTTGCGAAGAATAGTTAAATGTTTTTGAAAAAAGGACCGTTGATATGGAGCGATGGGATTTAAAAATAGTTGATTTTGAGCCTGGCGTAATGGAAAAAATTAAAGATTTTGCAAAAGATAATCCCCAATATGCCAAACAAATTGATGCGCGTATTAATGATCTTCTCAACTTCCCAGACTTAATATGGCAATCCACGGCTATTAAATCTAAGGATATTGGGCATTTTTTCACACGTAACCAACAGATCGAACTTGGCGGCAAGGTTTACCGTAAAGAGGGGCGAGTTCTTGTTTCGCATTTTTCTTTCCATAATTGAAAAGTCTAATGTGTGGTAGTACAATTGGTAGTACCAAGGAGGACGTCATGAATTCTAGAGTTCCTATTTCCTATCGGCCTTCTATCGAACGCGAAGAGCTTGAGAATTTAATCACTGAAAAACTCCATTACAAAGCTTTGAACCGATTTATTGATGAGGCGGTTAAAGAAAAGCTCACGAGGGAGCTTGTTGTTACCAGCGACCCGGAAATGACAAAGCTTGTTAGTAAACTGACAGAAGTAATTTATGAATATAAGGGTTGGAAATTTTTGAAGCCGAACAAGGCGGTTATTAATCGAATTGATCAGAAGGTCAAAGGTATAGAAAGTGGAAAAGTTAAAGCTGTCAGATGGAAAGGCTCCATCGCTAAGTCATAACGGAAAATCGATGGATGCAAAAGCAATCGTAAAACAAGAAAAAGAATTCCTCCCTGCAAAACGATTTGTTGAATTCTATGGGTCTAATAATGGTGTCCATAGCGTTCAACTGCTCCGACTTGAAACGAATAGTAAAACCAAGACACCTGACTATTACCTCCCCGAACTTAACGCATACTTGGAGGTGAAAGAACTTCATGATCGAGATGACGTTGAAAGGTTTGCCCAATGGGGAGCAATTGTCTCGAAATTCAAAGAATACATCGAAAAAAAACTTTTAAAGAAAAGGTCACCGGTATCTATCTTTTAGATACCCCGCCTAGATTCAAATATCCAAGTGATCCTAAGAGTCTTGAAGACGCTAGTGATCGCATCCTTCAAGCGGTCCTTAATTCCGACAAAAAAGTTATTCTTAAAAATAACGTGCGATTTACCATCACAAAGGTTGGGGATAAAGATAGCCACGTTGGATTTGGATCTCATGGGGGCGGGTATTACAGCCCCGAACAAACCATATACGCAAATATCGTTGAAAAAATAATGGTTGCAGACAAACAAATAGAAAATGCTCCCCTGAAATCAAAAAAGGGAATTGTCTTACTGGTCAATAAATATCGACAAGCCGATTTTATGGGACATATTTTTGGTGGTTTGTCTTTGGGCATTGATAGATTAATTCAAATTAAAAATATTGATGAAATCTGGATTGAACAGGGCGGGGAGACTAAGACGTATGAATTGGTTTACGACAGGTTGTTTTTTGAAAATCTACTTAATGGGAATTTGATCGAAGAGAAAAAGCACCTTCTTTTATTTGAAAAATGGATATTCCATTTTAGCGATAAAAAATGGAGGTATCATTCTGAACTTTTCCGATGCCTAAAAGCTGTTTTGAAGAACAAACGGCCCGATGAATTGTTTGGTGATCGATTTGCCCGCCAACAGATGGTCAGGCTTGGAATACCCCTTGGGGAAGCGGGAGACCATGAAGGGGTTGTTTGGCTGATCGACAAATTTTTTGACGATAAAAATCCTTCGATTGTCCCGATTGATGGGGAAAAGGATTACGAAAAAGAGCTTTTGGCGGGAGGCAGTGGCGATGCCATCACTTCGGTTGTCGGGGATGTGGTTTGGCGGGCAAAAGAGCTGTCCTGGAAACAGGAGCTAATCGGTAAGGCGCTTGATTATATAGAACGATTGGCGCATCACCCAAGCGGCTACGTGAAAACGCATTGTACTTACGCTCTTATGGATATTTCGAATAACCGTGGATGGCTAAAGGGATTTGGAGTCTACCCGCGAGTGGATGAGTATAAGAAGTTCCACGATATTGTTTTTTATCTATTGGATTTTCTGAGAAAACATCCGTCTTGTGCTGCGCTTTCGAGAACCTTGAGTTCGATATTTAAAAATTATACGGATTTAACCGTGGATGAAGGGAATGAGGTTTTGGAAGTTTTAAAGATCAGTAATGAATTTGCGGAACTCTCAATTTACTACGCGTTCTTTAGGGGCGATCATTACAAGGATTTAAACTTCGCATTTGAGCCTGTGGATTTTGTTAATAGAATTAAGAGCTTGATAGCCAATAACGATCCAAGAAGCAGGGCGGCACGGCCAGCGTTGGCCTGGTGTTTTTGGAAAAGAATAAAAGACAACCCTTCGGAGTTTAGTCTATTTCGTCAATACATTGTTTTGCTGTTTGAGTGTGATTATGAAACGGAGCTGTTTTCGAGATTAAGGTATTTGCTTGATGAGGTTTACAAGCTTGATGTGCTGTTAGGCTCGACGCTTTTTAAAAAGACATTAGAAAACCTTTGTCGTCATTTTGAAAACGTGAATTCATCAAATCAAATTTGGTTTAGACTAAATCCGAAAGTGCTGAAAGATATTGCGAGAACCAATCCTGACGAATATCAGAATGTCTTGAACAAAATTATTGGTCTTTGGAAAAAAGGTGGCAACTTCGGTTCTTTAGTGGATGTATTTGAAACTTACATTGAAATACAAAACCCGGAAAAAAGAGAGTGTGCAAGGGTTGAACTTTTAAAAGGATACCTTTCGATGCTGGTGCTGGGCCCAGCGATTAACAGCAAGGCGATGAATGATCTTTTGTTAATTGGAAAAGCTGAAAATGAGTTTTTGAAAACGGACGTTGATGAAATTCAAGGCGCTCTGAAATCGATTCTCGTCCCGGCTGTTGTTGACGAAGTTAAGATGCCAGAGAAACGCCCAAATTTGCTGGAGGATGAAGATGTTGAGGTTGCGGGGGAGAAAGAAGAGCGCTTTGAATTTATTTATTACGAATTATTAGGAAAGACAACGCGGAGAGTTAATCAAGCATTGGGTCGGTATCTTTCTCCGGCGGAGATCGATTTTATTTCGGCAAAGTTAAAATCTTTTTTAAAAGATCAAGGCTTTTGAACTAAGCCGTTTGGAAAGAGAATCTGGGAAAATTAAAAGCTTTGAAGAGTTTTTAAAACCGGACTCACGGATCGTTGCCAATCCTAACGAAATAGAAAAGTCCATAAAAAATTTATATGAACATGCTTTGGAATCCACCCTCGTTGAACAGGTGCCGGAAAATGTAAGAAGTCTTTGGGATGTGGCGCAGCACTTATTCGTATACTCTTGTTATTCTTACGATTTTCTTCCGGTGGCTAAAACGTATTGTCTTTTCAGTTTGGAGCAGGCCTTAAAGAAAATCATCAGGAAAAAATTGCGGTTCTTGGTGTGACGTTTTTAGGCATTGGGTGGTACTCAAAAGACTTGAAGGAAAAACAGGCTCAGAACGACTTCTGAAACTAAAAACGAAACTTGGGGTGTCTTTAATAATGATTGATGTTATTGTTCGTTGAAGGACTGTGTGGAATAAATAGTTTCTGAACGTGGAGAAAAAATTGTCCCGATTTGAAAGCATAAAAAACTCAATCGCTGAGACCCGTTCGATCCTTCGCAAACGTTTCGGGAAATATCTAGTCAAGAATCAACATCGATACGTTAAACCGAAGCAAAGTGGCTTGTTGAAAGATGAAGCAGTATTAAAGCTACTTCTCAATGTTGATATTCAATTTGGCAGTTCTGTGGAAAAGGCCAAAGCAATTTATGAGGATGTTAGGAAAGGGAATTCAAAAATTCCGGAATTTAATGACCTTTCTTCCTTGGGTTGGATTCGGATTACTTGGGGTCGATTTTTTACGAAAACGGATTCGGCAAGGCTTTTAAAAGATGAAAGAAGTGAATTCCATGTGATTTTGGAACAGGTGTTTGCAGGACGATTTCATCACGAATTTTCATTTAAGCCTGAGACGAAGCAGGATTCGGAACTTAGTCCCGTTTTAGAAACTTTCCAAAAGGAATATGGTGATGGGCAATTTTTAGATTGTTCGTCGCCAGAGTGGGTGGCGGCTCGACTTTGGGAGCGGGCACCCAAGCAAAATAATTTAACTGAACGTCTTAGGTATTGGGTGGATCGTTGCACGTTGGTAAAGGGTTATGGATTTACTCCGAGTATTGTTTGGGATGTTGATACGGCTCAAAAATTCAAGGAAGCTGTATTAGACGTGCTTCGAAAGGATTCGAACTTTCCAAGTTGGGATCAAATGCGCGAAGGTTTAGTCGCTCATTTGGCCCTTATTTCGAAAACGACTCGGGCTGAAGCTGACTTACGAATTCCAGTTATCCCAATCACAAACGTTGATCGATATCTTTGGTTGGAAGGCAGACTGATTGGGCATATGCGTGATGACCACTTTACATTCGAAGATACTTTCAATTTGGTCAACCTTTTGTTGCGAGAGATTGAAGATGCAGATCGGTCGTCGGTTCCTCACCCTGTTGCTAAGGCACTTTTCGATCTTTCGTTAGAAAAACCTGAACTGTTAAGTTTCATCATCAGAAGAATTCAGCAAGACCCAATACTAATCGCGGATATGTTGCTTGAACCGAAACTTTCAGCTCTTTCTTGCTTGCTTGTCGCAAGTTGGCCTTCGGAAGGTGGGGCTTGGGATCGGGACTTGATTGATCGAGATGGTCGTTTTGCGCGTTTGGAAACTTTTACGGATTCGGTTGCCGTGCTTTGTTACTTCATTACGATGGACTTGGTTGACCCCCGAGAAGTTAGTTCGCTTCTTTCGTGGATGCAAAGAAATATTGACGAAAAGATGTTCTCCATAATCCGCTTCGAACTTGCGCGACAAACACCGGATGTTTTGAAAAAGATTGCTGATGCTTGTATGACTTATCTTCCAACAACAGGTTTGGGAAAACCTGAATTTGCGGCCGCAATTGAAGTTGTTACATTTGGGCTACTCTCGGATACCGTTCCACCAGAACCATTTATCGAAGCATATCTACGATCCGTGCGTAGTGGAGATTATTCATTAAACGCGAGTGGAATAAATCCTTCGACTTCACGAGCGCTCCTTCAATTAGTTGTGAGAGGATCAGCGGAAAAGCGTAAAGAGTTTCTTTCTCCAATCGACATGCCGACGCTTTTAGAAAAACTCAAAGAGCACGGTGCCAATTCTTTTGAAATTAAAGATCAATTAAGTCGCTCGCTTCGCGCGCACATTCGGGTTTTGTGTAGGGCAATTAGTGGGTGGGAAGATGTACCTCCACCAGATTTTGTTGATGCGCTGATATGGGCTGTTCGAAGCGGAGCTTTCGATAATCCGGAGAACAATCGAATTCCAGCATTTTCCGCTAGATACGAAACTAAAATCCATGGTGGAAATAATGAGAGGCCTTTAGCGGACGACCTTGGAGAAGCATTGGTCAACCTTACCGGAGATGATCGGGAGCGGCTACTTAAGACAATCTTAGAAACAAATGAACCTCTTTTGCTTGCGCAATTGTTAGGCAAAGTTCCCCCGGATATACGTGGAAGAATTCAAATTCGAATTAATGATTTGTCTCCAGATAATGCCGGGAAGATGACGTCGTTAACGGAAATTCAGGCAAGGATTGAAGAGTTGCTGTCAGCTGGCGCTTTGGATGCGGCTGATAAGTTTATAGCAATTGAAAAAGATTTACAGACGATGGGTAAAGTTCTAGATCGAGAACTGAAAAACTTTCGGTATGAGATGAAACTGAAGTTTTTGCGAAAGGATTTTGAAGGTATCTCGAAGATGGTGATTCCTGCCGATCTTGAAAAGACCCATATACCTGAAGCGACGGATATTCTGGATTTTTATAAGGCCCTCGCAGAAATTGTGAAACCTGATGGCAAGCTTGATATTGCAGAGAAAAATCTAAACCGGTTGCATAAAAGTCGATCTGATATTGCTTTGTATGTAGTTAATTTATTTTCCTTACAAGTAAGCAGAATTTTAGCAGGAGATCTCTTTCAGAGACTCCGTGGTGCTGAGGCAGCAAAAGCCCGTAAGGCACTTGTCGAGCTAGATGCAGCAATGAGCCATTGTCGAGGTATTGGAGACGCAGATTTTGCAATCAATGCGTTAAATAAAGCCATGCTATTTCTCGCTATTGAAAAACCCGAAAAAGCTTACGACACTCTCACAAGCATTCCGGAATCTGAACGGCAGGATAAGGTTTCTGCTCTTTTGGCTTTATCACTCTCAAGAATGGGTCGAAATACTGAAGCTACAGCGGCGATTGATTTGGCTGAAAAACTCTACGGACAAACCGAAGTGCTTCGTGCTGTCCGAGCGCAGATACAACGCGGGACCCCGCTTGACGAGCGAGCCAGTGTTACGAGTGTGGATGACAATGTAGTGCGTATTAAGACCGCCTTATTTGACTTTCAGCTAATGGAACCGTCTAGTCAAGCCAAGGTGATTGGACAATCAGGGTCATTTGACGCGATGGTCATTGACCACGTACGTGCGGTTTCTTCTGAGGTAATAGCGCTCCTTCCAATGATGAAGGAACATGAAGATGACATAACTGCTTTGATTCAGGCGTTACTTGTCCAGCGTCTTCTGTTTGTTCGATGGACATTAAGAGATCAGTCTAAAGGCGGTTTTACGGCCAAAGGGAACCCCGGTGAAAGAGACCTTGTTTTGTCAAAGGATGGGATCGACCTAGCCGTGTTAGAAGCCGTTGTCTGTAAACGTCCTCCAGCACACCAATGGACTAAGGATAATCTGACAAGCCACTTTCAAAAGCTGTTTTCCTATGGAACGTGTCATTTGTTCTTCCATCTTACGTACTCGTATGTGGAAAATCCTGGAGAGGTTCTAAAGCTTCTTAAAGTGACTGCCGAGAAGGAAGTGCCAACTGGTTTTACCTTCAACGGAACTAAAGAAATAATCTCAACCGATTCAATGCCTCCCGGATTTGTATCAACCTATGATTCTTCTTTAGTGGAAGTTAAGGTGATTTTCCTTATCTTAGATATGAAACAAAGCGCCCAGAGAGGAGCGGCGAAAACAGCTGCAATCAAAAATCCGCGTTAATTGGTTGGTGTTTTTGACTCGACTCGATCTTTTATACCAAGGTCCTTCTGTGTGGGCACATACCCACCAGTGGGGTATCCTTTTGTTCATGCAGGAAAGGCCATAAAGATTTATTGATAAATCGATTAGAAAGTTAGGTGGACTAATGAGTCTTGATATTGGAATTTATAATGCGATTGATGGGCCTTGGCAAAAAAATCAACCGCATTTTTTCGAAGTTAATCCCCCGGATCAATTGTTTCACTATTTGACAGCTAATGGATTGAAAAATGTTTTAGAGAATTGTGGGATGTTTGCTTCTCCTACGTTTTCGATGAATGATCCAAGTGAATTGAATTATTGTTGGGAAATTGTAGAAGAAGTTTGTATTGAGTATGCTCAAAGTAAGAAGGTTGAAGAAAAAGAATTGGCAAACGCGATATTAAGAAATAGATATTTTATAAAAAAAGAATATCCTCCTGAATATCCGGTTTTGGGGTTGGTGTGTTTTTCTGAAGCGGCGGATGATTTGAGCCAATGGAGATCTTATGCTGATAATGGAAATGGTTTTGCAATTGAATTTAATACAAGAATATTGCAACAACAGAAACACCCCTGGGAGTTTTATAAATGTATTTACGAAAAAGAAGAACAGAAAAAATTGATAGATAGGTTATTTCATCTGATTTTATCGGTTCGCGGTTCATTAACAAATAAAACTTTAGAGTCAATCGTTGAAGTTTCGGTTGGGTATGTTTGGCAGTTGGCGTCAGTAATAAAACATAAGGCATATATAGCAGAACAAGAATGGAGGCTACGCACTCACGATTTGAGTGGCGCAACGGCTTTTGTAAGTGGATCGGGTTTGAGAGCATCTAGGAAGATTGAAATCTTCGACGAATCTGCTATTAAAAGATTAGTGATTGGTCCGAAAAACAATTTCGAAAGTGCTGAATTTGCCCTAAAGACACTTTTGAAAAATACTCTTTTTAATAAAGCGGAAATAGTTCGTTCGGATGCTCCTTATAGATAAATTTTGGAAAAGCATAGGTTTTAAGGACTGCTGTCTGACAATGGAGCGGAAAAATTAAAATCCTATCCTCGATGTGGCAGTGGATTGGGCATATAAAAGTATCGATTGGGTTTTCTAACGCGAAGAGGAAAAATGAGTAACTTCAAAAAATTTCAAGACAAAATTGTTGAAGCGGTAAAAGGCCATACAAAAGATTATTCCATTTCTCAGGCAGTTATTGACGCCTACTACGCCACACCGCGTCATCAGTTCATCAAACTGTAAATGTAAGCGCCGGTCGGAAAGTGCAACAGTTGGCTGTCCCCGATGGGGACCTATCGCGGACGATGTTTTTACGGCCTCTTTACCTTGGAATGTCTCCCTAAAACACTTTTGACTTTCACCGTTAATTTCTTCGAAATAGGGACGTTGACCTATATTTTTAATAACGAATTAAGAGTACCATCATTTTGATAGGGTGTTTTACTAACCCCCGATCTCAGGCCCCGGCGAATGTCTTTATGGAATCCGTTCCAAGCTTATTAGCTCCTCTTGGTTCACAAAACTCGGCCCCTCAAATAACTATCACTTAGTTCCCTTAACCTTCGCCTTTTTCAATGAAGGGGTCATTTGTGCGTGTGGAATATCTTGATTTAAAAAAGTTTTTGGAATTATACCCTGGTGAAGATAACAACACCTTACGGAATATTATTGCCGCGCTGAAAAGCAGGGAAAACGGATTTCGTGAAAACATAAGCAAGCTAAAGGTCATACTCAAAATGGCACAGGACTCGACAGAACTCATGCCGCAAAGTCCTGAGATGCTAAAAGTAATGGAACTGGCCAAGACCATCGCTGGCACCGATTCCACTGTGTTGATTACGGGTGAAAGCGGCACTGGTAAGGAACGCGTGGCGCGTTTTGTCCACGATCAATCCACGTGCGCGGATGGCCCTTTCATCGCTGTCAATTGTGGGTCTATTACCGAAGCCCTTTTGGAAAGCGAACTATTTGGGCATGCCCATGGAGTAATTACTGGCGCGATGGCGGACCGTCCTGGACTTTTCGAGGCGGCCAACGGGGGGACGCTCTTCCTTGACGAAGTCTGCGAGATCAGTCTTCCCATGCAGGTCAAACTTCTCCATGCGCTTCAGGAACGGGAAATATGCCGTGTTGGCGAAAACAAAAGCCGTCCCATCAATGTACGTATCGTCAGCGCAACAAACAAAAACCTAAAGATCGAAGTGACGGAAAAACGGTTCCGCGAGGATCTTTATTACCTACTTAAAGCAGTCGAACTCGCCGTTCCACCCCTACGCCAGCGAAAGGAAGACGTCCTTCCTCTTTCGCGGTTTTTTCTCGCGGAAGCCGCAATTCAAATGAGGAAATTCGTGGATGGGTTAACTGCCTCGGCAGAGGAACAACTGCTTGGTTATTGCTGGCCTGGCAATGTACGCGAGTTGGCGGATACAATGGAGCGGTCGGTCGCGTTGGCCAAGACGAACCGTGTCGATGTCGAGGACTTTCCCCCAGCGATGCGCCTGACCCCTTAGCTTCATTAAGCTGTCCACAAGGGGAGACGTAATGGACAATAATAAGCATGATTGAACGTGGAAGAGTTGGACAACGGCTAAAACTAGTGATGTTAAAGACTCGATAAAACACGAATTCAAAAATAACTTCTCTTAATTTCCCTGAAAATTCTTCCATTTCAAATTTACCAACCTCACAAAACTTGACCCGACTCCAAAATCAGCGTTATATCTAAGGTATACATACGTATACATTTAGTTTTTTGGAGGATTTATGACCACCCATGCCCACTATCTTGGTTCCTTCGAGGATTATCAAAACGTTCTGATGACTTTGGTATTGCCGTCAGTCCCTTGTGGAGCCCCAGGCCCACCAGAATCCTATCGAGAAAAGCGGATACAGATTGGTGACTTAATTGACCA
>Ga0182012_10005622_pt1 | contig 12951 bp, 10 predicted proteins | sample 612S2SmetaG_FD_120486 | JGI IMG/M metagenome (GOLD analysis project Ga0182012, IMG submission 120486) | Permafrost microbial communities from Stordalen Mire, Sweden - 612S2S metaG | ecosystem: Environmental > Terrestrial > Soil > Wetlands > Permafrost | place: Sweden: Stordalen | collected...
CGCGCCGCCCATCGGGCGTCGGCCTCCGCCAAGTCGGAGCTGCGCCGGGCCACCGCCGCGCACGTTGCCGCGCTCGGGCCGGCCGGCCTCGAGGCGTCAGGCACGGGCCGGCTCACGACCTTGCTCACCACGGGGATCGACGCACTGGACGGCTACTTCGCGCGGTACCTGCCCCAGCTGTTCCTCGCCGTCATAGTGCCGGTCGCCGTCATTGCCGTCGTCGCCGGCGCTGATTGGGTCAGTGCGGTGCTCATCGCCGTCAGCCTGCCGCTGATCCCGCTCTTCATGGCGCTGGTCGGAGCGACGACGCGGGACCGGACGATGGCCCGCATGCGCTCGCTGCAGAAGCTGTCCGGCCACTTCCTCGACGTCGTACAGGGATTGCCCACCCTCAAGGTCTTCGGACGGGCCAAGGCCCAGGCCCGGTCCATCGCCGACGTCACCGACCGTTACCGCACCACGACGCTGGCCACGCTGCGCCTCACCTTCCTGTCCTCCCTCATCCTCGAGCTCCTGGCCACCGTCTCGGTCGCTTTGGTCGCGGTGACCGTCGGCCTGCGCCTCCTCGGCGGGGACATGTCCTTCCACGACGCGTTGTTCGTCCTCGTCCTCGCCCCTGAGGCCTATCTCCCCCTGCGCGCGCTGGGTGCGAACTACCACGCCAGTGCGGACGGGATGCAGGCTGCGCAGGACGTCTTCGCACTCCTGGAGCAACCGGCCGTGACACCGTCCGGCGGCACCAAAAAAGCCTCGGACACGTCCATCCACATCCGAAACCTGGAGATCACCTATCCCGGTCGGCGCGTTCCCGCTCTCGACAATGCCGAACTGGTCATGGTGCCAGGCGAGACCGTGGCCATCACCGGCGCCAGCGGCTGCGGAAAGTCGACACTCTTGTCGGTCATCCTCGGGCTGCGCCTTCCCACAGCCGGGTCCGTCACCCTGGGCGGCGTCGACCTCGCCGACCTCGACCTGCAGGACTGGCGCAGCCACATCGGCTGGGTGCCCCAGCGTCCACACCTGTTCGCGCGGTCGGTGGCCGACAACATCCGGCTCGGAAAGCCGGACGCGTCCGACGCTGCGGTGGCGGCCGCCGTCGAGGCTGCCGGCCTCACCGATGTGGTGGCCAGGCTGCCCCACGGGGCGGACACCCTTCTCGGCGAAGGAGGAGCCGGGCTCTCGGCGGGCGAGCGCCAACGCGTCTCCCTCGCCCGCGCCTTCGTACGGGACGCGCCGCTGCTCCTGCTCGACGAGCCGACGGCCAGCCTGGACGGCGCAACGGAGTCCGACGTGGTGGCGGCCGTGCGGCGCCTGGTCGCCGGCCGCACCGCCGTGATCGTGGCCCACCGGCCTGCGCTGGCCGCCCTGGCCGATCGGGTCATCGAACTCCCCGCTCCGGTGGAGGTGGGGTCGTGAAGGACGAGCGCGCCGGCATCGCCCGGACGCTCGGCATTGCCCACACCGCCCGCCGCCGCCTGGCCGAAGCATCGCTCCTCGGCGCCGCCGCCATCGGCGCCTCGATCGCCCTCATGGGAACTTCGGCCTGGCTGATTTCGCGGGCCGCGCAGCGACCGTCGGAGGCCTCGCTGACGCTGGCCATCGTGGGCGTGCAGTTCTTCGGGCTCTCCCGGGGCTTCTTCCGCTACGGCGAACGGTTGGTCGGACACGACGCGGCGTTGCGGGTGTTGGCGAGCGTGCGCGTGCGCGTGTTCGAGCGCCTCGAGGCCGTGGCCCCCGCCGGTCTCCCCGCCTTCCGCCGTGGCGACCTGGTGGCCCGCTTCGTCGACGACGTGGACTCCCTCCAAGACGTGGTGCTGCGCGTCCTGCAGCCCTTCCTGGTTGCTGCGCTCGTGGGAGCAGGCACCGTGGCTGTGCTGTGGTGGTTCCTCCCGCAAGCCGGCCTCGTCCTCCTGGTCGCCCTCGTCCTGTCGGCCACCGCGGTGCCCTGGCTGACCGGTCGCCTGGCCCGGCGGGAGGAATCCCGCCAAGCCACCGTGCGCGGCGACCTCAGCGCCGGCGTGGTCGACCTGGTGGAGGGTGCGCCCGAGCTGTTCGTCATGGGAGCCGTCGGCGGCCAGCTGGCCCGCATTGACGAGTCGGACGGCCGGTTGCGCCGGGTGGCACGCCAGGGCGCCGGCACCACCGGCATCGGCCTCGCCCTCACCACCGCACTGGCGGGGTTGGCCAGCTGGGGTGCGCTGACCCTCGGCATCGCGGCAACGCACGATGGCTCACTCAACGGCGCCCTTCTCGCCGGGCTGGCGCTGATCCCCCTGGCCGCGTTCGAGCTGGCGTCGCCTCTGCCCGCCGCCACCCAGGCCCTCCAGCGATCACGCGTGGCGGCGGGGCGGGTGTTCGAGGCCATGGACGCGTCGATGGTGGTCAAGGACCCGCCGACCCCGCGGCCACTGGGGGACGGTCCGCATACGGTGACGCTGCGTGCGGTGTGGGCCTCGTATCCCGGCGCCGGCCGCGCCGCGCTCCGCGGTGTCGACCTGGAGCTGAGCCCGGGACGGCGCGTGGCCCTGGTCGGTCCGAGCGGCGCCGGGAAGTCGACCCTGGCCGACGTCCTGGTGCGTTTCCTCCCGGCCGATGCGGGAGAGGCGGCACTCGATGGGGTGCCCCTCGAGCGGCTGGCCGCTGACGACGTGCGGCGCGTCGTCGGTCTGGTCGAGCAGAACCCCCACCTCTTCGACACGACCCTGGCCGAGAACCTCCGGGTGGGTCGTCGTTCGTCCACCGACACCGAACTCCGGGACGTCCTCGAGCGGGTCGGCCTAGGACCGTGGTCGGCCGGCCTGCCCGACGGCCTGGCCACCGCGGTCGGTCGGGACGGTGATCGCTTGTCGGGAGGGCAGCGACAGCGCGTCGCCGTGGCCCGGGCGCTCCTGGCCGATTTTCCCGTCCTGGTGCTCGACGAGCCGGGCGAGCACCTCGATCCCCCCGCTGCCGACGCGCTGACCGCCGACCTACTGGCGCTGACTGCAGGCCGGTCCACGCTGCTCATCACCCACAGGTTGACGGGGCTGGAACAGGTGGACGAGATCATCGTGCTCGACGGCGGACGGGTCGTGGAGCGCGGTACCCACGACGAACTCCTGGTCACCGGCGGCCGCTACGCCACCTTGTGGTGGGAGGAACGCCTGAGCGACGAGCCGCCCATCGACCGCGCATCCACGAGACCGGCCTCGGTCGACGAACACGCACACAGCCGCATTGACGGCATCAACCAAGGGAGTGACGAACTGTGAACCTCGACCTCGCCCGCTGGCAGTTCGCGTTGACGAGCATCTACCACTTCCTCTTCGTCCCGGTGACCATCGGGCTGGCCTTCCTGGTCGCGCTGCTCCAGACCTCGTGGTACCGCAACGGGGACGAGACCTATCGTCGGCTGGCCCGGTTCTTCGGCGCGCTGTTGCTCATCAACGTGGCGATCGGCGTCGTGACCGGGCTCATTCAGGAGTTCGAGTTCGGCATGAACTGGTCCGCCTACTCCCGTCTGGTCGGCAACGTGTTCGGTGGGCCGCTGGCCATGGAAGGCCTCGTCGCCTTCTTCTTGGAATCGACCTTTCTCGGGATCTGGATCTTCGGTTGGAACCGATTGTCCAAGAAGGCGCACCTGGCCACCATCTGGCTCGTCGCGGCGGGAACGATGCTCTCCGCCGCCTTCATCATGGCGGCGAATTCGTGGATGCAACACCCCGTCGGCTACGCCATCAACCACCAGACGAATCAACCCCAGCTCACCAATATCTGGGCCCTCTTCACCAACCCGGTCTTCGTCTGGAGTTATATCCATGTCCTGCTGGCATCCCTCGTCACCGGGGGCGTCCTCATGCTGGCCGTGGCCTGTTGGCACCTCCGGCGCCAGCAGCAGGTCGAGGCCTTCAAGCGGGCGGCGGTGATCTCACTGGCCGTCCTGCTGCCGGCAGTCATCCTCGCCCTCTTCGTGGGCAGTGAGCTCGGAGTGGTGGAGGCCACGTACCAGCCGATGAAGATCGCGGCCGCCGAGGCCCAGTGGAACACCTGCGACAGCCACTGCTCGTTCTCGGCGTTTCAGATCGGCGGCGGCAACAACGACCACACGCCCACGCAGATCATTCTGATCCCGGATCTGCTCTCCATCCTCGCCACCAACAGCCCGAACGGGAAGGTGGAAGGTCTCACCCAGCTGAACGCCCAGTACCAGAAGGAATACGGCCCGGGGAACTATGTCCCGATCGTCTTCATTCAGTACTGGTCCATGCGAGTGATGGCCTACCTGGCCACCTTGGTGTTCGTCTTTGCCGCTTGGGGTGGCTGGCTGCTGTACCGCCGACGGCTGGAGCACGCCAAGTGGTTCCTGCGAATAGCACCCTGGATGGTGATCCTCCCGTTCCTCATCAACACCGCCGGCTGGATGCTGGCCGAGAACGGGCGGCAGCCGTGGATCGTCCAGGGCCTGATGAAGACGGCCAACGGAGTTTCACCATCCGTTTCCGCCACCGACATCTGGATCTCCATCGTCGTGTTCGTGGGGATTTTCGCCATTCTCGGCGTCGCCGACACGTGGCTGATGATCCGCTACAGCCGTCGAGAGCTGGGGAACGACCCGCTCGCCAAAATCACGTCGCCCGACGGCGACGATGTCCCGCCCACTGCGCACGAGTCGTCCGACGAGGACGAATCTGCCCTCGTCTACTAGGAGCCCGCCATGACACTCGGAGATCTCTGGTTCATCGTCGACGTTCTCTTCTGGGTCGGCTTCTTCGTCCTCGAAGGCTTCGACTTCGGCGTCGGCATGCTGCACTCGTTCCTCGGCCGCACCGATACGGAACGCCGTGTCATCGTCAACACGATCGGGCCCGTGTGGGACGGGAACGAGGTGTGGCTGATCGTCGCCGGCGCCGTCATATTCGCCGCCTTCCCGAGCTGGTACGCCACCATGTTCTCGACCCTCTATCTGGCGCTCGTGGTCCTGCTGGTCGCCCTCATGGTGCGGGGCCTCGCCTTCGAGTACCAGCGCAAGTTCGACGACCCGCGTTGGCGCTCGACCTGGCGGTGGGGACTGACGATCGGGAGTGCGTTGATCCCCCTGCTCGTGGGGGTCGCCCTCGGCGATCTGCTGCACGGCCTGCCCATCAACAAGGCGCACCAGTTCACCGGGAGCTTCTGGACGCTCCTGACCCCGTTCGGATTGTGGACGGGCGTGACGCTCCTGGTGCTCTCGCTCCTCATGGGCGCCACCTACCTCACGCTCAAGACGACCGGTGAGTTGCGCAAGCGGGCCCAGCGCGCCGCGGTTGCCATCGGGGCCCTGGCTGTCGTCGTGACCTTTGGCTTCATGACGTGGCTGCATGTCGGCCTCAGTACGGGCTTCGTGCCCAAGCCCATTGAAGCGCTGGCCCTCATGGCCGTGATCGCCGCCGCCTGGCTGGCCTCGACCAAGGCGGACGGATGGGCCTTCACCGCCGCCGCCGTCGGTATCGCCGGGACCGTGGGCTCCATCTTCCAGGAGCTGTTCCCGCGGGTCATGATCTCGACCACCAACGCGGCGTACAGCCTCACCGTGAACAACACGGCAAGTCCGCCCTACACCCTCAAGGTCATGACGGTGGTCGCAGTGATCTTCTTCCCGTGCGTGCTCGTCTACCAGGCCTGGGGGTACCACATCTTCCGCAAGCGGCTGTCGGTGCCGAGGGTCGGCGGCGACGAAATGACGGTCGCTCCGAAGGCGCCGGTCGAAACCTGATCAGGGCTCAACGTTTCTGACTACGCGCCGAAGGCCTGTTCCCGGGCGCCCGTGTAAATCTTCATGGCACGAGCGAGGACGGGCACACCACCCTCGGCCGGCGTCGACGATTGGATCCGTTGCACGTGGGCCTGCAGGTCCTCCATTGAGGACCACATCTCGAAGAGCCGGACGAGCGCCGGGTCTGTGGCGTCGGCGCTCATGGCGTACTCGATGCACCCCCGGTCCTCCCGGGAGGCGCGGATGGACTCCCGTCGACCCTCGAGAAACTCGGCGCGCCGCGCCGGGTCAACCGTGAAGGTGCCGGCCACAATCACCATTTCGTCGGCCATCGATCAGAGTCCCGGGCTGCTCTGCATGATGCCGCCGTCGGCGAAAATCGTCGTCGCCGTGATGTAGCCCGCCCCGGGACCGGCGAGAAACGCCACCACCGAGGCGATCTCCTCGGGCTCGGCCACACGACCGAGCGGGATTGAGCTGTTGAGCAACGCCAGCGCCTTCGGATCGGCAACCGTTTGCGCGTTGATCGGGGTATCCACCGCGCCCGGCCCGACGCCCACGACGCAGATGTTGTGTGGCGCCAATTCCACGCCCGCCGTCCGCGTCAGCATCCGCATGCCGCCCTTCGAAAGGCAGTACGGGGTGTTCCCGGGCATCGGCCAGTCCTCATGGACTGATGTCATGTTGATGATCCGACCGCCCTCGCCCTGAGCGATCATCTGCTTGGCCGCCAGCTGCGTCCCGAAAAATGCACTCTTCAGGTTGATGGCAAGCACCTTGTCGTATTGATCCTCGGTCGTTTCCAGGACTGAGGTCCGGGTCTCAATGCCGGCGTTGTTCACCATGATGTCGAGCCGGCCGAAACTCGACACCGCCGTGTCGATCATCCGTTGCAGATCGTCGAGTTTGGAGACGTCCGCCTCGACGCCGACCGCCGACTCGCCGAGGGCGGCCAGCTTCTGCTCCAGTGCCTCAGTGGCCTGCTCGTTGGTGACTTAGTCGATGACGACCTTGGCGCCCTTCGCCGCCAGGGCCACGACAACAGCCTGGCCGATGCCGGTGTTGCCTCCGGTCACAATCGCAACCTTGCCCTCGAGCTCTTCGGCCATGAGGGTGCCTCCTTCTGCGCCTCGGCGCATCGTCGAGCGGTGCTCCGTACGCTATCGACCCGTGCCCGGCGGTGTGGGACTGGCACGCGTCACCCAAATACGACAAACCGGTGGTGCGGAGTGGCCTCAGTCCCTAGTGTCGTGCAGGTGACCGACGACGCTGCCGCAGAAGTACGGCCCGAGACCTTTCCCCCGATCGCCGACTACGGGTTCCTCTCGGACTGCGAGAACAACTGCCTCATAGCGCCGAATGGCTCGGTCGAGTGGCTGTGCCTCCCCCGACCGGACTCCCCCAGCGTCTTCGCCGCCCTGCTCGACCGTTCCGCCGGGAACTTCCGATTCGGTCCCCACAGCACCCAGGTCCCCCACCAGCGGCGCTACATCCCTGGCACCATGGTGCTCGAGACCACCTGGCACACCCCGACGGGATGGCTGGTGGTGCACGACCTGCTCGTCGTGCAGCCGGTGACGGACGGGGAACGACGACCGGACTACCGTCGGGCCCCGGGGGAATCCGCCGCGTGCGGCACACTTCTCCGCCTGGCCACCTGCATTGAGGGTCATGTCGAGGTGATGCTCAACGTGGTGCCGGTTTTCGAATACGGATTGGCCACGGGAACGTGGGACTACGACGGCGATGGCTACACCAGCATGACCGCCCGTCCGCCGGCCGGCGACCCAGCCCTCTCCATCACGTCGAGCCTGCGACTCGGCTCCGCCGCCGCGCGCTGTTACGGCCGCACGACGCTGCAGAAGGGTGAGACGGCTTTCGTCGCGCTGTCGTGGTCCGGCCATCCCACCGCAGACGCAGAAGAGGCCCAGAAGCAGCTCGATACCACCGTGTCCTACTGGCGGGAGTGGCTGTCGAACGGCAGTTTTCCCGACCATCCCTGGCGGAGCTACATGGAACGCAGCGCCCTGACGCTCAAGGGGCTCAGCTACGCGCCCACCGGAGCGATCATGGCGGCGCCGACCACCTCACTGCCCGAGACTCCCGGCGGGGCGCGCAACTGGGACTACCGCTACACCTGGATCCGCGATTCCTCCTTCATGCTGCGCTCGCTCTACCGCCTCGGATTCGATTGGGAGGCCCTGGAGTACTTCGCGTTCGTCCTTGAGGCAGTCAAGGGCGGTGACTTCCAGCTCCAGATCATGTACGGCATCGACGGCCGCAAGGACCTCACCGAGCGGACACTCGACCATCTGACCGGCTGGAGGAACTCACGGCCGGTCCGGGTGGGCAACGGAGCCTGGGACCAGCACCAGAATGACGTCTGGGGGATGATCCTCGACGCGGTGGACATCCACCTGCGTCAGGTGTCGGGGGAGATCGTCAAGCCGGTCTGGGACGGCATCACCAAACTCGTCGAATCCGCCATCGCCCACGCCGGTGACCCCGATCAGGGCATCTGGGAGATCCGCGGTGATCCCGAGCACTTCACGGCTTCCAAGGTCCTTTGCTGGGTAGCCATGGACCGCGGGGCCGACCTGGCCCGTTCCCGCAACGACGACGACCGGGCCCAGCAATGGCGTCAGGCGGCCGACGACCTCAAGGCCGAGATCCTCGACAAGGGCGTCGACGGCCGGGGTCGCTTCCGTCAGCACTACGGCAACGAGGAGCTCGATGCATCACTCCTGCTGATTCCCATCCTCGGATTCCTCCCTGCGGACGACGAGCGGGTGCGTGCCACCGTGCTGGCCATTGCCGACGACCTCACGGAGGACGGCCTGGTGCTGCGCTACAAGGTGGACTCGACCGACACGGGCTTCGAAGGCAAGGAGGGCACCTTCACCATCTGCTCCTTCTGGTTGGTCACCGCACTGGCCATCATCGGCGAGCACGAACGGGCGCGGGCGCTCTGCCAGAAGCTGCTCAACTTTGCCGGTCCCCTCCAGCTCTACGCAGAGGAGATCGACGCCGCCACGGGTGAGCACCTGGGCAACTTCCCCCAGGCCTTCACCCACCTGGCGCTCATTGACGCCGTCGGCCGGCTCATTGAAGCCGAGCAGCACGCCACGACACCTTGACGGGTAGATCCTCATGACCACGACGCCGCGGCACCGGGTCGTGGTGGTCGGTGGTGGGTTCGGCGGCCTGCCGGCGACCCGCCTGCTCTCTGCGCTGGACGTCGACGTCACGCTCATCGACCGACGCAACCACCACTTGTTCCAGCCTCTGCTGTACCAGGTGGCCACCGGCATTCTGTCGCCCGGCTCGATCTCGCCCGTGCTGCGGCACATCCTGCGGAAGCGCAAGAACGTCGACGTCGTCCTCTCCACGGTCACGGGCTTCGATCTGGAACGGCGGGTCGTCCACACGGCGGCCGTGCCGGGCGAGTTCAGCGAATTCGCCTACGACAGCCTCATTGTCGCCGCCGGAGCGGGGCAGTCGTATTTCGGGCACGACGAATTCGCCCTGATCGCTCCGGGTATGAAGACGATCGACGACGCCATGGAGCTGCGCCGGCGCGTGTACGGCGCATTGGAGATCGCAGAGAACCTCGGCGACGTGGCCCTGCAGAGGTTCTGGCTGACCTTCGTCATTGTGGGCGCCGGACCGACCGGAGTGGAGCTGGCGGGGCAGATCCGCGAGCTGGCCTACCGCAGCCTGGCCAAGGACTTCCGTCGTATCGACCCGACGACGGTCCGGGTGATCCTGATCGACGGTGAGGCGGAGCCATTGGCCACCTTCGGCGGTGCACTCTCGGGGCGGGCCCGCGCCGATCTGGAGAAGATGGGCGTGGAACTGCAGATGGGACTGCATGTGGTCGGCGTCGACCAGTTCGGGGTCGACACCGAGGCGAAGGACGGGGAGAAGGGTCGCTACGAGTGTGGCACCGTCATTTGGGCGGCCGGCGTCCAGGCCTCGCCCCTGGCCGGCCTGCTGGCGGAGGCCACCGGGGCCCAGACCGATCGCGCCGGCAGGATCGCCGTCCTGCCCGACCTCAGCCTGCCGGGCCACCCCGAGGTCTTCGCCGTCGGCGACATGGCGACGCTCGACAACCTTCCTGGCGTGTGCGAGGTGGCCATGCAGGGAGGCCTGCACGCGGCCAACACCATCAAACGCCGGCTGAAGGGCGCAGACAGCGTGCCGTTCAAGTACCGCGACCTCGGCAGCGCGGCCGCCATCGGCCGCTTCAAGGCGATGGTGAGCGTGCGGGGCATCCGCCTGAGCGGTTTCCCCGGTTGGGTGGTCTGGCTGTTCGTCCACCTGGCCTTCCTCAATGGCTTCGGGAACCGCTTCACCGCGCTCTGGCGCTGGGGCAGGTCGATGGTCGGGCGTGCTCGTCCCGAACGAGTGTTCAGCGTGGGGCACACGGGTGGCGACCTGAGCCTGCCCGACCACATCAAAGCAAGAGTGATGCCCAAGGCATTCCCGGTCCTGGAAGATCAGACGGGCTGGGCCGATCTGGTGCAGCGGATCGGGACGCCGGCGCCGGGAGCCGAACGCGCGTCCGGTCCCACCGGGCCCGATCCGACCTAACCCCCCCAGCGCGCCCCCGGTGCCGGCCAACTACATTCGCCGGATGATCCTCGATCGATTCCTCGTCACCGACCAGGTCGCCGTCGTCACCGCCAGCGGGCGCGGCATCGGCGCCGCCACCGCCGTGGCCTTGGCCGAGGCCGGGGCCGACGTCGTGCTGGCCGCTCGCACAGAGGACCAGCTGCGCGCCGTCGCCAAGCAGGTCGAGGCGGTCGGGCGCCGGGCGATCGTGGTGCCGGGCGATCTCACCGACTTCGACCTCATGGCCTCACTGGCCGAAACGGCCTTCGCTGAGTTCGGCCGCCTCGACATCATCGTCAACAACATGGGCGGCACCATGCCGAGGCCGCTCCTCGACACCTCCCCCCGCTTCTTGGAGGAGGCCTTCCGCTTCAACGTCTCGGCTGGACACGCCCTGATCCGCGCCGGCGTGCCTCGTATGCTCGAAGGTGATCACCCCGGCGGGGCCATCGTGAGTATCTCCTCGGTCATGGGGCACGTCGCCGGGCGTGGCTACGTGGGGTACGGCACGGTCAAGGGCGCCCTGGAGCAGTACACCCGGCTGGCGTCGCGCGACCTGGCACCTCGTATACGGGTCAACGCCATTGGCGTCGGCTCCACCGCCACCTCCGCCCTGGACATCGTGATGTCGAGCGACGAGCTGCGGACCGCCATGGAGGATGCGACCCCCTTGAAGCGGCTCGGCCATGTCGACGACATCGCCTCGGCGATCCTCTACCTGGTGTCCCCTGCCGGCGCCTACGTGACCGGCAAAATCATTGAGGTCGACGGCGGCCTGCAGTCGCCCAACCTCGAATTCCCCCTCCCCGACCTCTAAGGAGCCCCACCCATGCCGTACCGCGTCGTGCAGTGGAGTACCGGCAACGTCGGGCGCCATTCCTTGGCGGGCATTCACGCCCACCCCGAACTGCAACTCGTGGGTTGCTACGTCTCGAATCCGGACAAGGTAGGGCACGACGCCGGCGAGCTGGCCGGGCTCACGGCCACCTTCGGGGTGGCGGCGACGAGCGACGTCGACGCGCTGCTGGCGCTGCAACCCGATTGCATTGTGCACACCGGCATGGCCGACGACCGAATCTTCGAGGCTCTGCAGGATCTCGAGCGCTTCCTGGCCGCCGGTATCAACGTGGTCTCTTCGAGCCCCGTCATGCTGCAGTACCCGGCGCCGGATGATCCGCTGGCCGCGCCCGTCATCGCCGCCGCGGAGAAGGCGGGCGTCTCCATCTTCGTCAACGGGGTGGACCCGGGGTTCGCCAACGACGCCCTGCCGCTCCTCCTCTCCGGCGTCAGCGAGCGCATTGAAGAGGTGCGCTGCTCCGAGGTCCTCAACTACGCCACCTACAACCAGCCCATGGTGCTGTTCGGCATCATGGGCTTCGGCGGGTCCATGGACGAGGTGCCCTTCATCCTCACCCCGGGCGTCCTCACCATGGCCTGGGGCTCGGTGGTCCGTCAGATCGCCGCCGGTCTCGGCGTGACTTTGACCGACGTGACCGAGTGGCACGAGCGCGAGGCGGCGCCCGAGGACTTCGAGGTCGATGCCGGCACGGTCAAGGCCGGCACGACCGCGGCCATGCACTTCGAGGTACGCGGCATGGTTGGCGACCGGGCCGTCGTCGTGCTCGAACACGTGACGCGTCTGCGCGACGACCTCGGCGCCACGTGGCCCCAACCGGCCGGGCAGGGTTGCTACCGCGTGGAAATCAAGGGGGAGCCGAACTACACGCTCGACCTGCAACTCATGGGCACGGATGGCGACCACAACACGGCCGGGCTGAAGGCCACAGCAATGAGACTCATCAATGCCGTGCCGGCTGTCGTGGCGGCGCCACCGGGGCTCGTCACCGCCCTCGATCTGCCTCTGGTGACCGGACGGGGACTCGTCGTTCCCTAGGAATCCACCTTGTTCGCCTGTTGTGCAAAGTGACGCACACGAAACAGGCAAAACTCGTCGCACACAATTTACGAGAAGCGATGCGACTGACCGGTTAAGCCCGCCTCCGAGCATGGCGACATGGAGGTGTGTCCCCGAACGAGACCATCGCACTGAGCGGTCGCCGGCCTGGCCGTCGCAGAGTCGTCAGCTCCGGAGCCACCGTGCCTCACGACGTCGGGGCCCCTTCTTCCATCTCCGTCGACGACGCCAGGGGCTCCCTGGTGCGTTGGCGGTCCACCGTCTTCCTGCAGACGGTATCCGGGCTGGACGCCGCGCGACTGGCGAGCACCCGGCTGTGCGTCACCCCGCATCCGACCACTCTTGTGGCGGGGAACCCAGCCGACTGTGCGCAGTTCGCCACGCGCGTGCGCCGGCCCGGGTGATCCTCTCAGTTGTGTGGCCCGATGTGCCCGCACGTTGAATCTGCGGCGTACGCGTCGTTGGCGTCGTGCACCACGGAACGATTCGGCTTCTCTCCTCACTCAATGAGAGGACTCGTCGCGACTTCGCTCGGCATCTTCGTTCACTTGTAGGCGTCGCCTCCATCGAAAGAGTGACAATCAACTCCGGATTCATCCGATAGGCGTAGGGACGGCTCTCACGACATCAGGGGGGTGACCGCTACGCTTCCGGCGTGGCGCCCGACCGTGATCCGGCGACCACGGTTCAA
>Ga0182012_10005623_pt1 | contig 12950 bp, 11 predicted proteins | sample 612S2SmetaG_FD_120486 | JGI IMG/M metagenome (GOLD analysis project Ga0182012, IMG submission 120486) | Permafrost microbial communities from Stordalen Mire, Sweden - 612S2S metaG | ecosystem: Environmental > Terrestrial > Soil > Wetlands > Permafrost | place: Sweden: Stordalen | collected...
AGGAATGCGCATTCCTGGCCAGGGCGAGAACTTCGGCAAGGCCGCGGCAACTCTTGCTGCGTTTGTGGGGCTCGGCTTGCTCTCCGGATGCAAGCCCGTTGGCCCCAACTACAACCGCCCGGGCTATCAGGCCCCGGCGGCCTACAAAGAAACCGGCGCGTCTGCCGTGGTTGTTCCACCGCCAAGTCCGGCCGGAGGCGGCTGGCAGCCAGCGAATCCGTCAGATGGACTGTTGAAAGGCAAGTGGTGGGAGATCTACCAGGACCCGCAACTCAATCGACTCGAGGAACGGATCGCCACCGACAACCAGAGCCTCCGCCAGTCAACCGAGACCTACCTGGCAGCGCGTGAACAGGTGAAGGTCGCGCGTGCCGCGCTCTTCCCAACTATCTCTGCCGGAGCATCGACCGGCCGCATCGACGTCTCGAAGAATGGGCCACTGTATTCCCCGACCAAGCCGACTGGGTACGGTGACTTTCAACTGACAGGCGAGGCAAGTTGGGAGCCTGACTTCTGGGGGAAGATTCGTCGCACCGTGGAGCAGGCGCGCGATAACGCACAGGCAAGCGCGGCCGACCTTGCCGGCGTAGACCTTGCACTCCACTCAGAGATGGCAGCCGACTATTTTCAACTGCGCGGACTCGATTCCGATATCAAGTTACTTCAGGGAAACGTGAAAGACCTCGAAGGCCAACTCGACCTGACACAGAGGAGGCTGACCGGAGGCGTCGCGACGCAAGTGGATGTTGCCCAGGCCCAGACACAGTTGGAACAGGTAAAGGCGCAGCTTGTTGACCTTGGTGTCGCCCGCGCCCAGTATGAGCACGCAGTGGGAACGCTGGCCAATTACACGCCCGCGGAGTTCAGCATCCTGCCCACCCCCCTCGATATCGGTCTCCCCAAGGTGCCGGTAGGCGTGCCGTCGCAGTTACTCGAGCGCAGGCCCGACATTGCCGCTGCCGAGAGACGCACCGCCGCCGCCAACGCACAAATTGGCATCGCCGTCAGTGCCTTCTACCCGACCATCACCTTGAACGGTGCCGGCGGTTTTGAGAGCGAGCACATCGGCACCTTGATCCAGGGGCCCAGTGCGCTTTGGTCTCTTGGAGCACAAGCTGCAGAACTCCTCTTTGATGCCGGCCAACGCCACGCGCTTACTCAGCAGGCTCGCCACACATACGAAGCAAACGCTGCGGCTTACCGCAGTACCGTGATTGCGGCGTTCCAGGACATTGAAGACCAGCTCTCCGGCTTGCGCATCCTCGAGCAGGAGTCGACCGTCGAACAGCGTGCCGTCGAGTCCGCGCAACGCTCCTACGATCTCTCCAACCAGCGATACAAGGGCGGCGTCACCAGCTACCTTGAGGTGCTCACGGCTGAGGCTACCCTCCTGCAGAACCAGCGCACCGCCACCGATCTGACCACGAGACAGTTCGTCGCGAGCGTGGGGCTTGTGCGCTCTCTCGGCGGCGGATGGGACGCCACGCAACTCCCAAAATAGTCACCCGTCCGTTGCCCTCCCAAGCCAGCCGTGCTTCAGTTGGAAATACCTGTTGACAAACTGTGATAACTGTATATACTCAGTATACAGACATGCACAGCGGCATCGTCATTTCGCAAACCGATACTCGCCCCATGTACTTGCAAATCATGGAGCAGGTCAAGCAGCGCGTCGCCGTCGGAGAGTGGGCGCCGGGCACTGAAATCCCCTCCATTCGCCAACTCGCGATTGATCTCCGCGTCAGCGTCATCACCATCAAGCGTGCCTATCTCGAACTTGAGCGTGAAGGCATAATCCTGACCCAGCAAGGCAAGGGTTCGATAGTCGCGCCAAACCCAAACCTGAGCCCCAGGCTCTATTACGAAGAATTCGCGGAACGCCTCGAGCAAGTGGCGCGGCTCGGAGAGTTGCTGGGCCTCAGCAACGATCAAATCGCGGCCCGCCTTCGCGATGCCTCAAAACCCCTCGACCTTACCCGGACCGAGACAATCCGGCTGAAGAAGGAGATTGCATGAACGACATCTCTGTTTTCTTTGATGGAGTCTGCAAGAAGTACCCTCACTTTTCCCTTGATAACATCGGCCTCGAGCTGGCCACCGGAAGCATTATGGGGTTCATCGGGGCAAACGGGGCAGGCAAATCCACAACCCTCCGCATTCTTATGGGCCTTGTTCACCAGGATTCCGGAACGGTACGCGTGCTTGGGCACTCGATGCCAGAAGAACAGACAGCGGCCAAGCTCGACATTGGATTTGTGTCTGAAGACCTGCGGCTCTATGGGCCTGCGACGCTGGAGTGGCACATGAATTTTCTGCGCCCAATCTTTCCGCGCTGGGACCAGCCTTACGCAGATGGCTTGGCCCATCGCTTCGATCTAAACCCGCAACAGAAGATCAAAGGTCTGTCGCACGGCCAACGCGTAAAGGCAGCGCTACTGCTGGCTCTGGCACGGCGTCCGCGCCTGCTGGTGCTCGATGAACCAACAACCGGTCTCGATCCCGTTGCGCGCGTTGAAGTGCTTGAAGAACTGATGTCGGTCCTTGCCGACGAAGACCGGACGATTCTGTTCTCTTCGCATAACACCCTTGATGTGGAACAGATCTCGGATCAGATAACGTTTATCGACCGCGGCAAGATTATCGATTCAGACAATAAAGAGGCGTTTCTTGACCGTTGGCGTCGATTGCGGCTTGTGCTTCCACCTGACGGAGTAGTCCCGCGCTTGCCGGGCTTTGTGCAGGTGGGCGGAAGCGGCAGGTTACCCGTGGTCACCACAAACAGATTCGAGCCAGCGATGGTCTCGGCGTGTAACGAGATGGGCGCTACAGTCCAGGCGGTCGACACCATGACCCTCGAAGAGATTTTCGTAGCCAATGTTCACAGCAGAAGAGAAAGGGGCGCCGCATGAATTATTCCTTGGTCGGCCGTCTTATCTGGAAGGACTGGTATTTTCAGCGCACCGCGATTTTGCTGGCGCTGGCCGGCGGCGCCTTGTCGCTCGGAATCGTTGCCGTCGGCGGCCAAGCCGGCTTTACCATCGGTCTCATTTTATTAGTCACAATCCTTGCCATGATCAGTGCGATGACGGTCATGGGCAATGTGCTTGGGGAGCGGGAAAATCAAACCCTCGCGTTCGTGATGACTCTGCCGATCTCTTATGTTGAGTACACCACCTCAAAAATTCTTGGCGCTCTGCTCATCTTTGTCCCTTTCTGGCTCACCTTGGTGATAGGTTGCCTGGGCTTGATCGTGGCCGCGCCGCCTATCCACGGCCTGTTTGCCTTTACCGTCATCATGGCCGTCGAAATCCTGGTGGGCACCTGCCTGCTTATCGCGGTGTCACTGGTTACTGAGTCCAAGGGCTGGACGGTCTCCGCCATGGTGACTGCCAATATTGCCATCAATCTTGTCGGTTACCTCGTGGCTCACATTCCTGGAATAAGCAATGGAATGTGGGGAACGAAGATCTTGTGGCGCTCGGCGGCGACCCTCTCGCTTATCGTCGAATTCGCCTTGATCGTCCTGATGTTGGGGATGGCCTTTTTCTTGCAGTCGAGGAAGAAGGACTTTATTTAACCTTGCAACAGCACTAACGCGTCACGGCGTCGGTGCGCAGATGGATGTAGGCCGCCGGAGGAACATCGGTAAGCGACAGCGCCGGTCCTTCCCACAGAACTCGCGGCACACCCTGGCTCGCGGAATGCAGGCCTTCCACGTGAATCGTGTGCCTGCCCGCTCTGAGGCCAAGGGAACCGCGATCGTATTGCAGCGCATTGCCCGGTGCGCCGCAAACCTGCGCGAACGGCGGACCGGTCTTCGCTACCTGCACTCCGTCGATCACCAGCCTGGCGCCGTCAGCGTGGATCAGATGAAATGTGTAGCCTCCGTCGGCCGGAATGTCGATCAACCCGTCCCAGGCGGCAGCGAAGCCCGTGTATCCTTCCGCATCCACATGCAGATTCGGCGCTTCCCCATTGAAAACAGCGGTCTCCTTCGTCAGGTCGGGCAACTCAGTCCATGTTCCGGGATAGACCTTCCACGCAAGTCCCGCAACAGTCGGACCCGGCACGGCCACCGCATCGTGCCATTTTCCGACGACAACCACGCTGTGCGCAGCCCAGTCTTCACCTTCCTGCTCATCCGTCACATGCAGCAGGACTCGGATTCTGCCGGCGCCGGCTGCCCCACCATCCAGTTCAGTGCCTTCCGCGTCAGCAAACCGGTGCGCCACGGTGCGGCCCTGGGCCTGCGTTCCGTCGCCGAAGAGCCAGGTGTACTGCGCATGCTTGGCTGCCTGGGCTGTGAAGGTGACTTTGTCGCCCGGCGCAAAGACCGGAGGGCTCACCGTGAAGTGTGCCGCAGGAGTGTGCTTTGCGACGAACTTTGGCTGCGACGCCCCTCCCGACACAATCACGGGAAGCTCAGCATTGGTGGATGCCACGTCCTGCCCGTCCTTCACGTTGTCAAACGTAACGTCCGAGACATCGCCCTTGATCGTGGAGTCGATCAGCGGAGGCTGATCAAGCGCCCAGATGTTACGAAAGGTGAATCCGTGCAGCTTTGGTTGCTCCTGCTCCATCTGCAACAGCGAATACCAGTCATCGAGGAAGAGATTCTCGAAAGTGTAGCCGGAGTGGTCGCCCTTGGCTCCATTCGCTCCCCAGAACCCGAGCAGGCCAAACGTTTGTCCGCAGGCGCCGATCCCCGCGTGCAGGATGTCAGAGTCGCGGAGCGTGAAATTCTGTGAGTTGAAGGTCTTCCGCGGCCATCCCGCACGCACAATGTTAGAGATGCTGGTGGATACAACGCTGTGCTCGATCAGGACGTTCTTTACATCCTTACCGGGGCGCAACATATCCTCTTCGGTGTAGCCGTCCCAGTTGCCCATGAGCGCAAAGTCGTCGTCCGAAGCCCGGATAAATGCATCACGCACAACAGAGTCTCCCCCACCCAGCCAGTCCATCCCGTCCTGGTTCGCGTTGCCTGGGTTCCCGCCGATCACGCGCAGATCGTCAAACGTGAATCCCGTCGAGTCTTTCATTTGGATCGACCATGTGCGTGCGCGGATAATGCAGGTGATCCCGTCGATCTCCACGTTCCTGGCATCCATCGAATCGATGCAATGCCAGTCGGGCTTTTGCATCCAGCCCTCGTCGGTGTTCGGATCCTGAGTGCCCTCGTAGACGATCGTCCCGCGGCCAAGGATTTTCACATTCTCGACCTTCCACAGGTTCAAGCTGCCAAACACAAATGCACCCGGAGCCAGGTAAATGGTCTCGCCCGATTTTGGATTCAGGCTCTCTTTGTGTACACCGGAGGGAATTACAGTCACGCCCGGGCCAGCAGGCGGCGGCGAAGGCGGTGTGCCCGCAAACAGGAAAAGCATCTTCGCGTGATTGAGAAAATCCCGAGGCCGCGAGATGGAGAGCTTGGCGGGGCCGGAGAGGCGAAACCGAATGGTCTGACCCTGCCGGCTGGGCCGGATGCCAAGCCGCCATGGCTGCACATCCACGCCGCGATCCCAGAAGCCTGGCTCGGCAGCGGTAATTGCCACGTCCACTGGGCCTGTTACGTCGAAGTTCACAAACTCATAGCTTGCCGCGGCGTGTGCAACGTTAACGGGCTGACCGTTTACCGTGACCGTAAACGCCGTGGAGCGCATCTCCGAGGGAACGGGTACGGGGTAAACGTGAGACGCTGCCTGCGCGGCGACAGGAAGCGCAAGAACGGCAACGAGAAGCGAACGAACACCCAGCAACAAAGCAGACCCCGGAACTAAATTGGGAACCAAACCACTCTAGCACCGAGGTCCGATGCGACGTCCCGATTCTTGAGCAGGCTCGCTAAAGCCTCGACTGTACAAGCCGCGAGAGCCTCAGCGAGTTTCGAATGAGAAAAGTCGTGAGCAGCAAGGTCAAACTTCCAGCGATCAGCCCAAGTGGAATGATCCACACTCCGAGAACCTCGTGGGCCCCCGCCGGTGTGCCGTATAAAAAAGCGCCGAAGTCGACCAACCGGCCGTCCTGAACCCAGGCGCCCGCGTGTGAGGGAAAGATCATCTTCGAGAACGCGACAATGACAAATCCGGCTCCAAACGAGTATCCAAAGACGCTCAAGACGAAGACGACGATGCCTGACACGCTCTTGGTTGCCAGTCGCAACGTGGCGCGCAGCAACACAATAGGCGAAAAGCTACGGCTCGCCCGGCTGATGAGCAGCCCATCGCGATACTCCCCGGCAAGCTCTTCGGCAGGGCCTAACCGCGCCAACACTGCTTCAACCGTGGCCCCGCTCTGTTCCGCGGAGTCGCGCACGTGCGCGGCAATCTCTCTCAAAATCTCTTCGCGCTCACCCAGAGTCAGGGGAGCCAGGTGCTGGCGCAATGTAGCCAGGTAGCTGTCCATTTGCTTTTCAGTCGTCATTGGGTCTTCTCCTCTTCGTTCAAAACGGGTTCAAGCAGGCGGCTCAGGCCATTCGCAAAGCTGGTCCAGGCCTTCGCCATCTCGCGCAGGCGATTTCGGCCTGCGTCTGTCAGCGAGTAGTACTTGCGCGGGTGGCCAGCCTCGGCCTCCACCCACTCTGAGGTCAACAACCCTTCGGTCTTCAGCCGATTCAACACCGGGTAAATAGTGCCCTCAGCCAGCGCCATCTGCGAGTGGGTTTGCAGATAACGAATGATCTCCAGTCCGTAGAGCCGGCCTTGCCACAGGCTGGCCAGCGCAGCCATCTCCACCGCACCTTTCCTGAGTTGTGCCTCCCACCGATCGGGCTGCTCAGGTTCCGGACCTCTTAAGTTCATCTCCAACCTCGTCATAACATCTTACCTCGTATAGCAATGTATCGTGCTAGTCGATATATACGCAACAAAACTCGCTTTAGTTCACCTTTTCTTGACTTTTTGGTGTCAGGCTATCAAACGGGCCGGCCGCCGTTCCTGTGTCAGCGCCTAACTGATTTGTTTTAAATGCCTTCGCCCATTGAGACGTATTCCTGCAGTCGGTCGAGCTCCTCGCGGTAGGCCTCGCGCTCGGCTGCCTCGGCGGCAAACGGCTCCAAGGTGGCATGAGTTCACCGAGCTTGCCAATGCGGTAGGGACCGACACGAGTGTTCTTCCTATGCCCCGGCTGTCGGTAGTTCGTCCCCGGGAACGGGAGGCAGATCAGGTGCTGTACGAAGAAGGGCTGCGAGATCTTCTTTGGGGCCCTGGCTTCGAAGAGCGAAAAATTCGGCTGCCGTTTGCACAGTTCCCACCTTTTGGGCAACCGCGACTGCGATCCACTGGTTCAGGGAAACTCCGTCTTCCTTTGCCAGTCGCTGCGCGGCCTTTTTTACCGAAAGCGGGAGTTTCAGCGGGTAAGTTCCTTTACTCATGGTCCAGCCTCCACAACAGTTGTCCGGGCGTCAGCACCGGGATTCCAAACAGCCTCTCCAGTGGTAGAAAGTGCCTGAGATTGTGTGTAACCAACGCTTCAGCGCGGCCGTTGACAGCGGTTTCCAGGACGATTTCATCGGCTGGGTCGACTAGTTGCGGCCTCCATTGAAAGCGAATGTCCACTGGCTCAAGCAGTTGGGCGATTGCTCTCAAAAGCCGATCAATCCTATCGACTGACCATCCGTGAGCCACGATCTGGGATGGACGCAACAAGACTTCCTCGTACTCCAAAAAGAGCGGAGGACTTGCCAGCATTTTGATCCTACCCTCCCCGGCAAGGGTCAGCAATCGACTGGATGCCCCATTTGGGCTGCGCACAGCAGCCACCACAACCGAACTATCCACTACGACGCGCACTCAGGAAATAGTATCTCTAGATATCCTATGGGATGTCTAGAGCCGTGCCAGTTCAAGGCTGGCGACTCTAAATGCCTTCGCCCATTGAGACGTATTCCTGCAGGCGGTCGAGCTCCTCGCGGTAGGCCTCGCGCTCGGCGGCCTCGGCGGCAAACGGTTCCGGGGCCTGGACCTGGTTGTCGGCGATGCAGAGGCATTTCTCAAGCTCTCTTACCCGTGACGAAAGGGCAATCAAAGCATCGGAGAGCGGGTCTTTGATGTCGTGAGGATCGGTGATCAGCACGCGCTCGCCGTTGCGATAGACGATATGCGCGGGCACTCCTACGACAGTCGAGTTGGGTGGTACGGACGAAAGCACCACTGAACCCGCACCGACACGCGAGTTCTGGCCGACTGTGATATTGCCAAGCACGTTGGCATTATTGCCGATGAACACGCCATCGCAGATAGTCGGGTGGCGCTTGCCGTGGCCTTTTCCTGTCCCACCCAGGGTCACGCCCTGGTAAATGGTCACGTCGCTACCCACAACCGCGGTTTCGCCGATCACCACGCCCGTTGCGTGATCGATGAAAAGCCTCCGGCCCAGCAGCGCGCCCGGGTGAATGTCAACACCGGTGAAGAAACGAGCAATTTGCGACAGGAAGCGCGCTGCCAGACGAAGCCGAGCGCGCCACAGCAGATGCGAAGCACGGTGATACCACACAGCCCACAGGCCCGGATAGCAGAGGAAGACCTCCAGCGCGGAACGAGCAGCAGGGTCGCGCTCTCTTACAGAGCGGATGTCCTCGGCGATGCGGGAAAACATGTACATGGTTTGCGATCTGTCTGCGGATCAAGTGCGGTGGCCTGACCCACAGGATGCGCAGGGTCAGGCCATCGGTGTTTTTTGAACGGCCCCTACAGCGTGACCGGGTGCGTGGGCAGCGCCAGAGCCTGCTGACGCAGCGACTCAAACAGCACACTCGAGAGGTAGCGCTCGCCGAAGCTGGGCAGAATGACAACGATCAGCTTTCCAGCGTTTTCGGGTCGAGCTGCCACTTGCAGAGCTGCATGAACAGCGGCCCCGGAGGAGATGCCCACAAACAGGCCCTCTTCCAGCGGCAACCGGCGAGCGGTGGCGACAGCATCGTCGTTCGATACCTGCACCACTTCGTCGATCAGCTTGGTGTCGAGAATGCTGGGTACAAACCCCGCGCCGATGCCCTGGATCTTGTGCGGACCCGGCTTGCCACCGGATAGTACCGGGCTGTCCGTTGGCTCAACAGCAATTGCCTTGAACTCCGGCTTGCGTTGCTTAATGTAGGTGGCTACGCCCGTGATAGTGCCGCCCGTGCCCACGCCGGAAATCAGAATGTCGACCTTGCCGTCAGTGTCGTCCCAAATCTCGGGGCCGGTAGTGGCCACGTGGATCGCGGGGTTGGCAGGGTTATCGAACTGCGCCAGGATGAAGCCGTCCGGCGTCTGGCTCAACAGTTCGTTGGCCTTGGCAATGGCGCCCTTCATGCCGTTGGGCCCGGGGGTCAGTACGATCTCTGCGCCAAAGGCGAGAAGAAGAACGCGCCGTTCCAGGCTCATGGTCTCTGGCATGGTGAGGATCAGGCGATAGCCTTTGACGGCGGCGATAAATGCAAGCCCGATTCCGGTGTTACCGCTGGTGGGCTCAATCAGCACCGTCTTGCCTGGGGTGATCTTGCCGGCTTTCTCGGCCGCTTCAATCATGGCCAGGCCGATGCGGTCTTTTACGCTGCTCATTGGATTCTGGCTTTCCACCTTTGCCAACACGGTTGCGGGCAGGCCGGCAGCCATGCGATTCAACCGCACCAGCGGAGTGTGGCCAATAAGTTCGGTTACGTTCGCGGCAATGCGCGCCATAGTGATCTCCTCTTTTGGGGCTCTTGGCCCCGGTCGTAAATTGTTTTGGGGTTCGGTGACGCCGTCAGGCGGGGGAATTCGCGCGCGAGCGGGCGCACGTCAGCGTCGGAGCTGTCACCAGTGCGGTGTTAGCGACATCGACGCATGCAAACAGGTTAGACCTGGGATCGGCGATATGGCAAGCGGCGATCTGGCGTCGTGCCAGGAACCAGGCGCTGGAGCCGGAAGGCGGCGCGCGCAGTTCCTTTGGTGCCATATTTCCTGATCAGGTGAGCGATCGGTCTTCAAGCGAGATTCCATGCAGGTCCAGCGTTGGGACAGAATTTGATCCGAACACTTCAAATGACATCCGTCAACATTTATCGTTATGAATCAACAACATATAGGACTTTCATTATTGTAAATCAAATATACAATATTCATTTTACTATGTTCATTCAGGCAATTTCTCAGAGACGCTGATGTACATTCTGGTCGCTGATCTGAGCAATTGACCTCGTAAATTGAATATATAATATTTAATTTGAGAGCATGATTACCCGATTTCAAGAGAGCGAAATCCGCGAAGTCCTTCAGGATGAAGCGGCTGTCGCCATCATAGGGCCGCGCCAGGTAGGCAAAACTACGCTGGCGATGGACATGGCACTCGCTTACCAGGGGGCGATCTATCTCGATCTCGAAGCCCGGACCGATCGCGACAAGTTGACCGATCCGAAACTATTCCTTGGCCAATACGAAAACACCCTGGTCGTTCTCGATGAGATCCACCGCATGCCAGAGATCTTCTCCTCATTGCGGGGAATTATCGACGAGGGGCGGCGCAGCGGTCACGGGCAGGGGCGGTTCCTGTTGTTGGGCTCGGCATCGATGGACCTCTTGAGGCAATCCAGCGAGAGTCTGGCCGGGCGTATCGCCTACGTCGAACTGGGCCCACTTTTCACGCTTGAGGTCCCAGGCGACGAGCAGACCCTGCTGCGGCTATGGCTGCGTGGCGGATTTCCGGGCAGCTTTCTCGCTCGCTCGGATGCAAGCAGCATGCGCTGGCGCCGGAACTTCATCCGCACCTATCTCGAGCGGGATGTACCCCAGTTTGGCCCTCGTGTGCCCGCCGGCGTACTGGAGCGCTTCTGGACGATGCTCGCGCATAATCAAGGCACACTCCTCAATGCCTCACGACTTGCCGCTTCGCTCCAGGTCTCCTCGCCCACCATTCAGCGATACATCGACCTTCTATCGGACCTGCTTCTCGTGCGTCGCCTGCAGCCCTACCATCGCAACATCGGCAAGCGCCTGGTCAAATCGCCCAAAGTCTACGTTCGCGACAGTGGTCTGGTGCATGTGTTGCTGGGCATTGGGACGTACAACGATCTTGCCGGTCATCCGGTTGCCGGCACTTCCTGGGAGGGATTCGCCATTGAAAACCTGCTGCAGGCCGCGCCTCCGCGCACCTCGCCCAGCTTCTTTCGCACGGCGGCGGGCGCTGAAATCGACCTGCTGCTCGACATCCCGGGCCATGGGCTGTGGGCCATCGAGATCAAGCGCGCCCTTGCCGGCCGGCCCGAGAAGGGCTTCCACATTGCCTGCGACGACTTGAAGCCGGACCGGCGCTACCTGGTGAATGCCGGCCGAGGGCAATACCCTATCGACCAGCACACGACGGGGATCGGACTCCATGATCTGGCCAAGGTCTTGGCCGACCTCAGGAAGAGCAGCGAAGTGCAAGCCTGAGCGGCCTGTTCCGGCTACGGTTGCGCGTCAGGCTGATCGACCGCCCCTTGGGCCCTTGCCCATGCCTGGAACCCAACAGGAGGGTTGCGCACACCGGCTATGTTTGCCGCTTTCAGGCTCTTGATCCGCTGCCACTGGAGGTCTTTCAAATCGGCCTCGCGCAAATCGGCGTCGTCCAGCACCGCGCCCGAAAGATCCGCTCCAACCATACTGCTTCCAGCAAAATCTGCCTCGGCTAAATCTGCATTGGCAAAAACCGCATGATCGAGCGACGAATCCCGCAGGTTGGCCGAGTGTAAGTTGGCGAGCGTGAAGTTGACGCCGATCAGGTTGCCGTTGCGCAGGTCGGCTGCAGAAAAATCGGACCGCATCAGATTTGCGCCATGCAGGTCGAGACCCTGGAGGAACGCGGAAGCTACATCGACACCAACCAGCGGAACTTTATCCGCGTTCAATTCCTGGAGCGCTTCGATCCTTCCTCCACTACCGCCCTTGCCTTGCGCCGTGTTGATCACCTGCCATGCCTGGTAATGGCGCTGCTTCACGCGGTCGCCGGACTCGGAGAAGTAGAAGATGACACCAATGAGAACCGAGAAAGTGCCCAGGTACTCCAGCACCTCAAGAAACGACCAGTTGCTGAGGACATAGGCGAGCCACTCCCAGCACCATTCGAAGGCGATGAATGGCTTCTGCCACTCGGCGCGGGCCGCCTGCCTTCGAACCGGCCACGGCGCGGGACGCTGTCTGGGTTGATGCAGAATCATCTGAGCTCCCGACTCATCAACCGGTATTTCTCAGCCCAGCGGAGATGCCGCTGATGGTGGCCGCGATCGCGCGGTTCACCTCGGGCGTATCTTCACCGGCCCGCTTGCGCCGCAGCATGTCCACCTGGATGAGATGCATCGGGTCCACGTAGGGGTTACGCAATTTGATTGAATGCGCCAGCACCTGGTTGGTCTCGAGCAGCTCCTTCTGCCGCAGCACCCGAAGCACGTTGCGCACGGTGCGATGGAACTCCGCATCGAACATGTCGTAGATGCGCTCGCGCAGAGCGGCATCGGTGACGAGCGAAGAATAGAGCCGCGCCGTCGCAAGGTCAACCTTGCCCAGCGCCATCTCCACGTTGCGCAGCAGATCGATGAAGAGCGGAAACTCCCGCGCCATCGTCTGAAGCAGCTCGAGCCGCGAAGGCTGTCCGGGCGCTTCCTCGTTCTCGCCCAGGAACTGCTCCAGCGCGAAGCCCACGCCAAACCACGCCGGCACCAGCAGCCGAGACTGCGTCCATCCGAAGACCCAGGGGATGGCGCGAAGGTCTGCGATGGCCATCGAAGCCTTTCTGCGCGACGGCCTTGATCCGATCTTGGCGTTCTCCAGCTCGCCCACCGGCGTCGATTGCTCAAAGTAGCTGATCACGCCCGCATCGTTGAGAATGTGCGTGCGATAGTAGCCGAATGAAATCTCAGAGAGCTCGTTGAGTGCCGCTTCCCACTCCGGCTTCAACACTCCGGTGAAATGGCCTTTGGGGTCGCGCGCGTTGGGCCGGGCCAGCGCGTCCAGCGA
>Ga0182012_10005627_pt1 | contig 12939 bp, 11 predicted proteins | sample 612S2SmetaG_FD_120486 | JGI IMG/M metagenome (GOLD analysis project Ga0182012, IMG submission 120486) | Permafrost microbial communities from Stordalen Mire, Sweden - 612S2S metaG | ecosystem: Environmental > Terrestrial > Soil > Wetlands > Permafrost | place: Sweden: Stordalen | collected...
GAACACGGCATGACCAGCGACGCTGCTGCGACGCGACCGCGGGGCGGCAGCGGCGACGTCGGCGGCGTCGGCGGCGGCAGCGGCGACGTCGGCGGCGTCGGCGGCGGCCTCGAGGTCGGTGGGCACTTCGGGCGGGGTGTGCGGTTTTGAAACCGGCGATCGCGCCGAGAGCAGGCCCGCCTCTTGGCCGATGCGCCGAACCGTCTCGTGCCGATGACCCGTCTCGCGGCAAATGCGCCGAATGCTCCAACGCAGCCGCAAGAGCCCAAGGATCGTTTTCTCGTTCGGGTGCGCTCTCAACTGGTTCATAACGGCGCTTTCGCGCCGCCCCCGGCGTGCCCGAGGTGGTCAGATCAGGCGGGCGTCTCGCGGCCGCAGCGATCCAAGCGTGCGGTTTTGAAAGTGCCCACCGAACTGTGCGGGGTTGCGAGCGAGAACGTAAGCGCCCCCGGGTAACGAGAAAGAAAACGCCCACCTCTCCTGCCGACATAGGCCTCAAGGCCACAGGTCTGTCCCCGGTGGCCCTGAGGAGAGAGGTGATTCCATTGGAACTGTTCGAGACCATCCGGCTCTGGCGGGAGCTCGGGGTCCCGCGTCGCGAGATCGCTCGGCGGACGCAGCTCGATCGCAAGACCGTCAATCGGGCGATTAAGAAGATAGAAGCCGGCGCGACGGCGCCTTTCCGTTCGTCGCCGGGATCGAAATTAGCGCCGTTTCTCGAGCGGATTACGGAGGCTGTCGTTGCCGGTCGCACGGCGCAGAGCATCTACGAAGAGCTCTCGACGGACCCGTCGTTCCCCGGTTCTTGTTACGACTTGGTCAAACGCACAGCGCGCGCTATCCGCGAAAACGGTGCGAAGGAACCTCGCGTATTTGAACGCCTGGCTCATCCGCCCGGAGCCGAAGCGCAGTTTGATTTTGGAGAATTGGTTCGCGTGCCGCATCTCGGCAAGGAGGTGCGCACGTGGGCGTTCGTGATGATTTGGCCGCACTCGCGGTGGCGTTATGAGGTTGCCGTCCTCGATCAAACGGTGCCGACATTGCTGGGTTGCATTCAGTCAGCAATCATCGCCAGCGGCTGCATCCCCGAACGACTGAGCGAGGACAATTTGCTCTCGGCGGTATTGCATCGGCAGATGGGAATCCGCCCGTATCAGCGCGACTTCGCCAACTTCTGCGCGCATTACGGCATGATGCCCAACGCCGTGCGACCGCGCACGCCAACCGACAAAGGCGCCGTCGAGAACTCGGTTGGCGTGCTCAAGAAATCGCTGCGCGGTCGCAAGTTTGGCTCATTCAATGAACTCCACGAAGCAGTCGGTCAACACATGGCGCTGTACAACGACCGCGAACACTCCGTAACCGGCCGCAGGCCCAACGACCTGCTTCCTCTGGAGCGTCGGGGTCCACTGCCCGATCCATACCCGCTCGCTCTGTGGGCCGAGTGTCGCGTCAGGAACGACATCCACGTCTGCGTCCTGAAGAACTTCTACTCCGTGCCCTATACCCTGGCCGGGAAGAAGGTCGTCGTTAGCATCGACGATAGCTGGATCCTCATCTACCACGATCTCGAACTGGTCGCACGTCACGAGCGCTGCTTCGAGCGCGGCCAAACGTTTACCAATCGAGAACATTACCCGTCGCACAAACGCTTGTCCAGTCAGGAAATCCACGCTCAACGGATCGCCCGCATCCGCGGCATCGGGCCTGCCGCCGGCGAGTTTTTAGCGGGCCTGTTCCGCACTCGCGAGTACGTCCATAGTGACTTGTACCGTATGCTCCTGCGACTCATAGAGCGGCACGATGCCCTGAGCATGGAGCAAGCTTTCCAGCGCGCCGTCCACTTCGGCAACTACGATATCGGTTCGCTCCAGGAGATCGTCGAGCGCCGCCTCTTCGAGTTACCCTGGACGAGTTCGAACTGCCACCGACAACCATGCCGCGCGAACTTGAGATCGCGCGACCGCTCGACGTCTACACCAAACTCTACGGAGGAGTACAATGCTGACTCAGAAACTCAGACGACTGCGCCTCGGCCGCGCCGCTGACGCCGTCGAGGCCCATCACCAGCAGGCTCTCAAAGACAAGCTCGGGTACCTCGAGTTCCTCGAGCACCTCGTCGACGACGAACTGAATAGCCGCGACAACAAAGGCCTGCAAAAGCGGCTGCGTAGTGCGCGATTCCCCGTCGTCAAAACCCTCGAAGACTTCGACTTCGCGTTTCAACCCAAGCTGGACGCGAAGATCATCAAATCACTCGCTACCTGCGAGTTCGTCACGCAACATGAGAACGTACTTTTTATCGGACCACCCGGCGTCGGTAAATCGCATCTCGGAACGTCGCTGGCTGTTAAGGCGTGCATGCGCGGGCACAGCGTGATCTTCACGACCATCCAACACCTTGCCTCGCGCGTGAGCGCCGCCATGGCCGACCTCTCGCTCGAGCGACTCATCGCTCAGTACGTCGAAGCCGATCTCGTCGTGTTGGACGAGCTCGGCTTTACTCCACTCAACAAGGTCGTCGCCGATCACATCTTCCGCGTGGTCGCCGAGCGGTACGAGCGCGGCTCGATCATCATAACGAGCAACAAGCCCTTCGAGCAGTGGGGCGAAATGTTCGCCGATCCAATCCTGGCGACAGCCGTTCTCGACCGCCTCGTTCACCACGCGCACGTCGTACCGATCATCGGCGACAGCTATCGGACGCGGGAGCAACGGGCCAAAGTCGAGGCGGCCACCGAACCCGCAGAACCGGCGAAGAGCCCTTCGAAATCGCGGTCTACATCGCGATCCCAGCCGGCCGGGAGCCCCTAGGTCCTCCGGCCGCCCCACTCGAAATCCGCACTACCGGGTGGGGGCATTTTGATTCTCGGACCCGGGGGCATTTCGATTCTCGCTCACACGGGGTTTTCAACTGCCCACAGGTGTGCGGTTTTGACTGCCCGCCGAGGCCTTAGAGAACCTCAGCCGGCGCAAGCACAGGATTCCTCCGCTTAGGAGGCGTGAATTCGGCCTGGCCGCCCTTGAGGTACTCTTCTAGAGTGCCCGGCGGGACCAGAAAAGGCGTAGCAGCATCAGCGCAAGAGCGAAATCGCTCTGCTCCGAGAATCTACCTGACTCCCCGATCGGCGCAAATCGCGAGTGGCGAATGCGCGACCTAGCAGCAACCCGGCGCTCACGCGCTTCGCGGCGCGAGTGCCGCGTTATTATGTCGCATCGGTCATGTCGAGTAGCGACGGACAAGCTCTATTGAACGATCTAATGATCTTGGCCTCAGCAAACGAACTCGGCCCTACTAGGCGCACAGATACCCGCTCTGGCAAAAGCTCAAGATAGCTCAATTACTTGGGAATGCGAAGACGAAGCAGAATTCTCCATTTGCGTCGGATGTGAAGCCGCCTTGGAACGGGGACGTGAAGGCTAGCTGCCCTTTCGTGGGCAATCCAATCGTTTGTTGCGAGATCAAGGTGTAAGCCGAGTCCGTGTAAGAGTATATTGATAAGACATAGGGCTTCGAGGTTTGCAAATATGAGCCCGACACGCTGCCGTCGATGCCGGATCCGTCGAACGAGAAAGCCGCCATATAATAGCAAACTACGAATGATACGGTGTAACCCGACGGAGTTGGCCATCCTTGCGGATCCTCGAAATAGGACCACGTGCCGATACGATAACCGCGCGTGCAGGTGTTCGCGCCGTAGCCGACCGCACCGCTCAAGCGCTTGCCAAAGGTTGGGGCTTTCCAGGTCCCACCCTTGCTCGCGCATGCTAGCAACGTATGCTTCTCCTTCATCGCAGGATGAATTGCATGCGGCTGCCCCAGCGCCGCTTTCGAATTTGCCGAGCTGTTAATCACGCCAACTTGACCAGTGCATGCTGCTAGGAGATTCAAGCCTACTGATAGACCGAACAAGCTTAGCACTAATTTGTGTCGTGTTGCCGAACTAGGTTGAGTCACGCCTTCTAAACCTCCCTGAGTTGGTACCACAACTCTCCAAGCAGGGCCTGCACCCCTGCCGTTGCCCCTTTTTCGGCGGCTGTAGCCACGTGCCCACTGCTTTTCGCGTGGCCCGATATGAGGCCGAGAGATCGGGGAGGAACCCAATTCCGAACTGACGAAGCAGTCACCCTCCCGATCCGTGGAACCGCCTGCCCGTGTTATGATAGACGGGGGGCAGAAGCGCGGTACGCATACCACCTGCCATCGCAGCTTGGGGAGCCGTACCGACGATATCGCCCACCAGGGCGACAAGTAACGCCAGTGAAATCGCCGCAATTGCGGGTCGCATCATGAACGGTAGCATGGAATGCTCTCCTTTTCGTTATGAAACCGGTGCGTCGCAGCCCGCCAAAATCCTCATGGCAAGCAAAAACGCAAGGGCTGAGGGAGTACCTGTGAATGTGGCGGCGAGTGCCGCTCCAACCGGCAGAGCGATAGTCGCCGGAAGTGGCGCGGCAAGGATATTCTGGGAGGTCAGCCCAGCGTACTGAATCGTCAAAGCGCTGACCGTCGCTCCGGACCATGACATGCAATATGTGCACTCGTACCGGTCTCCCTACACCTCGCGCAGGGGTTTGTTCGTGGCGTAGATCCAGATGGCTACGACGAGGGCTACGATGCCGGCGCCCGTTATTGCGTGGGGTAGACCGACTACCGCGCCGATGCCGCCGATCAGGAGGGAGCCGGCGGGTACCAGGCCCAGGATGACCATGGAGAAGACCGAGATCGCGCGGCCGCGCATGTCCTCGGGTGAGAGCATCTGCAGCATCACGTTCGAACTGCCCGTGAAACTGAGGATGGCCATGCCGATGAAGGGCAGCACCAGCAGCGCTACCCAATAGACGTGGACTAAGCCCAGCACCATCGTGCCCAGCGACATGGCGACCACGCTTCCGAACCAGACGGCGCCGCGGCGGCGGCTGCCCACGACGGCGGTGATGATCGAACCGAAGATCGCGCCGATGCCGCTGGCGGCGAGCATCGCGCCCAAACCGCGCGCGTCGACGTGCACGACGTGCGCGGCATACGCCGGCAACAACTGCGCGTACGGGCGCACCAACACGCAGACCAGCGCCAACAACAAAACGACCCAGCGCAAGACCGGATGCACCGCCAGGAACTTCATGCCGGCCAGAATCGAGACCAAGACGTTCTCGCGCTTCGTCGAACTCGGCGGCGCCGGGCTCATGAACGCAAGCGCCGCGATCACCGCGAGCGTCGCCACCGCGTTGATGTAGAACGACGCGGACACGCCGACCGTCAGGATCAGCACGCCCGCGATCGGCGGACCGATCACGCTCGGTGCGTTGAAGGCGATCGAATTGAGGCCGATCGCGTTGCCGATGTTCTCCTTGGGCACGAGCAACGGCACCCAGCTCTGACGCGCCGGCGCATCGAAGGCCTGCGTGGTCGAGCGCGCACCGGCGAGCACGAAGATCTCCCACAACTGCAGCGCGTGGAACGTCGAGAGCAGCGCCAACAAGAGCGCGATCGCGATCTGCATGCCGTTGGTAATGAACAGCACGCGGCGCCGCGGGTAGCGGTCGGCGACCACGCCCGCCAGCGGCGAAAGCAGCACCACGGGCACCGCCGACGAAGCACCCAGGATGCCGACGTAAAGCGAAGCCAGGCGTCCGTTCGCGGCGACGTTGGCCACGATGTAGCCGAGCGTCGTGAACTGCATCCACGTGCCCAAGTTCGAGATGATCAATCCGAACCAGAGCAGCCGGAAATCGCGAAAGCCGAATGGGGCCAGGATCGTGGAGCGCCGCTCGGGGATCGGCGGCTCGAGCGCGACCGGCGGCCGGACGACGCTCATAGAGCGTGCTGCACGGCGGCGACGATGAGGCTGACCGCGCCCTCGATGCCGAAGCGCGAGGTGTCCACCACGAGGTCGTACCCGTCGGGGCTGCCCCACACGACCCCGAAGCGCGCCCGCGCGTAGTTCCGCCGGCGCGCATCGACGCGGTCGATCTCGGCGTTGGCTCGCTGCGGCGTGAAGCCGAACGTCTCGCACACGCGCTCGATGCGCCACGCCCGCGGGGCGGTCAGAAACACGCGGATCATCCCCGGGCTGCCGGCCAACACGACGCTGGCCATGCGACCCAGGATCACGACGTCGCCCGCCGCGGCGGCCTCGCGGACGCTCCGTTCGAGTTCCCGACGCACGTCCTCGTCGAAGGGATCGATCGCCGAGGCCGGAGGGCCGGCGATCGACTCGGGCGAGCCGGCCTCCAAGCCGCCCAGCACCCGCTCGGCGAGGGGAGCCTCGGCGCCGGCCCGGGCCGCAACCGCCTCCCTCGACGTTCCGAGGCGGGCGGCCACCGCGGCGGGGAGGTCGTCGGTGAGCAGGCGGTAGCCCAGCGCCTGGGCGGTCCCGTCGGCCACGGCGAGCCCCGCCGCCCCGTACTCCCGCGAGATGGTCACGATCACGACGCCGCCTTCGTGATGGTCATCACCGAGGCCGCTCGGGGCGCGGAGTAGCGTGAGGGGAGCACTCGGAGCCAGGGGTAGTTTCATGCTGAAAATCGCGGTCTACGGTAAAGGCGGAATCGGGAAGAGCACCTTCTCCTCGAACCTCTCGGCGGCGTTCGGCAGGCTCGGCAAAAGGACGATCCAGGTGGGCTGCGACCCCAAGCACGACTCGACGTTCACGCTCACGGGGTCGCTGATCCCGACGGTCGTCGAAGTGCTCACCTCGTATAAGTTCAAGGCTGAAGAGATCGAGCACGACGAGATCATCTTCAAGGGCAAGTACGGCGTCGATTGCGTCGAGGCGGGCGGCCCTCCGGCAGGCGCCGGGTGCGGCGGCTACGTCGTCGGCGAGACCGTCAAACTGCTCGAGAAGTTTGGCGTGTACAAGAACTACGACGTGATGGTCTTCGACGTGCTGGGCGACGTCGTCTGCGGCGGCTTCTCCGCGCCGCTGCAGCATTCGGAACAGGTCATCATCGTCGCGACCAACGACTTCGACTCGATCTTCGCGGCCAACCGGATCGCCACCGCGATCACGATCAAACAGAAGACCGGCGGTGGAACCCTGGCCGGCATCGTGGCGAATCGCGCCAGCAACGCCGAACTCGTCGGCCCGTTTGCGGAGCGTATCGGTTCCACGTGCCTGCTTTGCATCCCCGAGAACGACGGCGTGCGCAAGTCGCGGCTGACCGCGCAGACCGTCTTCGAGATGGACCACACCGGTGCGCTCGGCGCGCCCTGGATGGATCTCGCGGGGCGGATGCTTGCGGGCGTGCCGCTGACCGTGCCCACGCCGATTCCGGAACGCGAACTCTTCTCTCAACTCGGCGCGGACTATGTGCGCTCGCCCGATATCCCGGCTCCGGCGATGGCCGTCTAGACGCACGACTCACCGGACCTCCGGTCGGACGGAGCCCGTATGACACTGAGCGCGCGACGGCGCGCGACCTTACGAGCCGCCGTCGAAACCTTTGCCCCACCGGACGCGCGTCTCGAGCGCGTCGTTACCCTCGCTGCTGCGGCGATCGATGGTCTCTCGCCGCGACGGCACGCTGAGTTCGCCCAGCTCCTGGATTTGCTCGCGTTGCCTATGCTGGCGCCGCTTGCGGTGCGCGAACGCGCGCTGCTTGCGTTCGCAGACTCGCCGCTGGCTAAATTGCGCTCGGGTTTTGCCGCGCTCAAGCGACTGTGCGTCTTTCTCGCCTACGCCGAAAGCGAGCCGGGTTCGGACAATCCGACCTGGATGCGCCTCGGGTATCCGGGCCCGCGCCACGACCGGCCTGCCGCGACGAAGGCGCCGCTCGCGCTCTCGTTCGCGAGCGACGGCGCGGTCGTCGATGCCGACGTGGTCGTGATCGGCAGCGGGGCGGGCGGCGGCGTGGCCGCGGCGCAGTTCGCTCGCGCCGGAAAGCGCGTCGTGGTGCTCGAGGCCGGCCCCGCGTACGATGCATCGAGTTACACGCAACGCGAGGTCTCTCTGGGCGAACTCTACCTCGAAGGCGGCCTCGCCTCGAGCCAGGACGTCGGCGTGATCATCCTGGCCGGTGCGACGCTGGGCGGCGGCACGGCGATTAATTGGTCGACCGCGTTGCGTTTGCCCGATGCCGTCGCCGCGGAATGGGGCAGCGAATCCGGCCTCCCCGAACTCGGCGAGGAACTCGCGCCGCACTTCGACGCGCTCGGCGCGGAACTCGACCTGGCCCCGCTCCCCGCGGACCGCCACAACCGCAACAACGCCGTGATCCTCGAAGGCGCTGCGGCGCTCGGCCAGCCTGCGGCGACGATGCCGCGCAACGCGGCAACGGATTGCGGCGCGGGGTGCGGCTATTGCGGATTCGGCTGCGCGTACGGCAAGAAGCATTCGACGGCGTCCGTGTACTTGCCGGAGGTCGTCGCGGGCGGCGGCTCCGTCTTCGCCGAAGCGCGCGCGTCGCGCATCACCTTCGACGGAACCCGCGCGAGCGGCGTCGAGGTCGAGCAACGCATCGCGACTGCCGCCGTACAAAGCGCGGCTGTGGATGGACCACGCATCGCGGCCGGAACCGGGCAGGGCGACGCCGCAGGAGTCGCGCGTTTTACGGTGCGCGCCGATGTCGTCGTTTGCGCGGCGGGTACGTTGCGCACCCCGGGTTTGCTCGCGCGCAGCGGCATCGCACATCCGTTGCTCGGGCGACGGCTGTTCCTTCATCCGGTCGCCGGGTGCTTTGCGATCTTCGACGAGCCGGTCGATGCGTTCGCCGGACCCATGCAGAGCGCGTATTCCGACGCATACAACTTTCGCGCGGGCAATTACGGCGCCAAGCTCGAGGCCGCGCCAACGCATCCGGGGCTCGCCGCGCTGGCGCTTCCCTGGCGAACGCGCGCGGAGCATGCCCGCGGCATGGATGCGTCGCGCTTCGGTGCGACTCTAATCGCGCTGACGCGCGACCGCGACCCCGGCAGCATCTCGCTCGACGAGGAGGCGACGGTGCATTACGGGCTCTCGCCCTTCGATGCCGAGAATCTCGGCGCCGGACTCGCCGGCCTCTTCGACATTTCGTTCGCCGCCGGTGCGCGCCGCGTCGAAAGCCTGCACAACGCACCGGTCGTCATCGAACGCGAGGCTTGGAACGCGAAGGCGCGTGACGCACTCCAGGCACGCATTCGGCGCGACGGCACGCAAGCCAATCGCCAGCCGCTCTTCTCCGCACATCAGATGGGCACGGCGCCGCTCGGCGCCGATCCAGCGCGCTCGGTGGTCGACCCGCTCGGACGCGTCTGGGGCTACGACAACCTGCTGGTCGTCGACGGTTCGCTCTTTCCGCAAGCCAGCGGCGTCAATCCGATGCTCACCATCATGGCCATGGCGCGCCGCGTCGCGGCGTTTCATGCCGCCTGAGCTGGCGCAGCCGGTCCGCGCGACCGACGCGCTGGCCAACGAGCGCACGTTTCTGGCGTACCTGCGCACGGCGCTGGCGCTGGTCGGCTTCGGGTTCGTCATCGCGCGCTTCACGCTGTTCGCGCGCGAGTTCGCCGACATGACCGGCCGCCATCTCCCGGGCAGCGGCGCGACCTCGATCTTACTCGGCGCGTCGATGGCGCTGGCCGGCGTCGCGATCGCGGTCTTCGGCGCCTGGCGGTACTCGATCGTCGCAGTGGGACTGCGGGCGGGGCGCATCGTGCAACTCTCGCGCGGACCGGTCATCGTCAGCACGATCGCCGTTTCGATCGTCTGCTTGGTCGTCGCGTTCGATCTCATCCTCGTGCGCTAGAGCGTGCTGGAGCGCGCTAGACTTCGCTAGAGCGCGCGAGGGCTCGTTAGGGCGCTAGAGCGCGAGAGCACGTTAGCGGGAGAGCGCGGGGGCAGGCGCGGTCCCGTCGAAGCGGGCCATTCCATGCCCATCATCCGGACCCACGAGTTGCGTAAGGTCTTCAAGGCGCTCGACCGCACGCCGGGCGTTGCGGGCACGCTCAAGACGCTCTTCTCACGGACCTACGTCGAGCGGGTGGCCGTCGAGGGCGTCACGATGTCGCTCGAAGCCGGCGAACTCGTCGGCTACATCGGCCCCAACGGCGCGGGCAAGTCGACGACGATCAAGATGCTGACCGGCATCCTCGTGCCTTCGTCGGGAGAGATCGTGGTTGCGGGGCTCGTACCTTATCGCGAGCGTAAACGTAACGCGCGCAACATCGGTGTCGTCTTCGGGCAGCGCAGCCAACTCTATTGGGACCTGCCCCTAGTCGAGTCGTTCGAATTGCTGCGCGCGATCTACCACGTGCCCTACGACCGCTACCGGCAGAACCTTGCCGCCTTCAGCAAATTGCTGGATCTGGACAGTTTCATCAAAACGCCGGTGCGCCAGTTGTCGCTGGGCCAGCGCATGCGCGGCGACTTCGCGGCGGCCATGTTGCACGACCCCAAGATCGTCTATCTCGACGAGCCTACGATCGGGCTCGACCTCGTCGCCAAGGAAGCGATCCGCACGTTCATCGCCGAGGTCAACCGCGAACGCGGCGCGACCTTCATCCTCACCACACACGACCTGGCCGACGTGGAACGCCTGTGCCGGCGCATCGTGCTGATCGATCACGGGCGTCTGGTCTACGACGGCGAAGTCGAAAGCCTCAAAGAGCAGTACGGCACGCATCGCACGCTGGTCGTCGAGTTCTCGGAAAACTGCGCCGAGGTCGCCGTCGAGGGCGCCGAGGTCGAGTCGCGCGAAGGCGCGATCGTGCGCTACAAGTTCGACCGGCGCACGATCAGCGCCGACCAACTGATCCGGCGCGTCGCCGACAACTACGCGATCAACGACGTCACGCTCGAGGAACCCGAACTCGAATCGATAATCCGGCGCATCTATCTGGAGGGGTACGCCGAGCCCGAGACGCCCCCGGCGGCGGCGGGTTCGACGGCGCGCTGATGGTCGCGTTCGCTCCGGGCCGCTTCATCGAGCCCTACGTCGAGTTCGCGCGCAAGGCGTTCTCGCGTGAGGCAACCTATCGTTTCGAAGTCCTGACCTCGATCGGTTCGCTCGTACTGCGCGTCTATCTGCTGCGTTCGGTCTGGACGGCGCTCTACGCCCAAAACGCCGCCCCGGCCGACATCCCGCTGCATTCGATGCTCACCTACGCCACGGTCGCGCTCCTGATGTCGCTGATTCTCGAGGTCGACGGCACGCGCATCATCCGCGACAAGGTCCGCGAGGGCACGATCGCCACCGACCTGATGAAGCCGATCGACCTGCCGCTCTACTTCTTCTCGGAAGGCTTCGGCCAGACGACTTTCCATGCCCTAACCATTTTGCCGTCGCTCTTGCTGGCTTTGCTGTTCGTACACATCGACGTGCCCGGGATCGGCACGCTGGCAGTCTTCGGCTGCTCGTTCGTCCTGGGTTATTTCGTCAACTTTTTCTTGAACTTCCTGATGAATTCGGTGGCCTTCTGGACGCTCGAGACGTTCGCGATTCAGTTGATGGTGCGCTGGGCCTCCGACTTTCTGGGCGGCCAACTCTTGCCGCTCACGTTCTTTCCGGGGGCGCTCGGTTGGATCGTGGAGCGCCTACCCTTCGCGGCCGTCTACTCGACGCCGCTGCGCATCTACATCGGTGAGTTACCGCAGTCGGCCTGGGCCGGTGCAATGGCGGCGCAAGTGCTTTGGCTCGCGCTCTTTGCAGTGCTATCGTTCGTCGTGTGGCGCGCAGCCTCGCGTCGCGTCGTCGTACAGGGAGGTTGAAGTGGCCGTCGAGGACGTCGATCTGATCGTCATCGGAAGCGGCCAGGGCGGCGTGCCGTTGGCGGCCGCCTTCGGCCGAGCCGGAAAGCGCGTGATGCTCTTCGAGCGCGACCGCCTCGGCGGCACCTGCGTCAACTATGGCTGCACGCCGTCGAAGGCTTTTCTGGCCTCGGCCCACGCGGCGGGTCGCGCACGGCTCGCGGCGGGCGTCGGGATTCACTGCGACGTGCGCGTCGATCAACGCGCCGTCATGGATCGCGTGCGTACGGTGCGCGGCGAATGGAACGCGGGCATCGCGCCCAAACTCGCAAAGGCCGGCGTGGAGGTCGTCCGCGCCTCCGCTGCCTTCACCGGCGAACGCACGCTACGCGGCGGCGAGCGCGAGGTACGCGCGCCGATCGTGGTTATCGACACGGGTACGAGCCCAGCGCTTCCGCCGATCGACGGCCTCGCGAACGTTCCGTATATGACCAACAAGACGTTCTTCGACCAGACGACGCTGCCCGAACAACTGATCGTAATCGGCGGCGGCTACATCGGGCTCGAACTGGGTCAGGGCGCACAGCGCTTGGGCAGCGCGGTGACGATCGTGCACGCCGCCGAGCGTCTCATAGAACGCGAGGAAGCCGACGCGAGCGAGATCATGCACACCGCACTCGAGCGCGACGGCGTGCGGCTACGGCTCAACGCGCAGGCGCGTGCGGTCGAACATGACGGGGCCGCGTTCCACTTGACCTTGGCCGACGGCGAGAGGCTCGAGGGCGAGGGTCTGTTGATTGCGACCGGCCGCGTTCCCAACACCGCGGATCTCGCTCTCGAACGCACCGGCGTCGCGGTCGACGTGCGCGGCTTCGTGCAGGTCGACGAGCATCTGCAGACGGCGTGTCCCGGCGTTTATGCGTTGGGCGATGTCGCCGGCCAGCCGGCCTTCACGCACGTTTCGTGGGAAGACTTCCGGCGCTTGTCTTCGACGCTATCCGGCACGCCGCGGCGCCGCGACGACCGCGTGCTTTCTTATACGACCTTCACCGAACCGCAATTGGCCCGCACCGGCATGACGCTCGCCGAGGCGCAGGCCGCCGGGTTCGACGCGAGGGCGGAGACGCTGCCGCTCGAACGCGTCGCGCGCGCCGTCGAATGGGATCTCGAATTGGGCTTCTTCCGGCTGGTCGTCGACAACGCCGGCGGCAAGATTCTGGGCGCGACGTTCGTCGGCTACGAGGCGGGCGAACTCGTGCAGATCGTCGGCTTC
>Ga0182012_10005629_pt1 | contig 12936 bp, 10 predicted proteins | sample 612S2SmetaG_FD_120486 | JGI IMG/M metagenome (GOLD analysis project Ga0182012, IMG submission 120486) | Permafrost microbial communities from Stordalen Mire, Sweden - 612S2S metaG | ecosystem: Environmental > Terrestrial > Soil > Wetlands > Permafrost | place: Sweden: Stordalen | collected...
CCGATGGCAATGGCGCCACCACCGTTAGCACTAGAGGCGTAGCCTAGGGCTACGTTTTGGATACCGCTGGTATTACCGGCAGAAGACACGACACCAATGGCGACGTTTGCGCCGTTAACACTATTAGCGCCTGGACCCATCAGTATACACTGGAAAGCTCCTCCGGTACCCGTCGCGCCGCCACCGATACATATATTTTCCGACCCGTTGGATAGAGTACTATTGCCTATACATATATTTTCCGACCCGTTGGATAGAGTACTATTGCCTATACATATTGAGGCGTCGCCGCTGGTTCCGACGGTGGCGCTAGTACCGATGGCGATCGAGTTTGCGCACTGACGAACGGTGGCGCTGCTACCGATGGCGATACAGTCTGTCGCGTTGCCTGGAGCCGAGGTACTGGTACACGTCGCGGCGTTACCGATGGCGACGCATCTCTCTCCTATGATGCAGGATGCGGTGTTACCAAAGGCAATGGACGAGCCAGAAAAGCTGTCTACATCAGTTCCGTTGCCGATAGCTATGCTGTTACCAGAACCGATAGCAGATGCACCGTTACCTATAGCTACGCAGGCACTAGTTGTAGCATTGTTGTTGCCGATGCATACACCAGTGGGGAACAGTGCGCCAGAGTTATAACCTATAACCACACTCTCGTCGGCACCGTTAACGGCGGTACAGGAAAGGCCGATGCATACACTGTGAGAGGTATTGGCGACATTGCCCATAATAGCAATGCTCTGAAGACCGCCACTGCCGCTACCAAGAATATTGATACCATCGGAGCTGACGGCAAAACCGGCATTGATCATCACCTCTCCTGTGCTATAAGTGATCTGTCGGCACAGATTGAGATCTCGCCATGTTAGAGTAGGAGTACCAAGATCGTAGGTACAGGCGACAGCCGGAGTAAAGTCACCAGCGCCACCGCCTCCGGATCCCGTGGGGCCGACGGGGCCGGTGTTTCCTGCGGGGCCAGCTGGCCCCACAGGGCCAGTGGCGCCAGTGTTTCCACCACCTGGGCCCGCGGGGCCCGTAGCACCAGTGCTACCAGTCGACCCTACTCCCGTGACGCCGGTGTCTCCTTGTGGGCCGATAGGGCCGCTAGGACCCACTGCTCCAGTTACGCCAGTGTTTCCCTGTGGGCCGACAGATCCTGTTACACCAGCTCCAGTGACACCCGTGTTGCCCTGTGGGCCTGTGGGCCCCGTCACACCAGTCTGGCCTATAGCACCGCTAATACCCGTTGCTCCTATAGGTCCAGTCTGACCAGTTTGGCCACTGGGTCCTGTCAACCCCGTCGCTCCAGTCTGTCCTTGTGCACCAGTGACGCCTGTAGTGCCAATGGCACCGGTGGGACCGATAGCTCCAGTTGGCCCTAGCTGTCCAGTGGCGCCAGTGTGTCCGACACCGATAGGAAGCCACTGTTGGCCGTCAGAGACGTAGACGCTAGTGTCTGGGATGTTATAAGCGATAGCTCCTCGTTGAAGGACCGGGAAAGGTGACTGTTCATCGGGAATGCCAAAGAGGTACTTTCTGGGGATGACGTGTTCGTTTATGGTGATCGTTGAATCTACTTTACCATCCTTGCGATTGGTGGCCATTACTATACGCTTTTGATAAAATCATACTTTTTGTTGTATAGCAATAACAATGGCCAGTGTAGGAACCATCGCCACTACTGACCCCCAGATCGTAGCTTTTTCCAAACAGCTCAGTAATTTGCTGTCCCTTGTCGGGTATATCAACAACACTATCACCCAACTCAACACTCTCATCTCCAACGACCAGGCCACTATCGCCAGCAACAACACTCAGATCGCCACCCTCAACACCCAGATCGCGGCACGCACCGACGCTTTGATCGCCGCCAACACCCCCTCAGCCACTATTACCGCAGACACCCAGTGCCTGTCTCTCGGCAACCAGATTGCTATTCTTCTCGCCAACAACGACAGCCTCAACGCTCACATCGCGACAGTCCAGGCTCTTATTACTGGTCAGAACACCACTCTCGCCGGTATCCCCGCACAACAGGCTGCGATAACGGCACAGATCGCTGCTCGGCTGGACGTTCTTCGTGGGATTTAAAAGCTCACCCGCTCGCGGGTTAAAGGGCGTCTCCGACGTCTCGATGATACCATCGAGTGGACGATGTTACAGTTTTTCGATCGATCGAAAAACGAGGGGTTAGAAAACAAACGGCGCTTGTTCTTCTTCCTTGAAACCGTACCGTCTCAAATCGACAATAGGTCCAGCGATTCCTCCGCCAACACCATGAACTACTTGATCTGCATATCCGTCTCTTCGAGGTTTACTGGTACTAATAAGATATACCACCAGCACCACTATAAGTAACACGGCGAGAGCGCTGAGTCTCATCTGAAGAAGTACCATAGAGTTTTGCTCCACAAAACTATACTACTCCGTATGGCCTCTCACGACTTTTTCGTCATGATCAAGCCTGACGGTGTGAGAAGAGGACTGGTAGGGGAGATCGTATCTCGCTTCGAAAAGAAGAACTTCTCCCTTCTAGCCATGAAAATGTTAGACCCATCACCTATCACCACCTCTCTTATCATGGCACACTATGCGTCTCATAACACCATGCACTACTATCAGTCTACCGTTGATTTCATATGTTCCGGCCCTATAGTGGTGATGAGGTGGCACGGTAACATACAAGTTGCGAGATGTATAACAGGTCACACTCTTCCTTGGGAGGCTCAGCTTGGATCTATAAGAGGTGACTACGCTTCGTCTTTTCCCGAGAACTTGATACACTGTTCTCACTCGTCTGTTGACGCTACGAAGGAGTTGGAGCTGTGGAGTGGGGTGGTATAAGCTCTGTGTGAAAACTCGACTCGAGTCCTAAATATTTTGGTTTCAAAACCATCGAGCGAAGCGAGCTTATGCCAAATCTCGACTCGAGTCCTAAATATTTTGGTTTCAAAACCAAAAAGTTGGGTGAAGAGGGACCGACCGTGAAACTAGCTTTTGCTCGTTCGCTTCGGTCGCTCCACTAAGGATAAAAGTCATCAGTGCCACTTTTCTCGACTTCCAAACAACCACCAGCTCCCATATGGTTGAGCTGTCCAGCTTTGTCGTGTTGGCATCCGTAGCACGATATCTCTACTTCAACGAGACGTTTCAGTACATAGATCGTGTCGAACCGTCGCAACAACATATCGGGTCCTTCTCCTGGGATAGGGGGTAAAACGTGAGCAGCTATAGAGTGCATAATGTTGGTTTCGCCGTAGACATCGAGCTGTCCTTTGACACCTGATAGCGTGGCTCTGTTGACTAGTAGGTATGAGTAGTGACGCATCCGAGTGAGCGCAGCGAACGAGGAGGTGAGCGGAGCGCAGCGAGCGAGCAAAAAGGATGTTCGGTCGGCCTTTCTGGCTATAGCCAGAAAGAGATGGCGGTTTTTGAGGTTGTTGGTTGGTCGCTTCGCTCCCCTTCGGGGAGCTCACTCGCTCGCCTTCGGCTCGCTCGTTCACGAGTCCCTAACCAACGTCAACGTCCAAAAGTCGTTAGCGGTATCAGGGTTAACAGCATACGCATAAGGCATCCAAAAGTAGCCTCCCTCTCCCCACGTTGGTCCCCAAGAGTTACGGACGAGGAACGCACCGGTCTGGTTTCCGATGACCTTGCTATCGTCAAACCCGCACATCAGTACCGCGTGACCTCCCATATTCTTTTCCTTGGGAGCCGGCATGGGCATGTCACCGGTCTTGGCTACGGCGTCGCTTTCGAAAGAGGCGAAAACCGTGAAACCAAAGACTACGGGGAAGCCGGCGATGAGAGCTTGACGCAGCTGATCGGTGTTCTGCATGACCCTGCGATAGGTGACAGACTTGTGGTTCTTGGCAACGTCAAAGCAGGCTTGAGGTGGGCGCTGATCAAACTTGGAAGGGTCGTAAGGCCACGAACATCCAATGGGCATCGATGCAACGGGCTGCTCCGGGCACACTCCTACAGTATGGATGACCTTCATGCCGTCGGCGATGATAGCACCAGCATCGTCGTCGACGGTGTCCTCGATGGTACGCTCTCCGTAGTAGATGAACATTCTCGAAGGCATAAAGATGCTTACTTCCTTCTCCTTGATCTCGTCAAACTGATAGGCCGCAGCGATGGCGTTGGCGGTGCAGCTGCCGAGCTCTCCTTGGTCGTAGACAGGAGGCATAAAGGGGCGAAGGTCGACCTTTGTGATACCCACGGCGCTAACGCGACTGGGAGCAAAACAGTGAATAGGATCGTCATGGCGGTGAACACCACGCTTCCAGCCGTAGCGCCGGCTGGGTGCTGACGCGGTAGTAGTGGTGGACATCTAGTACTGGTAAAGGTTTTTGACTTGTCAAAAACGAGTTATCTGGCGATAGTTACTCCGACGAGCTAAAGGAGCGAACGAGCTTAATCATCAGTACCTCAACGGATAGTAGTACACCGCAGCCATACCCACCGCTGCCCAAAACAGTGGATGGATATACTGACCGTACGATATGTACAGACTAGTAACGACTAATCCAATGATAGGCGCGACGGTATAAAACCACATCATATTGCACCTTTCGATCTCTTGGTCGAGGCCTGGATGAGGGGAGACCGTTCCGACACCGTCCAAGGCAATCACCAACAACCAGATAAAAGTGTATGCAACGTAGACACCTTCCACTACTGCCAGGCTAAAGTATGCACCGATGCCATCAAGAAGAGAAAAGTCGATACCAGACGACAAGTGTTCGACTACACCGTACACGGCCATCCAGTACACGGGTATCAACAACAAAGCCTGCTTATACATGAGAGTGCTATGCACCGACTGGGACGTACCGACAACATACACGGTCGGGCGTGTCAACTTATCCAAGGTACCGGCTACTAGTGCCGTCATAACTATGGAGAGGACCTCTGGAAAGTAACGGAGATAGGAGTACCACATCGAGCGAACGTAGTGAGCGAGGACCGAAGGGAGCGAGAGTGAACGAGCGGAGCGAGTGAGCGGAGGCACAACCAACAAACCCATACGCGCCCACCCTTCATTTTTTCGTAACAACGAAAAAGACACCACTAACCACCACGTTTCCCCTTTGCCTTCCTCTTCTGATTAGTACTCAGTGGAGCTTCACTCTTGACGAGTTCCTCGGTATCCCAAAGAGGATCAACATAACACTGCCGACACACTGGCCTATAGTTGTCGGAACCAATCTCCTCTTGTTTGCCACTAACGTCCACCTTACGTTGAGTAAAGTTGGCATTGGTCTCCACTCCGTGATCTGCGCATATCTCGCACAGCGTCGTCACCAGCTCAAACCTCTCCGCTAGAGGAACAAGCTCGTGAACTCGACCAAAGTTTTTGCGCTGATAGTCGCCAGACAAGGCCACTACGTGTACAGATTTGCCCAGCTTTTCTACGAAACGAGTGACCTCTTCTGGAAGGTCTGGGAAGAACTGTCCTTCGTCGATGAGGACGCACCTATAGTTTGATACGTAAGAGTCGGTGAGCTCTGCGAGGGTATCCACCTTGATCATGTCCACTTTTGTCCCTTTGGCAAAGATACTTAGTAGCTGTTCCGATGACAACAGATCGTTATGTGTAGAAAAGGCTTCAGTGCTACGAGTGTCGCGGGCAGGGCCAACATAGAGCACCTTGACCGCTCTACGTTTGAGGTTGGCCAAACGCAGCAGATACGTCGTCTTTTCTGCGTACATGGGTCCCGCGATCACTTCCAACGTCCCTACGGGCGGACGAGTAGACACTGTTTCCGCCATTCTCCCACCTATGTCACCTTAGGCATTCTATTTTTACGTTTTTTGCGCCGCGTCCAACCATTCGATCTATGATTCAGTTTTTGGCGGAGCCAAAAACAGGTTGACCTCTGGTCAACTCAGTTTTCACCTGGTGAAAACTCCTTACACCCACCGATACACCTCATCAGCCTCCACAAACATAGCCTTGAGCCACTGTATCACGTTTCTCCAAGGTCGTCGTTGAGCCACACGATATAGCTCATTCAAAAAGTCTAGGGTAAACGTCTCCTTTTTGGTTTCCAGGATGTACTTTAGTACACTCAAACTACCTCTTGAAGCCGCCGCTCGGCACACTCGTTGTACCACGAACGGCCAACTGCCACGATAAGAGCTACGAGTCTCAATCCACTTTAGACACTCTACTTGATCTCCTTCGCCAGCTGACACTGCCAGCCTCGCCGCTTCGCCCTCGCATATCGTCCACAGCCACTCTAGTATAGGGATGTGACCGTGAAGCGCCGCGTCCAGCGCACATTGTTTCTTTTGGTGCATAGCAATCATCTTCCGACTGCTGAACATCTTCAGGACGTCGAGATGCCCTCCGCAACTAGCCTCGCGGAGACTGGCAAATTGTACTTTGGCCCCTCGTCTCAATAGATACTCAATTACGGCAAGGTGTCCCCCGCCGCATGCGGCATTGAAGAGAGTTTGGAGGTAGAGATCAAAGTCGAGAGCACAGTACGAACCCAACCAATGAACAACGTCTAAGTGACCTCCTCGACAAGCCACTACATACGTCTTCAACGTCATCCTCATATTCTGGAGGCGCGCCCACTGTAACAGTCTGAGATAGCCGTACCGCGCAGCGTAAGTGCACACGTCCGCGTCTCTAGGATTGGGCAGCGCAGCTCGGAACCTTTTGGCGGTACGTCGAAGTACCAGGATGTCTTCAGGCTCTAGGAAGCGGGAGAGATGGATGACGATGTCGGCGTATATGTTATCCATCAGACGATCTATAGATAGAACAGTTGAGCGAAGAGAAACGTGAACGACCAGAGGGAGTGAAGCATTTGGAACTCCTATCGATTTTCACACCTCTAACCAATCGTACCTCCTACCAGCTCCCACAAACACCGTCTTCAGCCACTCCACGACATCCTTTTGACGGTGCGCGAGAGCTTCACAATACACCGAGTTCAAAAAGTCCGGATCAGAGTGTGGCTTCTTCCATTCGAACAGGTACTTGAGCACTTTTAGGCTACCCTTCGAAGCTGCCTTGTGGCACATATACTGTATATTTATCTGCCAGGAACATTTGATAGTATTGTTGCGAGCCTCTATCCACTTTAAAGTCTCCAGCTGGTCTCCTTCTACGGCGCACATCGATAGAATGGCAGCTACGGGCACTACTTTGTTCCACGCCCACTCCAAGATATGGATACGACCCCGATATGCCGCGGTTCGCGCGCACACAACTTTCTTGGTTCCCATCATTAGCCCTAGTCTGTCAAACATTTCGAGAACGTGAAGATGACCGTTGGTGGTGGCATCGATAAGACTAGCATTAACCACCTTTGCTCCTTTCCCCATCAAGTACTCTATCACTGGAATATGACCACCTCTACACGCACTGGAAAAGATCTGTGTGGTGTAATAATTTCCTATAGCAGGACACTCCGACATCAGCCACTGCAAAACATTTAGTCGGCCTCGTCGACTGGCCTCCCTGAATGTCCAAGATGTCAGCTCCATACCTCGTCGGCGCACATACTGTAACAAGTTGAGAAAGCCGTGATGTGCGCAGTAAATGTCCATCACGACTTTCTTAGGCTTGGCTAAACATCTGCGAAAGTGTCTAGATACGCATCTCAGTATGAAGATCTCCTCTGGTTCTAGGAAGAGGGAGAGGTGGGTGATGATATCGGGGTAGAGGGTGGTGGTCATCGAGGGAGGAGCGGAGCGACGACCGAGGGGTGAGGGAGCGAAGCGACCGAGCGTGAGCCGAAGGCGAACCAGCAGTAGTCTAGCGAGAAGCTGCAGCGATTCGGCAGTAGTTTAGCGGTGAGAGTCAGTTTTCGCCAAGCGAAAACTAATGGAACGCCGCTCGTTCGCCTTCGGCTCACAGCTCACCTTGACCGAAGGTCAAGGAGGCTCCCCTTCGGGAAGCTCACTCGCTTCGCTCGTTCACCATTCGTCGCTTCGCTCCTCATTCCTTAAACTCCTCACACCGGGTAGTCAAAAACTTCTTATACGCCTTACTAACGTTCTTCAAATCGATCTTCCACAGATCCCCGTTAGACTTGGTCCCATAGTCGTCGATCTTTGCTTGAATCTCGTCCATCCGCTTCTTGATATCTGCCATCTTCTCTGACGTAAGGCTGATACTGGGCATCATGAACAGGTAACGGAACGTCGCCTTAGAGTCGTCCTCCTCTTCGACCTCGTCGTCGGCACCGGCCTTCTTGGTAGAGTTGTCGTTGATAGGCTTGAGCTTCTTTAGTCCCAGACCCAACATGTCTTCCTCTACCTTGGCGATCTTTTGGTTCATCTTGAGCTTACCGTCGACGATAAACTTGACGTACTTGTAGCGGTTGTTCTCTCGCTCGAGCTCACGACCCCACTTTGCGATCCAGTACTCCTTGCGAAGACCGTAGTACTCTAGACGCTTGACGCAAAAGTCGTGAAGTAGGTCCTCGGCGCACTTGTATTTGCGCGGATAGCCGTTCTCGTCGATGACGTGCATATTAGTGAGAGTCTGAGTTCGTTGGAGGATCTTAAAGTTGCCGGCAATGCTCATATCGGGGATAAAGTCCTTGGTGGGTTTAAAGTCAAAGCTGACGCTGTTGTCCGTTTCGCACCGATCTCTAAAGTCCGTGATGCACCGGTCGATCTTCTTCCACTTCTTCTTCTCTGGAGGTGAGCCATCCATAAAGTACTCGAGCCACTCGGTCATCTTATAGGTCCACAGGCCAATAGGCAGCTCGGTGATGTGCCACCAGCCCTTCTTACCCTCCTCCAGAGTACCCTTGCTAAGCCAAGCGACGGGCTTCTTGTCACTAGCAGGGTCCCAAGCCTCGTAACCCTTACTAGTTGCGCTACGCTGAAGAAACTCTGGCTTGCCCGTCCATCCTCGATACCACGGTGCCAGCAGTTCAAACTCGTCCAGCGACTCTCGAGTACCATCACTGTCGATCCACCACTCGATACGCTCCACTAGATCGTCAAAGTTGTAGCCGTCGATTCGAGTAGAGTACCCTGACGCGATACCTTCTGCTCCGTTGACGAGGATCATAGGAACCACCGGCATGTACATCTGATACTCTACCTTTTCACTGTCCTCGACAGACTGGACCAACAACGGTTCGTCCTCCTCCATAAAGATGGCCTTGGATATCTCTTCTAACGCTGTCGCAATGTACCTAGGGGCGGCATTGTCCTGGCCACCGTTCTTGCGACTCCCATACATACCCGCGTTGACCAGCAGCGGTACATTCTTGGCCCCGACAAACCCCTGAGCCATCCCCACTATCGTGTCGTACAGACTCGCCGCTCCGTGATGGTACCCGGTAGCAGACTTGATAGACCCCGCCAACATCTCCAAGTTCACAGGGTGCTTCCTTGCCTTGGGTTCGCTAGCGATACCGTAAAATACCTTCCTAGGACCTTCCTTGAAGCCGTCGTACATATTGGGAAGAGCTCGACGAAGAGTCATCTTGTGATAGATGATGAGCTGTTCATCGACAAACAGCGACAGACTCAGAGGGCCCTCATAGGTAAACTCTTTCATATCGGGATCCGTAAGAGCTACCTCTCCAGGCTTGGGCATATCCCTGGTCACCCACTCCTTGCGTTGATCGCTATTCTTCTTATCAAAGCCAAGAGTCATCCACTCTAACTCGTCGCCGTCAAGAGTGATATGGACATACTTGGGGTCGTTGCGGTATAGGGCAATGTCCTTGATGTCGTGGGTACCGAGACCTTTGTAGTACTTTACGTACAGCTTCTTCTTCTTCTTCTCGTCTAGCGATTCCCAGTACGTCTTGAACCCTGGGTTGCTAAAGTGGATAGCATCTATCTTCTTACCAATACGAGTGATACACACTGCCGTGTTGAAAGCTTGGATCATCGGTGTACCGTCGGCAGCCAACAGACCAAACAGACTCGGCCAAAAGGTGTAGAAAAAGTTGAGGACCAGTCCACGAATGTGAAGACCGTCGTCGTCTTGGTCGGCCATAATGACGACCTTGCCGTACTTGAGCATCTTCCTCATCTCTGGGTCAGAGTAGTCTACACCAGTGACGAGCTTCATCATGCGTTTGAGGATAGTGACTTCCTCGTTCTCACCAATCTCCTTCTTCGAAGCCGTCTGGACGTTGATAAACTTGCCTCGAAGAGCCAAGCTACCGTTATAGTCTGGGTCGCCCATCAACCGTTCCGCAAAGGTCTTTGCCGACAGACCCTCAGATATGATAAGTGTACACTTCTCAGACTCTTTACCGGCGTAGTAGGCCTCGTGTCCCTTCATTCCCAGCGACACACGCTTGGTCTTTGCAGACTCTGACTTTGACAGTGCCTTATCAGCAAACATACTAAGCTTGTCCTCCAACAGTCCTACAAACCCCCATTTGAGAATTTTCTTCATAGCCTCTCCAATACTGCCGTTAAAGTCCTTGACAGCCTTCTGTGCCTTCTTGTCCTTCTTGTCAGCAGCCCCAGGAATTAGCTCATAAGGGTTGGGCTCCGTAAGACACTCCTTGGTCTGAGTATCAAAACGGACACCGTAAGACTCTGCCCTGACAAACAGGGTAAAGTAAGGATAGAGCTTGTTTGCCGTGGTCTTGAGTCCTGCCTTGTCACCCTTCTTCTTACGAGCGTTAAACGCCTTCACCAACGTGGGAAAGATCGCCTTGACCCATGCATCGACGTGTACTCCTCCCTCACGAGTGTTGATACCGTTGATCCACGAGATCTGCGCTGGAGTCTTTGCCTCATACTGGTCAGGAATGCCGTTTTCCATCAGCACGCACTCGTCACCGTTGGGGGCGATAAACCTAAACATGCAGTTGTCCTTGGGGTTGGGATAGACCAACCTAGCAAACTTTTGAAGGTCCTTGACGGCGACGGCCTCGCCGTTGAGGGTGACCTTGAGACCAGTGATCATGGCACACTCGTAGACATATCGTTTGAACAGAGCAAACAAGTTCTCGTCCATACCAGGATACCCAAAGTACTCATAGTCCGGTAGAAAAGAGAACGAGAACGATCCCGTCTTGCCCTTGAACGATGTAATCTTGGGCTTGTCGCGCTTGGTACCGTTTTCATAGTAGCTCTGACTAAACATCTTACCGTCCTCTGGGTTAGTGTGCTCTATCACGTCCTGCTTGGAAAAGACAATGGTGGCCTTACCACCCATACCGTTTCGACCGCTAGTCTTTCTCTCCTCGTCCTCTTCAAAGTTGGTACCGGCGAGCATCTCTCCAAAAAAGACCTCTGCTGGGTACATCTCCTCCGTCGTAGTAGTGTTGTTACGATAGTCGTCCAACTCATACGACTCCTTATGGACAGGAATACAGTACCCATCGTTCTTGATAGTGATCCACCCATAGTACTCCGACTCTGGGTCGTTGTCGATGGTAAAGTCGATCCTGGTCATCTTACAACCGTGCTTCTCCGAACGCCACTTGTTATCGATGGCGTTAGACATAATCTCCACAAAGATCCTCGTCAAGCCGTTGTTGTACCGGATCTTTTTGAGGACGATGGCGCCCTTGGAGGTAGACTTCTTGGTGGCGGCATCGTCATCGTCTTGATCCTGGTCAGGGTCGACCTCGGCATCACTAGAAGTAGCACTTTCAAAGATCCAGACCTCCTTGGTCACGGTGGTTACTGACCCAATATAGGTGTCTGGACGCAAATAGGCATGTTGGAAGGGGTTGAGGCGTTTACCTTTCTTGGACATCGAGGAGTGAGCGAAGCGAACGACGAGGTGAACGAGCGAAGCGAGTGAGCTAAGAAGATACTGGCAGTCCCTTCTCACTACCTTTAAGGAAGTTACACGTCGAGGTCAAATCTTCTCGGGGGTACCCCGACACGTTTTCATTTTTTCTTCACAGAGAAAAAGGGATGGTGGTCACTAAATACTGTCAACGTCTTGCTTGGTCGCTTCGCTCCCGCTCCACTCGCTGCGCTCCTTCGCCACTCCCTTCGCTTCGCTTCGGTCGTTCGCCAAACTTCAACAACATCTGATAGATCAACTTGGCTCTACAAGCCTGACACTTGAAAGACTTTGCGTCAAACAGACTATCGTCCACGTCACAGTACCTGGCAAACTCCAATACAGCTATAAAGTACCTGGTGGTGTGGTTGTCCTTGGGCGGAAACTTGCCTCGTCGCTTCATCTTACTAGTTCGTTCTGGCTTAGTCTCGTTGCCGTACTTGATACGGGCCAGGCAGTACGGTACAACCAAGGGTGCTAGATATTCCAGTCCAACGGACGTACCCTTGGCGTCACACCTACCGACTATGTCTTCTATCATAGAGTTGTTGATGAGAGGCTCCGGTGGATCGATGATAGTTAGAACGACCATCTTACTCCGTCTTGTCTTACATAGCAACGACGTTATTCCGGTTTTTCACTTAGATGAAAATAACACCGATACACAGATGACCAGCGTGGTCGACCAGGATGTGGGGTTCTGGGTAAAGGACGCCCCATATGTTTTCACAGACGGAAAGGGTGACCCGAAAAAGGGTAAGAGAGTATACTTTGGCCGTATACCTCTACCTCTCAAGCAGACCAGCAATCTATGCCAGTGGGTGATGGACTACTTTAGGTCTACTGCGTCGAAAACTCTCCCGGGTCTAGAGACCGCCATCTTTAGAAACGGTAGAAACTACTACGGGTCGTCTCTGCCGACTACCAAGACTCACTCGCTTGACGATGTTATCCTCCCCATCCCTAACGATCAGCGAAGCTTGGACTGCCAAGATCTGGCCCAGTTTGGCGAGGACTTTTACGACATCAGTGCATTGATATGTACCCAGATGAAAGAGACTCCCGACTCTTGGTACAACCTGATGAAGCTGATGAGCCTGTGTCCACCAGTGTCAGAGTGCGACCCGTGTACTCGCATAGGGTATAAGATAGCCAACTCTCTTATTCGAATAGCGTCTACG
>Ga0182012_10005630_pt1 | contig 12931 bp, 8 predicted proteins | sample 612S2SmetaG_FD_120486 | JGI IMG/M metagenome (GOLD analysis project Ga0182012, IMG submission 120486) | Permafrost microbial communities from Stordalen Mire, Sweden - 612S2S metaG | ecosystem: Environmental > Terrestrial > Soil > Wetlands > Permafrost | place: Sweden: Stordalen | collected...
GTTGGCACCCGAACCATATTTGCCCGCCGTGCCGTACCGAGTGGTATCGGAAAAGTCACCGTGCACCAGAAGACCCCAGCGCCCATCGTCATTGAACGAGACCAGACCGCTGGCCTCCGGCCCCGTCTTGCGGGAGGTACTGCCCCGTTCCCCGTCGGCCGAATAGTTATAAGTAAAACCAGTCGGCAAATCCCAGGGCCGATAGGTGTGAAGATCGAGCGCACCTGAGATGCCGCTCGAGGTCTGACCCGCGGTGGGCGATTTGATCACGTCCACCTGATTGAAGAGTGTCGCGGGCAGCGTGGTGAAGTCGGGTTGTTGCGAGTCGATCTGATCCGGCGTGATGAATACTTCACCGTTCAGCATGGTGCCGACCTGCGGCAGGCCACGCACGTCCACCGAGGTTCCAACGCCCGCGTCGCGGTTGATTTGCACGCCGGTGATGCGCTGCAGAGCGTCCGTGATGGTCACGTCGGGCAATTGACCGATGTTCTCCGCCGAGATGCTGTCCTGGATGCTCGGCGCCAGGCGCTTCACTTCGATCGCGCGGATCTGCGACTGACGTACCCCGGTGACGGTGAGCTCCTGCAACTCTTCATCCGAGCGGGCACTGCCATTATCCGTCTTGGCTTTTTTGGAGTCCGGCGCGGGTGTCGCCGGGCCGTTTTGTGGCGCGGCGTCCTGCGCGTCCGCGTTCTGCGCCCGATCAGCGGTGAGCTCTGATGCCCTGCCAGACGTCGCTGCGGCGGCGAGCAACGCCATGGATATCGCGACTGATAGGGGGTGCTTGCGATGAACGTTTGACACGGGCTTTGCCTCTCGTTTGATTTCCCCGAATCCCTCTCGACCGACGGTGCGCCTTGCGCCTGTCGACAATGCGGCTCGCGCGCGGCCCCCAGGCCATCGCACGGGTCGAAAACGGCATCGTCGAGACTCCAATCCCTTCTATTCATTCGGTCGATTGACGAATCAATCTCGCACGATGTGCGCTTGAGGTCAAGTACTAGTGGCTTTAACGGCTAAAATCGTTATTATTGTTCGGATAGGTGACGAATCAAATGAGTACAACCATGCCTCCTGCACCGATCACGAGCGTGACCCGCCAGCTGTCCCGGCGCAGCGTTTTCGAAGCGCTTCTGCACCACAGTCCGATTTCACGAGCGGACCTTGCCAAGGTAACCAGTCTGTCCAAACAGACGATGTCCGAAGTCATCGACGCGTTCGAGCAGCAGGGGCTGGTGCGTCCGGTGGGGAGAACCCGCGGCAATGTCGGACGCACCGCCGTGTTGTACGAATTGAGCCCCGAAGGCGGCCACGCGCTGGGCATCGACCTGGGTGCCCGACGAGTGACCGTCGCGCTCACCGATATCGCAGGCCGAGTCCTCGCTGAAGCCGACGAACCCACCGACAGCCGCGGCGGAGCGTGGGCGATCGACCAGATCGCCCGGCTCTCGGACCGTCTGGCGCGTGACAATCACACGCATCCCAGCCGAATTCGCTCCATCGTGATGGCCACTCCGGGGGTGGTCAATCCCAAGAGCGGGGCCATCGAGATGGCTCCCAACATCACCGGCCTGGATCATTTGAATGTCGTCGGCCTGCTCAGCGAGAAACTCGGCAGTCCCGTCGTGCTTGAAAATGACATCAATCTCGCGCTGCTCGGCGAGCTCTGGCATGGCTGCGCGCAAAACCTCGACAACGTGGCCTTCCTCGCCCTCGGCAGCGGCGTGGGACTCGGGCTCTATGTGAATGGCCGGCTGGTCCGCGGTGAGAACGGCGCCGCCGGTGAAATCGGCTACCTGCCGATCGGCGGCGATCCGCTGCAAGCCGAGTCCCGCCTGCAGGGCTGCCTCGAGTACCAGGTGGGCGCAACGGGCGTCGTGCGCCGATACCGGGAAGGCGGCGGTTCCGATGTGGATTCGGAGAGAGAGGTGTTCGAACGCGCGCAGGCGGGAGATCCGATTGCCGCGCACGTGGTCGAGGAGACGGCGCGGCTGACTGCTCTGGCGGCCGCGGCGGTCATCGCCACCGTGGATCCGCAGCTGCTCGTTCTCGGTGGCTCGGTCGGCGCGCGTCCCGATTTTGCGGACCAGGTCGCGCGCGTGCTCCTGCGGCTCGCGCCGCGGCCGGTGGAGATTCGAACCAGCACGCTCGGCAGGCGAGCGGGCGTCGTGGGCGCGTTGTCCGTCGCCTTGCGCCGCCTGCATGATGAATTCTTCGGAGTCGCGGAACTCGCGGCGACTCTGCCTCTTCCGCCGCCGGCGCACCGTAGCGCACGTCAATGACACGCGAAACCGACCTTTGTTTTGCGGCGGACCTCGGCGGCACGAAACTCGCCGCCGCGATGGCTGACGGGCAGGGCCGCATCGTGGCGGAGCTGACCGAGCCCACCGACCCGCGCGGCGCCGCGTACGTGGCCGAACAGATTGCCGCCTGCGCCCACAAGTTGGCGCATACAGCCGGGATCGATGTCGTGCGCGCCCGTCACGTCATGGTGGGAATTCCTGGAGCGATCGATCCCCGCACGGGCCGTGTTTCCCTGACTCCCCATATCGCCGGACTGGAAGACTTCGATGTGCTCGGCTTTCTGCGCCAGCGCTTCGGACCGGATGTCGCCATCGAGAACGACGTGAATCTCGCCATGCTGGGCGAGCATGCGCTCGGTTGCGCCAAGCGCTGCCGCAATGCGGCGTTTTTGTCGTTGGGAACCGGTGCAGGGCTCGGCCTGCTCATGGATGACAAGCTGTTTCGGGGGACGCACGGCTCGGCAGGCGAAATCGCGGACCTGCCGATGGGGCGCGATGCCCATTCGCAGATCCCCTCCACCAGCGGCACGTTCGAGCTGGAGGTAGGCTCACACGCCATCGTGGATCGATACCGGCGTCAAGGCGGAACCGCGGCCGCCACGGTACGTGACATTTTCAGGCAGCTCGAGCGAGGAGACGACGTGGCGGCGTCGGTCCTCGACACCACCGCCCGCTGGGTGGCCCTCGCCGTAGTCACCCTGCAATCGCTCCTCGATCTGGAGCTCATCGTGTTCGGGGGCAGCATCGGCGTGCGGCCCGAGCTGTATGAGCGGGTCCGGCAGATTCTGCCGAGCCTCTTCTCACGACCCATCCCCATCGCGCCCAGCCAGTTGGGCGATCGCGCGGGGCTGCTGGGCGCCGCGTGGGCCGCGGGGCAGGCGCTGCGTCAGAACCTCGAGCTCGCGTAGTGGAGCGTCGCCCGCGCTAGGCGCGCCACTTGATGGAGCACCCGATGCCGGCACTTTGGTGCAAGGGACCGTGTCCGGTGGCCGCAATCAGCCGCATCGCCTCGTACAGTTCGCGCGGCGTACCGTCGGGCGCGGCGGCTTTATTCGACGCGTCCAGTCGTCCGCGGTAGCGCAGCCGCAGAGCCGCGTCAAAGCCGAAGAAGTCCGGGGTACAGACGGCGCCGTACCGGCGGGCGATGGCCTGGGATTCATCATGGAGATAGGGGAAAGCCAGGGTCGGCGCAAGCTCGACCATGCGCTCGAAACTGTCCTCCGGGTAGGCCGCCGAATCGTTCGAGTTGATGGCGATGACCGTCACGCCCTGGGGCGCCAGATCACGCGCATCGCGCACCAGGCGCGGCAAAATGGCTTTCACATAGGGGCAGTGATTGCAGATGAACGCAATCACCGTGCCGCGCACGCCGGCGAGCTCGCGCAATCCGTGGGTGCGGCCGTCCGTGCCCATGAGGCTGAAATCCGCGGCAGCCCAACCAAGTTCCGCCATCGGTGCTGCGGTCGCCATCGCGGCTCAGGCCTGTATTGTGATGTGGTGGCGCATCTGTTCATTATGCCCGAGTCCGTGGCGTTACGGTCCGGCTCGCCAGACAGCGCCCAGGTTACCGGCAGGAAGCATTCGGAGGATGGGTATGACCCCGAATATGAGTTGCTCTACGCTCACCATCCAAGGCATCGACGTGTTCATCGAAGGCGAGGGGCCCGATGCCTTGGTGATGATTCACGGCTGGCCGGACACGCATCAATTATGGGACAGCTCCGTGCAGGCCCTGAAGCCGTTTTTCCGGTGTGTGCGTTTCACGTTGCCGGGATACGACCTCCGCAAACCGCCCCGTGCGACCTCGTTGGCGCAAATGACCGCCCTGATCGCTGACATCGTGGATGCCGTAAGTCCCGCGCGGCCGGTGCATCTGCTGCTTCACGACTGGGGCTGCGTCTTTGGATATGAATTCGCGGCGGCGCGCCCAGAGCGGGTCGCGCGCATCGTGAGCGTGGATATCGGCGACTACAATTCGGACCCTTATAGACGATCACTCCCGGTCAAAGCCAAAGTGCTCGTGTTCGCGTACCAAATCTGGCTCGCAATCGCGTGGAAGGTGGGTGGCGCAACCGCTGATGCCATGACACGATGGATGGCGCGCAAGGCCGGATGCCCGGCCCCGGCGTCTGCCGTTGGCTGGCAGATGAACTACCCGTACGCGATGATTTGGTTCGGTGTGATGGGAGGTTTTCGGGGCGCTGCACCGGTGACTCATGCCTGCCCGATGTTGTTCATGTATGGCAAGCGCAAGCCATTCATGTTTCATTCAGTCAATTGGCTCACCACGCTTGGCACCCGACCCGGCTGTGCGGTACGGGCGTTTTCCACGGGCCACTGGGTCATGGCTCAGCAGCCGGACGCGTTCAACCAGTGCGCGATCGAATGGCTTGTGAAGCGGCCGTCGGCGAGGTGATCGATCCCGCGAGCGGCATGATTGCGATGCGGCCGGGGGCTCCGCAGGCCCGACTCGCGCGCAATGCCATCGGACGCGCATTGTGGATAATATGCATTCTGACGCCCCGACTTGGAGCCATCGCGGGAGCGCTGATTGAGATTCTCACGGAAACCGGGCCAAGGCTCCGAAGTCGCCGTACTCGTGTCGGTGAAAGGGTAAATCAGATGGAGAACATTCGCATGTCGTGGCAACTCGGCTCCGTGGCCGCGGCGACCCTGTGCTTCACGGGCTGTGCGGTCGGTCCGAACTACCACAAGCCCCCGGTGCAAATCCCCGAGAGCTTCCAGGAAGGCGTCGACTGGCAGCGGGCGCAGGCCAACCCGCAAGGCTCGCTGTCGAGCACCTGGTGGCTCGACTACCACGACGATCAGCTGTCGAAACTCATCGACCAATCCTTGCACGCGAATCAAACCATCCTCGCGGCCGATGCTGCCTACCGGTTGGCACAAGCGACCGTCTCGGCGAGCGCGGCCGCTCTGTATCCCACGGTGAGTGCAAGCGCCTCGGGTACTCGCGCCGAGTACGGTGCCGCGGCGGCGGCGTCATCTGCTACTCCGCCGGGCGTCTATCACTATGTCACCGCCGGCGTTGCGGCAAGCTGGGAGCTCGATCTGTGGGGGAAGACCCGCCGCCAGATCGAGTCCAGCAAGGCCCAGGCGCAGGCGAGCGACGCCCAGCGCGCCGGCCAGCGCCTGTCGATCGCCGCCAGTGTCGCCGGTGATTATTTTGCGTTGCGTCAGGCTGATATCGATATCGATTTTCTGCGCCAGCAGCAGCGGGTCTACGGCGACCTATTGGCGATGACCAAGGCCGGTTACGCCCAGGGCGGATCTTCGGGTGATGACGTGCTGATTGCGCAGGATACGCTCGAAGCGGTGATCGCCGCGCTGCAAACCACCCAGATCCAGCGCGAACAGTACGAGCACGCCATCGCCGTGCTGATCGGCGTTCCCCCCGGCGGTTTTTCCCTCGAGCCGCGCAAAGACTACGTCTTCGTGACGCCGGCGGTACCCATCTCCCTGCCCTCTCGACTGCTCGAGCGCCGCTACGATGTGGTTTCCGCCGAACGGCAGGCGGCGGCTGCGAACGCGCAGATCGGTGTCGCGGAAGCGGCTTTTTACCCGACTCTCGATCTGGCGGCGCAAGGCGGCTACGTGCACAACCAGTTCGCCCATCTGTTCTCGATGCCCAACCGCTTTTGGACCTTGGGCCCCACGCTCGCCGAGACCCTGTTCGACGGCGGAGCCCGCCGTGCCGCGGTGCGCGAAGCGCGCGCGACCTACGACGAGGAGGCGGCCAATTACCGGCAAGCCGTGCTGACGGCGTTTCAGACCGTCGAAGACAGCCTGTCGTCATGGAATCATCTTCAGGAGCAGACTCAGGCTTACAGCACCATTTATCAGCGTACCGAGACGCTGTTCGACCACACGCGCGCGCAACGCGAAATCGGTGCGGCGAGCGAGCAAGGCCTGCTCAACGAACAGCTCACGCTCTTGTCGGCCAGGCAGAATCTTCGGGACAGCCAAGCCTTGCTCACCCAGAGCAGCGTGACCTTGATCAAGAACCTCGGGGGAGGCTGGCAGTGGGATGACTCCCGCGAAGCGGCCGCCACCACCTCGCGGGTTCAACCCGCCGGCTCAGGCCCTGCAGAGAGTCTCGCGGCGCAGTGAGTATCGAAGCCTGCGCAGCGGTGGTGCCCGACCACGATTCAAACCGTATTGGAGTTCCTCTATGAAGCGGACGCCGCAGGCGTTGTTAGCGTGTCTCGTGGTGACGGCCCTCGCGGGATGCGGTTCGGGCAAGAAACCCGCTGCGTCGGCGCCGCCCAAGGTCGGCACGGTGACGGCCGAGCAGCAAACGGTACCCCTCACCCGCGACTTGGTCGGGCGGCTGTCCGCGTATTTCAGCGCCAACGTCGTCGCGCGCGTTTCGGGGGTACTGGTCAAGCGCACGTACAAAGAAGGCGATGAAGTCAAGGCGGGCCAGATCCTGTTCGAGATCGACCCGAGCTATTACACCGCCGTCCTCAACAACAATCTCGCGATCCTGGCCGAGGACCAGGCGACCTACGTCAACAGCCACGTGACCGCCGAGCGCAATCACAAGTTGCTGCCCATCGGCTCGGTCTCGCAGCAGACCGTGGACGATGCCGATGCGGCAGAGCGCAGCGCCTCCGCGAAGGTCAAAGCCGACCAGGCGGCGGTCGAGACCGCGCGCATCAACCTGGGTTACACCCGAGTCACCTCGCCGATCAGCGGCACCGCCAGCCAGCAGCAGGTGACCCAGGGCGCCTTGGTGGGCAGCGCCACCAGTGACACGGGCTCCGGCGGCACCTTGCTCACGACGGTTCAACGCATCGACCCGCTCTATGTGAATTTCACCATCAGCGCCGCCGACCTGTTGACCCTGCGCCAGGCGCGCGATGTCGCACTCGCGCACCAGAGCGACACCAAGGTCCAGATCACCCTTCCCAACGGCAGCCCGTATGCCGAGGCCGGCGCCTTGGACTTCTCCGATGTGGCCGCGAACCCGGTCACCGGCGCGGTGAATCTGCGCGCCCTGGTGCCCAATCCCCAGCACGACCTGCTGCCCGGCATGTACGTGACCTTGAAGATCACGCTCGGCGAGCAAAGCCACGTGTACCTGATCCCGCAGCAGGGGGTGCAACGCGACACCGTGGGCGCCTACGTGCTGGTGGTGGGGCCGGACAGCAAGGTGCTGCGCAAGGATGTCATCACCAGCGAGAGCAACGGCAACGACTGGATCGTCACGAGCGGCCTCGAGAGCGGCGATAAGGTGATCGTTGCGGGGCTCCAAGGTGCGAAAGAGGGGGCCCAGGTGACCGCGGCGCCGTGGCAGCCGCCACCCACAGTGAGCCCGGCACCCCGCGGCGCCTCCGACGCCTCGACTACCGGACCGCGACCCGTAGCCCGTAACCCGTAGGGAAATCCGCGCATGCCCAATTTCTTCATCGATCGCCCGGTATTCGCATGGGTCATCTCCATACTCATCTGTCTCGGCGGCGTCATCTCGATGTTGAACATGGGCGTTGCGGCGTATCCCGACATCGCCCCGCCCCAAGTCACCGTCAATGCCACCTACCCCGGCGCCAATGCCGCCACCATGGAATCGACGGTGACGCAGGTCATCGAGCAGCAGCTCACGGGCATCGACAATCTGCTGTATTTCACCTCGACCTCCAACAGCAATGGCACCGCGACCATCACGCTGAGCTTCGCCACCGGCACCAACCAGGACATCGCCGAGGTCCAGGTGCAGAACAAAGTCGCCCTGGCGCAGCCCCTGTTGCCCAGCGAGGTCACGCAGCAGGGCGTCATCGTCGCGAAGGCCAGCCCCGACATCCTGTTGTTCGTCGCCCTGTCGTCCGACAACCCGTCAGTCGATGCGGGCCGCCTGAGCGACATCCTCGCCTCGCGGATCCAACCGGTGCTGTCGCGAATCAGCGGCATTGGCAACACGTTCTTGCTGGGCTCCGAATACGCGATCCGCATCTGGCTCGACACCGACAAGCTGCAGGGTTACGGGCTCTCTGCCGCCCAGGTGCTGAACGCCATCAACGCGCAAAACGCGCAGTTCGCCACCGGCTCTCTCGGTGCCGATCCGGCCGTCAAAGGTCAGACGTTCACGGCCACCGTATCCGGCGATACGCTGTTCTCCTCGCCGCAGCAGTTCAACGACATTCTCCTCCTGACCACCAACGACGGCACTGCGGTCCACCTGAGCGACGTCGCCCGCGTGACCTTCGGAGGCCAGAGCTACGGCACCGCCGCGGTCTGGAAGGGCAAGCCGGCCGGCGGTCTCGGACTGTTCCTGTTGCCCGGCGCCAACGCGCTGGCGATCGCCAAGGCGGTCAAAGCGCAAATGGCCCTCTTGGCGAAGGATTTGCCGCAGGGAGTGAGCTGGGCCATTCCCTACGACACCACCCCCTTCATCACCGCCTCCATGACCGATGTCGCGAAGACGCTGGCCGAGGCCATTGCGCTCGTGTTCGTGGTGATGCTGATCTTCCTGCAGAATCTACGAGCGACCATCATTCCGACACTGGTGATTCCCGTCGCTCTTCTCGGCACCTTCCTGGGTCTGTCCGCGCTGCACTTCTCGATCAATCAGCTGACGCTCTTCGGCATGGTTCTGGCGATCGGCATCGTCGTGGATGATGCCATCGTGGTGATCGAAAACGTCGAACGCATCATGGATGAGGAGCGCCTGGATCCCAGGACGGCGACGCGCAAGGCCATGGGCCAGATCACCGGCGCCATCATCGCCATCACCGTGGTGCTGGCCGCGGTGTTCGTGCCCTCGGCCCTGCAGCCCGGCGCCACCGGCATCATCTACTCGCAATTTGCGCTGACCATCGCTTTGTCCATGGGCTTCTCGGCCTTTCTGGCGCTGTCGTTCACCCCCTCGCTGTGCGCGGCGATCTTGAGGCCGCGCCACGACGGCGAGCGCAAAAAGAACGTGGTTTTCCGCTGGTTCGACAGGGGATTCGAGTGGACCCGGGACGCCTACGTTGTCCGGGTCGGTGCAGCCATTCGTCGCGCGCCGCGCTGGATGGTGGCCTTCGCACTGATCACGGTCGTGGCCGGTTTTCTCTACACGCGCCTGCCCACGAGCTTCGTCCCCGATGAGGATCAGGGCTTCATGCTCGCGATAATCACCCTGCCCTCCGGCGCAACCCTGCAGCGCACCGCCCAGGTGGTCGACGACGTGCGCACCACACTGGAAAAGAGCGCGATCGGCAAAGACATCGACAGCATATTCTCCCCGCAGGGCTTCAGTTTCGTGGGGCAAAGCGAAAACGTCGGCATGGCCTTCATCAAGCTCACCGATTGGAGCAAGCGTTCCCAGACCGCCACGCAGCTCATTACGCAGGCGAACAAGATCCTGCACGCCGTCACCGGCGCGCAAATCTTCGTGGTGAATCTGCCCACCATTCGCGGCTTGAGCCAATTCGGCGGCGTCGACATGTACCTACAGGCCCGCGCCGGCCAATCGCGGGCACAACTCGCCGCGGCGCAAAAGACGCTCATCGACGAGGCCGGCAAGAGCCCCCTGCTCACCGGGATCCGCGCCAACTCACTGCCCGAAGCACCGCAGCTGCAGCTCGCGGTGGATCGAGTGCAGGCGCAATCCATGGGGTTGTCGCTGAGCGACGTCTACCAGGCCATTCAACTGCAGCTGGCGCCCAACTATATCGATCAGTTCACGTATGGAGGACGCGTCAAGCGTGTCTACGTCCAGGCGGATGCACCCTTTCGCCGGGGCACCGACGCCTTCCAGCACATGTACACCCCCAACGGACTCTCCGGCGCTGCGGCCGCCGCGAGCGGCTCGGCCGCCCCAAGCGCCAACACCAATGGCTACGTGACACCCGCCAATCCCACCGCCACCAATCCCTCGATCAGTCCCTACAACCTGGTGCCGCTCTCCAGCGTGGTCAAGGCCCGTTGGGGCGTGGGACCGCAGGCATTGCCCCGCTACAACGGCTACGCCGCCGTGGAGATCGTCGGCAATTCCTCGCCCGGGTATTCCACAGGCCAAGCCATGCAGGCCCTGCAGAACATCATCAACAAATCCCTGCCCGGGGGCTTCGCCTCGGATTGGACCGGACAGTCCTATCAGGAAATTCTCGCCGGCAATTCCGCCACCCTGCTGCTGGTGCTGTCGATCGTCGTCGTATTTCTGTGCCTGGCTGCTCTTTACGAGAGCTGGTCGATTCCCGCCGCCGTGCTCCTGGTCGTGCCGTTGGGCGTGCTGGGCATGGTGACACTCTGCAAGCTCGCCGGCGTGCCCAACGACATCTACTTCAAGATCGGACTCGTGACGGTGATCGGCCTTGCGGCAAAGAACGCGATCCTGATCGTCGAATTTGCGGTCGACATGCAGGCCGAGGGCAAGACGTTATTCGACGCGGTGATGGAAGCCGGGAAGCTGCGTTTGCGACCCATCCTCATGACCTCGATGGCGTTCATCCTGGGCGTATTACCGCTGGTCCTCTCGAGCGGCGCCGGCGCCGCCTCGCGCCACGAGATCGGCACGGGCGTGATCGGCGGCATGCTGTTCGCCACGTTCTTAGGGTTGCTGATGATCCCCATCTTCTACGTCGTCGTGCGACGCCTCTTGGGCGACAAGCTCGACGAGGTGACGCGCCCGCCGCGCCAGGGGAGCTGAGGGCCGGGAGCCGCAGCGCGCGGAGCCAGGGGGCACTGCGCGTCCGCGCGAGGCAGCTAATGAGCGAAAGTCGATGGACGCCGATTCGCACGAGCTCACCCGATGAGTAGGCAAGCACCGGGTCATTCGTTAAAATCGGCGCCTCGCCAAAACGCCACAGGGGTCAGTATGAAACCTAAGAGCGCCCTCGCGATCGCCGCTGCAATGCTGGCTGGGATTATCGTCTATCTGAGCACCGCGCCGGGACAGGCAGATGAGAGCCCCGCTCCCGTCTACGTGACCACGATGCCCGCAGGCTACCGGGACTGGAAGGTGGTCTCCGTGGCCCATGAAGAAGGCAACCTCCACAGCTTAGGCATCGTTTTGGGCAACGATATAGCGATCAAGGCGTACCGCGAAGGGAAGCTTCCGTTTCCCGACGGTGCGATCATCGCCGCGTTGCACTACCGTCACGTCCCATCGGATGAGAACGACAAGGCCTTCGGCGACAAACAATCCTTCGTTCCCGGACCTCCCACGAACATTCAGTTTGAGGTCAAGGACTCGAAAAAATATGCGGCCACGGGCGGTTGGGGGTTCGGTCACTTCAACGCCAATGGCAAACCCGCGGATGCAGCGCTCCTGAAGAGCTGCTATCCCTGTCACCAGCCTGCCAAAGCGACCGACCTGATCTACACGCATTACGCACCTTGAGAGTCGTTCACGGGTCACGGCGCGAGGCACTCAGGGCTCGAGCGCAGACAGCGCCCGACCTCGCTGCGCGATACAGTCTTTTTCCACGGGCCACTGGGTCATGGCTCAGCAGCCGGACGCGTTCAACCGGTGTGCCGGCGAATGGCTGGTGAACCAGCCATCAGCGAGGGTAATTCCGTCATGAATAGCATAGGTTCAATTTGGCTGAGCGCCGTAGCCGTCGCGATCACGGGAATCGCCCGTGCTGAAGTCGCGGAGTCCGATCGCTGGCACGACCATGCGCAGCGCACGGAGATCGTCCGCGATTCGTGGGGCGTCGCGCACATTTACGGCAACTCGGACGCCGACACCGTGTTCGGCATGATCTACGCCCAGGCCGAAGACGACTTCCGACGGATCGAGCATAACTACCTCACGAACCTCGGTGTTCTGGCGCAGGCCGATGGCGAGAGCGCCGTCTACTCCGACCTGCGTCAGCGGCTGTTCATCGACCATGGGCGGCTGCGGAGGCTCTATGCGAGCAGCCCGCCGTGGTTGAAGTCGCTGATGACGGCCTGGGCCGACGGCCTCAATTACTTCCTGTCGACGCATCCCAGCGTGCGGGCGCGCGTGATCACCCATTATGAACCGTGGATGGCGCTGGCATTCACGGAAGGCAGCATCGGCGGCGACATCGAGGAGGTCGACCTCACGAAACTCGAGGAGTTCTACGGCGGGCATCCGGTCGCTGCGCCACCACCGCGGGCAGCGGCGCCCGGCGGATCCAACGGGTTTGCGATTGCGCCAAGCCGCAGCGCCTCGGGTCACGCGCTGCTATGGATCAATCCGCACACATCATTCTATTTCCGCTCGGAACTGCAGATGGTCAGCAATGAGGGCCTGGAGGTCTATGGCGCGGTGACCTGGGGCCAGTTTTTCGTTTATCAGGGGTTCAACTCCTACAACGGCTGGATGCATACGTCCTACGGCGGCGACGCGATCGACGAATACGCCGAGACGATCGTGCAGAGGCCCGATGGCCCTTACTACAAGTATGGCGACGCGCTGCGCAAGCTTCGGGTCAGCCACCTTTCCATCCTGTTCAAGCAGGGGGGCGGGTTCGCGCGCCGCGAGTTCACCGTCTTTCACAGCCACCATGGGCCCATCATCCGCGCCGAGGGCGGCAAGTGGATCGCGATCCGCCTGTTGCAAACCCCGGTGCCGGCGCTGCAGCAGTCGTACCTGCGCACCAAGACGCACAACTTCCGCGAATTCCGCGCGACCCAGCAGTTGCGCACGGATA